>Ga0116227_10016707_pt1 | contig 10456 bp, 9 predicted proteins | sample S1TSphgellanicum_FD_89693 | JGI IMG/M metagenome (GOLD analysis project Ga0116227, IMG submission 89693) | Host-associated microbial communities from peat moss isolated from Minnesota, USA - S1T2_Fb - Sphagnum magellanicum MG | ecosystem: Host-associated > Plants > Peat moss > Unclassified...
CTCACCCGCGTCGTCTCGGCGTTGAGCTGATCAAGCGTCGTCGCTGTGCCGCCCTGCACACGCAACTCCGTCAGCCGGGCGGCGCGGTCGGCTGACGCCTCCACCAATGCCAGGCTGACGACGCTGTCGCGCTGGTTTGCGTAGGTGGCAAGCGCGGTCTCGGCGTCGGCCAGCGCGGCAAGAACCGTTTTGCGATAGGCGGCAAATGCCTCGTCGCGCTCGCCACGGGCCTCGTTCACGCTCGCTTCCGTGCGGCCGAAATCGAACGGGCGCCATTGCAGGATAGGCGCGGCCGCGTAGGAGAAGGCGGCGGCGTTGAACACGCTCGAAAATTGATTCGCGCCAAAACCGATATTGCCCAGAAGCTCCACCTTTGGAAAAAAATCTGCCGTGCGCTGCCCAATCAGCGCATTCTTCTGCGCAATCATCCGCTCCGAGGCGCGCACATCGGGCCGGCGGCGCAACAAAGCAGCGGGATCGCCTACCGTCACGACCGCGGGCGGCAGCGGCACCGGGGCAGGCGGGCTCAGCGCCTGGTCCAGTTCGCCAGGCAGGCGGCCGGTCAATATCGCCAACCTGTCGAGTTCGTCGGCGATTTGCGCGCGCAGTGGAATCGCCTGGGCGCGGGTGGATTGAAGCTGGTTCAGCAGCCGCTCCACATCCAGCTGCGAGGCTGTGCCGCCGGCCAACTGCATTTGACGCAGCGCCAGCATGCGGCTTTCCACATCCACATTCTGCAGCGCGAGCAAAGTGCGCTTCTGCAAGTCGCGCAAAGCCACATAATCCTGCGCCACTTCCGCGGCCAGGCTGACATGCGCATCCTCAAGATTAGCCTGGGACACCTGCACCTGCGCCTGCGCGCCCTCGATGCTGCGCCGCGTGGCGCCAAAAAGATCAAGCTCCCAGCTTGCATTGGGCCCGACGTAGTAAAAATCCAGCGCCTGGCCGCCGCCGGCGCCCAGCGCATTGGTCAAACCCTTGGTGTGCAGATAGGCGGCGGCCGTGTTCGTCGTCGGCAGCAGATTGGCGCGGTCGCGGCCGAGGGTCGCGCGTGATTGGCGCAGGCGCGCGGCGGCAATCGCCAGATCGGGGCTCGCGGCGAAAGCGTCGTCGATCAGGCCGTCAAGTTGCTTGTCGCCCAGCGCCAGCCACCAGCGCGACGCGGGCGGGGCTGCAGCCGCATCCCCGGCTCGACTAAAGGCCGCAGGTGCCATAGCGGGCGGGGCTTTGTAATCTGGGCCTACGACGCAGCCAGAAAGAACGAAGCAAGAAAGCACTTCTTTTTTGAAAAAAAGAAGAAGACTTTTATCCACCAGCAGAGTTTCAAAAGTCCCACGTGCGCAAACATCCAAAAGTTTTTTGGTTCTTTTTTTCAAAAAAGAACATTCTTCCTTCCTAATGCGCACCAGCAACGCCTCCACGACCCGCCGGCTTCCGCAACAGCAGGACCAGCGGAATCATCGCCAACAGCGCAAACCCCAGCACCACAAAACAATCCGAATAGGTCATCACCATCGCCTGCAAATCCACGCTCTGCGCCAATTGCGCCAGCGCCTGCTGATGCCCCGCCGCCACATCGCCCCCATTCTGCACCGCATCAGCCGCCGCCTGCGCCGCTATCCGCGCCTGCACCAAAGGCGAGTTCGCCGTCACGGAGGAAGCAATCGACTGGTCATGCGCCACCGTCTGCCGGTCGATAAACACGCCCAGCAGCGCCAGCCCCAGCGATCCCCCCAGATTGCGCGCCATATTATAGAGCCCCGCCGCATCCGCCGCGTCCTCCATCCCCACCGCCCCCACCGACGCCTGGTTCAGCGGCATGAAAGCCAGAATCTGCCCCGCCCCGCGCAGCAGTTGCGAGGCCACGAACTGCCCGCCGGCCGTATCCGGCGTCAGATGCGCATCGAGAAAGCAGGAGGACGCAAAACACAGCAGCCCGATCAGCACCGGCAGCCGCAAATCCAGCCCCAGCAGCCGCGGCAAAATCGGCATCATCAGAAAAGCCGGCACGCCGGAGAGAAACAGAATGCGCCCCGACTGCTCCGCATTATAGCCCGAAATGCCGCTCAAAAACTGCGGAATGACATAGAGAATGCCATAAACCCCCATGCCCAGCACAACAACAATGGTGATCACCGCGGCATAAGACCGGTTCAGCATCAGCCGCAGTTTTATGACCGGCTGCGGACTCACCACCTGCGCCACGGCCAGCATAATAAACCCGGCGACGCACGCAAAACTCAGCCATATAATCAGATCGGACTCGAACCAGCGGTCGCGCTGCCCCTCCTCCAAAACCACGGTGAGGCAGCTCAGCCCGGCCGTCATGCCGACAATCCCCAGCCAGTCGGCCCGCGCCAGGCCCGCAATATCCGGCTTCCTCCCCGGCAGCCCGAGCAGCAGCAGCGTCACGAGCCCGGCGGAGATCGGCAGGTTGAGGAAGAAGCACCATTGCCAGCTCACATTCTCTGTCAGCCAGCCGCCGATCACCGGCCCCACCAGCGGCCCGAGCAGCACGATGAGCCCGAAAATCGTCATCCCCAGCGGCATGTCGCGCGGTGGCAGCCGTGTGCGGACGATGGTCTGCGCCGCCGGAATCAGCGCCCCGCCGAAAAACCCCTGGCCGACGCGCCCGGCAATCATCGGCGCCAGGCTGGCGCTAAAACCGCACATCATGGAGAAGAAAGTGAACATGATCGCACACCCCAGCAGCAGGTTGCGCAATCCGCACACCCGCGTCAGCCAGGCGGTGAGCGGAATCATCACCACTTCGCTCACCAGGTAGCCGGTGGAAATCCAGGTGCCCTCGGTGCCGCTGGCGCCGATCTCGCCCTGAATCTGCGGCAGGGCCGAGTTCACAATGGATATGTCGAGCGTAGCCAGCAGCGCGCCCAGCGAGCCGGCCAGCACCGCAATCCAATCTTGCGCGGTCGCGCGTTCCCCCTGGCTCAATTTGGCGATTCCGTATCGACATCGGCCGTCGCCGACAGACCCGCCAGCAGCCGCCCGCGCAGGTCGGCCGGCACCTCCAGCCGCAGCCGCACCGGCACGCGCTGCACAATCTTGGTAAAATTCCCTGTCGCATTCTGCGGCGGCAGCAACGCGAAGGTCGCCCCCGTGCCGGGCGCAAAACTCTCCACCACCGCATCGATCGTGCGGCCGCCGAGCGCATCGATGCTCACCCGCGCCGGCTGGCCGACGCGCATGCGCGCCAACTGCGTTTCCTTGAAATTCGCCACCAGATAAATCGCCGACGTCGGCACCACAGACATCAGCCGCGTGCCAGCCTGCACGAACTGACCAATCTGCACCGTCTTGTCGCCGATGCGCCCGGCGATGCCCGCGCGTATCAGCGTGTCATCCAGATTCAGCTGCGCGCTGCGCACCTGCGCCTCCGCGCCGGCGAGTTTGGACTGCGACTGGCCAAGCTGTGCCTTGAGCGTATCGACATGACGCCGGGCTGCGTCCAGCGCCGCCGCATCGGCGCGCTGCGTGGCCAGCGCCTGGCTGAAACTATTATGCGCCTGCGCCGCCCGCTCGCGCGTCTCCGCCCCCTGCGCGCTCAATTTGCGGAATCGTTCGTCCTCCGCACGGGCGTAAGACAGGCTAGCCTGCGCGCCGGCAAGCTGCGCCTGGCCCTGAGCAACGCTCGCCTCCGCCCCCGCAATCTGGCTCTCGGCCGCCGCAATGGAAGCGCGCTGCGCCCCGGCGCTGGCGACATCCTGCGCAAGGCTCGCCTGATACGGGCTCGCGTCGATACGCACCAGCGCCTGGCCGGCGGCTACCTCCTGGTTGTCGGCCACCAGAACCTGCTCGACATAGCCCTGAATTTTGGGCGCCACAGCCACCACATCGGCCTGCAAATAGGCGTCATCCGTGCTCTGGATGAACCGCCCATGGGTCCACCAGCCGATGCCATACACAATAGCGACGGCCACGAGAGCCGCCCCGCCCAGCAGCAGCACGATGCGCACCGCCATGGATCTGCGTGGCGCCGGGCGCGCCACATCACCCTGCTGGGTCATCGGCTGCAGGTCGGTAGGGCTGTCCGGCATCGTCTAAACCTTCGGGTCGAGCGCCAAAATCTTCCGAGCGGCAGATGTTTGTCAAGTGGAAGACATCGGGCTAATACAAACCCATGTCCGTGACCAGGGAGCCATCGCCGCGCCGCAGCCCGCCGACCGGGGGTTACCCCCGCGGCGAGGAAACCCGCGCCCGCATCATCGCCGCCGCGGTCAAAGTGTTTGGCGACACGGGCTATGTGCGCGCCTCCACCCGCCAGATCGCCGAGGCGGCCGGCGTCACCCCGCCGGCGCTCCAGTATTATTTCGAGAGCAAGGAGGGGCTGCACCGCGCCTGCGTCGATTTCATCCTGGACACGGCCACCACCATGCTCAAGCCGGCGCTGGACGCGGCCGAGGCGGCGCTGTTGGCGCAGCAGCCGCAGACCGCGGTCGAGGCGCTGTGCGGCGTGCTCGATGCGCTGGTGGATGTGTCGCTATTCTCGCGCGATTCGCCCGCCTGGACCCGCTTTGCCGCGCGTGCAAAGACCGAGGAGGACAGCCCCTCCGGCCCGCTGATCCGCCACCGTCTCACCATGCCGATCCACGACCTGTGCGCCAGGCTGGTGGCCTGCGCCACCGGCTCGCCGCTGACCGATTCGGTGCAGGTGCGGACGCACGCCATCCTCAGCCAGGTCTCGGCCTTCAACATCAACCAGCACAGCACGCTCGCCGCCCTCGGCTGGCCGGACTTTGCCGGCCCGCGCTGCGACGCGGTAAAAGCGGTGCTAAGGGCGCATACGCGTGGGGCCTTGGGGGTGAAGGAAGCACTTGTTTTTTGAAAAAATGACGGAGCTACGCTTGCCATAGCGAGCGCTTTGGGTATGTGATTAGTAAAGCTTGGCTAGCGCCATGGAATCTGAATGGCCGCTTGTTTTCGGCATGCCAAGGCTGGAGCGCAAGCGCGAACAAATAATGGCCATTCAAGCATTCATCGACGGAGCACAAACTGATGATGAGGTTTTGGTTCTGGCCGGATACATAGCTTCAGCGGAGGCATGGGCATCATTTACCAAGGAATGGAAGTACGCTTTGGCCATTGAGCCAAAAATTCCCACCCTAAAAAGTAGCTTAGCCAAAAGAAAAATAAAACTAGATAAGGAATTTGAAAAGCGATATATTGGTTTTTACGATATTATCATTAGGCATGTCGATGCTTCTATTTGCATCGCCATACCATTGATCCCATTTAATAAAATATGTGATGAATTCCAATTACGGAAAATGGATAGAAATCCGTACTATTTTGCATTCAACTCTCTTATCGCTCTATATAGTGGACACTCAGAAAAAGTTGGCTTGAACGGGACGGTAAACTTTATTTTTGACGATCAGACTGAAAAGGTTCATATTAATTCGGCTTGGGTAGGATTTCATGAGAAAATCCCGAGGCGGCTAAAGCATAAAATTGGCTCGGAAATAGCTTTCGAGCAGGATAGCAAGTGTCCGCCACTACAGGCCGCTGATCTGATAGCTTATTGGAAGCGTGAGGAATACCTTGAACGTCGAACGTTAGAGGTCGGCCCTCTTGTGCCGTGGGAGACGAGTCAAGCAAACCACGCTCATCTTTATGGCCAGTTCGATGAGGCTGCTATTCGCGACATCATGCATTCCCGGTTTGGAGAACGCTACTCAATTAAGGGTCTCCTTCGCATGAACTCTTACCCCGGACCGTGGTTTGTTTCAGCAAAGGATTGGCGGACGTGACCTCGGAAAAAAGGGCTGTCCTGCTTGATGGTGCAGCCTTCGTAGCCCGCATGAAGCGAAGCGGAATGCGGGACCAGAGGCCAAAACGCGCAGAACGCCGCATCTGTCCGCCAAAACCTCAAGGGTTGGCCATGACAGGAATTTCTAGTCCGGAATAATATTCCTCATACCAGCGATCCAAACCAATGTCTTGTGGCAGCTTCGTTGTCGATCCCATCGTAGGGTGGGCCTCAGCCCATAGGCGCTAACTTACAGAAACTCAATTTAGTGGTGGATTTCTAAAAGCAAGAAAGCAAGAATTTCAACCACGAAGCGCAGAAAGCGCACGAAGAAGAAAACGGAAACGGCGCAGATCACGCAATAAGATTGCTTATATCATAGAGGCACAATTTTATCGGCCGCTAGGCGCCGTTTTCCTTTCTTCTTCGTGCGCTTTCTGCGCTTCGTGGTTAAATTTCTTTCTTGCTTCTCTACGTGCATCCAAACCGCAATGCAGTTCGGCTTGTCTTGCGACCACGCCCTTTGCCGGCCTGGGCTAAAGGGTGAACAAACCAGGGAAAGAGCCGTATGTTAGCCCACCCTACGGCTGATAAACGGCTGCCGCTTTGCAACGGTCATTGGTTATATTACTTGCTCGGGCATCACTCCCCGACGGTAACCGTCCCCGCCCCGCTTACATCTTTTTCCAAGGCTCCCGTCACCTTGGCGAAATGGATGCTCCCCGCCCCGGAAATATCCACCGTCGCGTCGCCGACCTCGCCGCCAACACTGACCTTGCCGAAGCCGCTCTCGTCGAATGTCGCGCGGCCGACATGGCCGCTGGCCACCGAAACGCTGCCTGCACCGCTCAGATTCACGTCCAGCGTCGGCATCGCCGCCTCGCCGATGCTGACCCGCCCGGCGCCGGAGATGGCGATATCGACCTTGCCCTCGGCCTTCGCGACATTCACCGATCCCTCGCCGCTGATGTCGGCGTGCAGGCTGGCGGCCGACTGCGCCTCGATCGTCGCGGCGCCGGAGAGATCGAGGCGCATCGCTCCGCCGACCGCGCCGATGGCATAGGCGCCCGCGCCGCTTTCATCGATCGACAGCGCGGTGCCCGCGGGCACCCGGACCAGCAGCGTCAGGGTCGGCTGGAAAGGGACAAACGGCAGCGGCCGCCAGCAGCCCTCGCGCACCGTGCGCAGTTTTACGGCCGCGCCACCCTCCATGACCAGGCGCGCCAGCTCCTCCTCATGCTCCGCCGTGGCGGCGATGGCGACCTGGCCATGCAGCGCCGCGTCGGGCGTGATATCGACGTGCCGCGCGCACGGGCTGTCGATCAACAGCGCGGCCCCGGGCAAGGTCGCCTCGCGGCTGGCCGCCTGCGCATGCGGCGCGATCAGCGCGGCCAGGATCGCCGCGGCATACGGGGTTTTGGATGACATGGTGCAAGCTCCGAAAACGCACCGGCCGTGTTGCAGCCGGTGTGCCAGGGCTTAACCCGCTGTTTTCCTGACCTGCCACACATGCGCTTTGGCGTGAATCGCCAGATAGTGGTAAAAAAGCTCTTTTTTTGAAACCGGCTCTTGACCGTCGGATAAAAATATCCGACTATAACCTATGAAACGGGAAGAGTTTCTTCGGGCGCTGAAATCCTATGCGCGCGCGAACGGCCTCTCCTACTCGTGGGACCCAAGCCGGGGAAAAGGGGGACACGGCACGGTCACCGTCGGTCGGGCATTCACGACGGTGCCGAGCGGTGAAATCAGGACGGGTCTCAAGTTCGCCATATTGAAGCAACTCGGCGTGCCGAAGGATGCGGTCTGATCGTGCGGGTTCACACAGAGCTCCTCATCGGTCCGCCAAAACTCAAGGATTGGTCATGACACCTCTCAGCTACCCGGTCCTGATCGAACAAGCCGGCCCCGCGGACTTCGTGGCCAGCTTCCCCGACATCCCCGAAGCCATCACCGGTGCGGAAACCAAGCAGCGCGCCCTGCTCATGGCCGCCGACGCGCTGGCCACGGCCGTCACGCATTATCTCGATATCGGCCGCAGCGTGCCGATGCCCGGCGCCGGCAGCACGCTGCCGCATGTGGCACTCGATCCGGCGATTGCCGCGCGCGTGTTGCTGACCAGGGCGATGTCCGAGCAAGGGCTTACGAAGGTCGCCCTGGCAGCCCGCATGCAGGTCGATGAGAAGGCGGTCCGGGTCATCCTCAGCGGCCGCAACGTCAGCCTCAACCGTCTGCTGGACGCGCTGCGGGCCGTCGGTGTCCGGCCCGCGCTGGCGGTTTGACACCCAAACGCAGTCGTAGGGTGGGCTTCAGCCCACCACGCCCGGGCGCCGCGAGCCGTGGTGGGCTGAAGCCCACCCTACGACGGCGACCGCTGCTGCGACGTTACAACGGTCAATGGTTAATTGCCCTGGTATAAGGCCAAAGCGGATCTCAGCGGATCGAAGGACAGATCAGGCGACGATGAGAACAGTGACGTTGTGGCGGCCGGTTGGGCCAAAGGAAATGGATCTCATCGAGAAGGCAAGCATGCGCGCCTTCCCCCCACGCCTGCCCGACCAACCGATCTTCTATCCCGTCACAACTGAGGATTATGCCGTCCTCATAGCACGGGACTGGAATGTGCCCGCCAGCGGCGAGGGACTCGTTACCCGCTTCGAAGTGAAAGCCGACTACTTGGCGGCGTTCGACGTGCACGAGGTCGGCGGACGCGCATGCCAGGAGTATTGGATACCAGCCGAGGACCTTCCCTCCTTCAACGACGCGATAGTGGGCCCGATCGAGGTTGTGCGTCGTTTCATCAAAGGACCGGACGGCCAGACCTGCGAGGCTGACTCCGTTAATCCGCAGTAGGGGTCCCGCCCATAGCACCGTAGCCCGCATGCAATGCGGGACCCCGCCCGCCGCCCAGACCCGCATTGCATGCGGGCTACGGCATTCACCGCAGAACCGGGTAGCCCGCCCCCTGCGCCCGCGCCTCCAACGCCAGGATCGCGTCATACGCCCTGAGCGGCACAAACTCGACGCCCGACAGAAGCAGCGGCGCCGACACCACACCGGCCAGAGCGGCGCGCAAGGCACCAATCGTCGCACCATCGCGGCACAAGGAGGTGATGAAAGGCAGCCCCGGCGTGGCATCGCTCCAGCCCAGCACCCGCAAACCCCGCGTCTCGGATGGCCGGAGCGCCCGCAGATGCGCCCAGGTCACACAATCGACCGCCGCCACATCCGCCTCACCGCGCGCCACCGCGCGCACACTGGCGGCATGGCTGTCGGTGGTCACAACAGCGCCAAAAAACGGCCCCGCACCGCGGGCCAACGGCGCAATGGCGGCCCGCAGCACGTTCATGCCGCTATTGGAGTCGGCCCCATTCACGGCGCAGCGCCGTCCGTGCAGGTCGGCCAGCACGGTGGCGGGGTCAGTCGCGCGAACGACGATGGCGCTGCGATACAAAATACCGTCGCACCCCTCGGCACTATAGCGCGGCGTGGCCACCAGCGTCACACGCCCGGCCAGGCTGGTCACCAGCGGATAGCCGCAGCTCTGCGCCAGCAAAAGGTCTGGACCCGTCCATATATCCGCCAATGGCGGCCCGCGCAGCAGCGACCCTGGTGCCGCAATGCCCTGGTCAAGCAGCCGGGCGGCAATCGCCGACCAGAGCGCGTCCGTTTCCGGCCGCAGCTCCTCGAAATCATACATCGGCAGCGCCGCAACCAGGCTCACATCAGGCCTTTGGCTCGGCCCGCGCAAAATTATTGATCATCCAGGCGCGAAACACCGAAATCACCGGATCCGCCAGATCCTCGGCCGCGAGATTGAGAAAATACCCATACCCATCCTCAAACGTCTCGGCGAACGGCGTCACCACCACGCCCGCGGCAATATCCTGCGCGAACAGATCCACATCCAGCAGCGCCACCCCCTCGCCGCTGGCCGCGTATTGCGCCGCGAGTGCCGCCGTATCGAACGCCATGCCGCGCCCGGTCTGCACGCCGAGGTCGAAATGGCGCGAAAACGCCTCCCAGATCATGCCAGGCGCCTCCCCCTCCAGCTTGACGTGCAGCAGCTCGTTCTCGGCCACGAACTGCCGCAACGGCTTGCCCTGGTGCGCCGCCGCCAGGCGCGGGCTGCACGCCGGCGTCACGCGCGACATCCACAGCAGGTCGGACACCGCAACCCCGGTGCGCGGACGGTCATAAATCACCGCCGCATCCGTCTCCGTGCGCGGCGCCCCCGTAAACCCGGCGGAGGAAAAATCCACGAAAATATCCGGAAACTCCCGCCGAAACCCCTGCAGGATCGGCAGCGCCAGCTTTTGTGCAAACGACGGCGGCAGTTGCAGCCGCAGCGTGCGCAACCCGCCGCCGCCGCGCACCACGTCGTTCAGCGCCTGCTCGATCCGGTCGAACGACCCGCGCACGATCGGCAGCAGCGACGCCCCGGCCTTGGTCAAGGCCAGCGACTGCGGCCGCCGCTCGAACAGCTGGTGGCCGAGCAGCTCCTCCAGGCCAATGACATGGCGGCTCACCGCACTCTGCGACACGTTCAGCGCGTTCGCGGCGGCCGTAAAGCTCAGGTGGCGGCCTACGGCGTCGAAGGCGCGCAGGGCGTTGAGGGGGAGCCAGCGGCGGTCGAAGGTTACCATGGAGAGGTCCTTAAGAAAGCGCTTCTTTTTTGAAAAAAAGGAG
>Ga0116227_10016708_pt1 | contig 10456 bp, 7 predicted proteins | sample S1TSphgellanicum_FD_89693 | JGI IMG/M metagenome (GOLD analysis project Ga0116227, IMG submission 89693) | Host-associated microbial communities from peat moss isolated from Minnesota, USA - S1T2_Fb - Sphagnum magellanicum MG | ecosystem: Host-associated > Plants > Peat moss > Unclassified...
GCAGCTCGATAATGTCGAGGGCAAGCTTGGCGATTACACACTCGATCTCGATCTCCACGGGCCGTTGGCTATCGGCGCCGAGGCCATGCATAAGGTCGTCAAGCTCGACGCCGGAGCGCGGGCATCCATTGCAATTCCGGTGATTGCGGCGGGCATCGGGCCAGCCGATGTCGATGTTAAATTGACGGGGCCAGGGCTCGATGCGCCGCAAAGCCTCGCCTTCAACTTGGAGGCGGGCACGTCGCGGCTCTACCGCCGCGATGTGAGATCGCTGGCACCAGGCGCAAGCCTCAAGATTACCGACGATCTCATCGCAGATGTCATTCCGGGCACCGGTGCTGTTTCGGTTACAGTCTCGCCTTTCGCAGGCATCGATGTACCTGCCCTGCTGCAACAGCTCGACCGCTACCCTTATGGCTGTTCGGAGCAGACGGTCAGCCGCGCCCTGCCGCTGCTTTATGTCAACAGGATCGCAAATGCCGCGGCGCTAGCGCTCGACACGAGCGTCGATCAGCGTATCCGCGATGCCATCGAGCGTGAGCTTGCACGGCAGGATTCAACCGGTGCTTTCGGTCTTTGGTCCGCTGCCAGTGCCGAAGACATGTGGCTCAATGCTTATGTCACGGACTTCCTGACACGGGCGCGTGAAAATAATTTCGCGGTTCCGCAAAAGGCATTCGATTTAGCGCTCGAAAAATTGCGCAACCACGTCGCCAATGCCACGACGATCGAAGCCGGGCAGAGCGCCTCGATCGCTTACGCGGCCTATGTTTTGGCGCGCAACGGGCGCCCGGTCATGGGAGACTTGCGCTACCTCGCCGATACGCAGCTCGATAAGTTCGATAGCCCGCTGGCGCGGGCGCAATTGGCGGCTGCCTTGGCACTGTTAGGCGACCGTGGACGTGCCCTTACCGTTTTCAACAAAGCCAATGAGACTTTGGCGAGCGCGAAGGATGCGGTTTATTCGCGTGAGGATTACGGTTCGCGGCTGCGCGACGGTGCTGGGCTTCTGGCGCTCGCGGTCGAGACCGGTGCGACGGAAGCCTCGATCCATAGCGCCGTGGCGATCGTCGAGACCGCGCGCGCCGCCGCGCTATCGACCACGACGCAGGAAAACGCCTGGATGGTGCTCGCTGCCGAAGCCTTGGCAAAGGAAGCAGATAGCATGTCTCTGACGGTCGATGGCGTCGCCCACAAAGGCTCGCTTTATCAGACATGGCCGAGCGCGGCGCTTGAAGGCAAGAGCATTGTCATCGGCAATAGTGCGCAAGCGCCAGTGCGCATCGTCTTGACGACATCCGGCAATCCGGTGACCCCGGAACCTCCGGCGCAGCAAGGCTATCAACTCGAACGGACCTATTATTCCCTCGCAGGCAAAAAGATCGATCCGGCGTCGATCAAACAGAACGACCGTTTCGTCGTCACTTTAAAGGTGACGGAAATAGAGGCGGCTTACGCGCGTCTGCTTCTCGTCGATCCGCTGCCCGCCGGACTCGAAATCGACAATCCCGATCTCTTCGAGGGTGGTAATATCGATGCTTTGTCATGGCTCAAGAAGGATGTCGAGCCGACGCATACCGAATATCGCGACGACCGTTTCGTCGCAGCTTTCGACCGCGCTGGCGCCGAAAAGGCGACCTTCTCGGTCGCCTACATCGTGCGCGCCGTAACGCCTGGCCATTATGTGCAGCCGCCTGCGACGATCGAAGATATGTACCGGCCGCAACGCTTTGCCCGTACGGCGTTCGGATCTGTCGATGTCTCGGACTCAAAATGACGCCGCGCTGCAAGATCGCTTTGACGGCGTTCGCGGTTGCGAGTTTCGGACTAGCGATTCCCTATGCCTGGCCGCATTGCAGCCGATGGATCGGAGACCCCGATCTCGCGGAGGCCGATCGCGGTTCGACGATAGTCGTCGATCGCGATGGAAAAGTGCTGCGGGCCTTCACGACCTCGGATGGCCGCTGGCGTTTGCCTGTCTCTGTGCAAAATGTCGACCCTCGTTTTGTGGCTATGCTGCTCGCGTTCGAAGACCGGCGATTTCAAAGCCATCACGGCGTCGATGTCCGGGCATTGGGCAGGGCGGCTTTGCAATGGATGAAGGCCGGTCACATCGTATCGGGAGGATCGACCCTCACGATGCAGGTCGCCCGGCTTTTAGCGCGCTACCAAAACGATAGCTGTAAACCAGCGTGCTTCGAGATGGCGCTTTCAGCGCCTCCTCAGCATGAGGATTCTCCAAATCAACACGAAGAGCGCTCGCTCTCGGCGAAATTCCGTCAGATCGTCTGGGCATTGAAGATCGAACGCCGGGCGACGAAGGTGCAAGTGCTCGATCTCTATCTCGCGCTGGCGCCTTATGGCGGTAATCTTGAAGGCGTGCGCGCCGCGAGCCTCGCCTATTTCGGAAAGGAGCCGAAGCGGCTTTCGATTGCCGAAGCTGCGCTGCTCGTCGCCCTGCCACAATCGCCCGAGACGCGGCGGCCAGATCATTTCGCCGATGCGGCGCGCGCCGCACGTAACAAAGTTCTGACCCGTGCTGCCGAAGCAGGCGTCATCACGCAGGCCGAACTGGACCTTGCGCGCGCCGAGCCTCTCCCGGTGCAAAGGCGTGCTTTCCCGGTGCTCGCACCGCAAGCGAGCGATGCGGCTCTGCGGGCAAGCCCCAATACGCGGGTTATTCAACTGACGCTCGATGGAAAGCTTCAAGCCTCGCTCGAAGGGCTCGCGCGCGAAGGTGCGATGCGGCTTGGGCCCAAGCTCTCGGCGGCCATTCTTGTGATCGATAATGCGACCGGCGCGGTTCTCGCGCATGTGGGAAGCGCAGATTATCTTTCGCGGGAGCGTTCAGGCGCGATCGATATGACGCAAGCCGTGCGTTCGCCAGGGTCTGCTCTGAAGCCCTTCATCTATGCCTTGGCGTTTGAGAACGGTATTGCCCATCCCGAGACGATTCTCGACGATCGCCCGTCGCGTTATGGGCTTTATGCGCCGCAAAATTTCGATCTTTCGTATCAAGGTACGGTGACGGCGCGCCGGGCGTTGCAGTTATCGTTGAATGTGCCTGCTATAGAACTTCTTGCGGAAGTCGGGCCAGCGCGATTTATCGCTCGCCTGCGCAACGCGGGTGCCGGCATCGCGCTTTCAGCCGATGCACCTCCTGGATTGGCAGTTGGCCTTGGCGGTCTTGGCATCACATTGACCGATCTCGCGCGGCTCTACGCTGGCCTCGCGCGCGGCGGCAGCGTGCCAGCTCTGATCGAAAGATCGGCCGATATGAAACCGCAGGATGCCGATGCGCATCGCATAGCCGAGCCTGTCGCTGCATGGTATGTCGCCGATATTCTGCGCGGCACGCCGCCGCCTATGAATGCGCCCGCCGGGCGCATCGCTTTCAAGACTGGAACGTCTTACGGTTATCGCGATGCTTTCGCAGTCGGCTTCGATAAAAGCTACACGGTCGCGGTCTGGGTCGGCCGCCCCGACAATGCCGCGGTGCCGGGGCTTGTTGGCCGCCAGGTCGCAGCCCCTATCGTTTTCGAAGCTTTCGGGCGGCTCGGCGACGATTATGAGTTCCCGACTCCGCCGCGCAACGCATTGGTTGCGACGACGAGTCTTCTGCCGCCGCCCTTGCGGCATTTGCGCAAAGACACACCGAAGCTTGTCTCCACTACCGCGTCCGCGCCGTTGAAGATCGCCTATCCGCCGGATGGCGCGCGTGTCGATCTCGGCTTGACGAAAGCGGGCGAGTCGGCGGCGGCGCTCGCTCTCAAAGCCCAAGGCGGAGTTCCTCCGTTAACCTGGATCATCAACGGGACGCCGCTCGGCAACGCCGATCTTCGCCGTCAGTCCGCATGGACGCCCGACGGATCAGGCTTTGCCAGGGTCTCTGTGATCGATGCAAAGGGCGCGTCGGACAGCGTGCTCGTCCGGCTGGAATAAGAGGAGAAGCTATTGCGTCTGCCATGAGGCGATAGCGTCCTCGGTCGCACGAAGCCCAGTAACACCCTTTTCAAAGGTGAGTTTCGCGATACGGCCGTCAGCTAACAGCATCGGAACGTCGATCCATTGCCGTGTCTTGAGGAGTTCGAGATTGGTCGCTTCCGGACTTCCCTTTGCCAGTCCGATCAAGAACGAATTCTCCATAATCGGGACGGGAAGACCGATGAGAGATTCACCCGTCGCGCTGTCTTCTTTGCGCATTTGCGGGACACCGATTTGCTTGATGGCGCCGGTAGGTGTCGAAGGTTGAATGGTGAAGACGATCGTCATCGTATGCGAGGCCGAAAGACTGGCATCGATATTTTTCCGCAGAGTCATTGAGGCTTGAAACTTATCCTCGGGAATATCGATATTCGCATGGATAGCGGTGCCCAAAGCCTCGCCTGGACCATTGCTGACATTGTCGAGCCGCCAGATGACGGTCCCGAAGTAGGTCTTCACCTTGTTTTGTTCCTCGGGGGCCTGAACGAGCAAAGCGGCGCGATAGGTGACGGGAACATTCGTCGTGGAGGGCTCCACTTGAGGGGTACCAGCCGGACTCGCGCCCGTGGCAGCAGCATCTTTCCCTTTCGACGTGTCGCCGATGCGTTCGACGATCTTGCCGCTGCCGTCAGACTGCTGTTGGGTTTGAGCCGATTTAGGATTGGTCAAATCTTCAGGCCGGTCGCGTAATTTCCAAGCGGCATATCCAACGCCTGCGACGATAAATCCTATGACCAGGAGAACGATCCACAAGCCTTTCGGCCCTTGTTTAGGGCCTTTGACTTGCGGTGCGACCGGGCGTTGCTGCTCGGGCCTCATTTTGATGGCCGCGCTGGGCGGAACCCCGAAGCCTGGAGGCAGTGGTTTGCTGGGCGCAACCGGTTTGGGCTGGGTGTCGAGCGCCGTTTCGTCGTCAGGACCGGTCTTCAACGGACCCGGATTCACCGAATCCGATGGGGCGTCTGTACTGGGCTCTGCCGGGCTTGCCGCCACTGGACTTGGAGCAGCGGGCTCCAAAGAAATTGGACCTGATGCGGCTGCATCCGAAGCCGGATGGCCGGGATTTGGGGACATGGAGGGCGCGGGCGGTGCCATGACATGCGGGCGTGAGCCCGCGGCAATCGGCGGCCGTATGGTGCTCGGCGGCGGTTGAGGCGTGGCAGGCGGGGCGGGCGTGAATGCCTGAGCCTGAGGCTCCGCGGGGGTTTCCGGCTGTGCCGGTTTGGCCGCCGGCGCAGGAGCTGAGGACACATCAAGAGACCGAGGCGCTGCGAATTCCGCTTCGAGCCGTGCTATCGCTTGATCGAGCGCTTGATTTTCCCGCTCGACATCTGCGTCAGGAACGGGTGGCTGAACCGCTCGCAATTGCCCGAGCAGCGCCTTGCGGGCACGCTCATAAATCGCGTGCCGCGCCTCAAGCGTCGAATTCGGCAGGCTAGCGACAGCTTTGGCAAGCAGCGGATAATATTCAGCCATTCGCGTTCACAACATTCCTGGGTTCATTCGTCAATCCCGCGAGGGCGGCGCACGACGTTTAACGAGACCATGTCCGGGTGCCTCAATTCTGCAAATACCTAAAGCATCAACGATAAGCGCTCCAATAAGCCGGCCGAGCGCAATCTTTTGGATCTTTATCTCCCCTAGGCCATCGGACCTAAAGTGTGAGCGGTTTTGGGATCATCCGATGCTCTAAATAATGAATCTCGATCATCTTATCCGCTCTCAAGCGATTCTGCTTGAAGGCGGGATGGCCTAGAGGGGTTCTAGCGAAAAGCCATTTTTAGGCTTATGCCTGAAACCATCTCCTAGGCATGACTTAAACGAAAAGAAACCGGTTTTTGACTGTCATCACATTATAAAGCAGAGTTTTAGCCGCTTATGCGCTGCCCATCTACTGAAAGAACGTGTTTGCTGCTGCCCTATACGCTGAGCATTTTGCCTGAGACGTTCCGGCCGTCTGGAAGGGTAAGGCATTGACCTATTCGCATATACTGGGGACCGGCACCTACGCACCCGCACGCGTTTTATCCAATCAAGATCTCGAAAAAATCGTTGCGACCTCCGATTCCTGGATCGTGGAGCGCACCGGCATCAAGACTCGGCGGATCGCGGCGGAAGGGGAAGTGACATCTGACATGGCCGTCGCGGCTGCGCGTCAGGCTCTCGATATGGCATCAACCCGCGCCGAAGACCTCGACATGATCATCGTCGCGACGATCTCACCCGACATGCCGATGCCATCCTGCGCTGTTGTGGTACAGGCGAAGCTCGGAGCGTCGAAAGCGTTTGCTTTTGACATTTCAGCCGCCTGTGCCGGGTCGCTTTATGGCATCAGTATCGCCGATAAGTTTATTCGCGCGGGAGCGCAGCGCGTTTTGGTGATTGGCGCCGAGCTTTTGAGCCGGCTGGTCGATTGGACGGATCGCAACACCTGCGTGCTGTTTGGAGATGCCGCTGGCGCTATGGTTCTCGGTCCGGCGCCGGATGCTGGCAGAGGCGTGCTCTCGTTGCATCTCCATTCGGACGGAAAGGAGGCGGGGCTTCTCGCGGTTCCGGGCGGCGGCAGCCAGTTTCCGCAATCGGAAGACGTCATCGCAAAAAAGATGAACAAGATTTCGATGAACGGACGTGAGGTTTATAAATTCGCCGTAAGCGTTTTGCCGAATGCGCTTCAGGAAGCCCTTAAAGCCAATGGCATGACCGTGGCCGATGTGGACCATGTGGTTTCGCATCAAGCGAATATTCGCATCGTTGAATCCGTTCTGACAAAGACGGGCATTCCGATCTCGAAATGCTGGATCAATCTCGATCGCTACGGCAACACGTCGAGTGCATCGCTCCCCATCTCCATAGATGAAGCCAATCGCGCCGGACGCCTCAAAGAGGGCGATGTCGTCCTCATGATGGCGATTGGCGCTGGGATCACATGGGGCAGCGCAATCATGCGATGGTAATAAAAACCGCCACGGCACAAAGTGCCGGGCGGTATAGCTAGAAGCCTATGAGGCGAACTTATCAGGGCTTCGCTGTATTGTTTAGCGCCGGGCCATTCGGATGCAGGCCGTCGGTATCCTTGGCGGGATCGGCCTGTTGCGAGGAGGTGTTGGCGCTCCGGCCCTGATATGTGCCGACCGCAGGCGTTTCAGCCTTCGGGCTCGACGGCTTCGTGACGCCATCGGCAGCAGCCGGTGCGTTCTGCATCTGTGTTGTCTGCGCGAAGGCAAGCGAAGGAAGCGTTGCGAGAAGCGCCGCGCAGGTTAAAGTTATGGTCTTCTTCATGAAGATCTCCTGAAAGCTTGAAAGTGGTTGCGCGGTCCTTCAATAAGCGCGACCGCGCTTGAGCGCCCTACGAGCAGAGGTCAGGATTAGTGCGCGTTGCCGCTGTCATTTCCCTTTGAAGTCTCGCTGCTGCTTGGCATATCTCCGACCTTGTTTTTCGGCGCCTGCTCACTCGAGCTGCGGCCTTCATAAGGGGTCATACCTGAATCGCTCATGCCTGTCGCAGCAGGCGCGTTCGGCGAAGAATGAACATTGCTGGGTGCTCCAGCGCTAGAATTGGAATTTCCGGCGCCGGCTCCGCCAGCACCAGAAGTCTGAGCAAAAGCGAAAGAAGGAAGGGCAATCAGCATTGCCGCGCAAGTTAAGGTCACGCTGTTCCGCATAGGCGGCTCCTTGGGTTGTTCGACACGTTTGTTGTGACGTGCGGCGAACGTGGACCCATAGCGAAGGTTTCAGCTTGGCCTTAAAGAAACAGGGGCTTTATCTGCGTATCGATTTTACGATTCGTAAAACGAGCGCGCCCAATCGCGGAACGCGCGACGCGAGTCATCCCATGTGTAAAACATATGGCCGCCGCCGAAATGCCTGATGAAGAGCATCGCGCGCTGTTCGGGCAGCAGCTTCATTTGTTCAACAAGACGCTCGGATGAAAAATACGGCGTGACCATGTCGTAATAGCCATGAGCGATCAGCACTTTCATGTTCGGGTTCATGCTCATCGCGAACCGCAAATCGTCCGTTGCGCCAGCGGGGCCTTCGAGCGCATGCCTTTGCTCGTCGCGCTTCCAGGCGCGATTGACGGCGAGGCTTAACAGCTCGTAGCGGCGCTCGGAGTCAACGCCGATTTCAGAGCGCAGCACATGATTGATGCCGCTCGCGAAGATACGGTCTATGCCTGCGAATGTCGGGTCTGGTCCCTCATGATTTTCGCGATCCGGGAACGGATCGACGCCGGTGATTGTCGCATCGTAGACACCCAGGATCTTCTGCTCGGATTTCAAAAGCTCGCGGGCAAACCGCCAGAATGGCACCCGTCCATGTGCAAGCCTTACCAGATCTTCAGGCAGGCCTAGAAAATCCGCGGCCCGCGCGAAGACCCTGCGCTGCTCGTCCGCGTCATGCGCGGTGCCGACAAGAAAGGAATGCGCGAGCTCGCGCGTCGCAAAGGATTCGATCTCGCGGCGCTGTGTCTCGACCGGAACGGTTTTCTCGAAAACGCGCGAGCGGCCATGAAAACTCGCGGCGAGCGCCATGGTGCAGAAGGCATCCATGCTGCGCAAGACATCGTAATCGTTTTCGTTCAGCAGCGACCATTCGAGCGCGGGCGAGATGGCGATGGCAACAGAAAGACCGATGCCATGCGTTTCCTGCAGGCGGCGGGCGAGCTTCGCCGTGCGGAAGCCGCCGTAACTTTCGCCGATGATGGCGACCGGCACATCCCACAGCTTATATTTTGAGAGGAACCGCTCGATGAATTCGCCAAGCGACTCAAGATCGCGATTGAGCGCGTAAAACTCTTTCTCTTCGACGGTCCTGGCCGGATCGGGTTTGTCCTTATCGTCCGGTTTTTTATCCGGTTCGATGATCTGACTGAAGCCGGTGCCGACGGGATCGACGAACACGAGATCGGTAAAGCCGATCCAGCTTTCCGGATTGTTGACAATCTGGATTGGTGGCGGTTCGAGATTCCCGTCAGGCTTGAACAGCACACGCCTTGGGCTCAAGCCACCGATATGAAGATAGGCGGATGACGCGCCAGGCCCGCCATTGAAGACGAAGCTGATAGGCCTGCGCCCTTTGGCTTCGCTCATCCGGTAATAGGTATGGAAGACCTCAGCCGCGGGCTTTTCTTTTTTGCGAAGAACGATCCATTCCGAAATCACGTCGATCTCGGCGCTTGTGCCGGCATCGCTTGTCCAAGTGACTGTATGCGCCGCGCCTTTTGGAGCCTTGTGCTCTTTTTTATCTGCGTCGGAGGCGTTTGGCTTGTCGGCGGTATCGTCGGTCATCTGAAGCTCTAAAATCTGTCATTGCGAGCGTAGCGAAGCAATCCAGGAATATTACAACTTAATGGATTGCTTCGTCGCGACAGCCGGTCGTTTACGACGGGCGTCGAAAACGCCCCCCTATGGCTCCTCGCAAAGACGGGAAGATTGTAGAATACGCCTTAGCCTTCCATCATTCCGCCCATGACGGCGCCAGGCACGATCTCGTCTGGGCCGCCCACGCGGCTGTCGATAATGTGACGGATCGGCTCCCATGCGAATGTATCGGCCCAGGCCGCGCCGAAATTGAGCGCAGCGGCGGGGGCCTTGCAATTTTTGCCGAGCTTTACGGCAACCACGCATTTGCCGGTCACGGAGGCTGTCTGGATCTCCCAATTGATCCAATCGTTATTGCCTGTGTCCTTGCCGACGATCACGAGAAGATGCGTGCCGGATTTGATCTTGGCCTTGAGCTCTTCCTTGAGAATGGCACCCTGAGGGCTGTGGAAAGGTACTCTGAAGCGGGCCGTTTCATAAGCCAGCTCGAAATAGTCGCCTGTGTTCCACTCCAGGAGCTGGTCCATGGATTTCTGGTCGTCGGGCTTGAAGCTGACGAAAACACGTGCCTTTTCCATGAATGAAGTCCCTCGCTGATCGCATCGCCTCATACGGAAAAGCGATTGAAATGAGTCCGCTGCTCGCGGATGTCTCTAGTCTTTCGAAACACTGCCTTTTAGCGCCTCCGAGGGGTGAGGTCCACTGGGCTTGAGCGCGCAGGCGGGGCAAACTAGCAATCCTCGCGCTTGCGCAGCCGCAAGGCGTGGCCTCAAATGCCCGTCAGAGCCGCGCAAGGTTAGGAGTGCGATTTGAGCTTTTTGGTCTGCTTCGCGGCTTTGATCTTTCTGATGTTCGTCGCCTATCGCGGCTTCAGCGTGATCCTGTTCGCGCCGGTCGCAGCCATGCTGGCGGTGCTCTTCACAGATCCTTCGGCGGCCACGCCCGTTTTCACCGGCCTCTTCATGGATAAGATGGCCGGTTTCGTGAAACTCTATTTCCCGGTGTTTTTGCTCGGTGCGATCTTCGGCAAGGTGATCGAACTCTCCGGTTTTTCGAAATCTATCGTGTCTGGCGTCATCGGACTCATCGGCCAAAAGCGCGCGATACTGTCGATCGTTCTTGTCGGCGCGATCCTCACCTATGGCGGCGTA
>Ga0116227_10016709_pt1 | contig 10455 bp, 7 predicted proteins | sample S1TSphgellanicum_FD_89693 | JGI IMG/M metagenome (GOLD analysis project Ga0116227, IMG submission 89693) | Host-associated microbial communities from peat moss isolated from Minnesota, USA - S1T2_Fb - Sphagnum magellanicum MG | ecosystem: Host-associated > Plants > Peat moss > Unclassified...
ACGAGCGGATTGCCGCTCGTCTCCGCAGGCGTGGCGAATACGACGCCCGCGAGAACGAGCACGGCCATCGCGCAAAAAAGCGCGATACCTTGGCGCCGGTCCCCGACGAGTTTCCCGAACGTGAACGTCAGCGCCGCGGGAACGAGCAACATCGCGAAGAGTTGCAAGAAGTTGCTGATGCCCGTCGGATTCTCGTTCGGACTCGACGAGTTCGCGCCGACGAAACCTCCGCCGTTACCGCCGAGCAACTTGATGCTCTCCTGCGACGCCATCGGTCCGCCGGTAATCGACTGATGCGCGCCGTCGAGCGTCGGAACGTCGAGGTAGGCGTTGAGATTCTGCGGGACGCCTTGCGCGAGAAACACGAGTCCGAAAACGACGGCGAGCGGAAGCAGCACGTAGAGGATGCCGCGCGTGAGATCCGTCCAAAAGTTCCCGATCGTACCGGCGTTCCCGCGCGCAAAGCCGCGGATCAGCGCGAGCGCGACCGCGAGTCCCGTGCCGGCCGCGACAAAATTCTGCCAAGCCAGCACGGCCATCTGCGTACCGTAACCCATCGTATTCTCGCCGCTGTAGAACTGCCAATCCGTCGTCGTCGCGAAGCTGACCGCCGTATTCCAAGAGAGATCCGGGGGCAGACTCGGAAAGTGTTGCGGATTGAACGGGAAGAACGTTTGCAGCCGCAGGGCGGCATACGTGGTAGCGACGGAGACGAAGGAAAACGCCAGTAAAGCGAATGCGTACGCGCGCCACCCCATCTCGCGAGCCGGATCGATGCGGCACGCGCGGTAGACGATGCGTTCGAGGGGAGCGAATAGCGGGCTCGCGAAGGTCCGTCTCCCTTCGAAGACGGCCTCGATGTACGAACCAAGCGGCCGTGCCGCGGCGTACAGGGCGGCGAACAGCAGGACGGTCTCGAGGAGCGCGGTTAGGGTCACGCGTTAGGATATATAGGAAGGCGCCAAAGCGCGCCACCCGCCGTACGGACGATCCTTTTGACGGGTCGAAACATCGTTCGCATCGGTCATCGCCGGCCGGAACCGCTAACGCGAATATCGGTGGACCCGGTCGGCTGCCTCTTCCCACCTCGCGGAGTTCACGCCCATCGCGAGGAGCCATAACGTCAGCGAACCTTCGCCGGCCAGTCCCGTGAACATGAGGTACGGGAAAAGACGGTGTCCGAGCGCGGGTGATAGGTATGTCAGCCAACCCAAGCCCGTAATCGTTAAGAGAGCGCTCAAGAACCGCGGCAGGAACGTAGACCTGAAAATGAGGTAGGCGAGCAGAAGACAATAGAATCCGAAGAACACTAAGCTGTCTACGCCAAGCGATGGGAGATGCAGAAGGCTGGAGTAGGTTACGGCGCAACCCGTAAGGCTGCAGAGCGCTGCAAGTAGTGAAAGGCCCTTGTTGACGGGCTTGAGCAAATCGTACAACAAGAGCGTCACGGCGACGTAGCACGTGGTCCCGATTAGGTTGAGTGCAAGGCTGAGGTTTCCGCTCGCGAATTTCTCAGCGAATACGCCCGTAACTATGGAGAGCAAGTAGAGCCCACCGGCAGTCCGCGCTCGAAGGAGCGGGGGAAAGCCGGCAGTCCGTTCGGTCGTCGCTGCGTTCATATTCGTTCCTTAATCGACGCAATACGCCACCAGCCACTCCGGCCGGCGCGGCGATACGTATGACCTCTTCGTATCGAGGCGTCGGCGGGATGTTACATGGACTGCCGAGACCGGTGCCCCAGCGCCCGAAGTACGCGGAAGTCTTGGGAAGCGCAGCGACTTACCAAAGATACGAAGCCGAGCGATGCAAACGGCTCAATGCGACGCGATTGTGACACTCAGCACGGCAAGCAGGAGCGCCGGAGGCATGACCAACGCGCCCGTCCGCAAGAACGTCCAGCCATCGATGTCGATGCGTTCGCGCCGCAACGCTAAGAGCCAGAGCACCGTCGCAAGCGACCCCGTTACCGAGAGGTTCGGCCCGAGATCGATGCCGATCGCGACTGCCGAGCGAAACGAATCGTGACCGTGCAGCGATGCGACGCCGGCGCCCGCGATCAGCCCGGCCGGCAGATTATTCATGAGGTTCGAAGCGACCGCCGTCGCGGCGGCTGCGCCGAGGTTGTCGAGCGGCGACGGCCAGAGGATCATCGCTTCGACGGCCCTTTTGGTCGCCGCGAGAAGTCCCGTTGCGTCGAGACCCTGCACGAGGACGAAAAGGCCCGCGACGAGCAGCAGCACCGTCCACGACACGGACGCAACGACCTCGGCGAACGCCGGACGGTCGCGGACGACGGAGACCAGGAAAAAGAACGCGCCACAAGCGAGCGTCGTCACCCCGAGCGGCACATCGAACGCAGACGCGCAGATCAAGGCGACGGCCGTCAGGCCGATTCCCCAAAGGATGAGGCTGCCGTTTTTTCCGAGCGCCGGCACGTTCACGTCGCTCGTCATCGGTCCGCGCAGCGCCTTGCGCGATACGAACCCGAGTACGGCGAACGTCGCGACGATTGCGAGCAACGACGGCAGCGCAAACGCGGCGAGCCAGCGCCCAAGCGTGGGAATCGCACCCGCGAAAACGACCAGATTCGCCGGATTCGAGATCGGCAACACGAAGCTTGCCGCGTTCGCGATGAACGCGCAGGCGAGCAGATAGGGCAGCGGTTCGGCTTTTGCCCTTCGGACCGCTGCTGCCACGGCCGGCGTCAAGACGACGGCGGTCGCGTCGTTCGAAAGAACGATCGTTACGGCGATACCGACGCCGTAGACGAGTGCGAAAAGCCGAAATCGAGAGCCGCGCGCCGCGCGCACCGCGAGCGCCGCGACCCACGTAAAGAGGCCTTCCCGGCGCGCGAGTTCCGCGAGCACCATCATGCCCGTCAAGAAACAGTTCACGTCCGTAGCTTTGGCTACGGCGGCCGCCACCGCTCCGAGCGGCACGAGCCCGAAGATCGTGAGGGCCATCGCTCCGGCGAGCGCCCACACCCATTCCGGCACCCCGCGCGGCCGCAGGAGTACGCCGCCGATACTGAGGGCGCAGATCAGCCAGATTACGAAGTCGCGGGCGATAATTCAACCTGGAGCGGCACCGAAGACGATCCTCTCGGGATTTCGGGGTTGCGTTCGTTCTCGTGCTTTCCAAGCACCGGCGGTTCACCTTTCCCGAGCGCTGCGGCAATAATCAAGGTCGCAAGCGGAGCCGCACCGCCTCATCGCCCGAGCAGTGACTTACCCATTCGGAGTTATTCCGCAGCCGTACATACAGGGGACGTCAGCCTTTTCGCAGGGTAGCTGTGTCTGTATGGCTACTTTCATCGATCCCGAAGATGTCGATTTGATCGTCATCGGCAGCGGCCAGGGCGGCGTGCCGCTCGCCGTCGAACGCGCGAAGGCGGGCGAGCACGTCGTGCTCTTCGAGCGCGGCCGCATCGGCGGAACTTGCGTCAACTTCGGTTGCACGCCGTCTAAAGCGTTTCTCGCAGCCGCCCACAACGCCGGCCGCGCGCGCGCCGCGGCCCCGCTTGGGATTCATGCCGACGTTCGCGTCGACGGTGTGGCCGCGATGGAGCGGGTTCGCAAAGTTCGCGACGAGTGGCACGACGGCAGCGAGAAACGCGTTGCCGCGGCCGGTATCGACCTCATCCGGGCGAGCGCCGCGTTCACGGGGGAACGGATGGTCACCGGCGGCGACCGCACCGTACGGGCGCCGGTGGTCGTGATCGATACGGGAACGTCGCCGGTGCTTCCGCAGATCGACGGACTTCGTGAGGTACCGTATCTCACAAATCTCACCTGGTTCGAGCAGCCGCGCCTGCCCGAGCGGCTCGTCGTGATCGGCGGCGGGTACATCGGACTCGAACTCGGTCAAGGTGCGCGGCGGCTCGGCAGCGCGGTGACCATCGTTCACGGCGCCGCGCATCTGATGGAACGCGAAGAAACCGACGCGACCGGCGTCGTTCGCCAGAGCCTGGAGAACGACGGCGTCGCTCTGGAACTCGGTACGAAGGCGACCGCGGTGAAGCGCGACGGCGATACGCTCCTGATTACGCTTGCGAGCGGGAAGACGCTCGAAGCGGACGCGCTGCTCGTCGCCGCGGGTCGCTCGGCGAATACGCCCGATCTCGATCTCGAAAAGTCGAACATCGCCTGCGACGCTCGCGGCTACGTCGATTGCGATGCGTACTTGCAAACGACGTGCCCCGGCGTGTACGCGCTCGGCGACGTTGCGGGCCAACCCGCGTTCACCCACGTCTCTTGGGAAGATTACCGCCGATTAGCGGCAACGCTCGCGGGTAAGCCGCGCCGGCGCGACGACCGGATCCTCTCGTACACGACCTTCACCGAACCGCAGCTCGCGCGGACCGGCCTCACCGAAGAGCAGGCGCGGGCCGGCGGAATCGACGCGCGGTCGCGGACGCTACAGCTCGCCGACGTCGCGCGCGGAACGGAATGGAATCTCGAGGCGGGCTTCATGCGACTCGTGATCGACGCCGGAACCGACCGGATCGTCGGCGCGACCTTCGTCGGCTACGAAATGGGCGAACTGATCCACACGATCGGATTCGCGATCGAACTCGGAGCGACGTGGCACGATCTCGACCGCTTCATGGCCATACATCCGACCTTCGGCGAGGGGCTACCGTCACTCGCGCGCCTTTTCGAGAAACCGGCTTAACCGGGCCTGCCTCCAGCGGCATCATCCCGTTCGAGACGGCCAGGAGTCATCGAAGGGGGGGCCGGAATTCGTCACGGTGACAAGAGTTCTTGAATTTCGTCACCGTGACGTTGTACGATATGCCTTGTCACGGTGACTAGTTTTAGTCTGATTCCGTCACGGTGACGAGACGTGAATTGAGGCGACGTGCCGAATCCATTCAATCCTGCCCCGGGCGCCGTCCCCGCGCGCATCGTCGGACGCGACCTCGAGCTCGCCGCCGCTCGCGAAGCCGTGCGCCGGGCCGAGTTACGTCAGCCGCCGACGCCGATCGTTCTGATCGGTCAGCGCGGAATGGGGAAGACCGTCTTGCTCGGTACCCTTCGCCAACTCGGCGAGCGCAGAACGCTCGCCGTCGCGATCGAAAGCCTTCCCGGCCGGAGCCTTGCCGAGCGATTGCGCGACAAGGTCGACGGATTGCTTGCCAGCATCGAACCGCTCCCCAACCGCGCCGGCACGATTCTCCGGCGGGCGCTTAGCGCCATCCCGAAACTCAGCTACGAATTGCCGAACGAAGCCGGCGCGATTGCGCTCGGGCGCAGCGACTCGCCGGCAGAGCAACGACACGACCACGATTCGCTCGTCACGATGTTGAAGGCGCTTACCGACGCGGCACGGGTCGCGAAGCGCTACGTTACGATTACGATCGACGAAGTTCAGGATGCGGACCTTCGTTCGATGCAGACGCTCGTCGCGTTCGTCCACGAAAGCGCCCAGGGTCCGAGCCCGATTCTCTTCGGCGCCGCGGGTCTGGGCGAAACGCGCGATCTCATCGACAAGCTTCGGACCTACGTCCAGCGTTGGGACACCTTCGATCTTCGCTTGTTAAGCCTGCCGGAAGCGATCGAGGCGATCCGGGAACCCATCGTTGGCGAGGGTACTTCCATCGACGAAGAAGCGCTCTACCTCCTCGCAACCGAAAGCGGCGGATACCCATTTTTCATTCAAGCGTACGCGAATGCCGCGTGGCTCGCGCATCAAGGTAGCCGGATCACGCTTGCGGACGTCGAGCGCAGCCTTCCGGAAGTCCGGCGACGGAACGAAATGAGCATCTACGTTCGACCGCTAGCCCGGCTCACGAAGCGCGAACTCGGGCTCGCGCTCGTGCTCGCAGAGCTTGGGCCAGGTTCGCATAGTTTCGGCGATGTCGCACGAAAGCTCGGCCGCGACGCGCGCGATATCAGTTCGGCTCGCGGAAGCCTCATCAAGAAAGAGATCATATCGACGCCCCTTCCGGGCACCGTCGAATTTCGCATCCCATTCATGGACCGCTTTTTGAGAGACCACGCAGACGAGTACGCGGACGATGAAGTCAAGGCGGCGCTACGCGACCTTTCGAAGCCGCAAACCACCAAGTCGCCGCAGCAAAAACGATGATCGTTTAGGGCGCGGGTGCGGCGCGCGTCTCCGGCATCGCGAGCAAGAAGATGCCGAGCGCGGCCGCTGCGATCGCGGCAAGCACGAAAAACGTTGCTTCGAAGCCGATGCGGCCGGCGAGAAAGCCCGCGAGGAAATTGCTCGCCGTCGCCCCGAGCCCTTGAGCGGCCGCGAAAAGGCCGAGCGTGAGATTGAAGCGCCCGGTGCCGCGCGCGACATCGGCGGCGACCAGCACCCAAATGACGTCGTAGACGCCGGCGGCGAGACCGTCGAGCGTTTCGATCGCGACCAGAGCGTTGGGCACGTGAGTCGCGAGACCGAAGAGCACGCCGCGCAACACGAGCGCGACGATCGCCAAGGCGAAGATGGGTTTGCGGCCGAGCGTTCGCGAGTTGCGACCCGCAACGACCGCCACGACGATGAGCACGAGTTGCGAAAGCACGATCGCAATCGAGAGGTACAAGGACGGTCCGTTACCGCCGTGCGGCAGAAGCTGACCGAAGAGTACCAGCATCGCTTCGTTCGAGACGAAGAAAAGGAACACGACGAGCGCGAAGATCGCTATGCGCCGGTCGCGTAGGAGCGTCCCGAACTTGGTCGGATCCTCCGTGCCGATTTCGCGCGCGCGCTCGTGGTCGATGTCGCGTTCGCGAATGCCGAGCATCGAGATCGCTGTGAATACGCCGATCGCGGCGACGGAATAGATCGTGGCCGTCAACGAAACGAAGCGCCCGAGGAGCGCCTGCGCGAAGGCGAACGCCACGTTGCCCGCGCCGTTGAACGCCTGGTTGCGGCCTTGCCGCTCGGCCAGCGCATCGCGTCCGACGATCCCCAGACTGAGCGCTCCAAGGGCCGGCGGGAAGATCGAATACGCGGCGGCCATGACGACCTGCATGGCCGCGACGACGGCGAGTGCCGTCGCATTGGCGAGAACGATTGCCGCGGCGGAACCCACGAGGCCGCAGAGGGCAACGATCAGCCGCTTCTGCCGCGAACGGTCGATCAGTGCGCCGGCGGGAATCTGCGCGACGAGGGAGGCGAAACTTCCGGCGCCGATCGCGAGCCCAATTTGCGCGGGCCCGAAGTGACGCGCGTTTGCGAGGAACACCGCGAGGTACGCGCTGATCCCGGTCTCGAGATCCGCCAGCACGAAATTAAACGCGTCGAGCCCGATCAGACTCTCGCGTGACGAGCGCACCTCGGTCGCGCTAGATGACCGCACTCGAACGAAACGTGTCGATGTCGTTCCGATCGTAGCCGAGTTCGAGCAGGATCGCATCCGTGTGCTCGCCCAGGAGCGGTGCGCGTGCGAACGGCGGCCGGGCGTCACCTCGCAGCGTTACGATCCGTTCCGCGACGCGTGCGCCGTCGGGCATGCCCGGGACGTCGACGCGCTGCAGTAAATCCGCAGCGCGCACGTGCGGGTCGTCGAGAACTTGCTGCGGCCGATACACCGGGCCGCACGGAACCCGCGCCGCTTCGAGTTCCGCGAGCGCTTGCGCCGAGGTACGCGAGGCACACCAGCCGGCAACGCGGGCGCTGATGATCGCTCCGTGTTCCCCGCGTAACGCGTCGGTTGCGAAACGCGGATCCGCGAGCCACTCTGGTGCGCCGATCAAGTTGGCCACGCGCGCGAAGAGCGGATTGCCGACGACTTGAACGAGAATCCAACCGTCGTTCGTGCGAAAAAGATCGGCCGGGCCCGAGCCGTGGCTTCGATTGCCGAGCGGCACGCGGTCGACCCCGGTTGCTGCCTGTTCGAGCGTCAACGCATTTGTGAAATTCAAAGCCGTCCGCAGCAGTGAGGCTTCGACGACCCGACCGCGCCCCGTTCGCTCGCGCTCGAGCAGCGCGAGGGCCGTGCCGTACGCGCACGAGAGCGCCGTCCCGAAATCGACGAAACTCGTCATGCAGCGGTACGGTTCGTCTTCGTTGCCCGTCATGTAGATCGAGCCGCTCATCGCCTGCCCGATTCCGTCGAAACCGACGCGGTCTTTGTACGGCCCGGTCGTTCCGTACGCGCTGATCGCCGTCAAGATGATGTCCGGTCTTACCACGCACAACGATTCGTAATCGAGTCCCATAGCGCGGAGCGTCGGCGGGGGCAGATTGGCGACCACGACGTCCGCCGTTGCAACGAGCCGGCGCACGATCGTGCGACCGGCTTCGCTCATCGGATCGAGCGTCATCGAGCGCTTGTTGCGATTCATCTGCATGAACAGCGCGCCGTCGCCGCTTTCAGAGACGGGATGCAGGAAGCGGTCCTCGCTTCCCGCGCGTTTCTCGACCCGAATGACGTCCGCACCGAAGTCGCCGAGCAGGGCCGCGCAGTATGGCCCCGCGATGTACCGGCCAAAATCGATGACGCGTATCCCCGCGAGGATCCCCGCTTCCACGCGCTTACGAAATCGTGAGCGGCTTGTACTTGATGCGGTGCGGTTTCGCGGCCTCTTCGCCCAGACGCAGGCGCTTCGCCGCTTCGTATTCCTGGTAATTGCCCTCGTAGAAATAGACGCTCGAGTCACCCTCGAAGGCGATGATGTGCGTCGCGATCCGGTCGAGGAACCAGCGATCGTGACTCACGACCATGACCGTTCCGGCGAATTCGCCGAGCGCGTCTTCGAGCGCGCGCAACGTCTCGACGTCGAGGTCGTTGGACGGCTCGTCGAGCAACAGTACGTTCGCGCCCCCGAGGAGCGTTTTGGCGAGATGCAGCCGCCCGCGCTCGCCGCCCGAAAGCGTGCCGACCTTCTTCTGCTGATCGGCGCCCTTGAAATTGAAACGCCCGAGATATGCCCGCGACGGCATTTCGAACTTACCGACCATCACGATATCGAGACCGCCGGAAACGTCATCGAACACGGTCTTTTCGTTGTTGAGCGCTTCGCGCGTTTGATCGACCACGGCGATCTTCACGCTCTTGCCGATCGTGATCTCGCCCGAATCCGGCTGCTCTTTCCCCGCGATCATGCGGAAGAGCGTCGACTTGCCGGCGCCATTGGGTCCGATGATGCCGACGATTGCACCCGCGGGAATCTTGAAATTCACGTCGTCCATCAGGAGCCGCTCGCCGTAACTCTTGCGAACGTGCGAGAAATCGATCACCTGATCTCCGAGGCGCTCGGCAACGGGAATGAAGATCTCCTGCGTTTCGTTCTGACGCTGATACTCGTAGCTCGAAAGCTCCTCGAAGCGCGCCATGCGGCTCTTATTCTTCGACTGCTGACCCTTGGGTCCGCGCCGAACCCACTCGAGCTCTTTCTTGAGCGCCTTCTGGCGCGCCGATTCGACCGCTTCTTCCGCCGCGAGGCGTTGCTGCTTCTGGTCGAGCCAAGAACTGTAGTTGCCCTTCCACGGAATGCCGCGGCCGCGATCGAGTTCGAGAATCCATTCTGCGGCATTATCGAGAAAGTAACGGTCGTGGGTGACGGCGACGACCGTGCCGGGGAAGCGCTGCAGGAAGTGTTCGAGCCACTCCACGCTTTCCGCATCGAGATGGTTCGTGGGCTCGTCGAGCAACAGCATGTCCGGCTTGGATAACAGCAGCCGGCAAAGCGCAACCCGGCGCTTTTCGCCTCCGGAAAGCGGCCCGATCTTCGCATCCCACGGCGGTAGACGCAAGGCGTCCGCTGCTATTTCGAGTTGCTGATCGAGGCTGTCGCCGTCTTGGGAGAAGAGCACGGCCTCGAGTTTAGCCTGCTCCGTCGCGAGCTTGTCGAAATCGGCATCGGGATCGCCGTAGGCGGCGTAGACCTCATCGAGGCGCTTGCGGGCCGCGATGATTTCGCCCAGCCCTTCCTCGACGATTTCGCGAACGGTCTTTTCCGGATCGAGCTTGGGCTCTTGTTCGAGAAACCCGATCTTCAGATCGCCGATGGGCTTCGCTTCACCATCGAACTCCGTTTCGACACCCGCCATGATCCGCAATACGGTCGACTTCCCCGCGCCGTTGAGGCCGAGAATGCCGATCTTCGCTCCGGGATAGAAACTGAGCGAGATGTCTTTGAGGATCTGGCGCTTCGGTGCAATCGTCTTCGAGACGCGATGCATCGTATATACGTATTGCTGGGACATATGGTGAGTCGTCGTTTGGCTTTCGTCAGCGGTTAGCCTGTGGAATGGACAGCGGCAGGCCGGTGGCCGTTCGGGCGCGGCCGACCGGGAAAGCGCCGCTCGAGCGTGGCCCTCCGGCGACAACGACGCTTACGGCCGGTGCTCTTAGCGCCGGCTCTTCGGCTCGATCGTTAGTGGCGGACCGGAACTCGCGCGGGGGCGACGGGCGCGCGTGCCCCGGTCGGAGCGGCCAGCGTGCTCGGTCCGGCGGACACCTTGAATTCCGATGGGACGATGAGGTGCTCGAGCATG
>Ga0116227_10016710_pt1 | contig 10454 bp, 8 predicted proteins | sample S1TSphgellanicum_FD_89693 | JGI IMG/M metagenome (GOLD analysis project Ga0116227, IMG submission 89693) | Host-associated microbial communities from peat moss isolated from Minnesota, USA - S1T2_Fb - Sphagnum magellanicum MG | ecosystem: Host-associated > Plants > Peat moss > Unclassified...
GGCGATCACGTTGGCCATGGTGAAGGTCTTGCCCGAGCCGGTCACGCCCAGCAGGGTCTGGAACACCTCGCCGTCGCGCACGCCCTCCACCAGCTGGTCGATGGCCGCGGGCTGGTCGCCCGCCGGGGGGTAGGGCTGGAACAGTTCGAACGGAGAATCAGGAAAACTGATGAACTCGCCGGAATTCGAATGTTCAGGTTTGGCGGTAATGACTTCAATCGCTTCTGGCATGGGTGAAATCGGGCACAGCCCTTAAAATTGGGGCAACCCGGCAGAGTACAACACGTCCGGTATCTTCGCTACTGACAACATTCGACACACATTCCCAAGGATTTTCCATGTCACTGTTCAACGCCGTCGAAATGGCGCCGCGCGACCCCATCCTCGGCCTCAATGAGCAATTTGCGGCCGATTCCAATCCCCACAAGGTCAACCTGGGCGTCGGCGTCTACTATGACGACAACGGCAAGCTGCCCCTGCTGGAGTGCGTGCAGGTGGCCGAGAAACAGATGATGGAAGCCCCCAAGGCACGCGGCTACCTGCCGATCGACGGCATCGCCGCCTACGACGCCGCGGTGAAGGGCCTGGTGTTCGGCGCCGGCAGCGAACCCGTCCAATCGGGCCGCGTGGCCACGGTCCAGGGCCTGGGCGGCACCGGCGGCCTGAAGATCGGCGCCGACTTCCTGAAGAAACTCAAGCCCGAGGCCAAGGTGCTGATCAGCGATCCAAGCTGGGAGAACCACCGCGCCCTGTTCACCCAGGCCGGCTTCACCGTCGAGACCTATGCCTACTACGACGCGGCCAAGCGCGGCGTGAACTTCGAAGGCATGCTCGCCGCGCTGAATGCCGCGCCCGCCGGTACCATCATCGTGTTGCACGCCTGCTGCCACAACCCGACGGGCTACGACATCACGCCCGCGCAGTGGGATCAGGTGATCGCCGCCGTCAAGGCGCGCGGCCTGGTGCCCTTCCTGGACATGGCCTACCAGGGCTTCGGCAACGGCATCGCCGAGGACGGCGCCGTGATCGGCAAGTTCGTCGCCGCTGGCCTGACCTTCTTCGTCTCCACCTCCTTCAGCAAGAGCTTCAGCCTCTACGGCGAGCGCGTGGGCGCCCTGTCGGTGCTGTGCGACAGCAAGGAAGAGGCCGATCGGGTGCTGAGCCAGCTCAAGATCGTGATCCGCACCAACTACAGCAACCCGCCCATCCATGGCGGCACCGTGGTCGCGGCCGTGCTGAACACCCCCGCGCTGCGCGCGATCTGGGAGCGCGAGCTCGGCGAGATGCGCGTGCGTATCAAGGCCATGCGCCAGAAGCTGGTCGATGGCCTGAAGGCCGCCGGCGTGAAGCAGGACATGAGCTTCATCACGGCCCAGATCGGCATGTTCAGCTACTCGGGCCTGTCCAAGGACCAGATGGTGCGCCTGCGCAACGAGTTCGGCGTCTATGGCACCGACACCGGCCGCATGTGCGTGGCCGCGCTCAACAGCAAGAACATCGACTACGTCTGCGCCTCGATCGCCAAGGTCCTCTGAAGCCGCCGCCGCTCGCCTTGCGCGAGCAATTCACGCGGGATGCGCTGCGCAATCCGCACAACCGGGCGATCCTGGAGCGCCTGCCCGGCCTGGAACTGCCCGACGCCTGGCTGGTGGCCGGCTGCCTGTTCCAGACCGTCTGGAACCTCCGCTCGGGCCGCGCGCCCACCGCAGGCATCAAGGACTACGACCTGTTCTATTTCGACGCGGCCGACCTGTCGGCGCGCGCCGAGATGGCGGTGCAGGCCCGTGTCGATGCCTGCTGCGCCGACCTCGGCATCACGGTCGAAATCAAGAACCAGGCCCGCGTGCACACGTGGTATCCGGACTATTTCGGCTTCCCCTACCCGGCACTGACGTGCGCCCGGGACGGGCTCGACCGCTTTCTGGTGCGATGCACCTGCGTCGGCTTGCAGCCCGGCCCGGACGGCCCGCACCTGTACGCCCCGAACGGGCTGGATGATCTGGTGCGGGGCATCCTGCGCCCCAACCCCTTGTGCGACCACCGGCCGCTGTTCATGCAGAAGGCCGCGAGCTACCGGGCCCGCTGGGACTGGCTGGACATCCGTGCGTGACGCCTGCGGCCCGGCCCGCGGCACTTTTATACTGGCCCCCCTTCAGGCGCGCGTGCGCCATCGGATGCGACTGTGGCAAGACTGATCATGATTCTGCTGGGCGTGGACTACCTGCGCCGGCGCTGGCGCAGCCTCATGGCGGCGGGCTGCCTGAGTGCGCTCGCAGGCCTCTTCGTGCTGGTCGACGCGCTGGACGGCGTGCTGTATTTCCCCCTGGGCCTGTTCGCCTACCTGCTGCTGGCCGAGGGCCTGGCCACCCTGGCCGTGGCCTGGACGGGCGTCGGCGGCCAGCGCGCGCTGCGCTACGTCAAGGGCCTGGCGTTCGCCGGGGCCGCGCTGCTGATCCTGGGGGGCTACCGGCATGGCAACTTCATCCTGTCGATGATCTTCGGCACCCTCTTCCTGGCCGACGGTCTGCTGCAGTCGGTCTCGGCCTATCTGGTCCGATTCCGGCGCTGGCGCGCCGCGATGGCGGGCGGCCTGATCGAGATCGGGGTGGCCATCTTCTTCTACCAGCCCTATCCCACGCATTACGTGGGCACCGTCGCCTACTGCGTGGGCCTGGCCCTGGTGTTCGGCGGCTGGAGCATCATCCTGGTCGCCCTGCGCACCCGCACGCTGACCCACAACCCGGGCTTCGGCACCCAGCGCCACGCGGCCACTGCGCCCGACCGGCCGTCCGGGCGCGAGGCGCCGCTCGAGTGGGACGGCCCGCCCGAGGCGGACGAGAAGGCGCTGACGGTGCATGTGTGGACCCCCGTCGGCAGCTCCAAGGCGCCGGTGCAGCGCGCCCCCATCGTCGACCGCTACATCGCGGCCGTCGACGTGAACGGCGTCATCTCCACCGGCCATGCGGCGCTGGAGTCGCCCGAAGGCATCTACATCAGCCTCTACCCCGGTGTCGAGATCGACCGCTCTCCCGGCGAGCTGGGCCGGGTCCTGCGCGCCACGCGGGACAACGACGTGCCGGGTGTCTTCCAGCCCGACTACGCGACCGAGGCCAAGGCCTGGTGCGAGTCCACCACCAAGGTGCGCATCCGCAACTACAGCCCGGCCCGGCTGCGCGCGTTCTGGGACGGCTACCGGCAGGACGCGACCTACAACCTCACGCACCGCAACTGCTCCAGCAGCGTGGCGCGCGCGCTCGAAGCCGCCGTCGAGGGCTCGGTGGGACACATGCACGGACAGGACCGCGGATGGCGCGCCTTCCTGCGCATCCTGGTAACGCCCGAACTCTGGGTGGCTGCCCAGATCCGCAAGCGCGCCGCCACCATGGCCTGGACGCCGGGCCTGACCCTGGACTACGCGCGCGCCATCAGCATGCTGGCCGATCCCCGGCCCTTTGGCTGGGTCAAGATGGCGCGCCTGGCCATGCGCAGGATGATGCTGTCGCGCCGGCGCTGGAAGGACGAGCAGGCCGGCGCGGCCCGCGTACTGGAGTGAAGCGCAAGCAGCAGGCCAGAAACCACGGCCGCGCGGCCGTGGACCCTGCGCTCACGCATGATCGGCGCGAGACGGCGCCGGGGCGCCGGAGCCGGCTCAGCCCCAGACCACCGAGCGCATCGAGATCGACGCGGCCTGGAAGCTGGTGTTGAAGAAACGCGGGGCCTCCTTGCCGGCATCCACCGCGCCGGCGGCATACAGCAGCGGCAGGTAGTGGTCATGGGTGGGGTGCGCCAGCTGCGCCACCTGACCGAGCTGCTGGAAATCCTGCAGCGCCGCCAGCCGGCCCTGCTGCAGGTCGTCGCCGATGCGCTTGTCGAACTCAAAAGCCCAGTCATAGGCCTGCATGGCCGAGGCGCCGCGCCGCGTCGCGCGCAGGTTGTGCACGATGTTGCCGCTGCCCACGATCAGCACGCCGCGCTCGCGCAGGCCCTTGAGCTGCCGGCCCAGCGCGTAGTGCTCGGCCGGCGGGCGGCCATAGTCCATGCTCAGTTGAACCACCGGAATGTCGGCCTGGGGGTACATGGGCTTCAGCACCGACCAGGTGCCGTGGTCCAGCCCCCACTCCTGCCGGTCCAGGCCCACCGCCGGCTGCCTGAGGGCCTGGCTGAGCTCCTGCGCCGTGGCCGGCGCGCCGGGCGCCGGGTACTGCTGGTCGAACAGCTCCTGCGGGAAGCCGCCGAAGTCGTGGATGGTCCGGGGCTTGTCCATGGCCGTGAGCCGCCAGCCATGCGTCAGCCAATGGGCCGAGACGCACAGGATCAGCTGCGGCTTCGGGTACCTGGCGCTCAGCTCGGCGCCCAGCGCCTGCCAGCTGCGGCGGTATTCGTTGTCCTCGATCGCATTCATCGGGCTGCCATGCCCGATGAACAGCACCGGCATGCGCTCGGTCTTCTTCAGGGTGCTCAGTGCATCGAGCGCGGTGGCGGCATCGGCAAGGTCGGTCATCAAAGGTCCCAGTGCGGCGGTTGCGCCGCCCACGGCGGCGGCCATCCATGTTCTGCGCTGCATATTAAATCGTTTTCTTTTATAACCAATCCATGGACAAAACCCGCCGGCGATAGTTCCCGGCGCCGTGCCGGCCCGCATAGCCCCGAACCGGTGGCGGAATTGGTGTTTTCACTCCATGCCAGCCGCTCCGCAGCTGTTATATTGCACCGCAACATACTACGAAAGTGGGCAGTCATGCTGTACCAGATCTACGAAACCCAGCGCTCCCTGATGGAGCCCTTCGCCGACTTCGCGCAGGCCGCCGCCAAGCTCTACAGCAATCCCCTGTCGCCCTTCGGGCAGAACCCTTTTGCACAGCGGGTGTCGGCCGGCTACGACCTGCTGTACCGCCTGGGCAAGGACTACGAGAAGCCGGTGTTCGGCATCCAGACCGTCAACGTGGACGGCGTGGACGTGGCCATCCACGAGCGCGTGGAGATCGACAAGCCGTTCTGCGAGCTGCGCCGCTTCAAGCGCTTCAGCGACGACCCGGCCACGCTGACCCGCCTGAAGGGCCAGCCCGCGGTGCTGATCGTGGCGCCGCTGTCGGGGCACTATGCCACGCTGCTGCGCGACACCGTGCGCACCATGCTCAAGGACCACAAGGTCTACATCACCGACTGGAAGAACGCCCGCACCGTGCCGCTGTCGGACGGCCAGTTCCACCTGGACGACTATGTCAACTACGTGCAGGAGTTCATCCGCCACCTGCAGGGCATCTACGGCAACTGCCACGTCATCAGCGTGTGCCAGCCCACGGTGCCGGTGCTGGCCGCCGTGTCGCTGATGGCCAGCCGCGGCGAGACCACGCCGTCGTCCATGACCATGATGGGCGGCCCGATCGACGCGCGCAAGTCGCCCACGGCCGTGAACAACCTGGCCATGAACAAGAGCTTCGAGTGGTTCGAGAACAATGTGATCTACCGCGTGCCGCAGGGCTTCCCCGGCGAAGGCCGCCGGGTCTACCCCGGCTTCCTGCAGCACACCGGCTTCGTGGCCATGAACCCGGACCGCCACGCCAAGAGCCATTTCGACTACTTCAAGGACCTGCTCAAGGGCGACGACGCCAGCGCCGAAGCGCACCGCAAGTTCTATGACGAATACAACGCCGTGCTCGACATGGATGCCGACTACTACCTGGAAACCATCAAGACGGTGTTCCAGGAATTCCGGCTGGTCAACGGCACCTGGGACGTCGTGGGCGTGGACGGCCAGCTCGAGCGCGTGCGGCCTCAGGACATCAAGACCACCGCCCTGTTCACCGTGGAAGGCGAGCTGGACGACATCTCCGGCTCCGGCCAGACCGAGGCCGCGCACGGACTGTGCAGCGGCATCCCCAAGGCGAACCAGAAGCACCTGGAGGCCAAGGGCGCCGGCCACTACGGCATCTTCAGCGGCCGGCGCTGGCGCGATGTGGTGTATCCGCAGGTCAAGGCCTTCATCCTCGAACACAATTCGCCTGCAGCCCACGCCAAACCTGCGCGGGCAGCTACCCAAAAAGTAGCAAAGAAGGCACCGGCGCGCACCGCGGCCCGCCGCTCGTCCACCCAGGCCTGACCTCGCGCTCGCCGGTGCACGACCTCGCCAGCCGCATCAACGACCTGCTGCCGCAGACCCAGTGCACGCGCTGCGGCTATCCCGACTGCGCCAGCTACGCACACGCCATCGCTGCGGGCGAGGCCGCCATCAACCAATGCCCGCCGGGCGGCGCCGAGGGCATTGAGCGGCTGGCCGCGCTGACCGGCCGCCCCGCCCTGCCCCTGAACCCCGCCAACGGCAGCGAGGGGCCGCGCGCCGTGGCCGTGATCGACGAAGCCTGGTGCATCGGCTGCACGCTGTGCATCAAGGCCTGCCCGACCGATGCCATCCTGGGCAGCAACAAGCACATGCACACGGTCATCGAGCCCTGGTGCACCGGCTGCGAGCTATGCATTCCGGCCTGCCCGGTGGACTGCATCAGCCTGGACAACGTCACCGGCAGCCGTACGGGCTGGGCGGCCTGGTCGCCGCAGCAAGCCGCCCAGGCCCGCGCGCGCTATGAGTTGCATGGCGACAAGGCCCGGCGTGAAACGCTGGAGAACAGCCAGCGGCTGGAAACCAAGGCCCGGGCCAAGCTGGCGGACCTGCCCGCTCACACCCATGGCGGCGACGCCGCCGAACTGGCCCGCAAGCGCGCCGTCATCGAGGCCGCACTGGCGCGGGCCCAGGCCCGGAAGGCCGGATAGCTCCAGCGCCTGGGCGTGTGCCTGACGTGCGCGAGGATCAGGCTCTGGCGTGCGGCCGGCACCACGCGCACCCGGCTCCCTTGCCAGCCGGTATCATCCCCGAGCCGACCCACCCGGGCGCCTGCCTGGCCGCCTGCCCAGGCCCTCCTGCTCTGTTCGTATGACCACCTCCCTGACCGACCTGCGCCACGTGCGGACCCTGCCCCAACTGCTGGCTTTCCGCGCCGGCCAGAGCCCGGACGGAGAAGCCTACCGCCAGTTCGACGCCGCCCGCGGCCAGTGGGCCAGCCTGAACTGGGCCCAGGCACGCGAGCGGATTGCGCGCTGGAGCCGCGCCATCGCGGCCAGCCAGCTGCCCGCGCAGGCCCGCATCGCGGTGCTGCTGCCCAACGGTCTGGATGCGATGAGCATCGACCAGGCCGCCCTGGCCACCGGCTGCGTGCCGGTGCCGCTGCATGCCATCGACAACCCGGGCAGCATTGCCTACATCCTGGCCGATGCCGAGGTCTCGCTGCTGCTGGTGGCGGACGCCGCGCAGTGGGCGCAGATCCGCGCCGTGGGCACCGCCTTCCCGCAGCTGCGGGCCGTGGTGGTGGTGGCCGACGCCGCGGCCCCTGACGCACCGAAGCCCGCCGAGCCAGGCGTGCCCCTGCTGCGCCTGGCCGACTGGCTGGCGCGCGGCACCGACGACGCGGCGCTGCCGCCCGAGCCGGCGGCGGACGACCTGGCCGCCATCGTCTACACCAGCGGCACCACCGGCCGCCCCAAGGGCGTGATGCTCACGCACGGCAACGTGGTGGCCGACGTCAAGGCCATCCTGGGCCGCATCACGCCGGTGCGGGAGGACGTGTTCCTGTCGTTCCTGCCGCTGTCGCATACCTTCGAGCGCACGGGCGGCTACTACCTGGCCATGGCCTCGGGCAGCTGCGTGGCCTACGCCCGCTCGGTGCAGCAGCTGCCCGAGGACCTGAAGACCGTGCAGCCCACGGTGCTGGTCTCCGTGCCGCGCATCTATGAGCGCGTGCACGCCAAGCTGATCGAGACGCTGGCACCCTCGCCATTCAAGATGAAGCTGTTCGAGGCCGCGCAGGACGTGGGCTGGCGCCGCTTCTGCGCCGCCCAGGGCCTGCCCGCCCCGGCCAGCGACCCTGCCGGCGGCTGGCTGCGCGCCCTGCCCTGGGCATTGTTGCGGCGGCTGGTGGCTAAGCCGCTGCTGGCCCAGTTTGGCGGCCGCGTGCGCGTGGCCGTGAGCGGCGGCGCACCGCTGTCACCCGCCATCGCCCGCTGCTTCCTGGGCCTGGGTCTGCCTTTGGTGCAGGGCTATGGCATGACCGAGACCACGCCCGTCGTCTCGGTCAACAGCCTGGACGACAACGACCCCGGCACGGTGGGCCGCGCCCTGCCGGGCGTGGAGGTGCGCATCGGCGAGAACCGTGAGCTGCAGGTGCGCGGCCCCATCGTCATGCGCGGCTACTGGAAGCGCGACGAAGACACCGCGCGCGTGCTGGCGCCCGACGGCTGGCTGGGCACCGGCGACCAGGCCGAGCTGGTGGATGGCGGCCGCATCCGCATCCTGGGCCGCATCAAGGAGATCATCGTCACCTCCACCGGCGAGAAAGTGCCGCCCGGCGACCTGGAGCTGGCCATCACCGCCGACCCGCTGTTCGATCAGGCCTTCGTGGTCGGCGAGCAGCGTGCCTTCATCGCCTGCGTGGCCGTGGTCCAGGCCGACGAATGGAAGCGCCTGGCCGGCGAACTCGGCCTCGACCCGCAGGACCCCGCCAGCCTGAACGCCCCCGCGGTCCACAAGGCGGCGCTGGCCCGCATCGAGCGCCAGACCGCCAGCTTCCCCCGCTACGCCGTGCCGCGCGCCATCCACCTGACGCGGGAGCCCTGGACGATCGAGAACACCTTCATGACGCCCACGCTCAAGCTCAAGCGCAACAACCTCATGGCGCACTATGCGGAGGCGATCGAGGGCATGTACCGCAGGCCCCGGTGAGCGGCCGCGCGTCAGCCCCGCGCTCAGCCCAGCGCCGCGATCACCTCGGGCGGGGCCTGCACCATCTCGATCAGCACGCCCTCGCCCGCGATCGGGAACTCGTCGCTGGCCTTGGGGTGCAGAAAGCAGATGTCGAAGCCGGCCGCGCCCTTGCGGATGCCGCCGGGCGCAAAGCGCACGCCCTGCGCGGTAAGCCATTCGACGGCCTTGGGCAGGTCGTCGATCCACAGTCCGACATGGTTCAGCGGCGTCGTGTGAACGGCGGGTTTCTTCTCGGGATCGAGCGGCTGCATCAGGTCAACCTCGACCTTGTGCGCGCCGCTGCCGATGGCGCAGATGTCCTCGTCCACGTTCTCGCGCTCGCTGCGGAAGGTGCCGGTGACCTGCAGGCCCAGCATCTCGACCCAGAGCTTGCGCAAGCGCCCCTTGTCGGCGCCGCCGATGGCGATCTGCTGGATGCCCAGCACCTTGAACGGCCGGGCGGCGCTCATGCCGCAAACTCCACGATCGGCTGGTCCACCGCCAGGGATTCGCCCTTGGCCGCCAGCACCTTGCCGACCACGCCGTCGGCGGCGGCGAACAGCACGTTCTCCATCTTCATCGCCTCGATCACCGCCACGCGCTCGCCGGCCTGCACCTTCTGGCCGGGCTGCACCGCCACCTCGACCAGCAGGCCGGGCATGGGCGAGAGCACGAAGCGGCTCATGTCGGGCGGCGCCTTGTAGGGCATCAGCGCATGCAGCTCGGCCGCGCGCGGCGACAGCACCAGCGCATCGAGCTGGGTGCCGTTGTGTGCAATGCGGATGGCCAGCGGGTTGCCGCGGATGCCGCGCTCCACCTGCGCGGTGAAGGCCTGGCCGTTCACCGTGCCGCGGATGCGCGCCCCGCCCAGGTGCCAGGCGCTACATATTTCATAGCGCTTCTCGCCCACCTGGACGGCGCTGGAGCCCGATTTGGCTTGAAAATCCGTGACCAGCACGCGGTGCGGCGTGCGCTGCGCGCCGGCGCCCAGCGCCACGGCCACGAACGCCTCGCCGACGGTGAGGCCATGCCCCGGCAGCTGGCCGCTGATGCCGGCGGCCCGGTCGAGCGTGCGGCGATGCACATAGGCCGCCAGCGCCACCAGGAAGCCGGGGTCGCTGTGCGGCACGTCCTCGGCATGGAAGCCGTGGCCGTAGTGCTCGGCGATGAAGCCGGTGTTGAAGTCGCCCGCCACGAACTTGGGATGCGCCAGCAGCGCCGCCTGGAACGGGATGTTGCTGCTGATGCCGCGGATCACGAAGCCGTTGAGCGCCTCGCGCATCTTGGCGATGGCCTCGGCACGGTCCTTGCCGTGCACGATGAGCTTGGCGATCATCGAGTCGTAGTACATCGGGATCTCGCCACCGTCCTGCACGCCGGTGTCCACCCGCACGCCGTGCAGGTGCCCGGTATCGCCGGCCCACATCGTTTCCTTGGGCGGCTGGAAGCGCACCAGCCGGCCCGTGCTGGGCAGGAAGTTGCGGAACGGGTCCTCGGCGTTGATGCGGCACTCGATGGCCCAGCCGTCGCGCCGGACCTGCTCCTGCGTCAGCGGCAGGGCCTCGCCGGCCGCGACGCGGATCATCAGCTCGACCAGGTCCAGGCCGGTGATGCATTCGGTCACCGGATGCTCGACCTGCAGCCGCGTGTTCATTTCCAGAAA
>Ga0116227_10016713_pt1 | contig 10453 bp, 6 predicted proteins | sample S1TSphgellanicum_FD_89693 | JGI IMG/M metagenome (GOLD analysis project Ga0116227, IMG submission 89693) | Host-associated microbial communities from peat moss isolated from Minnesota, USA - S1T2_Fb - Sphagnum magellanicum MG | ecosystem: Host-associated > Plants > Peat moss > Unclassified...
CAAGGCACGCTGGCCGAGCGCATCCGCGCCGGCGGTGCCGGCATTCCCGCCTTTTTCACCGCCACCGGCTACGGCACCAAAATCGCCGAAGGCAAGGAGACGCGGGAGTTTGACGGCCGCCACTACGTGATGGAACGCGGCCTGTTCGCGGACCTTGCCATTGTCCATGCCTGGAAAGGCGATACCGAGGGAAACCTCGTCTACCGCAAAACCGCCCGAAATTTTAACCCGATGATGGCGACCGCCGCAAAATTCACTGTTGCCGAGGTAGAACATCTGGTCGAACCCGGCGAGATCGACGCCGACCACATCATCACCCCCGGCATTTTCGTCAAACGCCTCATAAAGCTGGAAAAAATCGAAAAGCTCATCGAGCAACGCACCGTACGCAAGAGGGCCGCATAATGCCGTGGACACGCGACGAAATGGCGGCCCGCGCGGCTGCAGAGTTGGAAGACGGGTTTTATGTCAACCTGGGCATCGGGATTCCGACGCTGGTGGCCAATCACATCCCGCCGGGCGTTTCCATCCAGTTGCAATCCGAAAACGGCATGCTGGGCATGGGCGCCTTTCCGTTCGAGGGCGAGGAAGACGCGGATTTGATCAACGCCGGCAAGCAAACAGTCACGCAAATCCCCACCACCAGTTTTTTCGATTCCGCCGCCAGCTTCGCGATGATCCGCGGCGGCCACATCAACATCTCCATCCTCGGCGCCTTGCAGGTTTCGGAGGAAGGCGATCTGGCCAACTGGATGATTCCGGGCAAAATGGTGAAAGGCATGGGCGGGGCCATGGACCTTGTCGCCGGCGTCAAGCGCGTCGTTGTCATCATGGAACACACCGCCAAGGGCGAACCGAAAATCTTAAAACAATGCAATCTGCCGCTGACGGGCAAGGGGGTTGTGAATTTGATTATTACGGACCTCGCGGTGTTCGAGGTGGACCAGGCGAGCACGCCGCACCTGAAGCTGGTCGACCATGCGCCGGATGTGACGGTGGACGAGATACGCGCGCAGACTGAAGCGGAGTTTTCGGTGGCGGGTTAAATCTCCGGGGTCTTCTGGTGGTCAAAAACTTTCCGAACCATCTGTGTCAAGGCCGAAGCGGTAAACGGCTTGCCAATAAAATGTATGCCCACATCCAGCCTGCCATGGTGGATAATGGCATTGCGGGTGTAGCCCGTGGTGAACAACACCGCGGTGCCAGGCCGGCGGACCAAAATCTCATCGGCGAGGTGCCTGCCATTCATGGTGCCGGTCAGAACAACATCGGTAAACAGCATGTCCACAGCCGCCGGCGTTTCCAGCAATTTCAGCGCGGCGGCGGCATTTTCAGCGGCCAACACGTGGTAGCCAGACTCCTCCAGCACCTCGACGGAAAAATTGCGAACATTTTCCTCGTCCTCGACCACCAGAATTGTTTCGCCCCGGCTGGCGGATTCGTGCACTGGCGCCGCCGCGCGCGTGTCCTCGGCCACGGCGCCATGCAGGCGTGGTAAGTATAGTTTTACGGAAGTGCCCTGGCCCGGCTCGCTATAAATCATTACATGGCCGTTGGATTGCTTAATAAAACCATACACCTGGGCAAGGCCAAGGCCTGTGCCATGACCCTGCGGCTTGGTGGTGAAGAATGGCTCAAAAACTTTTTCACGTATTTCTGGCGTCATGCCGGTTCCGGTATCGGTCACCGCGATCATCACATACTCACCTGGCACGACATCGGCGTTGGTTTTTGTGTAGGTCTCGTCAAGAAAGATGTTCTGCGTTTCAATCGTCAAATGCCCGCCCTGCGGCATCGCATCCCGCGCATTCACGGCGAGATTCAGAATGGAATTTTCCAACTGGTTCACATCCGCCTGCACCCGCCAAACCCCGGCGGCAGAGACGAATTTAAGCGCGATCGGTTCGCCCAATACCCGGTGCAGCATGTCCGACATGCCGGCGACAAGGCGATTCGGCTCAATCGCTTTCGGCTCCAGCGGTTGCCGGCGGGCGAAGGCGAGCAGGCGGTGGGTGAGGGCGGCGGCACGGCGGGCACCTTCCATCGCCGCGTCGATCCGCCTTGTTACCTTGGGCTCCGCATTGGCCATGCCCCGTTGCAGCAATTCCAAACTGCCCATGATAATGGTGAGCAGATTGTTGAAATCATGCGCGATGCCGCCGGTAAGCTGGCCGACGACTTCCATTTTCTGGCTTTGCCGCAACTGCTCGTCCCGGTCTTTTTCAGCCGTTATGTCGCGGGCGACGGCATAGATGCGGCTCTCCTCGACCATGGAAACCGCGCGCCAGGACAGCCAGCAATAACTGCCATCGGCGCGGCGGTAGCGGTTTTCGCACCAGACCGGTTTTCCGGCGCGCAGATCCGCAAAATTCGCGGCGGTTTTATCGGCATGGTCCGGATGCACAAAGTCGATGTAGTTGCTGGCCAGCGCCTCGGAGATTGGCCGGCCGGTAATCTGCTCCCAGGCCGGGCTAACGCTGACATAATTTCCGGCAAAATCGGCCACCGCCAGCAAATCCGTCGAGAGCCTAAAAATCCGGTCCAGCTCGCGCGAGCGTTCGGCCACCAGCTTTTCGAGCATCGCGTTGGTATCCACCATCTCGGCTTCGGCACGCTTGCGGTCGTTAATGTCGGTCACGGTGCCGATCCACCTGCCATTATGCTCAGGCACTAGAATTGAGCGGGCAAGAAACCAGCGATAAGCGCCGTCATTCCCGCGCAGCCGGCATTCTAGCTGGTAGGATGAGCCAGCGGCGGCGGCATCGGCCAAGACACCGGCAATGTTGCCCATATCATCCGGGTGCACAAAACTTTTCCAGCCCTGGCCGAGAATCTCGGCGACTGGCAGGCCCGTATAGGCGGCGAATTGCGGGTTGATGTAGACGTTGTTGAACGCCGTGTCGGTTATATACACAAAACCCGGCAGGGATTCGGCCAGGGTGCGGAATTGCGTCTCGCTGGCGCGCAAGGTTTGCGTGCGCTCCTCCACCCGGCGTTCCAGCGCCTCATTGGCCTCGCGCAATGCCGCCTCGGCTTCCAGCAGCCGCGCGGTGCGCAACCGGCTGTCGCGAATCGCAAAGGAGCCGAGCAGCAGCGTGCCCATCACGCCGATCAAGGTGGCGATTTGCAGAATCCAGCCATTGAGATCATCCCGCGCGTCGCTCGCGGCCAGGATGCGCGCCTGGCTGGCCTGCAGGGCGCCGATAAGGTCACGCAGATTCTGCATGGTCCTCAGATCAAGGTCGATATTCACCTCGGCGACCGCGCCAAACCGGTCACCGCTTTGATACAAGGTCAAGACCTTGCCAAGCTGCGCAAGTTTCAGGGCGATAAGTTTATGCAGCGCAGCGAGATTGCCGGCATCCGGCCCGAAGCTGATTGAGGTATCGAGTTCGTGCAACTCGCCGGGCAGAACGGCGAGCGCCATGTCATATGTTTGCAGGGAATCCGCGTTGCCGGTGAGCAAATAGCCGCGCACGCCGGATTCCGCCTGCCGCATGGTGGAGAGCAGCGCGGAGAGCTGATCCGTCGTCAGCATCGTGTTGCGCGCCTCGGCATCGTCCATGCGCTGGCGCGCGGCGAAGAAAACCGAGACGGCCACGATCAGCGCCAGGAGCAAAAATCCGGCGGTAAGGAATTGGCGGGTATGGCCTCGGCGTTCGGTTGCCGGTTTCAATTGCGCGTCTTCTCCAATTTTTCCCGCGCCTGGGTGGCCAGAACATCCACGCGGTCATTCATCGGGTCGCCGGAATGGCCGCGGACCCAGCGCCAGTCTATGGTATGTGGCTTGGCGGCGTCCAGAATTCTACGCCATAAATCCATGTTTTTCACCGGATCGCCGCCAGCGGTGCGCCAGTTTTTCCGCACCCAGCCCGTGTGCCAGCGGGTGATGCCGTTTTTCAAGTATTCACTATCTGTATGCAGTTTTATGATGCAAGGGCGCTTTAGCGCTTCCAGCGCCTCGGCGGCGGCGGTGAGTTCCATGCGGTTATTCGTGGTATCGCCCTCGCCGCCGGAAATTTCCTTCACCGTGTCGCGGAATTTGAGAAGGGCCGCCCAGCCGCCGGGCCCGGGATTGGGCTTGCAGCCGCCATCGGTCCAGATTTCGACCGTTTGGGTCGGCGTTTCAGAGTCCATAAGCAGCTTCCGATTCGGCGCCTAAGTGAAAACGCAGACGGCGAAGATAATCCATGGGGTCCTTGGGGGTTACAAGCGCGCCTTCCGGCGTGTTCAGCCAGTCATAGAGCCGGGTTAAGAGAAAGCGCATGGCCGCACCCTGGGAGAGTACGGGCAGGGCCGCGCGCTCGGCGGATGAAAGCGGGCGATGCGCCTGATAGCCGCGAAGCAAAGCCTGGCTTTTGGTGACATTAAAACTGAAATCACGCTCAAAACACCAGGCATTCAGGCAGATGGCGATGTCGTAGGCGTAGATATCCGTGGCGGCAAAGTAGAAATCGATAAGGCCGGAAATTTTGCCGTCCAGAAAGAAAACATTGTCCGGGAATAAATCCGCATGAATATGCCCGCGCGGCAGGTTTTGCGGCCAGGCGGCGCGTATGGACTCCAGCGACGCGGCGAGTTCCGCGCCAAGGCCGGGGAGGATTTCATCCGCGCGGGACCCCGATTTTTCCAGCAAAGGGCGCCAGCCGGCGGGGCCAAGAGCATTTTCCCGGGTCGGCGCAAAATCCCCGCCATCGAGATGCAGTTGCGCGAGCGCCGCGCCCAGCGGTTCGCAATGCGATGTCTGCACCCGCCGGGGCCAGACGCCGGGCAAAAATGTCGTGATGGCGGCAACACGGTCCGCCAACAAGTTGAGGTTTTTGCCGTCCAGGCCCCGCACCGGCAGCGGGCAGGACAAACCCTTGGCGGCCAAGTGCTCCATAAGGCCCAGAAACCATGGTAGATCCGCCGTATTTACACGCTTCTCGTAAAGGGTAAGAATAAAATCGCCCTGCGTGGTCTTCAATGCGTAATTGCTGTTCTCCACCCCCTCCGCAATGCCGCGAAAAGCGACCACGCGGCCAATATCATAGAGCGTAAGAAACGCCGTCAAAGCTTCGTCCGTAACTTCAGTGTAAACCGCCATGCGCCCTAGATGACCGCCGGTAAAAATTCTGGCAAGGCCACGCGGCAAAGGGCGTTGGCCAGAAAGCAAGTAAGGCCAGGGGCTCCGCCCCTGGACCCCGCCAAAGGCTGAGCCTTTGGAATCCATTAATAAGGTTTTTGAAGAGGGGGTGGTTCTTGCCTCTCAAACACCCGTGCCGTGCCCCCCTCTTCAAAAACCTTAAGGGTTCCAAGGGCCGGAGCCCCTTGGCCTTACTTACTTTTGCGCCAAACAATTATTGCCGCGTCACGTCGTCGAGGATTTCACTGAGCCGGGCCTGGTATAGGGCTTCGCTGTTTTCCGCCGCAAGGCGGGCGAGGGCGGCGTCGCGGAGGCGGTGCCAGAGAGGTTCGTCGGTGTATAGCTTCAGCATTTGGGCGGCGAATTGGTCGGGGGCGGTTATGTCGCCCGCGAGCAATACAGAACCATCCGGCCAGCCCACCTGGCGGGAGAGAAGTTCCGAGGCGACGATGGGCAGGCCGAAGGAGGCGGCTTCGTGTAGCTTGAAGGGAATGCCGCCGGCAAAGCGCGTGGGGGCGAAGAAAACCCGGTGGGAATCGTAAAGCGGGGTTAGATCATCGGCGGGGCCGGCCAAGTTGATACGGCGGACGCGGCCGAGGAGGCTGAGGTCGATCCGCCGGTTGACATAGCCGGCAATGGTGATGGGCACATCCTCCGGCAACGCCGCATTCAGATGCGGCAATACATGGCCCGCGAACCATTCCAGCCCGTCCAGATTTGGTGAATCCTGGTCATGGATGGCGCCGACGAAGAGGAAACCGCGGCGCTCGGCAAATGGGCGCGGCGTTGGGGCAAGCTGGCGCACATGGCCGAGCACGCTGACATCGTTAAAACCGGAGTTACGGATGATTTCGCCGTCGATCTCGTTCACCGCGACAATTTTTTGGCAGAAAGACGCACCTGCCAGTTCTTGCCGCACGGCTTTGTCGAGCGGCTCGGCAGCCATTTTGCCTTGCACCGCTTCGCGCGCCGCTATGCGGGAAGCGGCCACCGCCTCAGTATCCAAAACAATCCGGTTGATCGGCAAATGTTTTGATTCCGCCATCAATACCGGCATCAGCCGTTCCGCGTTATGGGTGCGCGCGATCCAAAGAATGTCAAAAAACCCGCTGCGTTCACGCACGAACGCGGCCAGGTCTTTTAATTCGCGGTCATGAATGATCTCCACGGTATCGGGAAAATCACCATGGATTTGCAAGATATTTTCAACCGGCTGGTAGATGGGAAACACCGTCACGTTATGGCCGAGAGCCGCCATGCTGGCGACGATGTCGTTGGACCTCGTAAAGCCCGAGCCGAGATGGCGAAGCGGCATTCGATCTTCAATGAACAAAATTTTCTGGCCCTGCATCCGCGGGGAGCGGGCCTGAACCAATAGTTCAGCGTTGCGCGGATATTTGGTTCGCAAAAATTCCAGATTTTTGCGCCGGAAAATCGGCTGGTTGCGGGCCATCATCACCGTGGCTATGGATGAATCGCCGGATGAATATTCCTGATGCATAACCATAATCGCGGGGTCATAGACCACCTTGTAGCCGGCTTCGTGCAGGCGGATGCATAAATCCGTTTCTTCGAAATAAGCCGGCTTGTAGATGGGATCGAAACCGCCAATTTGTTTTAGAATATCAGTCCGGACCGCAAGAAATACGCCGGAACAAAAATCCACGTCACGGACAAAATTTGCCTCCGGAATGTTCGGGTCGGCATCCCGCAGATAGCCTTCGGTGGACCCATCCCGCCAAATGATGCACCCAGCTTCCTGCAATTTTCCGTTCGTGCGGATAATTTTTCCGCCCACGGCACCATTTTCAGGCGAGACGCCAAGCCGGCTGAGCGCGGCCGCGACCGCGCCCCGTTCCAGCAGAATATCATTGTTTATAAATAACGTCACCGGCGCCGTGACATGCGCAAGTGCCGCGTTGCAGCTTTCAACATAGCCAGCATTATGGTTGAAGCGGAGGCGCTTGGCGCCCGTGACATAGCGATCGATATGGCGGGATTCATCGGCCGAGCCGGAATCCGCGAGGATCAATTCGATCTCGCCGGCGTAGCAGCGGCGCAGCGAGTCCAGCGCGTTCAGCGTAAGGTCGACCTGATTGAACATCACCAGAATGACACTGATGGCCGGCATGCCTTGGAGCGAAAAATCGATTTTCTGGCGGGCAAATAAAGGCCGCAAGCTGCGCGCCCTGCCGGAGAAAAGCGCTTTGCCGAGATGCTCGGGAACCAAAGGCGGCGTCTCGCTCAACTCACCTTTCACACGGCGCGCAACGTAGCTGGCAAAAGAATCTCGAAAACGGCCATTCTGGATTTCGGCCTGCACATCCACAGCGCGGAAATACGCCGCCAGGTCAATCTCCGGATGTGGCTTGCGGCACTCAAAAACGCCGAACTGAATGAAATGGTCATAGGCATTGCGAAACTGGCCCTTTTCCACCGCCGGCATCACATCGACATGCACGGAAGCGTAATATTCCTCGGAAAAAAACTCTGACGGATCGAAGTCGCGCGGGTTCGGGTTTGTCAAATAATGTTGCAGCGCGCAGCTCCATTTGCCGGCGGCGATATCCTCCGCCACGTTTGGGTAGCGTTGCAGATACCATTCCGGATCAAAATACCAGGATAGCCGGACCGATGAGCCGGCGGCGCAATGATTTTGGACGAAACGGACGAAGGGCCCGGCGCTCTTTGCCGGATCAGGCTGCGCCGAATCAAAAAACTCCGGCACAAAAAACAAACTACCGGCGCGAAATTCACTGTCCCCGGCCGCCAGATAATGATCGTAAGCATTAACAAACCCAGCTTCTTCCAGCCGGGAGCGCGTGATGTCGGTATTGCCGGCCAGATAATAACGATCCGAAAACAGCCAGTGCGGAGAACGGTCGATAAATCCGGTTGCGAGATAATGCGCGAACCCAGAGGCAAACGCCCCGGCCTCGATCTGCGCGGCAACGTCGCGGTTGGCGGCGAGGTACCAGGCTTCGTCAAAATATGGATTGGGCGAATGGCCCAGGCGGCAGCCTTTGGCCTTGTAATACGCCTCAACTTCCAAATCAGTGTCGCCGAATTCGGCGGCAAACCCAGGATAGCGGGTACGATACCACTCAGCATCGAAACCAGCCCATAAGGCACGCTGACCAGACGGCGCTAGATTGTTCAAAACGGCGTTCACTATAGTTCCCAATCCAAGTCTATGACACGCATGCGCAACGTTGCAAACCGCCGGCCCGTGGACGCCCCGTAACCGGGCGAACGGCGCAAAGGTGATGAGGGTCATGGGGGTGGCACAAAGTAAGTAAGGCCAGGGGCTCCGCCCGTGGACCCCGGCAAAGGCTGAGCCTTTGGAATCCATGAATAAGGTTTGAAAAAGGCGCTCTCCAGCAAGGGCTTTTCAACATCGCGGGCGAGCGCCTTTTTCAAACCTGAAGGGTTCTAAGGGCGGAGGGGCGGAAGGTTCCGACGGTGCGAAGCACCGTTGGAAACGCCCCGGAGGGTGTGCCCTTAGCGGAGTTCCAAGGGGCAGAGCCCCTTGGTCTTACTTGCTCTACGCCAACGCTCATGACCCTCACCATTTTGCGCGCCATTCACCCGGTTACGGTGCCGCCGGTTCGAACGGGTGGCGGTAGGCCATGATGACGCGCAATTTCTCGTGGGCCGCATGGGCGTCCGTGCGGGTGCGGGATTTGTTATGGACGCGGTAGCGGCACAAGATTTCTGGCACGTAGCCTGGGACCAAACCGGCATCGATGAATTTCAACCAAAAGTCATAGTCTTCCCAGCCTTCCTCGATATGTGAGAAGCCGTTCACCTGCTCCCAGGCGGATTTTTTGATCAGGCCCATGACGTCGACGTAGTTTTCGTAGGCCATCACCACTGGGTCCCAGAGATCGGCGGAGCCGATTTTGCGTTCGTCGCCGAAATGTTCCAGTTGGGTATAGGTTGCGTCAAAATCGCCGTCTTGCATGGCGGCGGCGAGGCGGGCGATACAGCGTGGATAGACCTCGTTATCAGCGTCGATGATGAAGACGGCCTCCCCGGTGGCGCGCAGGAAGGCGCTGTTGCGGGCGGCGGCCGGGCCTTGGTTGCGGGGATGGGTGAGCACGCAGACCCGGTGGAAGCGGGCGGTGTTTTGCTCGGCCCAGGCGATGGCGGCGGCGAGTGAGTTATCGCGCTCGGATTTGTCGTCGACGATGATGAGTTCGAGATTTTTGTAGGTCTGTGCCGCAATCGAGCCAAGGCAATCGGGCAGAAATTCCTCGTAGTTGAACACCGTTACGCATACGGAAATCAGGTCGGCCGGCGGTTTGGTGTTTTGGACCGCCTCAAAAACCAGTTCGGCGCGTGGGGTCCAGGGTTTTTCAATGCTCATCGGGGGGCACCGCATGTTCGTGGATGAAGGCGGCCAAAGCGTGGCTGTTGCGCACCGCGATGTCCCGGTTGCGGACCACGGCATTGGCATTGTCCTGAACGCTTTGCGCGTGGCGTCTTCCATCCTCGGTTTTCAAAAGCCATTCGATGAGGTTTAAAATATGCCGCCCGGATTCTTCCAGGTAATGCGTGCCTGGCTTGAAGACAGGGTGCGGCGGGCAGGGTTCGGAGACCACCACGGCGCCGGTGACCATGCCGAGCTTGGCGATGCGGTGCCATTCAAAGAAACCATTGCTGTCGCGGTGGATGTTTAAAGCAATTTTCGAATACGCCCCGACATGGCCGGCGACGCGCGAAAGTGCGGCGTGCGCGCCTTTTGCAACCAGCGGGCTTTCCACTTTCCGGTAATAGAGGAATGAGTTGTAATCGGCGAAAAATGGCGCGTTTTTGGTGAAGAATTTTTCCCGGTGCTCGGATTCCGTGCCGAAAAACGAAATATCAATTGGGCGCGCCGCGCAGGGCGCCATTGGCGCCTCGAGCACTTGGGCTGGTTTCGGCAGAACGCGTATCAGGGGGTGCTGCAAATCCTCATCGTGCAACCAGCGGTCGCAGGGGCGGATATTTGGGTTGAGGAACAAAGTGGGAATGTCGGCTTCGCGGAAAATGCTAGTGACCTGCCAGGCTATGTCGATAATCCCGCGGGCCATCAGTATATAGGGCATTGCGCGGTCGAACCACATGGTCTGCGGCTGTTCAGTGGTGAACAGAAAGGCGGTTTTCAAGATATCCTCGCGGCCCCAATGCCGGCCGTCGCCGATGTGAAAAAACTCGTGGGGGGCGACGAACACGCAAACCGGCCGGCGACTATCCTTCGGCGCGGTCTGGTCCAGCAGCATGGCGTCCTGCCCGGCCTCCCGCAGGGTGGCCACAAAATCCTCGGCAATTTCACGGATAAAGGCG
>Ga0116227_10016714_pt1 | contig 10452 bp, 6 predicted proteins | sample S1TSphgellanicum_FD_89693 | JGI IMG/M metagenome (GOLD analysis project Ga0116227, IMG submission 89693) | Host-associated microbial communities from peat moss isolated from Minnesota, USA - S1T2_Fb - Sphagnum magellanicum MG | ecosystem: Host-associated > Plants > Peat moss > Unclassified...
CCCGGAACGACATGGGCGGTGCAGAAGGCGACCTGTTCGGTTTCCGCAAAATAATTATCGGGATTGCGATTGAGCACCATGCGCCCGACCGGGGTGACCGGAACCATCTCTTCCGGCACCAATTTCGTGGCATCGAGCACATCGAAGCTGAACTTCTCGGCTTGATCTTCCGTAAACAGTTGAACTCCCAGTTCCCATTCCGGGTAATTGCCGGATTCGATCGCTTCCCAGAGATCGCGCCGGTGGAAGTCGGGGTCGGCGCCCATGAGTTTCACGGCCTCGTCCCATACCAGCGAATGAGTACCGAGCAGCGGCTTCCAGTGAAACTTGCAGAAAACAGACTTGCCGGCTTCATTGACCAACCGAAAGGTGTGTACACCGAACCCTTGCATCATGCGGTAACTGCGAGGGATGGCCCGATCGGACATGGTCCACATCAACATATGCGTCGATTCCGGCATCAGCGAGGCAAAATCCCAGAACGTATCGTGGGCGGTCGCGGCCTGCGGAATTTGATTGTTCGGCTCAGGCTTCGCCGCATGAATCAGATCCGGGAATTTGATCGCATCCTGAATGAAAAACACCGGGATATTGTTGCCAACCAAATCCCAGTTGCCTTCATCCGTATAGAACTTGACCGCAAAGCCTCGAACGTCCCGCGCCGTGTCAGCTGACCCCCGCTCACCGGCGACGGTCGAGAAGCGGACAAACAGCGGCGTGATTTTGCCCTTTTCAGCGAACGGCGAAGCTTTGGTGTACTTGGTCAAAGCCGCGTAGTTTTCAAAATAACCGTGAGCGCCCGAGCCGCGCGCATGCACGATGCGCTCCGGGATTCGCTCATGATCGAAGTGGGTGATCTTCTCGCGTAGAATGAAGTCCTCAAGTAGTGTGGGACCGCGCAAGCCAGCTTTCAGCGAATTTTGGTTATCCGCGATGGCAACCCCCTGATTGGTGGTGAGCACCTGCCCCGCGTCATTCACTCGCTTCGCCGTGAGCGCACCGTCTAGCGCCACAGCCTCCATGGCCGGCGAGCCGGTCTTCGTAGACTCATTCGCCTCGCTTAAGGTCGAGGCACCCGTTTGCGGCGTCGGAATCGCGGACGATTTCCCCGCCTGCGGCGCCACCGCGCGGTCATATCCGTACTCGCCTCGTTTGTTCTCGTTAAAGGGCATCGCTTCCGCCAGCGCCGCTGCCTCATCCGCATGTTGCGCCATTGCGGTAAGGGGTATGCCGGGATGCGATGGCCCGCTTGATGTTCTGCCCGCGCCTGTAGGGCTTTTTGATTTGGAACTCACGAATTCTCCCGATAGTGAACGGACGCCAGGTTCTGCGACCATATGGTTCGGCGAAGACTACGGGGGATTTACCGGGGCGTTAATCCCCGAGAGACAGGTGTTGATATAGGAATATTCCTATCCGACGCTGTGTTCACTGCTCGGTTCCGAATACCACCGACAGCGGCGAATCAGTCCAAAGGCTAGGGTAAGAACGCCAGCGCTGGCATCAGAGAGCGATCGCGGTCGACCGACTGTGCACCCGAACTGACTTCTTACCTGACGGGTTTCGCCAAATGCCTAGGCGCCGGTCTGCGCATTGCCTATGTAGCCACGCCGAGCACGCGTTCAGAGAAACATTGTCCAAAGAACACTACATCAGCAAGCCGGAAGCATTTCATTTGTGGGTGTCAGGACCGCCGCTGTGGAATGCGGTGGAGTTCTCGGGCTATCTGCGCTCACAAGGCGTTGCCGCCGTAGCAGCTGATGCCTTCGCAATTTCTGCCGCGCCGGAAGCAGTGCGCCTCTGCCTGGGCGGTCCGACTGACCGGGCCGCATGTCGCCAAGCTCTCGAAATCGTCAGGCAGGCAATCGGAATGTCGGTGGTGATACCGACTCAATAAAAAATCCGCGCCCAGCCATTCACCAGCGCATCGACGTTCAGGGTGCCGATCCCGGTTGCAAAATCCCAGCCCTTGGTGGCGGCGTATGCATTCTCAAACTGATTAGCGCTCACCGAAAGTACCCCATTGGAGCCCGACGGCTGAAAGCAGTTCGCCGTTCCAAAGGCAGTCGTTTGTTGGCAGTTCACGTCGATGTCCCCAAAGGTTACGTCGTGGAAAATGCACGCGTTTGATCCGTTGTTGGAGTCGCAAGCATCCTTGCCTTTGAGTCCATACTCCAGCGTCGCCAGAGCGTAGTACGCATAGTCGGGATTCCCCTGGCGGAAGCCGGTCTTCTGATTCAACAGTGCCTGTACGCCGGCCAGGATCGGTGATACGAATGATGTCCCCCCTGCGCCGGACCAAGTCTCGAGCGGGCCAGTGCACGGCGTGCCCCCATATGCGGGATCGGAGTAGCAGTACACGTAATAGTGGTCCCACTCCCCGTTTGCCGCAAACAGCGAAACATCGGGAATATCGCGCACGCCGTCGTGCGGAACGCCTGCCAGGAACCACTGCCAGATGGGCTTGGCATAACCGCGACAAGTGCCGCTCACGGCCGGCGTGCCGGGATTTGGACTGGTTGCGCCGTATGCGCAGCCGCTGGGGCCGCCGCTGCCTGCGCCCGTCGTGAGGAAATACGTCTCGCCAAGTTCGGAGTTGCAGAAGCCTGAGACCCCATAAGCCGTCGCATAGCCAAAGTAAGTGAACCACGCCACGTTCGCGCACGAGTCGTTCCATGGCATCTCAGGAATGTACGACTTGGCCGAGCCGTCAGTGGCGGTGTTGGTTGCGCTCCAATATTGGCTGTTGGTGCCCGAATACGTGTCGGAAAAGTCGGTGCCCCCGGCAGCCAGGTTGTAAGGCGTGGACGCAAACCCGCTCACCGCAATGCCCCCTTGCGCATAGGGGGCATTGTAGTCGCAAGAGGCTGCGCCCTCGTCTCCCGCCGACACATACACCGATATCCCCTCGGCCGCTGCCTGCTGATAGAGCACGTTGATATAGCGATTGCCTGCTGCTCCAATGATGGTTTCACATTCGCCATAGCTGATGCTTACGATGGCCGGCGGGGTATGCGAGTCGACCAGTCCCTGCAATGCGATGAACCCACCGAAGGTGTCGGTGGTGTCAGCGCACGACGCGAGTACGATGTTTGCGTCTGGAGCGGCCGCCGCGGCCCACTCCACGTCAAGGGCCGCTTCGCCATCGGCGACATTCACACCGGGGTCTACACAGCCGCCGGGATGGACTACCGAAAAAATGCTGTGCGTGTACTTGTCGAGGCCAAAGGTCTTGCGGAAAGTGTAGTAATCCTGGTTTGAATAGAGATCGCTGTCTTCAATCAAGACGACCGTCTCCCCCTTGCCCGTCACGCCGCTCTTGTAAACGGGGTCGAAGTTATAGATGGTGGCAAGGTCGGCAGGGACTACAAGCAGCGCATAGCCGTTGTCGCCCGTGTAGGCAGGCTGGGTTGCGTCATGTGTGGCCGTCCTAGCCGTCGCAGCGCGCTTGGGCTTCATCATGGGGTGCGGCCTGAAATCGGTCAGAGAGGCGATGCCGGCCACCACCGGCGCCAGCACCGCGGGAATCTGCGGGTTCCGCATATTGGCCATGTGCCGTTCGCCATTCGTTTCCAGATTGTGAATCTCCGTCTTGAAGGTCTCAGTAATCTGTCCAGCCGTGCCCGAGAAATCAACCATCATGCCGCTCGCCGAAACTCCATTAACCTGCAAGCCATGCAATTCGAGCCAGCCTCGCACCGCTGCAATGTCATGAGAATCCGGGCCATAGTTCGCGCCGATCTCCTCGGCCGTGAGCCACTTGTGGTACTTGGGATTGCCCGGGGTCTGCGCCGCCTGCATGTAGTCCTCAAGCGCCGCCTCCAGCCCCACCGGCCGCACCAGCACCAGTTGCAGATGATTCAGGGGCCGGGAATCTTCAACCTGGCCGCGGTCATTGGTCGCATTCGCCTCCGGACGTACATTTCCTGGCAGCGTCACGAGTTGCGTTTCGTCGATTCTGCCGTTGATGAGCGGTTGCCGAGCTGTGACGGCGGCAGCATCAACGGAAGCACCCAGCATTAAGCCCAGCACCAGAGCGCATCGAGCGACTTGCTTGGAAGTAATTGGAGAAAATGACGTCATCGCGAAGACTCCAGAGTTGCTGCCTCAACTTGTTCGGGGTGTGTATCTTGTTAACTCCCTAACGACCCATGACCTTTTCGCTGAGCGTCAAGGCCGGCGGCATTGTGCGACAAATTCGCAGGGTCATGTTGCCATTTATTAGCGGTTTGGCACGCGACCTTACAGAAAGGCGTGAGCCGCCGACGGGAGTGACGCACTGTGCATCACTCAATCGCCTGGTACTTCTCGTCGATTTCGCGCAGCCGCCTCTGCAGCTCTATGAGGTCGATGGATTTATCTTTGTCCTCGACCGAATAGAAACCCGTGGTCTTACAAGAGTTAGGGTCAGCAGCGATATGCTGGCAAAATTTTGTGGAGTAGCCCGTCCTCATAGGCGGATTGTCGAGCACTCGCTGGCGTTCCACCTGTCTCTTGACGTCAAGATCGTCGTAGCCGAGCTGTGAGAGAGCGTGTTCTCCATTCGCGTCGAGCCATTGTTCAACCTGTTCCTCTTTGGCCGCATCTTGCGGAAACCCGGGATCCGTACTGCCGTAGTAGCAATCCCGTAGCACTATCATGGCCCATACATTCCGGGTTCCGATCGACTCCATCGCTTTGCAACCACGCGCGGCGTCTGCTTTCCCATGCCATCCCATGAACCAACCCAGCGCGACCAACATCTCTCCATCGCTGCTATGCAACTCGGCTGCCCGCACGGCCCAGCAGTTGCCGCGTTCAACCTCGTCAGCACGATAGGCAAACGTGGAGATGTCAACGGCCACACGGGGGTCAGTGATCAACGAGACGTCCTTGCACGGCCTTCTCGCGTCATAGGAATCAGGACCCTGCCAACTCAGCGCCATCAGTTCCGCACGCACATGAGCGTCGTAGGAGGCGTATTTTTCGCTGGCTCCCGGGGGCAAGAGAATATTGGGATGCGTCTTCGAACGATGTGCGGGCGGCAGGTCCGGTGCGCTTCGAGCGTTTCCCCAAGTTGCACGAAATTCGTTTATGACCAAGTTATCTTCAAAGAGCTGTCCCTCTCGAAGCCGATCATGGGAATCTGCGATCAAGCCTTGGTAGCTGAGTACCCGAGCCCTGCCCTCATCGTCCTTCTGAATTTTTTCAAGTATGACCTGGCGTTTCCATTTCGCGATCTTAAAGTTCTCAGCGATCTTTGGATTGTCATCAAGCACGCCGCTATAGTGATTCCCCTCGAGAGTCAGGGTCTCGCAGGTCCTCGCACAAATGTGCATGGTTTTTGGAGGCGGGACAGGCGCCGGCCCGTCCAACTCAGGCCGGTAAGCTATTGTGGGTGGCGGTGGCGGTAACGGCGGCGACGGTTGTGGGAGGTCTGCATGCCAGCCCACAACACCCACCGGCGGTTGCCCGGACCACTTCCACACAGCGACGCCACGAACCTCCTTGCCGCTGCGGATTCCGACGTAGAGCGCTTCCATGCCATTGAGAGTGCCGGCAACCTCGTTTCGCCGGACGGCGATCAGAGAGTCATCAAAGCGCTCCACCGTCAGATTGGCCTGTCCTGGAATGATTCCGACCTTGCCATTCAATAGCCACGCGCCACAGGCACGTCCGTCTTCGCATCCGACCAGGGATGAAGGTATCGGCATCGGCTTGCCCGCGGCATCCGGCACCATGTGGACATCGTCAGCCATGATGACGGCAAACCAATCACCATGGCCGTCGGGATGCCCCGGCCATTTCCACGAGACTTCTCCTTTGACGATGGCGCCCTTGCGCGTTCCGGTGTACGTACCCTCGATCCCTTTGCCGACACCCGTGTCGTCCTTACGGTGAATCGTGACTAGACCGGTATTCGATGAGGGAAACTCTACGATGGAGAGGTTGCCGATGGCTCCATCGGGCCACGTCGCGGTGGCCTGGTTGGAGGTGAATTCCCATCGCGAACAACCATCGCCCTCGCACATGGCGAGTAGTAATGAATGCGGCGAGGTTTGTGCGAGACTCGCGACCGGACAAACCAAAGCGGCTACCAAGACCCATAATCGCGGCCGGCGATACCCTTTATCCATAATAATTGACTTTATATTAACTGACTAACTATATGTAAATTAAGCATAAAATACAAACACTTCTCGCTTGCTGTCGACACCCCTGCCGAGGGATGCGCGGCTGAATCCGATGAACCGAAGAAAAAATCGGTGGCAGTCTTGAAAAATAAATGAGCAACCTTAAGTTTCGCGCCAATCGCCCGCAAGTTTGCGTTGGGGTGAGATCGTTCAAGGCAGTGTCGTTTATCAATTTCATCTATTCAGAAAAGGAGTGGTGTCATGAGTGCCGTAATGCGACAGGATTCTTGGAGCGCGATGCCGCGCCTTCAGGAAGAAATCAACCGTCTGTTCGGGAATGTCCGCGAGAATGACAGCAGTTCAGCGACAGCGACGTGGATCCCACCGGTCGACATCTATGAGTACGTGGATCGCTTCGAGCTGACCGTGGATCTGCCCGGCGTCGATCCGTCCACCGTTGACTTGACGCTCGATGGCGGGGTGTTGACCTTGTCCGGCCAACGGCCACTGTCGACCCGTAAAGACCATGAAGAGGCACAAGGACGGAGGATCGAGCGCGGTCACGGCCAATTTCACCGTCGGTTTGTCCTGCCCGATACGGTCGATGGCGAGAAGGTGAATGCAACCGGCAGCCATGGCGTGTTAACGGTGACGATTCCGAAACAGGCCAAGGCCATGCCCCGCCGAATTCAAATCGGGAGCTGATCAATCACGGGTCCAAGGTCGTGGTGGCCTTGGACCCCTATTCGAAACCGTCGCCCCGAATCATCGCTCGCATTCCTCCGTTTCTTTCGTCATCGATTGCTATAGTAAGGTCGGAATAGGATAAAACGCCGTCCCCTCTAGGCCTCAGCGCCCAGGTTTTGTGAGCAACCGCAAGATGGACGAACGGGTAAGGGCTAATCTGCTGTCGACGCCCGGTGCGACCAGCGCCGTCAAACGGCTGTTGGGCTGGAAGGCCATCGGCCAATTCCTAGGCTGCACCGAACGCACTGCGCGACGCTGGGAAGTGGATCGTGCAATGCCGATCCACCGGGTTCCCGGCCGTTCGCGCAGTTCCGTGTGGGCTTCACCCGAGGAGTTGACCCGCTGGCTGAATTCGCTGCCGGTGGCCATGCAAGCCGACATTCGCTCGGAAGCGCAGGCCGAGGCGCAGCAATCCCCCATGACCGCCCGGTCGCCCGTGCCAGTCTCGGCGGTCAGCAAATCGCCACTGCGCTCAAACCGAAGGCTCTGGGTCGTCGCGCTCCTCAGCGTGCTGGTCGCGGGCTTGGCATCCGTCGCGCTGTGGACCCGAGCATCGCACGGCTCCCCTGACCCTGGGAGCGCTGCGCTAACCGCCTATGATGACGACCCGTCAGCCCGCGAGGAATACCGCGCAGCGCGATTTGAACTGGCGACGCGATCGTCGGCTTCCATTGAAGCCGCATTGGCGGCCTTTCGGCATCTGACAGAACGCTACCCGCAGCGGGCCGCGGGTTGGTCCGGGCTTGCCGACACTTATCTATTGGCGCGCGAGTTTGGTACGACCTCGGAAGCCGATGCCTATGCCGCCGCTGCGCACGCCGCCCGTACGGCCATTGGTCTGGACCCGAAGTCTGCCGATGCCTGGATAGAAATGGCTTTCGTGAGTTTCTGGTCGGATGGTGACCTCGAGGCGGGTCTACAGGCGTTCCAAACGGGTTTGCAATTGAACCCCGCTTCGGCCCGAGGCTGGCTGTGGTACGGAAATGCACTCGCGGCGACCCGCCGTTTCGACGATGCTCTTCGGGCGCTCGCCCGCGCACGCGCGCTCGATCCGGATAGTCGCGCCATCATTGCTGACGAGAGCTGGACCCTGTTCCTGGCGGGGCGCCGGGACGCAGGGCTCGCGACCATGGAGCGACTCGTGCGAATCGACCCTCAGTTCCTGTCCTGGCACGCTTACTTACAGCGCTGCTACCTGGTGCTGGGTCGCGACCAAGATTTCTTGCACGAAGCGCTGGCGACGGCAGCACTGCGCGGCAAAGTCGACACCACCGCTCGATTGGCGGTGGTCGCCGAGAAATATCAGGCCGGCGGCCGTGCCGCGATGCTGGATCAGCTAACCCGGGACGCCATCGAGGCATGGCACAATGGTCGTGGCTCGGCGGTGACCGTTGCCGCGTATTTTGCCCAGGCCAAGGACCCCGCCTCGATGGCGCACTGGCTCAACATTGCGGCAGCCCAGCACGACATCGGCCTGGTTGGCGTGAGCGCCGCTCCTGAGTTCAACGAGTATTTGAACGATCCTGCTGTCATGCCCTTGGCCTCTCTGAAGCCCTGACTTGCGAAAACGCCCAAGTTCGGATGCTGTCCGCTCTTGTCCGCTGTTGTCCGTGGCAAGCCACCAACCGATTCCTTACTGTCCGAAAGTAGCCCGCGTCCCGCGCTGATACGAAAGGCGCATCCATTACGCCTTACGTTAGAGAAGGGCTGATGCGCGTGACATTCAATGGCTAGGGGGATCCCAACTGTGCCGGGTATCAACTTCGTTCCGCGGTGAACCTCGCCCCTCTCGAGCGGGTGAGCTGGGTAATTTTATGGCGACCAATACTTCACGGGAGACATGACATGTTTCATTTCAATCTGCGGTTTTTATTCCTCGTAGCCGCGCTGACCATCGCGTCATTCAACGTCCACGCCCAGTTAAATTGTTCCAGTCCGGGCTCTGTGGGTTCCGGCGACCAAGGCTGGGGAACCGGGTTGCCTAACGGCATCAGTGACGCCGAACTATACAATGCTTGCGGAACGGTCGCTCTGGGTTATTTTTCCCTTTACAACGACTCGGGCAGTTTGAACACCGCCATGGGCAACAATGCGATGTTCACCAACACGACCGGCGCCAACAACAGCAGCTATGGAGCGAATTCCCTGTATTCGAACGTTTCAGGCGCCAACAACACCGCGTTCGGGTATGAGACGCTGTACTCCAATACCACCGGCAAAGGTAATGCCGCACAAGGCGTCAACGCGCTGTTCTCGAATACCACCGGCATCCGTAACCTCGGGATCGGCAACAATGCCTTGTACTCGAGCAACGGCAGCTACAACATCGGCTTGGGCTTCGACGCGGGCTACTACATCACCACGGGGAGCAACAATATCGAGATCGGCGCATACGGAACGGCGGAGGATAACAATACGATTCAGATCGGCGCACAGGGCACCCAAACCAAGACCACCATCGCCGGAATTTATGGCGCCCAGGTCACGGGGGGCAGCGCGGTGTACGTGACGTCGACCGGTCAACTCGGCGTGCAAGGTTCATCCGAGCGTTTCAAGACCGACATTGCGACCATGCCCGAGATGTCGAACAAGATCGACCAATTGCGGCCTGTCACTTTCCGCTACAAGGCCGACCCGAAGAAAGTCACGCAATACGGTTTGATCGCGGAGGAAGTGGCCAAGGTTTATCCCGAACTCGTGATTCGAGACGACACCGGCAAGATCCAAGGCGTTCATTACGAGGAATTGGCTCCGATCCTGCTGAGTCAGACCCAGCGGCAACAGCGAAGGATCGATGCCCAAGAAGCGAAGCTCGCGGTGCAGTCCGAAGCGCTGGCCGCACAGGCCTCGGCGCTTGGTGAACTGAAGCAACAGCTGGCCGATCTTGCGCAAAGCCATCATGAGACGCAGGTTGCCTTGAGTGAACTGCGGGGCAAAGACTCGCAAGTTGCGATGCGCTAAAACACCGCGTGGTCGCCGCGCTCAGGCGCGGCGGCTCCCTGGATGACACTGGCGTAGAAATCGAACAGCGTGTCAGTTCCGGTGGACGGCGTGGCGGCTGCGTCGTAACGGTGTTTTTCGCTGTCCCAGACCAGCATGGATTCGGTGGCGTAATAGCGTCCAATGCGCGCAAGTTCCGCCTTTTCTGCAAGCGGCGGCACGATCCTTCCCAAGGTGCCAAGCACAGTCACGATGACATCGAGCATCGCGACCGGCACGTGCTTGATGCGGGGTTGGCGCCCCATGAGCGAAAACAAACATTCGGCTTGTTGCAGTGGCGTGATCGCACCTCCAGCTCCGCCGATCGGCAGTATTTTGTTCCAGCGGTTCGCATCGTGCAGACAGTCCGCCAAAAAGTTTGCGAGATCCGCATCGCTGATCGGTTTGCATGCGGTCAACGTTCCATCGCCGAACACCAGGAAGGGCTTGCCGCTTTTCACTCGCTCGATCTGTCCTGACAGTGATTTGAAGAATGCCGTTGCTCGCACGACGGAGTACTTCATACCCGAGTCAATCAGCGTTTTTTCGAACGCCAGTTTGGCTTGTTGAAAGGCCAATGCGGGCTTTTGAACGCATAGGGCGGACAGCAACA
>Ga0116227_10016715_pt1 | contig 10451 bp, 8 predicted proteins | sample S1TSphgellanicum_FD_89693 | JGI IMG/M metagenome (GOLD analysis project Ga0116227, IMG submission 89693) | Host-associated microbial communities from peat moss isolated from Minnesota, USA - S1T2_Fb - Sphagnum magellanicum MG | ecosystem: Host-associated > Plants > Peat moss > Unclassified...
CGGCAAGCCGCGTCTGCGGGCGCGCGAAATAGTCGGCGATCTGCGGCGGCGAGATGTCGAGCGATGCGACCGCGATCGCCGCCGCGCCGGCGTAGCGCGCGAGGTTCCCGTGCCGCCAGATCTGGAAGTCGGGTCGCCCACCGACACCAAACGGGGCGTCGAGCACGACGAGCTTGCCCGCGATCGCCGCCGGTGACAGCGCAGCCGAGTCGCCGAGTCGGCCGCCGTAGACCACGGCGACGCCGCGCGTCGCGTCGAACGTCTGGCCGAAGGCGAGGAGCGATCCGACGGCGGCGACCGGGACGTAGTCGGTCCCGCGTACCAGCGGCGTGCCATCGACGGCCAGCGTCGTCGTCGTGTCGGGGCGGCGCACGCGCAACGGCACCGTGACGAACCACGTGCCGTTCGTGCCAGCCGGTTGCAGGCCGGCGATCCCGGCGACGTGGCGCGCGATCCACGCGGTCGCGCGGAAATTGCCCGCTTCGCCGGCCTCGCGTCCCTCCATCGAGTCGTCGGAATACGCGAACAGCAGCCCACGCAATTCGCCCGCGCTGATCGTGCCCGCCGCCGCGACGGGCGCAGCGGCCTGGGGCGCGGCGGCGGCCGGTGCGCTCGCCGTCGGCGCGGGCGCGGGCGTCGCGGGCGTCGTGGGCGGCGCGGCGCCGCGCCCGGCGCAGCCAGCCAGCAGCGCGCCGAGCGTCAGACGCAGAAGAGGAGTCGCGACCCGCCAATGGTCCCGCTGCACGCGTACACTCCGTCCGAATGGGGTGGGATCCGGCACTGCCGACCGCGCGGAAGTTGCGGGCCGGCGCGACCGGGGACAACGCCGGACTGGCGCCCGCGACTGCGGGCGTCCGCCCCTCAGCGGTGTGGTGGCCGCGGCCCGACCGGCGGGCGGAGCCGGCCAAGCCGGGCGCGCTGGTCGGCCGTCAGCACCGAGTCGAGCTCCGCGCGCGTCGAGTCGACGATCTGCGTCATCCGCTCCCGCACCGGAGCCAGCAGCGCCCGGCGCTCGGCCATCCGGCGGCTCACGATCGAGTCGACCCGCAGCCGCTGCGCTGGCGAGAGGGCGAGTTCGTCGGCGAGGCGGTCGGTGACCCACGCGGCGTCGGGCGCGCCGTCGCGCGATGCCCGCGACTCCGGTGGGCCATCGGGCGGCGGACCGAAGAGCAGCCGCGCGATGGCGCCGTCACCAGAGCGCTCTGCCCCGGGCCGGCCATCACCGGGCCGGCCCTCGGGCGCGAGCGTGTCGCCGCGACGGCGCCCCGACCAGTGACGCGGCAGCAGGAGACGTCGATCGACCGCGACGCCGGCGATCAGCCCCGTGGCGAGTGCGAGGGCAACCACGAGGATGGCGGCGAGACGCGCCGAGAGTGCCGGCATCGACGACGCGGCGACCGGCGGCCGCTACTGCGCCGACGCGAGCGCCGCGGTGACGAGGGCGTCGACCGAGCCCGCGTCGCTCGCGCGCGTCGCGCGGCCCGCGCCCGAGCGCACGGCATGCAGCCACAGCGCGCCATCCGCCGTATCCGCGGCCGGCGCCGCGACCACCGCCGCGTCCTGGAGGACGGCACCGTCCGCCCTCGGCGTCGCCGGACCCGCGACGATCGCCGACAGCACGCTGACCGCCGCCCCGACGGTCAGTGCCGGCCGGAACCACGCGGCCGTGTATTCCCACCACGGGCGACTGCCGCTGCGCCCGCGGCGCGTGGTTGCCGCGCCCGATGCATCGAGCCACGGCGCGGCATCGGCGACGATCCGGCGGCGAAGCGACCACCAGTCGACGTCGCCCGCCGGAGGCGGCCCCGCCACCGCGCGCAGCGCCGCCGCCGTCGCACGGTCGAGCGCCCGCTCGTCCCGCCGCGCCGGCCCGCCCTCATCCGACACGGAGCGTCCCCTCCAGGGGGCCGAGCGCCACACGCAGGCGCTGCCTCGCCTCGTGGACGTACCAGCGGATCGTGCTCGCCGAGAGGTCGAGCATCTGCGCCACTTCCGCCGTCGAGAATCCCTCGAGCTCGACCAGCCGCACGACGAGGCCGTGGCGCGCCGGCAGCGCGTCGACCGCGGCCCGCAGGCGGCCCTCGAGCTCCGCGCGCTCGGCGAGCGCCGCCGGCGACGCGCCCGCGCCCGCCGTGCCATCCGGGATCTCGTCGGTCTGCCGCACGCGACGCGACTTCCGCGCGTTGAGCCCGCGGTTGACGAGGATGCGGAAAAACCACGGCGCGAACGGCCGCTCGGCGTCGTAGCGGTCGATCTGCTCGAGGACGGCGATGAACGCGTCCTGCACGAGATCCTCGGCGTCCTCGCGATGCTGCATTACGTGGTAGGCGACCGCGAACGCGCGACGGAGATACCGCCGCACCAGCTCGTCGAACGCCGCCGCGTCGCGCGCGCACACCCGGGCCACGAGCTCGGCCTCGCCAAGCTCGTGCGTCGCATCGGGGCGACGGGCGCCGTCCCCGTCGAGCAGCAGCGGCTTCATGCCCTTTATGTACACCGCTCCCGCGAAAAACGTTGGCCGCCGCCCCCGATCCGGCCCCGGCGCCCCGCGCGCTCAGCCGGTCAGGTTCGAGGCGATCGCCCGGGCGATCCGGGCCTCGAGGCGTCCGCTGCTCTGGCAGGTCACCGCCTGCGAGCCCGTCGCCTGATGCCGCGCCCGCGCCGACGCCCGCGTCGTCACCGTCGACGGCCCGTTGGGCACCGTCGGTGCGGCGACTGCAGTGGTCACGGTGACGAGGAGATCATACGTGTCGGCCGCGTACAGCGACGCCGCGTCCATGCCGCAGTCGAAGAACCGCGACAGCCGCTGGCCGTCGATCGAATGCCCGACCTGCACGTCGACCGCGGCCACTCGCAGTTCGGCCGGATGCAGCGCCGTCACCGGCAGCTTCATCTGCTCGTAGACGGTCTGGACCGCGGCGAACGTCACCTGTGGCGACTGCGGCACGGACGACGAATACCCGCCGCCGCCGTCGGACCCGTACCCGACCACCCGCTCCCCGCCGTGCTCGTCGAGCAGCACCGTCCGCTCCTGATCGGTCGCCGTCGATCGGCTCGTCGAGGCGCAGCCGCCCGCGCTCGTGGCGAGGGAGACCATGACCAGGACGATCGCAGTTCGACGCATCGCTTCGCTCCGCGCGGGGGTGTGTCGCGGAGTCCCGCGCCACCGCCGCGATGGTATATCGGGACGCGTCAGCCGGCCAGATCGTCGGCGATCGTGCGCGCCAGTTCGGACTCGAGGCGGCCGGTGCTCTGGCAGTCGATCCATTGCGACTCCGCCGTCGGGTGACGCGCCCGGGCGGACGCGCGCGTCGTCACCGTACTGGAGACGCCGACCGCCGACGGACCGGCGACCGACGTGACGACCGTCACCACCAGATCATAGCGGTCGGCGGCGGCGAGCGCCGGCGAATCCTCGCCGCAGTTGAAGAACCGCGACATCCGCTGGCCGTCGATCGCGTGCGCGAGCGGCACGTTGATCGACGACACCCGCAGGTCCGCGGGGACGACGGCCGTCACCGGGAGATGCAGCTGCTCGTAGACCGTCTGCACCGCCGTGAAGATCGTCTGCGGCGACTGTCGCACCGACGACGTGTACCCCCGGCCGGCGTCCGAGCCCGTGGCGCTGACGCGTGCACCCGCTGACGCGATCGGCACCGTGCGCTCATCGTCCACGGGCGCAGTACGTCCGGCGGACGCACAGCCGACCAGTCCCGCACCAGCCGCCACCCAGAGGACCGACACCGTCACCAGTCGATGCATGGATCCGCTCCGGAAAGGGGTCCCATGATGCTATGCAGCCCCCGCGACCGGCGCCACACCCCCGTGTGCGCGCCAGCCTGAGCCGCGCGGGTCAGGTGCCGGACGCGCCGCCCGGCGGCGGGAGCTCGCGCTGCGGCGGCGCGGTGACCGGGAGCCCCCGCGTCGGCGTGCCGCGCGCCGGTGTCAGGCGCGGGGAGATCGCCGGCGGTGGCGTGACGAGTGGGCCGAACATCAGGCGGCGCCACCACGAGGCCCGACGCGACGTCCGGTCGGCGGCCGCGACGGCGGCGCGCCAGCCCTGCTTCATCGTCGCCGCATCCGCGTCCCGCACCCCGAGATCGGCAGTCAGTCCGCGCGCCAGCCACTCGGCGATCGGCGCCGGGAACGGCGAGAGATCCAGCTCGCCGGCGAGCTGGCGCGCGAGAATCGAGCGCGGATCGCCCTCGCCGAACGGCGGGACGCCAGCCATCGCAAAGGCCACGATCGCCGCGAGCGCGAAACAGTCGACGGCAGCCGTCTGCGCCTCGCCGAGCAGCTGCTCGGGCGCGGCAAAGGCGGGCGTGCCGGTGGCACCGCCGGGGTCCTCGCCCGGCATGTGCGCGATCCCGAAGTCGCTGATCCGCCAGCGGCGATAGCGGTCGATCAGGATGTTCTCCGGCTTGAGGTCGCGGTGGACGATGCCGCTCGCGTGCGCGGCGACGAGGCCGTCGAGGACGAGATCGACCTGGGGCGCGATCTCCTCGAGCAGACGCGGACCGCTGCGGGCGACCAGTTGCGACACCGAGCCGCCCTCGGCCAGCTCCATCGTGTACCACGACACCTCGCCGCGCTGATCCCAGTCGTAGATCGGGACGATCGCCGGATGCGCGAGCTGCGCCGCCAGCTGCGCCTCGCGACGGAACCGCCCGACGGCGTCCGCGTCCTGCGACACGGCCGGATGCAGCATCTTGAGCGCCACCTCGCGCTGCAGCGCGAGATCGCGCACACGCCAAACCGACCCGAACGTGCCCCGACCCAGGGGCGCCAGCACCTCGTAGTCATCGGCCAGCGCCCAGCGCAGCCGCTGCTCCGGCGCGTCGGGCGCGATCCCCGCGTTTTCGCCTTCCAGCAGAGTGGCGCGGCTGCCGCTCACGCGATCGAGCGCTCGCAGCAGGGCAGCGACCGACCGGTGTCGCGCATCGGGGTCGGGCTGCAACGCCCGATCGAGGACGGCGGAAAAGGCAAGCGGACAGTCCGGTCGCACCCATTGGATCGGCGGCACGTCACGCGGCGGCGGCAGCTCGCCCGTCAGCAGCGCGAAGCAGACCGCCGCCAGCTGCCACTGATCACTCCGCGCGTCCGGCGCCCACCGCCGGTCGACCCACTCGGGGGCCACCGGCATCCAGCGGCGATCGGGGCTCAGGTTCCCGGGCACCGCGTCGCGCGGAACCGCCCATTGCCACGCCAGCAGCCAGAGGCGCCCCGTGGGACTCACCCAGACGGTGTGCGGGGAGACCGCCCCGTGGGCCGCCCCGCCATCGTGCAGGTACGCGAGCACGGAGCCCGCCGCCCGCAGCACCTGCACGATGTAGGCGACGTCGGAGACGCCCGACCGGGACGTCCGCGACGCGAGCGTCTCGCCCTCGATCCAGCGACGCAGATACCCCGGCCCGCGTCGCGTGTCGCGCTGGACGCTCCAATAGTGGTAGGTGGTCGGCACCGACGGGTGGTTCCGATGCGCCAGCGCGCGGGCCTCGACCTCGAGCCACGGGGCGTGGTCGGGATTCGGGGCCGTGACGAGCGCGAGCGAGCGCCCGAGCGCATCGATCACTTCCTGCGAGTGACGCGACTCGCTGGCGACCCCCTCCGGACCCCAGCGCCACCCGGGCGGGAGTTGCCAGCCGGCGAGATGCGGGGGAAGGCCGACCGTCGCCTGGTTCGGCCCATCACCCGCGCCCACCGCCGCGAAGCCGCGCGGCGTCGTCACCCGGCGATCCCCGCGGTCGCCGACGGCGCCGCACGCGCCGAGACCAGCGAGATCGTGATCACCGTGCCGCGCCCGACCTCGCTCGAGACGGCGATCGACCCGCCCCAGCCGTCGACCAGCCGCCGGCTGATCGCGAGGCCGAGCCCGCTGCCGCTCGTCCGCGTCGAAAATCGCGGCTCGAAGATGCGCGGCATCACGTCGGGCGGAATCCCGTCGCCATCGTCGCGGACGGTCAGCACGACGTGCCCCGGATCGCGCGCGACCGAGACCGCGACGCGGCGGGCGCGCGCCAGGCGGGCATTCTCGAGGACGTTGAGGAGCACTTCGCGCAGCTCCTCGGCGCGGGCCCGCGCCAGCAGCACGGCTGGCCCGGCACGCGGCGGGGTTCCGCCATCGTCCACCTCGATCGACCACGCGATGTCATCGGCTCCCATCCGCTCCAGTTCGACCACGTCCCGCGCCACCGCCCCAATATCGGTCGGCTCGCCGGGCGGCCGCTCCTCGGGCGCCGTGCCGTACCGGCTGAAGGCGCGGGCGATCGAATCGAGGCGGTCGATCTCGGCGAGCATCCGCGAGGCCGTCTGCTGCAGGATCCGGTCGAAGTCGGACCGTCCGTCAGCGCGCGCGCGCAGCAAGTGCTGCATCCCGAGGCGGATCGGCGTCAGGGGATTCTTGATCTCGTGCGCGACCTGGCGGGCCATCTCCCCCCACGCGAGGACGCGCTGGCTGGCGCCGAAGTCGGCCGCCATGCGACGGAAGGCCGAAAAGACCGGCGCGAATTCGGCCGGCGGCTCCCCGCCAAGGTCGGGCTCGCGCTCGCCGGCGGCGGCGGCCAGAGCCGCGCGGCGCAGCGACTCGATCGGTCGCGCGAACTCGCGCGCGGCCAGCCCGCTGAGCCACAGCGCGGCCATCGCGCCCATCGCCGCCGCGAACAGCACCAGGATGCTGAGATCCCCCCGCCGCCGGTCGAGCGCGATGTCGTTGGTCCGCGCCGGCGCGGCGAGAACGACGTGCTCGCCACTCGTGTCCGTGGCCGCGCGAAATCCGACCAGGGTCGGCGCGCCGGCGACGCGCTCGACGCGCCGCGCGGTCACCTCCGGTGCCAGCCCGACCCCCAGCTCGACATCCGGGGCCAGATATCGCCCGAGCGGCGCCAGCTCGGCGAGCAGCGTGTCGCTCGTCGCGGCGAGCGCACCGTCCCGATAGAGCAGCAGCGGGGTCTCGAGCCGCTGCCCGGCCCCGACCAGATCGTCCGGATCGCTCTCGCTGGCAACGGTCCGCAGCGTCTCCCAGACCAGCAGGGCGCGCGACTGGGCGTCGTCGGCCGCGAGTCGGCGATACGACCACGCCGCGAACAGCACCGTCGGCGTGAGGAAGAACCCGAAGAGGACGAGCGTCAGCTGCGCGCGGTAGCTGTTGGCCCAGCGCAGCGTCCGGGCGCGCAACCAGCGCGGGAACCCGCCGTCCGCGGCCGCCGCGACGACCCACAGCGCCAGCACCAGCAGCAGGTCGAGCAGGAGCAGGAGCACCCCGCGCTCGGCGAGCGCATCGAGGGAGCGGAGGTCGATCTCGACGTGCGCGCGCTCCGGGCCCGTCGCGCCGCCGACGATCCAGTCGGCGTGCAACTGGTCATCCTGCCGCGTCCAGTGATGCGGCGCGAGCGCGCTGCCCGGCGCCATCCGCACCAGACTCAACTCGTAGGCCGGCACCGTCGGCGTATCGGCCACGATCCCCAGCATCGGCGCGATCGGCTCGTCCGGGATCAGCCGCGTGGACGGCGCGACGACGACGCTGGTCGCGCCCCCGGCACCGTTCGGCACGGCCAGCACCAGTTGCACGCCGGGCGTGCCCTGCGCCGTGTCGAGGACGACGCTGTCGGCGCCGCGAGCGAGCAGAGCGGCGCGGCGCGCCGCCGAGTCGGCGACGGCGAACCGGGCCAGCGACAGCGTCGCGCCCCGCGTGAGACCACCCGCCTCGCCCGGCCACCAGGTCGCCAGCGAGACCGGATACCCGGCGGCGCCGAGCACCGAGCGCGCGTAGAGCGTAAGGAGATCGGCGCGCGAGCGCGGGGCCGGCGACGCGGCGAGGTCGGCGCCGAACCGGTTGAGCGTCGCCTCGGCGTTCCGGTCCGGTTCGAGCAGACCGGCGACATCGCGCTCGGCGAGGCCGACGCGCTTCTGCGCGCTCGTTGCCCAGATGAGGACGGCCGCGCCGAGGCCGGCGATCACGGACGCGGTCAGGACGAGGGCTCGCGGGCGCCGAGGGAAGACGACGGCGACCGCCACGAGCGACCAGAGCGCCGGGTACCAGAGCGGCCAGATGCCGGGCGGCCGCCAGATCAGCGGACCGACGAGTGCGGCCGCGACGGCAAGGCCGATCGGCCAGCCCGCGGGCACGCCGCGACCGGGCGGCAGCACCCCCCGCGCGGCGATCCCGGCGACGACGAGCAGCGCGAACGCTGCGAGCGCGATCGTGACCTGCCAGACAATCCACAGCTCGAGCGGGATCCCCGAGCTGGGCGGAGTGATCCCGTCCGCGAGCCCGCGGGCGATCCATGGCGTCGCGGCGCTCGCCCCGACCGCGACGATCGCCGCCAGCGGTCGCCAGCGAATGCGCCCGTGGGCGCGCGCGGCGGCCAGCGCGCCGAGGCAGGCGAGTGCGCTGATCAGTCCGAGCGCACCGACCGTGGACGTGAACGGTCCGCCGACGGTCGAGTAGAAATACGTCGGGTCGAACGCCGGGCTGGCGTTGGAAAAGGCGTTGAGGGGGACGACGGCGACGGTGATCGCGGGGACGAGCAGCGCGGCCATCCGGACCGCTGGGGGCGAGGCCGGATTCCAGGCCGCGACGATAAACGCCACCAGTGCGATCGCCAGAACGAGCGCGGCCCGGTCGCGCCAGCGGGCGGCCGTCCGCGGCCCCACCCAGTCGCGTCGCGGTGCGATCGGCTCGACGACGAGCAGCGCCGCCCCGTCCGGCGCGAAAACGCCGCTCGCGGAGACGTCACCGGCGCGGGCGGGCGTGCCGCTGACCCCCGCCGGATCCCGCAGGCTGAATCCCGGCACGCCGGTCCGCGCCGCGACCGCGAGATCGAGCGGGGCCGCCAGCCGGTCGGCCGGCGGCTCGGCGTGGAGCAGGACCGTCGCCACCGCGCGCCGGCCACCGGGCCCGCGCCGCGTCGCGTCGAGCGCGATGTAGAACGCAGACCGGACGACGACGAACGCCGCCGAGTCGATCGGCGGGGCAACGCGCACGGTCCCCGCCCACGCCGCGGGCTCGCTGTCGTGGTAGAGCACGAGCCCGATCTCGCCCGGCGCGTCGCCGGCGCGTCCGGCGATCTCGCGCAGCCTCGCAAACGCCACGGCCGGATCGTCGGGCGCGCCGAGGGCGGCGGTCGCGGCGACATCGAGCGCGCGCGCGCGCGCGGCGAGGGCCGCCTGCATCGTCGTTCGGCCGGCATCGGTGATCGACTGCGCGACCACCGGCCACGCCGTCTCGAGCTGGAGCAGGCGCGCCTCGCCGATGCCGGCGGTCGCGCACCAGGCGAGCAGCAGAAGCGACGCGGCGCGAGTGGCGCGGTGCGCGACCGGCCGGGCGGCGAGCGCGCAGGCCAGCACGGTGGCCAGCGCGGCCACCGCGAGCGAAGGGAGCGCCGCGGTAGCGCCGCGCGGAGCGGCGAGGTAAGGTACGTCCGCCGAGCGCACCCATCCGGCGGCGGCCAGCAGCGCCACGCCGGCCGCGAGACACCACCAGATCCATGGGCCCCGCAGCGGTGCGCCGCCGATTCCGTCCCCGTTCCGCATGAGACCAGCGCCCGGCCCGCCGCGGCTCGATCCCCGACCGAGACGCATGAAGGATCTGCCGCCCGGTCGCGTGGCGGCGATGCTCGCCGACGACCCGCGGCTCATCGTGCCGATCGGCACGTGCGAGTCCCACGGCCCGCACCTGCCGCTCGGCTGCGACACGATCATCGTCGAGCACCTCGCCGACGACCTGTCGGCCGAATTCGGGGTGCTCTGCGCCCCGACGGTCGAGTACGGCGCCCGCGCCGACTCCCCGCAGCCGTCACCCGGAAACGCCTCCGTCCGCAAGAAGACGCTGCACACCCTGCTCACCGACCTGCTGGCCACGTGGGAAGCGACCGGGGTGCGCGAGTTCATCCTGCTCACGGCGCACGCTCACGACGCACACCAGGAAGCGCTGGCGACCGTCCTCACCGCCGAGGCGCGCGTGCGCGTCGTCGACATCTTCGCGATCCCGGTCGCCGATCTGCTGGCGGGACAGACCGAGGCGTGGCATGGCGACGAGGTCGACACGTCCCTGCTCCTGTACCTGGCCCCCGAGCTCGTCGACATGCGCCTTGCACAGGATTATAGTCTGACCGCCGATGACGGGCGGCGCCACCATCGCGGGCTCGTCGCGGTCACCGAGGGATCGATGGCCCGCCCGTCGCTCGCCTCGGCCGCGACGGGCCGCCGGCTCTACGACCGCATGCGCGCGCTCGTCGCCACGCGCATCCTCCGCCCGGCACCGGTCGCCGATTGACCCGTGAGCGGCGGCGCGCCAACCGATGGCGCGGGATCCTCGCCACCGGACTGCTCGCGCTGCGGCCCGTCGGCGGCGCGCCGATCGACGTCGATCAGGGGAGCTTCACGATCACCGTCGGCGGCGTCAGGACGGGACGCGAGACGTTCGTGATCCGGCGCAGCGGCGCCGGCACCGA
>Ga0116227_10016716_pt1 | contig 10451 bp, 10 predicted proteins | sample S1TSphgellanicum_FD_89693 | JGI IMG/M metagenome (GOLD analysis project Ga0116227, IMG submission 89693) | Host-associated microbial communities from peat moss isolated from Minnesota, USA - S1T2_Fb - Sphagnum magellanicum MG | ecosystem: Host-associated > Plants > Peat moss > Unclassified...
GCCGCCGCCGCCGGCATTGTGCTGGTTGCCGCCGCCGCCGGCGTTGCCGGGTGCGCCGCGCGAGGCCTCGCCATTGGGATAGGCGTCCACCGTTCCGGCCGCTACGGTGCCGGAGCCCGCGCCCGTCGGGTCGCCGCTGTACAGCCGCGCGGGCGTGCCCGCGATGCCTTCGCCCTTGGAGCCGCCGAACGAGGCCGAGATCAGCGACACATAGGCCGGGCAGCCGCTGCTGTTGTAGTTGGTGGTACAGGTGTTGTTGGCGTTGACGTTCACCGCGCCCGCGCCGCGAAAGCCGGCACCGGTGCCGTTGATGGTCTGCCCGCCGAGGTTGATGTCCCCCGTCGCTTCCAGCACCAGCACGCCGCCGGTGCTGCCGTTCCAGGCCTGCACCGTGAGGCCGCCGCCCAGCGTCAGGTTGGCGTACTGAGGCACGCGGATCACCTGGAACGCCTGCTGGGTCTGCGTCGTCGAGCCGGTGCGGGTGTAGTAGGCGTTGGCCAGGGGTGCACTGAGGTTGATGGTGCCGCCGGATGCGTAGGTGACGCTGCTGGTGGCCAGCGCCCATTCGTAATTCCCCGCCACCAGATTGCCGCTGACGCCGCCCGCATAGCCGGCAGTGCCATAGGCCACGGTGGCACTGCCGGTGCCGGTGGAACTGCCGCTGCCATAGGCATTGGTGTTGGTGGAATTGATGTCCGCGCCCTGCATCTGGATGATGAGCAGCAGGTCGCCGGCGGAGATCGGGCTGCTCAGGCCGGTGCCGGCGCCCACGGCGATGGAGGTGGCGCCTGCCGCCGGGTTGCCAGTGCCGGGAAAGAAGGTATTGGGCTGGGCCGTGATGGTGGCCGTGCCAGCCTCCCCGGGGATGGAGCAGGTCTGGGCGTAAAGCCCCGAGGCCATGAAACCGGCAACCAGCAGCACGGCCGCCTTCAAGAGACGCTTCAATACTTGCATGCGGTATGGAGTGAACGACGCCCAGTCAATCGTGCAGTGGAATGTAACAGAACGTCAACAGCCCGTATCCACTGTCTTGCCGGCTCGCCGCAAATGCCACGGTGCCATGACTTTTTGCACACATCCCCTGGTCGGGCGGTGCACGCAGGACGCTCAGTATGCGAGTTCCAGCACGGTGGCGTGGCCTTGCGCGGCGGGCCAGGTCTGGCCGGTGATGCGCTCGCCGTTGAATTCGGCGCTGATGGGGCGCTGGCCCCCAGTGGCGAGCCTGAGCTTGGAGCTGGACACGCCGGCGCCCGCCGGCGGGATGCCCGGCGGCGGGGTCTGGCCGTCGAAGCGCATCGTGTCGCGGGTCGCGTCGAAGTAGCCGCGCGGCCGGCTCAGGGTGACGATGGCCTGGGCGTCCTTGTCGGCATCGGCGATGCGCTCGGCGCGCAGGTGCACGATGTCGCTGCCACGCGGGAACGGGCTGCGGTAGATGTGCGTGGTGGCATAGCCGGGTGCGCTGATCACGAATTCGTAGGGCACGCCGGCCTGCGCGGTAAAGGGGCCCCACAGGCCGTCGGGTCCGACGGTGCGGGTGTAGGCGGCGGCGCCGCTGCGCGCACCGGTGGCCGGATCGGTGGCGTAGATGGCCAGCTGCGCACCGGGCAGCGGCAGGTTGTTCGAGAAGCTGCCGCTGGCCGGATCGTCGGTCCGCACGCCCAGGCCGGTGATCTTGCCGCCGAGCACCGGCTGCGCCTGGGGCTGGATGGCTGCCGAGGCCGGCGCGCGGCCGGTGAGGAAGCGGTACATGGCCTCGAACGCAGCCGGCGAGAACGCGGTCTCGCGGTGGTCGATGCGCGGGATCACCACATTGGTGGCGCCCTTGAGCTCCGGGCCGGCCGCCGTGATATTCGTGGGCTTGCCCTTGGCGCCGATCCAGACGCCGTCGGGCTGGGCGAACTTGTCGTTGTTGTCGGAGCGGATGGTGAGCCACTTCACGCCGGGCGTGGCTTCGTCGCCATTCGGCCCCTTGGGCGCGTTCAGCGCGGTGAGGAAGGGGCCGGTGCCCGAGAACTCGCTGCCCTCGTTGAAGCCCTGGATGGCCCAGACGCCGTGGTTGGGCGTGCCGCCCAGGATCGCGTGGCTGACCGTCCTGTCGCCGCCGCCGTTCTGGATGTAGTTGCGGATGGCATAGCCGCCGCGCGAATTGCCGACCAGCACCACCTGGCGCGCCCCGGTGGCCCGCAGCACGCGCTCGACCCCGGCCTGCAGAAAGGCCATCGACTCGGCGGTGGAGCTGCGCCCGGGCTGGGCGACGGAGTCGTTGTCGCGGGCCAGCGGGTAGGGCTGGTCCAGCGCGATCAGCCGGTCACGCGGCCAGCCGTTCGACTCGAAACGCCAGATCGTCGTCTGCCACAGCGCGGCGCTGTCGCCATTGCCGTGCACGAACACGATGGGCGGGGCTTCGGTGAGCGACGGGCTGGTGGCGCAGCCGCTGAGCAAGGCGGTGGCGAGGCCGATGGCAAGCAGGCTGCGACGGGTCGTCATGAGGAACTCCATTCCAGATAAAAAAGCCCGCCAGCGAAATCCTGGCGGGCGCGGGCTGCTATGAAAAAAGAAGCGTCACGCGAATACGCCGGCCGTGTCCTGCATCCGCTGGGAGACTTCCCCGAGGTGGTGCAGCGTGTCGCCGAAGCTCATTTCGAGCTGCGTCAGCTTCTTGAAGTAGTGGCTCACGATGTACTCGTCGGTCACGCCGATGCCGCCATGCAGCTGAACGGCCTGCTGGCCCACGAAGCGCATCGAGACGCCGAGCTGGACCTTGGCGCGCGCCAGGGCGCGGCGGCGCTCGTCGGCCGGCGCGTTGAGCTTGAGGCTGGCGTAATAGCTCATCGAACGCGCCAACTCCAGCTGCATCTTCATGTCGGCCACCCGGTGGCGCAGCGCCTGGAAGCTGGCGATGGTGACGCCGAACTGCTTGCGCTGGTTCATGTACTCCACGGTGACGGCCAGGGTCTTGTCGAGCACGCCCACGGCTTCGGCGCAGGCGGCTGCGATGCCGATGTCCACCGCATGTTCCAGCGCCGCGAGGCCGTCCAGCGTGACGAGGCGGGCGGGCGCGTCCTGCAGGCTCAGCTCGGCGGCGCGGCTGCCATCCTGCGTGCCATAGCCGCGGGTGGCGACACCGGCGGCATCGCGCGCCACCAGGAACAGTGCGATCTTGCCTTCCACCGTGGCCGGCACCAGGAAGGCGTCGGCCTGGTCACCGGCGGGCACGATGCTTTTGGTGGCGCTCAGCGCCCATCCGGACTGGCTTTTCGCCGCTTTTGCCGCGCAGACGTCGACCTGGTAGCGGGCCTTGCGCTCCTGCCAGGCCAGCACCACCAGTTTTTCGCCGCTGGCGATGCCGGGCAGCCAGTCGGCCCTCAGGTCCTGCGCCGCGTAGCCCGAGACCACGCCGCCGGCGATCAGCGCCTGCGCCAGCGGCTCCAGCACGATGCCGCGGCCCAGCTCCTCCATCACCACCATGCCCTCGATCGGGCCCATGCCGAGACCGCCGTCGTCCTCGGCGACGTAGAGGCCGGTCAGGCCCAGCCCGGCCAGTTCGCCATAGGCTTCGCGCGAGAAGCCGCCGGCCTTGACGATGTCGCGGCGGCGCTCGAAGCCGTAGCCCTTGTCGACCCATTTGCGCACGGCGTCGCGCAGTTGTTCCTGGTCGTCGGAAAAATTGAAGTCCATTTTTTCGTCACTCCTAGCGAAGCTCTTGCTGGAGCCCCCTCTCGGAGGGGGCGCGGGGGAGCGGTACGTTCTCGCGAAGCGAAAGATCGTCGCCGCCCCGGTTGTGGAATTAGCCCAGTACGGTCTGAGCGACGATATTTCGCTGCACTTCGTTGCTGCCGCCGTAGATCGTGGTCTTGCGCATGTTGAAGTAGGTGGAGGCCAGCGGCGCGTTGGCCGTCACGCCGCCGGGGAATCCGCCGAGCGCCCCCGCGGCCGCGTCGCCCTGCCAGCCGGCTTCCATCGCCTCCTGGATCAGGGGCAGGCTGAACGGGCCGGCGGCCAGCATCATGAGTTCGCTGTAGCGCTGCTGGATCTCGCTGCCGCGGATCTTGAGCAGGCCGGCGATGTCCAGCGAGTTCTTGCCCGACTTCTCGGCCGAGAGCACGCGCAGCACCAGCATCTCCAGCGCCACCACGTCGACTTCGAGCTTGGCGATTTCGTCGCGAAAGCGTGCGTCGTCGTACACGCCTTCGGTCCGGGCGATGCGCTTGAGGCGCTCCAGTTCGCGCTTGGCGCGGTTCACGTCGGCGATGTTGGTGCGCTCGTGGCTGAGCAGGTGCTTGGCGTAGGTCCAGCCCTTGTTCTCTTCGCCGATCAGGTTCTCGGCCGGCACCTCGACGTTGTCGAAGAACACCTCGTTGACCTCGCACTCGCCATCCAGCAGCCGGATCGGGCGCACGGTGACGCCGGGCGACTTCATGTCCAGCAGCAGGAAGCTGATGCCGGTCTGCGGCTTGCCCTCGGTGGAGGTGCGCACCAGGTTGAACATCCAGTCGCCGTACTGGCCCAGCGTGGTCCAGGTCTTCTGGCCGTTCACGATGTACTTGTCGCCCTTGCGTTCGGCGCGGGTCTTGACCGAGGCCAGGTCCGAGCCCGAGCCCGGCTCGCTGTAGCCCTGGCTCCACCAGACTTCGCCGCTGGCGATGCCGGGCAGGAAGCGTTGCTGCTGCTCGGCATTGCCGAAGGCCATGATCACGGGCGCCACCATCACCGGGCCGAAGGGCACGACACGCGGCGCGCCGGCCAGCGCGCATTCTTCCTCGAACAAATGCTTTTGCACCGCGTTCCAGCCCGGGCCGCCGAATTCGGTGGGCCAGGCATGGCCGAGCCAGCCCTTCTTGCCAAGAATCTTGGCCCAGCGCTGCATGTCGTCGCGCGTCAGGCGCAGGGCGTTGTGCACCTTGTGCGAAATGTCCTGGGGCAGGTTCTCGCGCACCCAGGCGCGGATGTCCTCGCGGAACTTCTGTTCTTCAGGGGTGAAAGCCAAATCCATGGGAGTGTCTCCAGAGAAGCTCGGGTTTTTAGCACGACCGTTCTATTCAGCCTGTCCGGGTTGCGACAGGCCCAGTTCGGTGCACAGTTGCGCTACCGTAGCACGCAATTGCGACACCTCGCTTTCCAGCGCGGCGATGCGCGCCTGCAGGTGCGCCAGCTCGCCCGCGGTGGGGGCCAGGATCTCGCCGTCGGCGGTGGCCGGAGCCGCGGCCGACGGCGCATGCACCGGGCCGCACAGCAGATGCGCCCAGCGCTGTTCGCGCGCGCCGGGCGCGCGCGGCAGCTTCACCACCAGGGGGCCGCCTTTTTCCTCCGGGCGGTCCTGCATCTCCTCCAGGAAGCCTTCCACGGCGGAGATGTCGGCGAAGCGGTGCCAGCGCTCGGTGTTGATGCGCAGCTCGCCCGAGGTCTGCGGCCCGCGCAGCATCAGCAGGCCCAGCAGCGCGGCGGACTGCTCCGGCACGCCGACGACGCGCTGGAAGTTGTGCTCGTAGCGCGTGGCCCGGCCGCCGCTGGACTCGAACACGAGCGCTATGGATTTGAGAGCGTCCAGTGCAAGCTGCGCCTGGGCATCATCGAGGTTCATGAGGGGATCTCGGCTGGTTTTCTGGTTGCAGCCGGCGACCACCATGTTGAGCGTCAGCGGGTAGCTGTCGGGCACGGTGCGGGCTTTTTCCATCAGCGTGCCGAGCACGCGGGCTTCCACGGGAGAGAGGATTCGCAGGGGCATGGCGCAGGGATAATTCCGGTCAAATGAAAAACATCGTGATTCTGATCTCCGGCGAGGGCTCCAACATGAAAGCCATCGTCGGCGCCGCGCAGCGCGAGGACTGGCCGCGCAGGCTGGAGGCCCGGGTGGCGGCCGTCATCAGCAACCAGGCCGCGGCCGCGGGACTGGCCCATGCGCGTGACCATGGCATTCCCACCGAGGTGGTGGAGCACCGCGGCTTCGCGTCGCGCGAGGCCTTCGACGCCGCGCTGGCCGCCGCGATCGACCGCTACCAGCCGGCGCTGGTGGCGCTGGCCGGCTTCATGCGCATCCTCACGCCGGGCTTCGTGGCGCATTATGCGGGGCGGCTGGTCAACATCCACCCCTCGCTGCTGCCGGCCTTCGCGGGGCTTAACACGCACCAGCGCGCCCTCGACGCCGGCTGCCGCTTCGCCGGCGCCACGGTGCACCGCGTCACGCCCGAGCTGGACCACGGCCCGATCCTGGCCCAGGCCGTGGTGCCCGTATTGCCGGAGGACACGGCCGACGCCCTGGCCGCGCGCGTGCTCACGCAGGAGCACCTGATCTACCCGCGGGCCGTAGCTGGTCTGCTACAAAAAGCGTAGCTGTCAGCGCCTGTCTGGCAAGGACTCCAAGCCCTTTTGATCTGAAACCCGGGCAAACCGGGGCTGCCGCATGCCATCGACCACGACCTGCTCGTTGAACATCGCCGCCGGCCGCACCCACAGGCCCTGCTCGCCGTAGAGCGCGCGGTACAGCGTCATCGGCTCCAGCGTCTCGCTGTGGCGCACGGTGCCGATCACCTCGTACAGCAGGTTTTTGTAGTGGCGGTACAGGCCGGGCGGGGTTTCGATCAGGGGAGGCAGGGACTCGTCGGACATGGCGAATGGGTAGGGGGGATCGGGTGCGGGATGGGACAATACGCCCCATGCATCCTAAAGCCCTGCTCGACGCCTGTTCCGAGCTCGTCAAGCTGACCCTGAAATTCGACCACCCGGCCGATGCCGTGGTGTCGCGCTATTTCCGCGACCACCGATCCACCTATGCCTTCGGCCCGCGCGAGCGCGCCACGCTGGCGGAGACCGCTTTCACCGTGCTGCGCAAGAAGCTGCTGTTCGAGCACTTCGCGCCCTCGGGCAGCGGCCCCAAGGAGCGCCGCCTGGCCATCCTGGGCTTTCACGGCCCGCGCGACTTCCTCAAGAGTGCCCTGACCGAGCAGGAGAAGACCTGGCTCGACCAGTGCGACGCCATCAAGGTGGCGGACCTGATGGAGCGGCATCGCCACAACCTGCCCGAGTGGCTGGTGCAGCCGCTCAAGGACCAGCTCGGCAGCGGCTTCTGGCCGCTGGTGGAGAGCCTGAACCAGGCGGCGCCGCTGGACCTGCGCGTCAATGCCCTGAGCGACAAGCGCGCGGATATCCAGAAGGAGCTGGCACAGGCCGGCATCCCGGCCGTGGCGACGCCGTATTCGCCCTGGGGCCTGCGCATCGACGGCAAGCCCGCGCTGACCCGGCTCGATGCCTTCGCGCGCGGCGCGATCGAGGTGCAGGACGAGGGCTCACAGCTGCTGGCCCTGCTGCTGGACGCCAAGCGCGGCGAGATGGTGGTGGACTTCTGCGCCGGCGCCGGCGGCAAGACGCTCGCCGTCGGCGCCTGCATGCGCAACACCGGCCGCCTGTACGCCTTCGACACCTCGGCCCACCGCCTGGATGCGCTCAAGCCCCGGCTGGCGCGCAGCGGGCTGTCCAATGTGCACCCGGCGGCCATCGCCCACGAGCGCGACGAGCGCGTCAAGCGGCTGGCCGGCAAGATCGACCGCGTGCTGGTGGATGCGCCCTGTTCGGGCCTGGGCACGCTGCGCCGCAACCCGGACCTCAAATGGCGCCAGAGCCCCGAGTCGGTCGCGGAGCTGACCGTCAAGCAGGCGGCCATCCTGCAAAGCGCGGCCCGGCTGCTCAAGCCCGGCGGCCGGCTGGTCTACGCGACCTGCAGCATATTGCCCGGGGAAAACGAGTCCATTGCCCAGGCATTCACCGAAGCCCATGGAGAGTTCAGCCTACTGCCCGTGGGCGAAATCCTGTCCAATCTCAAGCTGGAGGGGGCCGCCGGCCTGTGCAGCGGCGGCGAAAGCGGGGCCGACTACCTGCGGCTGTGGCCCCACCGGCATGCCACGGATGGCTTCTTTGCCGCGGCCTGGGTTCGCAAATAAATGCATGGCGACGGCATAACCGCAAAAAATTTGTGCTAAGCGCCCCCGGGGCAGCCCGGCGGCTTAAAATGCTTGCAAACTCTGCAAGCCGCACCCCTATTCATTCAACACGTCGTTGTGAAGGCTTTTATCTCTTATGTTGCTACCTGACTGGCCCGTTCTAAACGCGGCAATCGACTGGCTCGGCCACGGGCTCTGGGATCTCGCGTGGTGGGAGATCGTGCTGTACACGCTCGTCACCACGCACATCACCATTGCCGCCGTGACGATCTTCCTGCATCGCGCCCAGTCGCACCGCGCGCTGGAGCTGGGGCCCATCCCGTCGCATTTCTTCCGCTTCTGGCTCTGGATCGGCACCGGCATGGTGACCAAGGAGTTCGTTGCCATCCACCGCAAGCACCACGCCAAGGTCGAGACCGAGGAAGACCCGCACAGTCCGCAGACGCGCGGCCTGAAGAAGCTGCTGCTCGAAGGCGCGGAGCTGTACCGCGCCGAGTCCAGGAACAGCGAGACCCTGGTCAAGTACGGCTCCGGCACGCCGGATGACTGGATCGAGCGCAATCTCTATTCCCGCTACACCTGGCAGGGCGTGGGCCTGATGCTGGTGCTGGACCTCGCGCTGTTCGGCGGCGTCGGCGCCGCGGTGTGGGCGGTGCAGATGGCCTGGATCCCGTTCTGGGCGACCGGCGTCATCAACGGCATCGGCCACTACTGGGGCTACCGCAATTTCGAATCGCCGGATGCCAGCACCAATGTGAGCGTCTGGGGCATCATCATCGGTGGCGAGGAGTTGCACAACAACCACCACACCTACCCGACCTCGGCCAAGTTCTCGGTCAAGAAATACGAGTTCGACATCGGCTGGTTCTACATCTCCCTGATGCAGAGGATCGGCTGGGCCAAGGTCAAGAAGGTGCCGCCGAAGATGCTGCTCGGCGACATCAAACCCGTGGCCGACGAAAAGACGCTGGAGGCCCTGATCGCGAACCGCTACGAAGTCATGGCCGGCTTCGCACGCGGCGTGCGCCAGGCCTGCCGCGACGAGATCGCGCAGATCAAGGCCCGCCAGGGTGATCTGTCGGTGCTCAAGGCCGCCAAGCGCTGGATGCATCGGGACGATGACAAGGTGCCGGCCGTCGCCCGCCCGCAACTGGCCCAGGCCCGCGCCGCCCACCCGGTGCTGGACAAGATGGTGACCATGCGCGAGGAGTTGCGCCAGCTGTGGCTCAATACCTCGCACTCGCGCGAGCAACTGGCGACCGACCTCCAAGCCTGGTGCCACCGCGCCGAGGAAAGCGGCATCGCTCAGCTGCAGCAGTTCTCGCGGAAGCTGCGCGCCGCGCACCCGTAGCCATCGATCCTGGCGGGCGTGCCGCCCGCGCTCACGGTGTTGCCAACAGCCTGCGTCCCCAGAGGAGCAGGCTGTTTTTGCGTGGGCCGGGGTGTATCTGGCCGTGCCGGCCGGCATCGGGCGCCAGTGTCAACCGGCAGCGTGAAGGCTGAAGGGCCTCCAGCCGCAGCAGAACCGGCTGCTCGGCGCGCCAGCCCTGTCCCGGCAGGAGGTGGCGCGGCCCCAGCCAGGGGCAGCCGCCGGGCATGACGGTCAGCCGCAGGGCGCCTGCGGCGCAGAAGACTTCGGCGCCGGCCGGCAGGGTCCAGGCCATGTCCTGGCCGGCGTGCAAGGCGTGCTCATGCATCATCGCCACCCCCCGCGATGGCGCTGGCCACCATGTCGATTTCCACGACGGCATTCTTCGGTAACTGGCAGACGCCGACCGAGGTCCGCGCATGGCCGCCCGACGGCCCCAATACCTGGTGCAGCACGTCCGATGCCGCATCGGCCACCTCGCTTTGCAGGAAGAAGCCCGGCGCGGACTGGACGTGGACGCCCATCTGCAGGATGCGCTCGATCCGCTCGAGGCTGCCCAATGACTCGCGCAGCAGCGCCAGGGCCCGCAGCGCGCAGACCCTGGCGCCCAGGCGTGCTTGCTCCAGCGTGGCCTCGGCTCCCGCGCGGCCCGTGGCCACCACGGCATCGCCGACGCGCGGCACCTGGCCGCTGACATACAGCGTGTGCCCGTGCGCCACCACGGGCGCATAGCGGCCGCCGATGCGCAGGCCGCCCTCGAGGCTGTAGCCCAGTGCTGCGGCGATGCGATCGAACTGTTCCTGACGTGAACCCGGCATGAGAGTGCGCTCCTTGGAGTGAGGGATGTCCAGGCCTCAAGATACGCGTGGCCGGCTCTGGCGAACAGGCACAGCACGAGGGCATTTCTCGCGCAGCAGACCGGAAAATCAGTCTCTGTTATGGTTCTTTTTCAGTTGGTGTGTATCTGTTTCGATACAGGAACCGCCGTCATCATGGCCCTGCGATGACAGATGCACCCTCCGCCCCCATGCAGCACACTTCAGCGCCCCCGATCTATCAGCAGCTTGCCGACCATTACCGGGAGGCCATCGAGAAGAATGCGCTTCGCCTGGGTATGCGCATGCCGTCGGTGCGTGAACTGATGCGCC
>Ga0116227_10016717_pt1 | contig 10448 bp, 3 predicted proteins | sample S1TSphgellanicum_FD_89693 | JGI IMG/M metagenome (GOLD analysis project Ga0116227, IMG submission 89693) | Host-associated microbial communities from peat moss isolated from Minnesota, USA - S1T2_Fb - Sphagnum magellanicum MG | ecosystem: Host-associated > Plants > Peat moss > Unclassified...
CATCTATAACAATCTTGATCACATACATCCATGCATTATCAAGACCGATAATACTAAAACAAAATCTTTCTTAAACTATTCCAAAATGGAAATTTTATAAATTAATGAATATATTTATCTAACATTTTACTAAACATATTTTGATTCATTTAAAAAAACTTTTTGTTTTGGTTTTCTTTAACCCTCAATCAAAGAAAACCAATTTTAAAATTAAATAAAAAATATTTAAACACTAAAAAAAAAAAAAAAAAAACTAGTTAAATAATTCAAATCCATGGATATTGTTGGCCTTGAGATGTAATCACAATTTGAAATTTACATTGCTTTTAGCAAAGATAATAATTTATTAATTTATTATATCATAGATTACATTTTAAAAATCTATTTATATTTCACACATGTATTCTCTTTTGCATTTACTTAATACATCTTTTTTTTAAATGAAAGTCCAAATTATGACTATGATTTGATTGATAAAAGTCAACATTTCGCTCATACATTGTTTGAAAAGAATAAGAAGTCAACAAAAAATATTTGTCACCAAAACAATTAATTACATGTTAAACTTATAAGATCACTTAATTAATTACAACTCATTTACATATTTTAGTATAGTTTATCAACATGCATGGGCACATGAACAAGAAATTAAATTATAATGACATTGATGACAATTATGAAACATTCATAATTGACATAAACCCATCAAATTTATAATGTCATACATAATTTTAAGGTTGACTACCAATAAAAACTTAATAATTTTGATTTTTTATGCCCATATGAATTCTCTAACAAGATAAATAAAACCAACAACATCCATTGTCATAAATTTCATGACGAACACCTTCAATCCAATTATACCCACATTCTTTACAAATATAAACTACCAAAAATAACAATTTTGCAAAATTACACAATAACATTAAAAAAAAAACAACCTAGAAAATTGTGCTAGAAAAAATTTCATTTTATTTATTGCATGGTGTATAAATGTTGACATTAAAAAAAATCTTACTACATGTCATGAAACAACATTAGGTAATTTGTACCCAACACTTTTCAATTCAAACATATATATATATACATCAACATCTTGCATGAATGTAAAGAATTAAGAAATGAAAATAGATTGTTGGTGGTAAAATCAAACAAAATTGAATTTGACAAAGAATAGTTGCAAGAAAAATAAAAAATGCATTCTCATAAATGAACTCTAACAAAACATCCATGTGACATAAAAAAACAAAATAACAACATACAAATAAAGCTTAACCCTAGACAAATAAAAATAAAAAAATTTTCATGTAATGCAAATGCTAAGACCTATGTAATCAAAATAATGAAACACCTAGAAACAATGGAAAAGAAAAAATAGGACCAAAACATCAAAATTCAAAACATGAATTTTATCATGAACCTTCAAACTTTTATCAAACAATGGAATCAATATTTGAAACTTTCACAAATGCCAAACTTTGATGTAACATCACCAAAATAATATGTGGGAGGAGCTACATGTACTTGTGAAACACAAATAATCATAGTTGTCCAAGCTCATTTTTTGAAAATGAAAATGAACAAAAGCTGAGTTGTAGCAAATATTTCAAATGTAATTTTATTATTAATTGGAGCAATGATTCATTTTTTATTGGCATTGTTAATTGATAGGCACACCAATTTTAACAATCCCAAATCAATCATATACATATGGCCCAATATTTAGTTCATCATTATTGATGAAATATTGATGGTAGGTTGCACTCCATGGTGCATTTAATATTACATAAATTTAAAATCCAACATTTTACCATTTGGAGTAATCAACATAATGTTCATGTGAAGTTTTTAACAATTTGCACCAATTAATGACACATTATTATATTCAATAAACATCAAGCTAATTTTTGTTTTCACAAAATTAACTCCAAAAAAGTCATAAGCAAAAGTCTTTGGAAAAATTACATTCAACCAATAAATGTTATCCTCATAGAACAAATGAAACAAAACAAAACATTCAATTTTTTGTATTATTTAAAATAACATTTGAATTGAAAATATTTAAAAATAAAATGTTGACTTATTGAAAACATATGATTTGATTTAATTTAAAGGTCACTTATTTGATTATCCATGGAGGATAACAACCTTCATAGTTTCTTGTAATGAATTACAAAATGTTATAAACCGTTACATCATAAATATCCATTCAAAAACATCAAAACAAAAATGTTACATTATTGTCACAATTAATACATTAAAAAAAACTCCAATATGTAATGATGTCAAATACATTATAAAAAAAATTGTGTACACAAGTAAATTCAATACTTAGAACATTTTCTTTTAAAATTTACAAAGGAATGAAAATTATATTTTAGATTAGGAATTGATGATTGAAACATTGGCTATATCAAATATATCTTTCACAAATGCTAAATGAAGACATAAAAAGGTTTTGATGCATCCCCCCATTAATGTTTTAATAAATTTTTATGAATTTACAAAAAAAACAAATAAATTTATAAAACATAGCACTCAAGGGCTTCCCTAAACATGTCATACCAATAGTACCTATATCAAGGAACTTCCAATATCATCATCAATTATCAAAATCAAACACCTCCAAAACATTCACAAATCAATTTCCACTTGCCCCAACCTTTTATGTCATAGATTTCAAAGTGTGAAGACAAACATTTGACCTTTAAATCATAAATCTTCACCAACTACCCATTGATGTGTGCCTTATTATGCACAAAAATATGCAAATGTTATCACATTTATGTTCCATATATGGATTCATAATCCTCCAAAATATTACTATTCAAAATAGACACAAAATTAATTTCAAACATGAATCATTAAAAATGTTAGCACCTATTTCAAAACATAGTATAACCAAAAACAAACAAAAACATTGCCCATTGAAATACTACAATGAAAAGATGATAATTTAATTATGATAAAAGATCATTTAGATAGTGGCGTCATTGATAATAGCGTCATTGATTACTAGCACAAAGAGTTTCAATTAACAAAAAATTGATGAAATCAAACTTCTCAAATAAAAAATGGCAATTTTCTTCTAAAATTTGAGCTACCAAGATTTGGCCAAAGATTTTGTAAAAATCATATATTAATGGAAAAATATTTAAGACCCTTAAATCAATAATTTGAGCTGACATATTTTAATTCAATGGAAGTGCATTAAGGAGAAACCCAATTGGCATAATTTTAGTTCAATGGAGGTGCATTACTTATTTAGCTACATCCAAACCCAAAACTCACCCTTAAACCTTGTGAAAAAGAAGGAAAAAGCATGATTAAGTTTTGGTATAAGGTAGTTTAGGCTTGGAGGTGGAATGTTTGGAAAGCAAAGAGGGGGGGTGGTGGGTCCTCAAGGCCTTTTTTTCCCCTTAAGAATAAGACAAATAATTCCTACTTCTTGGTGGGTGTCAAATTAGTTCAGAGCAAGAGTCAAGGTGAAGACATAAAGTTTGTTATGGTGCACTCACTCTCCCAAAAGTATTCACCTAATGGTGCATTCACACTTGAGGTCAAGTCGTTGTTAAATGAAAATCTAGGTGGCATCCTAGGTGGCACCCAATGTTTAAAATGGGCCATAGCTTAATGGTAAGTGAATGTTAGTGTAACATCAAAATTTTCATGGAAACTAGGTTTAAGTCCTAAATGGCTAGTAGCATGGTGTTAGGGGACTCAACAACCCTAGAGTCCCTAACACCAAGTGTGAATGCACCTTTAAAAGTTTACCAAAGTAGTTTTTCAAAGTCTTTTGGTAGTTGAATTAGGTCAAGAAATAATAATAGCAAGGGAGAAGAAGTTGTTCCCAGTGGAGAACAAGTTCAGATCATGTCAGGTGGTGTGTAAGGCAAGAATTTCTTCCTTTTTTGTTGTTGTTGTTGTTCCCTACCATACCATACTGGCACCTCTCACATGATATGCTTAGTATAGGGCCCCAATGAACCAGTGCACCATGAAGGATGAATGAATGATAAGTGTTTTCTGTTGGGTTTCAAGTTCCCTAGCTAACCATGGTGGTTACCTCAGTTGCTTCCTTTTTTTTTTCCCCCTACCTACCTACCTACCTACCTACCTACTAACAATCCACAAGCAAGTTGTTACTAAGTATGGTAGTAAAACAAGCCCTTACATATGTATAAACCATCTACTTACCTAGTAATTAACCTATTTTCCTACCTACCTACCTACCTACCTATATATGAGACCTATTTATACATAAATTGGTTACCAGGTGTAAACCCTATATGACCTTAGTTGAGGTTCATCCACAACTGAGTAATAAGATGCATCCAGTGGATGGAGCACTGGTGGGTTGCTGGTTTACTTTGGCCAATGTACACAGGAGGAGTTTCAACAAGTGTCTGTCCAATAATGAATTATTCATTTATTTGAGGAATATTCTCGAATTTAAAAATAAAAATCTTTATTTTCCTTCAACAATTTTTTTATTTGTTAAATTTTAATTTTTTTAAAAAATGAAAATTCCAACATTTTACAAATAATATAAGTAATGTTGAACCAAGGTATTATTATTATGAGGGTTATTCATATAATTAAATTTATGATAATGTAACCTACCATTCATTCACCAATGCATAATCCATCGAAAAACCATGGTTAGATGTAACCACACTTTCACGAGCCAGATTGCACCACCAGCACACCGTGAAGGATGAATGTGGTTAGTATGTGGTTAGTATGTAAGTAGGACTATAGGTAAGGAAGGCACTTGGTGGCTAGCAAGCAAGAAGTTAGGTGCATGTGGAGTGGTAAGTACATAGCTAACCACTGTGGTTAGGCTAACCACAGTGGTTAGCTATGGGACAGGAACACAATGAAAAAAGTGTTTCAAGCGGGCACTTATTTTGGGAATGCCCGACTCTATAAGGATGATGTTGCCAATGTAAAGAAAGTGCTCACCCAACGGTTTCCTGCTGCCCTTCCCTCCTGCCCAAAACCAAAAAAGAAAAAAAAGAAAGAAAATAGGTATGTTATGTAAAAGCCTAAATGGTAAGGCAAGCGGACGGGCAGCACCACCGGCTGTTTCCGGTCACCCAAGTCACAGCGCGGTAGGCGGCGGAAACCGCGGCTGCGCATTGATTGCCGTGCAGTTACCGTGTCGTGGTTCAGCTCTCGCTGTCGCGGGTTGTGTCAGGACTCAGCGCGTAACAGTCGCGCGGGCGGACGGGCTTTGTCAGAGAAATCTGCGCAATTGCTGCAGCAGTGAGCGACAATCCGGGGCATTGACAGGGAGCGGTGGCGCACATTGCAGAAGCAGCAATCGCAAGTTGGAAAAGAAAGCAAGCAAGCCAGGATGCAGTAGTTGTCGCCAGTTGTTTCTCACTCTTCACCAGTTGTGCTGCAATAGTTGTAGTCTTTTTGTCTTCTTCTCTTAGTAGTAGTAGTGTCGCAAAGGTCGGTGCTGCTCACAAGTTATATAGGTGTTTTTTTCTGGATCTCTGAAAGCTCAATCTGTTGGGTGCTGAAAAGCCTGAGCTCTGCATCCAAGCACTGCAGTTGTTTTGTTGTTTTAAACTGGCACACAGTGAGAGAGAGAGAGAGAGAGTGCATGTGTCTGTGTGTTTCTCTTGGTGTTCTTGCTTGGAGGTGTGAGTGTGTTGAGTGTTTGTTGGGTTGCTGGTGTGAGTAGCAAGTTAGTACATGGCTCAGCTTGATAGAACAGCATCTTTGAGTTTGCGCGAAGGAATGGCGGCGGTGCAGAGGAGTAATTCCGGTGTGAAAGAGAATAGCAGCACACCCATATTGCAGAGGACCAGCTCGATGTTGAAAGGGACACTGCAACAGCTTCCTGCACAGCTCAAGTCGTTGCCGTCCCTGTCCCTGAAGGATCAACAGGGAGGAGGAGCTGGAGGGGCTAACAAGTTCGGTTCGGCTGCGATCCGCAACCGTAACATTGTCATCGCGGTGCTTTCTACTTTCCTTTTCCTGGCAGTTGTTTCCTGGCCCTGGCATGGGAGCATGATGGGTGCGTCGTTCCAGAGGGCGGATGTGTTGCTGGGTGTGAGTCGAGTTGCTGAAGGGGGTACATCTGATCCTTTCCAGAGCAAATGGGCAAATGCTGGTCGAGTTCTCCCATATCATCGTCAGCTGGAAGCCTCGAAGAAGCTCGGAAGTACAAAGTTCCTCGTCACACCTGCGCCGCTTCTCGTCCCGTACCACAAGGGACCAGTGCTAACGGGGGAAGGCGGCGTGCTCAAAGTCTACTTGATCTACTACGGTCTCTTCAGCCCGAGTCAGAGAGCCACAGTGAGTTCATTCTTGGCATCCTTCGCAGCTAAACCTGTTGCAGGGACTCCGTCGGTTGCTGGCTGGTGGGCAATCACGGGTGGGTTCAAGGATGCTGCTAACGAAGCTGTAGCGAAAACTGTCGTTGCCGGAGAGTCCTATGACTACGCTACGTACTGCAAGGGCAAGTCGCTGCTTTACTCTGACATTGAAGCTCTTGTCACTGGTGCTATAGCAGCTGGTGGAGTTCCATTAGATGCAACCGGCCTCTACGTGGTGCTCACAGCTGCAGATGTCACAGTGCAAGGCTTCTGTAGCCTAGAATGCGGAACCCATTTGTACACGAGCCCAGTGAAAGCGACTCAGAATCACGCGCTTACCTATGCTTGGGTCGGCAATGCTGCGAATCAGTGTCCCGGTTTCTGTGACTGGCCATACGCAACGGCCGCACCTGGCACAGGACCCGACACCCCGGCACTCAAGCCACCAAACAGCGATGTGGGCATCGACGGATTGATCATCACTCTGGCATCTCTCATGGCAGGAGCTGCTACGAATCCTTACGCCAATGCCTATTTCCAGGGAGATGCTGCCGACCCACTCGAGATCGCAGGCGTGTGCGGTGGCATCTATGGTGAAGGTGCATACCCGGGAAATCCTGGCACGCTCTTGGTCGACAAGAAAGGAGCTAGCTTCAATGCTTACGGTACTGATGGACGTGAGTTTCTGCTGCCATGGATCTACAATCCTGCTACTAAGCAATGTGCAGGCCAGATCTAGAAAAGCAAAAAAAATAAATGCAGCATTTCACGATCTTGTTTGCGCTTTCTCTTCTATTCATAAAACATCGAATCCTTTCTTCTCGCACATACGTCCGAGCTGCCGACAAGGGTGGCCGATGTGGGTTTTTAGGGATGAGGGGTTCTTAGGGTTAGGGTTTAGGGTTTTGTTTGAGATAGATATAGCCTTTGCCATTTCATCTTTTTTTTGCTTTTTTTAAAAACCCAAATTGATTTTGGGATGCAAAAAAAGAAACCAATTGCAGATCAAAACTTAAATCTGCTATTATTTACATTTTGATTTTTTTGGTTTTTTTCCAAATTTGTTCAACTGGGTACAACAACTTTGAAGTAAAAAAACCTTTTAATATATTCAAAAGAATTGGTGCAGTTCACTTGTTCTACTCTAGACCATGATATTAATATTATTGTCCATTTGTTGTGTCTACCCTTCAAAATAATGACATTGTGATGCACCAAAAGGTATTCCTACATTTTAAGGTCTTGTGGAATCCAATGTAAAAACATTTCAAGCATAACTGAAGTATATCCTCTTGGGCTTCATCACATGTTTCCAATTTAGTATTTTGCACATTTATCATCCCAATTTATGTATGTTGAACATTTATTATCCCAATTTAGTATATATTGAATGTGGATCCATCCTTATGGCTGTGTCATTTAAAGGGCAACTTGTGGCTTGTTTCCATGAATGCTCAAAAAAGAAGTGCCAATTATGGCAGGAAATAAAGAGCATAAAATGGGTGAAGAAGAAACTTGAAAAGCTAATTATGTAATAAAGGTTTCATTAAAGTCATGCCATGTTGGGCCATGTCTTTCACCTCTTATTAAAGACACCTCCTATTGGATGCCTCATCCCTTCTTGATTGTTCTTCCCAAAGTTCAGCAATAATGGACCAAACTTTGAAACCCCAGCATCAACTCCCTCTCAACAACTTTTTTTTCCAGCCCATAGGCTCCCCATCTATATCTATGCTCAAGGTGATATATATATATACCATTGGGCTACATTGGGCTACATTGGTATATAGGCAATTTGGATATACGTGCTACATGGCTATTTTGGATGTTTTGGCTATATTTTTAAATGGCTATATGGTATGTAGGCTATTTGGTTATATGGCCCATGGGCTACTTGGTTATTTGGCTATACTATTATGTGGTCTCTAGGCTATATTGCTATATGGCCCATGGGATATTTGGCTATACTACAATATGGCCTATGGGATATATGGCTATTTGGTTATTTGTTACATGGTTTATGAGTTGTTTGTAATTTTTAGGTTTTAAAACTTAGTCTTTAAATTTTAGGCTTTATGGTTTGATATTAGAGTCTAGTTGTTGGGGATATTGTTAGATTTTTTTAGAGTTTAAGTTTAGGGTTTGAGGGTTTAAGGTTTATTTTGTAAGGTTTAGCTTTTAGGGTTTAGGATTTAAACTTTTAGGTTTAATTTTAGGGGCTTTAGGGTTAGAGTTTTTAAATTAATGAGTGATAGTTAAATATTAATATTAGATCTACAATTAGGGTTAAGGTTTGCATGCATAGGATCCAATTTTTAGGGTTTGGTGTAAAGTTTAAAACACACCATCAAAATGAATGCAAAGGAACAAGTGTTTTTTTAAAAATTACTAGTTAAGAATTTCAGGTAAAATGATAAATAGCGTGGGTAAGTAAAAAATCAGCCCCAAATGTGTGGATTTAGGACTAGGTTAAATAGGAAGGAAAATATTAAATCTTATGGGCTCGTGGGGATTATATAAAAAATACTTCAAACCAAAGTCTCGTGTAAGACTACAAATTCAACAGCCCAAGAAATAGAACTTAAAGAAGGGTTGTTAGGTAAAACTTTCAAAAATTACAAGGAAGAGAGCAGTTTTCAAATGTTGCCATGGGGAAGGAAACCCTACCTTCCAACATAAAATTAGGAAATAAGAAAAAGTAGAGATAAAATGGATTTTTAAATTATCCATGGAGAAGGGCAAGAAGGTAAAATTACCTTCTAGCCCAATTAGTTGTATTTATAATAATGGTTGATCCAACTTATTAACACCTTCCAAGCTTATTGCCATGCCTTGGTTCAATTGCAACCTTCCAACAAGTGGCTTGTAAATTGTTCCTACCATCTTACAACCAATACCTTCCAATAAACTACAATGGTCCAAAGAATAAGTCCTAAATGTAACACAAGAAGATATAATATACTAACATGAAAACTACAATATTCTACATCAAACTATAATAGATCATTATCATTCTAAAAGGTAAGTAAAAGAAGAAATAAAGAAAAACAAAATGCAATCACATGATGCACACAACTTCTACAATTTTTACACATCGCTTGCATCACTTTTTCTTTATACAACAATCTTTCAAAGTTTTCCATACAAGAACGATAGGGGGTTCATTTCCCAATCATCCTTTCACAAGACCACATAATGTCCACATTTCTTCCACCAAAATAGGCTCCCTTATCCTAATCCATTCACAAATCTATCCTAGTGATTGGTACACAAATACTAATCACCCATTTCGATGGGCCAACTAATCCTAATGGTTTCATCCTCAAGATAAATTAAGGGATGATAAGTAATCTATCACTAATAACTATTTAATTATTAAAATGCCCATAAGACTAACTAGTTTAGGTGGGATTTCTTCCCTTAACATTTCCTTTTCAATGTCCCTTTACCAAACCAAAGTTTTTAATCCTCTTTTTCATTTTCATTTTAGCACATCCAAATCTCCCTCTTTCTATTTTCACCTTAACACACCAAATTCTCCCCTTTCCCTTATCACAACATCATATTGATGATTGTATCAATATTTCATTAACACTAAACCTTGAATGCATTGTTAAAGTATTGTAAAAGCACAAATACATGGATAGGGCAAGTTTGTGATGCATGATAGACTTTGGCATCATCACTAGCATATTGACATGCCTTTGACATAGCATAATCAAAACAAAAACCTATAAATAGGCATGGCAATTGAAGTAGCAAACAAGAAACAACGGTTGTTAATGAAACATTTGGTCAATGTAAACAAATTAGAACCTTCGTCTTTCACATATCTGCAACTACATTGTCAAGCAAACAAAATGAATCGAACAAAACCTTTACTTAATTTGCCATGTCAACACCTATTATATTGTGCACTTCAAATATCCTAACAATCACATGTTCTTGGATGATTTCAACATGTTCACAATTTGGACACCCATTTACCAAAGCTCATAGTTATGACATTCTTGGTGCGAGAATGTTATGGAAGCCCAAAGAAGCAAGAATTTTAAAAAAATTTATAGATCAACCAGTGTAATTTGGTAAACATTCGCGGGTAAAGAATGTTATGAC
>Ga0116227_10016718_pt1 | contig 10448 bp, 14 predicted proteins | sample S1TSphgellanicum_FD_89693 | JGI IMG/M metagenome (GOLD analysis project Ga0116227, IMG submission 89693) | Host-associated microbial communities from peat moss isolated from Minnesota, USA - S1T2_Fb - Sphagnum magellanicum MG | ecosystem: Host-associated > Plants > Peat moss > Unclassified...
CTATAATATCGAGAGCCTGACAGTCGCCGAGGTCGAGCGCGCCGACAGCCAACGAAACGCTGGCCTGTCGCGGATCACGCTGGTTACCTCCGGCACGAATATGATCATCAACCAGATCAAGGCACAGCTGGACCGGCTGGTGCCGATCCGCCGGGTGCGCGACCTGACCGAGGAAGGTCCGTTCGTCGGACGTGAACTGGCTTTGGTTAAGATCGTCGGCGAAGCCGGGGGCGAAAATGCGCGGCGTGGCGATGTGCTGCGCATCGCCGAGGGTTTCGGCGCGCGGATCATCGATTCCAGCGAATCCAGCTTTGTGTTCGAAGTCACCGAATCGACCGAAAAGGTCGATCAGTTTTTGGCGATGATGGCGGGCTTGGGCCGCCTCGAGGTCGCGCGGACCGGCATCGTCGCATTATCGCGTGGGCCGGACAGCATCTGACCCGCCCGCCCTTTTTGAGCTTATGATACAGCCGCATTTGAAGGATTAAGGAGCTACCATGCGTGTTTATTACGATCGCGACGCCGATATCGGCATCGTCCGCGACAAGAAAATCGTCATCGTCGGTTACGGCAGCCAGGGCCATGCCCATGCCGCCAACCTGCGCGATTCAGGCGTCAAGGACGTCCGAATCGCCCTGCGGGCCGGTTCAGCCACCGCCGCGAAAGCGGAAGGCGCGGGCTTCATAGTAATGGACCCCGCCTCGGCAGCCGCATGGGCAGACGTTGTCATGGTTCTGGCGCCCGACGAATTGCAGGGCGCGCTCTATCGCGACGATCTGGCACCCAACCTGAAGCAGGGCGCCGCCCTGGCTTTCGCCCATGGCCTGAACATCCATTTCAAGCTGATCGAGGCGCGGCCTGACCTGGACGTGTTCATGATCGCGCCGAAGGGCCCCGGCCATACCGTGCGCTCCGAATATCAGCGCGGCGGCGGCGTGCCCTGCCTGGTCGCGATCGACCAGAACCCGTCGGGCAACGCGCTGGAAATCGCGCTCGCCTATGCCTCAGCGATCGGCGGCGGCCGGGCCGGCATCATCGAGACCAATTTCCGGGAAGAGTGCGAGACCGATCTGTTTGGCGAGCAGGCAGTGCTCTGCGGCGGCGTCACCGCGCTGATCCAGGCCGGTTTCGAAACACTGGTCGAGGCCGGCTACGCGCCGGAGATGGCTTATTTCGAGTGCCTGCACGAGGTGAAGCTGATCGTCGACCTGATCTATGAAGGCGGCATCGCCAATATGCGCTATTCGATCTCCAACACGGCCGAATATGGCGACTACACGCGCGGTCCGCGTATCGTCACCGACGAGACCAAGAAGGAAATGAAGAAGATTCTGAACGAGATCCAAACGGGTCAGTTCGTGCGCGACTTCATGCAGGAAAACGCTGTCGGCCAGCCTAGCTTCAAGGCGATGCGCCGCCGGTCGGCCGAGCATCAGATCGAGGAAGTCGGCGGCAAGCTGCGCGCCATGATGCCCTGGATCGCGAAGAACAAGCTGGTCGATAAGACGAAGAACTAAGGCCTGAAACTTGTCAGGGCCGATGGAGCCGCCCGATGCGGATTGCCTTCCGCTACGGCGGCTTCAAGTTCTTTTTCTTCTCGAACAAGGCAATCCTCAGGAACCAACATAAGTGCACGTCCGTAAAGGATCGGCATCTGCGAAGCTCTGGCTGACCCCTCAGGTACGCGTCGCGCGAAGCGATGGCTTTGATGCCAAAACTCTGCGAGAATTGGTCGATGTGATCGAGGAACGCAGAGAACTGATCGAGCGCACCTGGAATGAATTAGACGAAGATATGTCCGTCGCCGGCCTGCTGGCAGGTCATGCGGACCAGACCCATCCGACGTCCGAAGCGGCATAAACTCGCAGTCTGGGATTTTTGCTGGCGAACAGCGCGCAAATGATATTGATTCGCCGCATGATCTCTCGTCGCCGATATAGTGTATCGCGCCCAGCTGTATGGCTGGCGGTGTTCGCTATTCTGCTGCAGAGCCTTCTACCGGTCCTTCACCACCCGGCCGGAATGGCGCTGGCCGCCGAAGGCGGGGTTGCCGGCGAGAAGATCGCCGGTCTCGATGTCAGCCAATATCTCTGCGTCGCGCCCGCCAGCACCGCGCCTGGAGAGCCCACCAAGGTTCCGGATCACCATATCCAGCCTTGCGCGCTTTGCGCCGCGATGCACGCCATCGGCGGGTTCGTTGCGCCAACCACGCCTGTCGTCGCCGTCAGCCTGCATTACGGCACCGCCGCGCCGCCAGCCGCCATCACCCTCGTTCTGCCCCGCGCGCGGCCGAATCCGAGGCAACAGCCCCGAGCACCACCCGTCCTCATCTGAGCTTCCAATATCGCTGACCCTGCCGCGCGCCCTTTCGGCGCGTGGTCGTCATCCTGCTCAAATGAGGACTCTCATGCTTCGTTCATCTTTTCGCGGCCTGCTGGCCGCGGCTTCATCGCTTGTGATTTTGGCCCCGAATGCAGCCCTAGCCTGCGCCTGCGGCTGCGGTGTGTTCGACGTATCGTCCAGTTCGACGATGGCATCCGATTCCACTGGCTCCGTCTTCTTCGAATATGACTTCCTGAACCAGAATAAAAACTGGGCTGGCGATCATTCCGCGCCAACCGAGATCAACGACGACAAGCGCATCCGCACCAGCTTTTACAATGTCGGCGGGCAATACATGTTCACCCCGCAATGGGGCGTGACTGTCGAGGTGCCGTACTGGGAGCGATATTTCAAAACCGCCGACGAGGCGACGGGCGGGCTGGATCAATTCAATCACGGCGATTTCGGCGACGTACGTATCCGCGCGACCTATGCGGGCTTTTCCGATGACTTGTCGACCGGCATCACGTTCGGCCTGAAACTGCCCACCGGTGATTTCAGCTATCCGGGCTTCGACCGCGATACCGCGATCGGAACCGGCAGTACGGACCTCCTGCTCGGCGCCTATCATAATGGCAACCTGACTGACGACTTTGCCTGGGCTTGGTTCGCAAACGTCCAGATGGATCAACCGTTATTTACCCAAGACGGCTACAGACCGGGAACCGAATTCAACGCAACCGTCGGCGTCTCGTACGAGGAGTTCGATTTCGAGACCTTCAAGGTCGCGCCGCTATTGCAGTTTATTGGGTCGTATCGCCTGGCCGATGGCGGTCCGGAAGCCAATCCCGATGGCAGCGGCTATTACCGCCTCCTGATTTCGCCTGGGATCAGGGTCAATGTCGCGAATGTCCGGCTTAATGCCAATGTCGCGATGCCGATCTATCAGCATGTCAACGGCACACAGCTGATTTCGCCGGCTCTGTTCAAGCTCAGCGTCAGCTATAGTTTCTGATCGAATCGACTGGAGTTGCTCCGATGAAATTTCTCTTCATTGTCCCGATCCTCCTCGCCCTCGCCCCTTCCGCATTCGCGCAGGAGGGGCAGATCCATGTCGCCGACGCCAAGGCCCGCCCGACTGCCCCGGGCGGGAACGGCGCGGTCTATATGATCATCATGAATCACGGCGCCACCGACGACGATCTGACCGGTCTGTCGACACCCATCGCGGACAAGGCCGAAATACACCAGACGGTGAGCGCGGACGGGATGACCCATATGGATGCGGTTGCCGACCTGCCGCTTAAGGCGAATAGCGCGCTCGTCTTCGCACCCGGCGGGCTGCATGTCATGCTGACCGGCCTGAAGCAGCCGCTGAAAATCGGCGACAGCTTTCCCCTGACGCTCAACTTCGCCAAGGCCGGCGCGGTTGCCGTGACCGTATCGGTCCAGCAGATTAAGGCCACGCCAAAGCCGATGACCGATATGCCCGGTATGAAGATGTGAGGGAATCTGGCCTCCCAAACGTCTATCTGTCCATGAACCTAGGGAGGACCACATGAACAAGTTTGCCATCTTGGCATCCGCCGCCATTGCCGCCTTTTCGATCGGCTTGCCGGCAATCGCAGCGGAAGCGCCGAAGCCGGCCGAACCCTACGTCCCCGGCCTGGGAGAGTTCATGACTTCCGCCGTCCAGCCGCACCATATTAAGATCTGGATGGCCGGAAAGGCGGGCAACTGGCCGCTGGCGGAATATGAGGCCAAAGAACTGCGCGAGACGTTCGAGGACATCGCGACCTTTCAGGGCGTGTGGAACGACTTCCCGATCGGGAAACTGGCGGAAGCCAACCTGACGCCGCCACTCGGCGAACTGGGCCAGGCAATCAAGGACAAGAACGCCGCCGGCTTCAAAAAGGCCTATGACAAGGTGACCGCCGCCTGCAACGCCTGCCACCAGGCGACGAATAACGGATTCGTTTCCATCAAGACACCGTCGGGTGCGGACTTTCCTGATCAGGAATTTCAGCCGCGCTAGTCTACGGCACGACTCTCAGCAAATCGTTGCGCGTCAGGCCCGACCCGGTGTATGACACCGGCATAATGACGCGCACAAACGACATTCTGTCGATTTCCGCCGGGCTGCTAAGCTCCGCCGACGCACGTCTGCCGCTTCTTATCCTGCGACTTACGCACCCCTGACCGCCACGGCCTAACGCCGACTTGCGAGCAGGGGAAAGCCTTCCCCGGCAATGCGCCGGGACGTCCATAAGCCCAGACATTCGAAGATAAGAGCCCGACCATGACCAGTATGCCGTTTCACAAATACCGACCTTTTGCTCCGATAGATTTGCCCAACCGGCAATGGCCATCGAAGACGATCACCAAGGCGCCGATATGGTGCTCGGTCGACTTGCGCGACGGCAATCAAGCGCTGGTCGAGCCGATGGGGCCGGAGCGCAAGCGCCGGATGTTCGATACGCTGGTGAAACTCGGCTTCAAGGAAATCGAGGTCGGTTTCCCCGCCGCCTCGCAGACCGATTTCGATTTCGTCCGCCAGCTGGTCGATGAGGATCTGATCCCCGACGATGTCACCATTCAGGTGCTGACCCAGTCGCGGCAGGAGCTGATCGAGCGGACATTCGAATCCGTGCGCGGATCGCGCCGGGCGATCATCCACCTCTATAATTCGACGTCCGAGTTGCAGCGCCGGGTCGTCTTCGGCCTCGACCGCAAGGGCATCATCGATATCGCCGTGACCGGCGCCAAAATCGTCCGCGACCTGATCGAGACGGTGCCGGAAACCGAGATCGTTCACGAATACTCGCCGGAAAGCTTCACCGGCACCGAGATGGAGTTCGCGGTCGAGATCTGCGACGCGGTGCTGGATGTGTGGAAACCGACGGCGGAGAAGCGGGCGATCCTGAACCTGCCGGCGACGGTCGAGATGGCGACGCCCAATATCTATGCCGACCAGATCGAATGGTTCGGCCGCCATATGCCGGGCCGCGAGCGCTATATCCTGTCGCTGCATCCGCATAACGACCGTGGCACCGGCGTTGCCGCCGCCGAGCTGGGCGTGATGGCCGGCGCGGACCGGGTCGAAGGCACCTTGTTCGGCAATGGCGAGCGGACCGGCAATGTCGATCTCGTCAATCTGACGATGAATCTGTTCACCCAGGGCGTCGATCCGGAGATCACGATCGAAGATATCGATTCACTGGTCGAGACAGTCGAATATTGCAATCAGCTGCCGGTTCATCCACGCCATCCCTACGCGGGCGAGCTCGTCTTCACCGCCTTTTCCGGTTCGCACCAGGACGCGATCAAGAAAGGCTTCGATGCGCTGGAAAAACGTAATGACGAGCTGTGGGAGGTTCCCTATTTGCCGATCGACCCCAAGGATCTGGGCCGCACCTATGAGGCGGTCATCCGGGTCAACAGCCAGTCGGGCAAGGGCGGCGTCGCCTATTTGCTGAAGACCGATCACGGTTTCGATCTGCCGCGCGGGCTGCAGGTCGAATTCAGTAAGATCGTCCAGCAATGGACCGACAGAACCGGCAAGGAAGTCACCTCGACCGATATATGGCGGATGTTCCAGGAGACCTATCTGGCGGAGGACGCTCTGAAGCTGGAAGAGCATCGCGTTCTACCTGATCGGGAGGGTCGGATTATGAGCGCCACCTTGCGGGTCAATGGGGTCGAGACGGTGATCGAGGGCAAGGGCAACGGCCCGATCGACGCCTTCGTCGATGCCCTTAAGACCGCTGGGATCGCCACAATCGAAGTGCTCGACTATCGCGAGCACGCGCTTGGCGGCGGCGCCAATGCTCAGGCCGCGGCCTATGTCGAGGCGCGGACGGTCGATGGACGCAGCCTGTTCGGCGTCGGCATCGACCGCAGCATCGTCGATGCCTCCCTGCGCGCAGTGACCAGTGCAGCGGCACGGGCCGGCAAAGCCTGACTAAGACCGATCGACGGCCGGCAAATCCATTATTCCCCAATAGTGGATCAGCCGGCCGAAGATCGGCACATCGACGGTGATATCGAAGGTGAACCTGCCCGCGGCGCCGGTCTCGAATGCGAAACAGCGCGGCGATAACCAGCGGGGCATCGGTATGCCGAGGACAGCACAAGCGACGACCTCGAGGATCAAGCGCCGTTCCTCATCCACGTTCAGCTGGAATATCCAGGTAAAAAGCTGCTGGCGCTCGACCAGCAGACCGGCATAGCGGCCCGCACCTGCCTCCATCCTGGACGCATATTCGCGGCCGTCGAAATCGCGGCGCCAATAATCGCGGCCGCTGGCATCGGTTGAGAAAGCGATGGCGACCGGCATATCGCGGCCGGCCCGCGGGAAACCGAAGACCGCCCTGATCAGCGCCGCGATCCAGCCTGAGCCCACATCGGCGCTGGCTTTACCGGTCAGAAACAGCCTCTCACCACCATGCGCGGTTCGGACCTCCACCGGCAGCATCGCGAAAGCTTCGCCAACGACCCGCGCGATCGCTGAGCTCATCGCTGCCCCGCGAGCACCGCCAGGGCCAGAACAGCAGCCAGCGCAACGGCGATGGCTAGCAGCGGGCGGACGAAATAGAGCCGCGCCTGCCGCCGGTCCTGGCTCCGTGCCGGTTGCTGCTCCAACCCGGTTCGCCAGTTGCGCGGTTCGATTCCCGTGGCAGCGGTGAAAGGCAAGACTGGCGCGGTATTGCCGAACTCGACCTGGCGAATGGCTGTCGTGTTGAGCGACCCTCCCACAACATCGCCGATCCGCGCGGCGAGCCGTATAAGCGGCATCGGCACGGGGATCGCCGGAACTGGCGCCAAACTAAGCCATTGCCGTAAGTCGGCGAACAGTTGATGCAATGCGACGGGCTCGGGCCCAACCGGATCTATGGTGAGTTGCTTCACCGCCGGATCGGCGAGGATGCGGACGATGGCGTTGGTCAAATCATCCATGTGAATCGGCTGAAACTCCTGCTGGCCATTGCCTGGCAAGGGCGTCGCGAACGGCAAGGCAGCGAGGGCGCGGAACAAGGCTGTGCCGCCATGGGCACTCTGTGCGTAGACCAGCGACGGCCGCAGAATGACCCAGTCGAGATCGGTGCCGACCAGGTACCTATCGGCTGCATACTTCGTTGCGGCATAACCGGTGCCGACCCCAGGTTCGGCGCTGATCGCCGAAATCTGAATGACGCGCCGGATACCGAGCGTCACGCAAGCCTGGAACAAAGCGATTGGCGCACGGGCGTGAATGGCGTTGATCGACTGGCCCGGTCGCCCCTGCAGGATGCCCGCGCAGTTGATCACGGCATCGATGCCGGTCAGATGCGGCATCCAATCTTCGGCGCGTGTCGCATGGTTGAAATCGACCTTGATCGCGGGGACATCCATCTCGGCCGGCCGGCGGACCGCCGGCACGACATCGTGGCCGGCCTGGAGCAATGCGCTCAGCAGATACCGGCCGATGAACCCGTTCGCGCCGGTCAGCAGCACTTTCATTTCAGAAAACGGGCAGCCAAATCGGGGCGGGGCATCATGCAAGCCGGCTTTCGCCCGAACACAGCATAGCGGTTGCGCGCGACCCGGTCATAGAACCAATCGGCCAATGTTCTTGGCAGGAATCGGGCAACGCGCACGGCGGGCCATGGATACGTCATATAACGAACGGTGCGAAAAAAGGCGTCGGATTTGAAATAGGCCTGTCCGTCCTCGATCAGCACAAAACTTTCCCAGTCCTCGACCGGAATACCGTGCCGCGCGAGCAAAGCCTGTCCGGCGGTCGATTGGACGGCGGCGAACCACAAGCATCCATCCCGGTCGCGCGGAGCCAGGAACTGGACCGACCAGCTGCACAGATTGCAGACGCCATCGAACAGAATGATCGGGGTCGGATAGCCATCGACTGCCGCGCCGGAGGTTCCAGCAGCGGGCTGAGAACTCACGCGTGCCCGGCGCTGCCCGACAGCATCGCCGGGTCGAACCCCAACTGGGCGATCGCCCTTTCCCATTTGGTGTCGAGCGCCTTGTCGAAGATAATTGCGTTGTCGGCCGGCGCGGTCAGCCATTCATTGGCCTGAATTTCAGAATCCAATTGTCCCGCGAACCATTTGGCATAGCCGAGCGCGAATATCGACTTGCCCGGCCCATGCCCCTCGACAATTGCCTGCAGAATGTCTTTTGTCGCGGTCAGCGCCACATTATCGTCGATGACCAGCGTCTGGTCGGCCCGGAAATCGGCGGAATGCAGAACGAATCCGCGGCTGGAATCGACCGGCCCCCCGAAATGTACCGGCCGGTCCACATCCGAAGACCCCTCGATCCCAAGCTGGGTCATCAGGTCCGCGAAACGGATCTCACCGAAGGCACGGTTGATCACCAGCGCCATCGCGCCTTCCGAGCTGTGCGTGCAGACATAGAGAACCGTGCGGCCAAAGCGGGGGTCGCGCATCCCGGGCATCGCGATCAAAAGCTGGCCGTTCAGCCAGGTCGGCGTTTCATCGGACGCGTGACCGGTCATCAGAGAACTCATTCTTCTTTCATATCGAACCCAGCCTTGGGAAATAGTGTTTTATTGGCTGGGAGCAAGCTACCTTGCCAGTGAACATCGTCCGCGCCAATACGGCAAGCCGCGATGATATCTCGACAAGTCCGGTGCCGCCGCGTAAGTCCGGGGGCAAATCAATTCATATCCAAACGATGGAGCCAAACGCATGATTAAAATCGGTGACAAGATACCGTCGGTGACGTTGAAGCGGTTCGGTGCCAATGGGATGGAAGAAGTTTCCACCGATACGCTTTTCCTCGGCAAAGTCGTTCTCTTCTCGGTCCCGGGCGCCTTCACCCCGACCTGCTCCATGAAACATCTGCCGGGCTTTATCGAGCAAGCTGATGCCTTCAAGGCGAAGGGTATCGATCGCGTTCTCTGCCTCGCGGTAAACGATGCCTTCGTCATGAAAGCCTGGGGCGAGCAGAACAAGGTCGAGGGGAAGGTCGAAATGCTGCCGGACGGCAACGGCATCTTCACCAAGGCTCTCGGCCTCGAAATGGACGGTTCCGGCTTCGGCCTCGGCACCCGCGGCCAGCGTTTCGCGCTTTACGCGGTCGACGGCGTCGTGAAGGAACTGCAAGTCGAAAAGCCCGGTGCGTTCGAAGTTTCCAGCGCCGAGCATATGCTGAGCATCGTCTGATCCGGAACGGAGCGGGCGGCGCCGCCCGCTCCATTCTCCTTCTCTTCTAATCTCCAGCGCTGTCTCTGTGGAACTCGGCGCGGTTGCGTCGGGTTAGCTCTGAAGTTGCGCGGCTTGGACGCGCGGAACCTTCCGGCCTATGCCGGCAAGGCACCTTCGGGGAGAAATCGACATGCTCGGCTGGGCAATCACATTCTTCATCATCGCGATCGTCGCGGCTGCCTTGGGTTTCGGCGGCATCGCCGGCAGCGCCGTATCGATCGCGCAGATCCTCTTCGTCATTTTTCTGATTCTGTTCCTGATCTCGCTGGTCTGGCATTTGGTGTCGGGCAGGCGCCCGCCGATTTAGGAAATCATGGCGCCAAAAAATCCTGGAACCATTTTCATCAAGCTGTGTTGGATAGAATGACAGGTAGTGACATCCCTCATCCTGTTAGGTCCTGACTTAGCGCCTTCCGCCGCTGCGTGCGACGGAAGGCCTTTTTTTGTCCGGCAGCGCAACGTGCTGTTTCCTGTAAAATCCCAGGGAATCGCTGCGGAACATCTGGCTGCCGCTCGGGTTATCCAAGGGTGAGGCTATTTGGAGATCCGCCATGCTTAAACCCGTACCGACCGTGTTTACCCCGCGGAAGCCGTTGCGATAGGCAGATGCGGCGCCTTGCTCGCAAACGTAGCCACACACTAATTCAACGATAGGGCGAAAACGGTCTTAGTTGACCGCCCCAGTCACTGTCGTATTTAACTAACAATATGAGTATATTGCCGCCGCCGTGCGCTACTATGCAGATTATTGGACCAACCGCATTAAATCGGAACGGCTCAAGCTCTTGCCGATTGTCAGTCGAAAGCAAGGTTACATGTGCTCGATACTTAATGCGGATTGCCGTGGGAAAATCTAAAAATATGAACGACGTCTCGATCGATGAGCGCCGTCGCTTA
>Ga0116227_10016719_pt1 | contig 10448 bp, 5 predicted proteins | sample S1TSphgellanicum_FD_89693 | JGI IMG/M metagenome (GOLD analysis project Ga0116227, IMG submission 89693) | Host-associated microbial communities from peat moss isolated from Minnesota, USA - S1T2_Fb - Sphagnum magellanicum MG | ecosystem: Host-associated > Plants > Peat moss > Unclassified...
AATTTGATTCAATTAAATAAACATACTTCCAAACCTTCCCCTCGAAGAAAAACACATTAGAACCGGATAATGCGAATGGAGGCTGGCTCAAATCAATATCGTGATACTCGCCAAATGTCGTGTCATGATTAATCATCGAAGCGTCATTCTCTAGCAAACTTCCAACAACCAAAACCTTTTTAAATTTTTTCAGCTTTGGCAAGAACTCCAATATCTCATTATTACTCCAATACTGAATGACATCTTTCAAAATCATCAAATCTGCTTCGGGTAGGTCGCAACTGATCGCATCAAGCTCATAAAATTTTATATTATCAGATGAAAACTCCTTTGCGCGTTCGAGAGCGAGGTCCGAGACGTCTACTCCTACGTATTTTATACCAGACCAATCTAGCAGCCGAGAAAAATTCCAATCGCCACATCCGACATCAAGGACGGTTTTTATTTCGTGATCCATCAAAAATTTCTGTAAAAATTCTCTATATGCCACAGTATTTTTGTTCGTTGAGTCGGCTCCGGGGGCACCCGGCTTATTATCGCGATATACTAAGTTAAATACGCGGCGCCGATAAAACGAGGGCGAAACTTTTGAAACCGGCAAAACAACGGGTTCATCAATGAGTGAGTAATGAACATCATTGTCTTGATTTTGAACTAATTCCTTGTGATGGACACCTAAGTTTGAATATCTAATTCCCATGAATTCTATTTTGACCCGGCGAAAATCACGAACGTTAAAATAATCTTGCACCTCAAAAATAGCACGAGTGTAGGCTACTGGTCCAGTTGTGTTCACGACACCCATTGTGCCAACTCCGGAAATCTCCTTTTCATAATTACGAATATTATCAATCACTTTCTTAATAACTGCTTGAAGAAATGGGTGTTCCGGCCTCGCAATAATATGCCATTGTTGATATTCCCCCAGTGGAAAGCATCCAGGGTGCATACCCCAGCCCTCGTTAAATTCGCCTTCTCGGTTATGCCAAGTTGACAAGATATAACTATCGTCGGGAGTCAAAATTTCGTCCAAATTTCTTTCGATCGACGATTTAATGTCGAGATAAATACCCCCAACTTTGTAAATCAAAAGATAGCGAAAAAAGTCGGCCTTTGCGGCTCCATAGAGAGGATTTATCTGGCGATACAACGAGTACATATCGCGGCCATAATGCTCTAAGATAAATTTCTCGATATCGTCATCATCATAGAGTTTATGGGAATATGAAGGATTTAAGGCCATATTTCTTTCAATATTGGCTTGAAGCACAGGATGTATGTCGTTCTTATTCTTAAAGCCGGGGCTAGTAACTGTCTGATGAATAATCCGCGGTATCGTCACTTAAATTTCTCCAGTTAGCGCCTATCCGGCTCCGCTCCAAGAAGTTGATAGCCGCTTTGTGCGGCCGCGGGATGGAATGCGGTCAAACCCGAATCAGCAATGTTCTCCGCGCGTTCGCCGAAAGCCGGCACGGGAAGGGAAAAGCCTCAGGCCGCATCCGCCCTTCGCTTCGTCGCATTCGGCGGCGGGTCGTCGGCGGCCGGGGTCAGCGCTTCCAGCAAGGCGGCGCGCAGTTGGCCAAGCTTGCGTTCGTTCTCCACCTTCATGCCAAAAACGTCTTTCACGTAGAAAACGTCCACGGCACGCACGCCGTATGTGGTGACATGGGCGGAGGCTATTTGCAGCCCTTCATCGCTGATCGCCGCCGTCACATCATGCAACAACCCCGGCCTGTCCCGCCCATTCACCTCAATCACCGTATGCCGGTTGGAAGCGCGGTTATCCACCACCACCCGCGGCGGCACGTGGATGGCGCGCATCCGCCCTGGGAGCAGGCTGCGCGTCGCCTTGCGGATTTCCGAGCTAAGCTTCAACCGCCCCTCCAGCGCCTGCTCCACCAGCGATGCCAGCCGCGCCAGGCGATGCGGCGTGTCATACGGCCCGCCGGCGGCGTCCTGAATCCAGAACGTATCCAGCGCCATGCCATCCGTCAGCGTGTGAATCCGCGCATCCACAATGGAAGCCCCGGCAATCGCCAGCGCCCCCGCAATCCGGCTGAAAAGCCCGGCATGGTCGGCGGTGTACACCACCACCTCCGTCACCGCCCGGGCCGGCAGCGGGTCGGCGTTCACGGTCAAAGGTGCGGCCCGGCGCTTGGCATCCCGTATCATCCGCGCATGCCGCTCAATGCTCTCCGGATCAAATCCCAGCCAATAACTCGGATACCCCAGGCTCAAAAACTCCTCGCGCTCCACAGCCGAAAAATCCGCCAGCAGCCCGGAAACCACATCCTTGACCCGGGAAATCCGCGCATCCCGCTCGGTGGTCGAAAGCCCGCCTTCCAGCACTTCCGCCACGCGGGCATAAAGCTCCCGCAACAACGTCGCCTTCCAGCCATTCCAAACTTTCGGCGACACCGCCCGAATGTCAGAAACCGTGAGGATCAACAACAGCCGCAACCGCTCCGGTGACTGTATCGTATCCGCCAAATCCAGAATGGTCTTCGGGTCATCGATATCCCGCGAAAACGCGGTCTGGCTCAGCATCAAATGGTGCAGCACCAGCCAGGAGACCATTTCCGTCTCCTCCGCCGTCAGCCCCAGCGCCGGCCCCACATGCAGCGCAATTTCCGCCCCAAGCTCGGAATGGTCGCCACCCCGCCCCTTGGCGATATCATGCAGCAGCAACGCCACATACAAAGCGCGCTTGGACTGTATCTGCTCGATCAAATCCGTCGCCACCGGCGCAATTTCGGATAAATGCCCCGCCTCGATGCTGTTGAGCACCTTTATCGCCTGCACCGTGTGTACATCCACGGTGAAGACATGGTAGGTGTCGAACTGCATCTGCCCGACAATGCGCCGCCAATCCGGCAGATAGCGCCCCAGCACTCCGGTTTCATTCAGCAGCGTCAGCCAGCGCGCCGAATCGCAGGTCGGTTCCTCGGCATTTTCCTCGCCGCCGCACAGCAGGTTCAAAAACAGCGAAGCGGCGGTTTTATCGCCGCGCAAATCCGCCGCCAGATTGGCGCTGCGGATCAGCATTCGCAGCGCCAGCGGGTGCAACTCCAGCCCACGGTCGCGGGCGGCAAGTAAAATCCGGAAAATCGCCGTCGGGTCGGCTTCCGGGTCATGGCCAGGTGCGAACAGAATTTTGCCATCCGCCAGCACAAAGCCGGAAGCCAGAAGTGCCGAATCAGTCTCCGCCGCAATCGCCGGCGGCCCCAAAGCGGCCCGGATCAATGCCGGCTCCAGCACGCCGGTCACCCGCGAAACCTCCCGCACCACCAGGAAATAATGCCGCATGAAGCGTTCCACGCCGTCCTGCCGGCCATGCCGGGTATACCCCATACGGGCGCCCACAACCGGCTGAAAATCAAACGTCAGCCGCTCTTCCGCGCGGCCCGCCACGTAGTGCAGATGAAACCTCACCGTCCAAAGATACTCCCATGCCCGCTTGCAGGCCCGCGCCTCGGTCTCGGTGAGAATCCCGCCGCCAGGCGCGTCCTTGCCCACCAGCTCGCTCATGGAGAATGTGTTGAACACGTAGCGCGCCAGCCAGTACAGCGTCTGCAAATCCCGTATGCCGCCGCGGCCTTCCTTCACATTCGGCTCGACCATGAAGGGGGTTTCGCCGAACCGCTTGTGCCGCGCCGCCCGCTCAGCCTGCTTCGCCGTGATGTACTCCGCCGGCCCATCCGCCGCGCAATCCGCCCGGAAGGATTTCTGGAAATCCGCAAACAGCGGCCGGTCACCGCCAATACAGCGCGCATCCAGCAGGGAGGTGCGGATCGTCACATCATCCTTGGCCTCCTTGAGGCACTCCGGGATCGAGCGCGTGGCATGCCCCACTTTCAGCCCCAAATCCCAGAGGAAATACAGGATAAACTCAACCGCCCGGGATACCCGCGGCGGCGCCTTGGTGTCGGTCAGGAACAGCAAATCGATATCGCTGAACGGCGCCAGCGTCGCCCGGCCATAGCCGCCGGTTGCCGCCATCGCCAGCCGGTCCTGCGGCTCCAGCGGCAGCACCGCCAGCGCATAGCCGAACAGCGCCATAATCAGCTCATCCATCAGCCCGGCGTTCAGCCGCCCGGCCGCGAGGCCGTTGATATTGTCCCGCTCAAACCGCGTCTGCACATGCGACTGGATGCGCCCCAGCTGCCGGCGGAAAGCCGCAAGAGCGATATCCCGCGCCGGCGGGTTTTTCTCCGGCACCAAATCGGCGAGTGCGAGGGCAATCTCCGGCGGCTTGTTGATGTTCGTAATGGAACTCGGCATATCGTGTACGTTAGCCCGGCTTTTCCTTATGCGCCACCAACTTTCCGCGCAGCTCGTATAATGCTTCCAGGGCCTCGCGCGGCGACATCTTGTCCGGGTCCAGCCCGTTCAGCGCCATTTCCAGCGCCGTCTCCGGCTCCGGCGCCGCCGCCGCGAATAGCGGCAGGCTCCCCGGCGCCGAAGTATTCCGTTCGGTCGCCTTCAGTAAAATCTCCGCCCGCCGGGCGACGGATTCCGGAACCCCCGCCAGCCTAGCCACATGCACGCCCCAGCTTCGTTGCGCCGCACCGGCCGCCACCTCATGCAAAAAAACCACCTCGCCGCGCCATTCCTTCACACGCATCGTATGCGGGTTAAGCCGGGGTAAACCCTCCGCCAGCTGAGTCAGTTCGTGAAAATGTGTGGCAAATATGGCGCGGCAGCGAATGCTGCCGTGCAGCGCCTCCAGCACCGCCTGCGCAATCGCCAGCCCATCCCGGGTGCCGGTGCCGCGCCCGACCTCATCAACAATTACAAAGCTCTTCGGCCCTGCCTGGTGCAAAATCGCCGCCGTCTCGATCATTTCCACCATGAAGGTCGAGCGCCCGCTCGCCAGATCATCCGCCGCCCCGACGCGCGAAAACAGCCGGTCCACGACGCCTAAGCACATTTTCTCTCCCGGCACCGGCAGTCCCGCCTGCGCCAGAATCACCATCAGCGCGTTTTGCCGGAGAAACGTGGATTTCCCGGCCATGTTCGGCCCGGTCAACAGCATCAGCCGGCGGTTGGGCGAGAGGTCGCAATCATTCGGCACGAACCCAACCCCCGGCGGCAGCGCTGCCTCGACCACCGGATGCCGGCCGCCCCGAATTTCGAACGCTTCATCATCGGAAAGGATGGGCTGGCACCACCGGTTGTTGGCGGCCAGCGCCGCCGCCGATTGCAGCACATCCAGCATCGCCAGCGCCTCGGCGCAGGCCGCTAGCGGCTCCGCCACCGCCAGAACCTGCTTCACCAGCCAGCCAAAGACAATTCTCTCGCGCGTGGCGGCGCGGGCCGCCGCCTCGGTAATCCGCTGGTCAAGCGTGCTGAGTTCGGGGTGCGTAAACCGCGCGCCATTCGCCATGCCCTGGCGGAGCAAAAGCTCCGGGTTTTCCCGCAGTTTTTCAACCGCCACCGAAGGTGCCTCCACCACATAGCCAAGCTGCGCATGGTGGCGGATTTTCAAACTCGCCACGCCATAGCGCGTTGCCAGCTCCGTCTGAAACGCCGCGATCACCTGCCGCGTGTCATCCCGCAACCGCCGTTCCGCATCCAGTTCCGGATCGAACCCCGGCTTGATCGCCCCGCCCTCATCCAGTTTCAAGGGTGCGGGTTCCGCCAGGGCGGACGCCAGAATCGCCGCCAACCCTGGTGCCGGCGCAAAATCCCGCCGCACGGCGTCCAGCAAATCCGCACCTTCGGGCAGCAACCCAGCCGCCTGCTCCGCCGCCTCCAGCGCCGCCCGCACCGAAGCCAGATCGCGCGGCCCGGCCCGGTTCAGCGCAATCCGCCCCAGCGCCCGCGCCATATCCGGCGCCCCCCGCAGCACGGCCCGCAGTTTCTCAAGCGCGGCAGCAGAATCCCGCAACGCCAGCCAGCCGGTCTGCCTGGCTTCCAGCAACGCTAGATCGGTCACGGGTGCTGCCAGCCAGGACGCCAGTTTCCGGCTCCCGGCCGCGCTCACGGTGCGCTTCACCGCGGCCAGCAAACTGCCCGTTTCTGCTCCGCCCCGCCCGCGCAGAATTTCCAAACTCGCCCTGGTTGCCGCGTCCATGAGAAGGGACTCGCTGCCTCCCGCCGGCACCGGCCGCGACAGCCGTGGCATCGCCCCCATCTGCGTTGCCCGCACGTAAGCCAGCGCCAGCGCCGCCGCCATCGCCTCGGAATCCGAAAACACCCCAAACGAGTCCAGGCTCGCCGCCCCGAACGCCGCCGCCAGCTCCCGCCGCGCCGCCGCCGCATCCCGCGGCGTCTGTATCGCCAGCCCGGCCGGATTTATTCTCCGCGCCGCATAGGCACCCACGTCGACTCCGTCCGGCGCCAGAATCTCGGATGGCTCAATCCGTCCCAGCACCGCCGCCAGCCCGCCGGCGCCGCAATCCTGCGTCTCAAACAAGCCGGTCGAAATATCCAGCCAGGCGACCGCCAACGCCTCACCGAGCACGGCGATGGTGGCCAAAAAATTCGCCTGCCCGGCTTCCAGGAGGGAATCCTCGGTCAGCGTTCCGGGCGTGACAAGCCGCACCACGGCCCTTGCCAACGGCCCCTTCGATCCCCGCGCCCTGGCCGCGGCCGGGTCCTCCATCTGCTCGACAATCGCGACCCGGAACCCGCGCCGGATCAGCCGCGCCAGATACATCTCCGCCTGCGTGACAGGCACGCCGCACATCGGCACCGGCGCGCCCGCGTGGCTCCCACGCGCCGTCAGCGCGATATCCAGTGCGCCCGATGCCGCTTCCGCATCCTCGAAAAACAACTCGTAAAAATCGCCCATCCGGAAAAACAGCAGCGCATCGGCATGATCCGCCTTAATGGCAAACCACTGCGCCATCGCCGGGCTTGGTTCAGTCTTCAGTTTTCAGTCTCCCGTCAGTCGTCAGTTATCAGTCCTAAGTCGTCAGAAAAGGCAGGGTGATTCTGATAACTGACGACTGAAAACTGACAACTGATAACTGACAACTGAAGACTGTATAGTGTATGAGCGATTCATGACGCAGGGGCAGCCGTTCTGGGAAGCCAAGACTCTGGCGGCGATGAGCCGGGCGGAGTGGGAATCGCTCTGCGATGGCTGCGGCCGCTGCTGCCTGCACAAGCTGCGGGACGAGGACACGGACGAGATCAGCTTCACCAACGTCGCCTGCCGGCTGCTCGACCTCGGCACCTGCCGCTGCAGCGACTATGCCAACCGCCGCCGCCGCGTACCGGATTGCGTGCAACTGACCCCGGCAAACCTTAAAACCGTGGACTGGCTGCCGCCCAGCTGCGCCTACCGCCTGCTTGGCGAGGGCAAGCCGCTTTACCCCTGGCACCCGCTGATCTCCGGCACGCCGGACAGCGTGCGCAAATCCGGCGCCGCCATCAACGGGCGCGCTTTAAGCGAGCGTGATGCCGGCCCGCTGGAACACCACATCGTCTCCTGGCCCGGCGAGGCGCCCAAACGGCCGCGAGGAAAACCATGAATTCCCTGGTCACGGAGCTGGTGCCGGTGCAAGGCGCGCTCGCCACCGTGGCCTTCCGGCGCAGCCCGCGCGCAAGCAAAATTTCGCTGCGGATCGACGCGGCGCAGGGCGGCGTGGTGATCACCCTTCCGATGCGTGCCTCCCGCCGCGCCGGTCTTTCGCTGCTGCAAACCCACGAAGCCTGGGTCGCCGAAAAACTCGCCGCCCTGCCGAGTGCCCTGCCGTTCATCGACGGCGCCATCGTCCCCGTCGACGGCAAACCCCACGTAATCACGCCCGTGGACAGCGGCCGCGGCGGCGCCTGGATCGAAGCCGGCCGCATCTATGTCACCGGTGGCCCCGAATTCCTGTCACGGCGTGTTACCGACTGTCTGAAACGCCTGGCCCGCCAGAAACTCACAGCACTTACCGCCGAAAAAGCCCGCCAGGCGGGCCTCACCCCCAAATGCGTCCGCGTTAAGGACACCAAGACCCGCTGGGGCTCCTGCGCGCCGGACCGTACCCTGGCGTTCTGCTGGCGGCTCATCCTGGCGCCGGATTTCGTGCAGGATTACGTCGTCGGCCACGAAGTCGCGCATCTGCGCCACATGAACCATGGCCGCAATTTCTGGGCGCTCACCGAAACCCTCACGCCCTACCGCCAAGCCGCCACCGCATGGCTGGGCAGCAACGGCCAGGCCTTATTGCGGGTGGGATAAAGCCTATCCTTTGAAAGACAGTTCATTCGTTAGGAAACCAATGAAAGCCGTCGCATTCACCCATTCCCGCCCGATCACCGACCCGGAATCGCTCACCGATGTCGAGTTGCCGACCCCCGAACCGCGCCATCACGACCTGCTCGTGGAGGTCAAAGCCGTCTCGGTGAACCCCGTTGACGTCAAAATCCGCCGCTTTGGCGAACCGCTCGGCGAGCTGCGCGTCCTCGGTTACGACGCCGCCGGCATCGTCCGCGGGATCGGCGCGGAAGTCTCCAATTTCGGCATTGGGGAAGAAGTCTACTACGCCGGCAACGTCAACCGCCCCGGCTCCAACGCGGAATTCCAGCTGGTCGATGAGCGGCTCGTCGGCCATAAGCCGAAAACCCTGTCGTTCGCCGAAGCCGCCGCATTGCCGCTTACAGCGCTCACCGCCTGGGAGATGCTGTTCGACCGCTTCAAAATCCCGCGCGATCAGACCATCCAGGGCAACCTGCTCATTGTCGGCGGCGCTGGGGGCGTCGGCTCGATGGCCATCCAGCTCGCCGCCGCGCTGACCGACCTTTCCGTCATTGCCACCGCCTCCCGGCCGGAGACCATCGGCTGGTGCAAATCCCTGGGCGCGCATCACGTCATCAACCATCACCAGCCGATGGCAAAGCAGTTCGCCGATCTCGATATCGAACTCCCGGACTACATCTTCTGCACCACGCATCGCGAGAAGCATTGGCACGACTTGACACACCTGCTGGCGCCCGAAGGAGCCATTGGCATCATCGAACAAGGCCCGCCGGTCGATATTGCGGTGCTTATGCGCAAATGCGCTTCCATCCACACCGAATACATGTTCGCCCGCGGCGTGTTGCAGACCAAGACGATCAGCACGCAGCACCGCACGCTGGAGGCGATCGCGCATCTGGTTGATAACGGCACCCTGCGCACCACCGCGACCGAAAATTTTGGCCCGATCAACGCCGAAAACCTGAAACGCGCCCACGCGGCGGTTGAGGCAAATTCGGTGCGGGGCAAAATCGTCCTTGAAGGCTTCTGATCTCGATCAGCTCTGGGATGGAACAAAACGCGCGGCGCGCTTTTGGGCGCCCGGCGCGGAAACCTGAAAAACAAAGGCACAGCCGCCGCCCGACGGAGTTTCGATCCGCACACTGCCGCCATGCGCCGCCGCGATCCGCGAGACGATGGCAAGACCAAGCCCCGCGCCGCCATGCGCCGCCGCGGGGCCGCGCTCAAATGGCCGCAGGATGCGCTCCCGGTGCTCGGGCGCGATGCCCGGGCCGCTGTCCCGTACCGTGATCGCGCCGGGCGCCGCCAACGCCACCTCCACGGCGCTGCCCGCCGGCGCGTAGGCAATCGCATTCTCGATCAAATTGGTGACGGCGAGCACGAGTGCGGCGCGATTGCCAAGCACCGTCCCGCCCGCCGCCCCGAGCAGCGCCAGATCCACGCCGCGCCGCAAGCCGAGCGGTGCGAGATCGGCGATCGCCTCCACCGCCACCTCGTGCAAGCTCACGTCCTCCGCGACGTCCAGCGGCAGGCTGTCCAGCCGCGCCATGCGCAGCAGCTGCCCGACCAGCCGCGCCATCCGGTCGGCGTCATGGCGAAGAGCTTCGGCCTGCGGCGCGTCGCCCAGCGCGTCCAGCCGCGCCGTCAGCACCGCCAGCGGCGTGCGCAACCCGTGCGCCGCCTCCGCCATAAAACGCCGCTGCGTCGCGATGGTCTGCTCAAGCCGCGTCAGCGCCTCGTTCACGGCATCGACCAGCGGCGTTACCTCGCGCGGCAGCCCGGCCGCCGGCAAGCGCACGCCCGGCCGCGCGGCGCCGACAGCGGAAGCGGCGGCCGAGGCCCGCACCAGCGGCCGCAAACCGCGCCGCAATGTGAGAACGCTCACCAGCACCGTCCCCAGACCAATCGGCAACAGCAGCCACAGCGTGTCGCCCAGAAAACTGGCCAGCAGACTATCCGCCAGCACCGATGTCTGCTCCCGGCCCTGCAGCACGACCACCCAAAGCCTTTTCTCCGGCAGCGCGAACCCGACCATGCCATGCGGATGCCCGGCCAGCAGGGGAATCCGGAAATATCCCCTCCGGAACGGATGCGGCATAAAAACCTCGGCCTGCGCGGCCTGCGCAGGATCAGAAGTCGCCAGCAGCGCCCGGCCCGGACCGAAGACGAGGAACAGATTATCCCCATCCGAAGACCGGAACGGCGCCACCAGTGAATCGGGCAGCGTAAACGGCCCGTGATCGCCCGCATC
>Ga0116227_10016720_pt1 | contig 10447 bp, 7 predicted proteins | sample S1TSphgellanicum_FD_89693 | JGI IMG/M metagenome (GOLD analysis project Ga0116227, IMG submission 89693) | Host-associated microbial communities from peat moss isolated from Minnesota, USA - S1T2_Fb - Sphagnum magellanicum MG | ecosystem: Host-associated > Plants > Peat moss > Unclassified...
ATGCAGAGAATTAATGACCATATCGGTCTCGCTGCCATCGGGCAGATGATATTTGATCGAGAGGCCGTGCGGATTGGCTTTGGGATTGCCGTCAGGCACATTCGGCAGACCCGACGAATCCGAAAAACGGATGGTCACTGGAATGCTGCTTCCATCAAAAATCGCTGCCTTGCTTAAGGAGGCCGCGTCCAGCGACGCCTTAAAATGACCTTCGGCGACGACGCCTTTTGAGTGATTGGAACGGAACCCCGGATGCAGGCCGAAGAGCTTGTTCAGCGTATCGACGAGCTGTGTCGCAACAGGTGCATCATCAGCGAAAACAACGGCGGGCGCGGAGACAAATGGCAACGCCGCGAGAACAAGAGGAAATATCTTTTTGATCATCTGAGCCACCGCCCAACTGAGTAAGCCTGCTGATCATAAATGGATCTGAGAGCATGATCCAGCGCAGCTTCATCAGGCCTGGCAATTACTCTTTAAGGGCGCGGTCGAGATGACCGGCTTCCGCAAAAGCCGGTAATTGAGCCGTATCGATTTGGGCGCTTGTAACATCGCAACCCGCGAGATCTGTATCGTCGAAATGGGCGCCGCGAAAATCCGCGCCGCCAGCCTCCGCGCCCATCAGATTGGCATGAGCGAAATTGGCACCTGCGAATTTCGCAAACTGGAGATCCGCGCGCGCAAGATTGGCGCTTTCCAAATCGGCACCTTCGAGATCCGCTGACCGGAAGGAGGCGCGCATGAGGCCCATGGATTGATTCTTCATATCGGCCGAGAGATCAGCCTTGACGAATTTTGCCTTGCGCAAATGCGCGCGGGAGAAGTCGCCAGCGATACGGGCGAATGAAAGATCGGCATTGTCGAAATTCGTGTCTTGCATCTGCGACGCGAAAAGCGAAGCCTTTGTCAGATCGGCACCGGAAAAATCAGCGCCAACAGCCCAGGCCTGATCGAAGATCGCACCGGCAAGCTTCGCTCCGGCGAATTTCGTTTTGTTGATACGTGCCGCGCGAAAATTCACACCGGAGAAATCGAGCCCCGAAAGATCGAGCCCATTGAGGCTCTTCATTGAAAGATCGGGTTTCTGACCGGACGCAAGCGCCCTCTCGATCTCCGCGCGGGTCATATCCGCCGTCGTGTACATGGGCGAAGAAAGATCGACCTGATTCATCATGCTCTGGGCACTCACCGCGGCCGCGAATAAAGATCCAGCGGCGGCAAATCCCAGCAACTTAGCAAGACGGATCATGGACGTTTCCTAACTTAGAGCGCTTTCCGTTTGGGTGGAATCCAAACGATAAGAATTCGCTCTCGATTCAAAAAGTTAGAGCATGTTCTCATCGCCAAACCGCGTACACTTTTGCGGAACATGCTCTGGCACGCCCTTAATAAACGCAGAGGTCGAAGGCCTTGTCGATATTGCCGCCCCATTCATTCTGGAATTGCGCGAGCAAGATTTCAGCTTGCGTCGCACCCGCGACGGTAAAATCGAGCGGATCAAGAAAATAAGTTTCATCGCGGCCCTGTGCGTCGCGATGGGCGCGGCGGGCAAGACCGGCCCGGGCCAGGGCTAGAACCTCGCGTGCAATATCCCGCAACGGCCGCCCGGCAATTTGTGTATTGAGAGCTAAACGCGGCACCTCGGCCCGCAGCGTTTCACGCTCTTCCGCGCTCCAGCCTTTGGCGATTTCCCAGGCGCCGTCGAGCGAGAGCTTATCGTAGAAGAGCCCCGTGAAAAGCGCCGGCAATGCGTTGAGAAAAGGTCTCGGCCCTGTATCGGCGCCGCGCATTTCCAGATAGCGCTTCAGGCGCACCTCTGGAAAAATCGTCGAAAGATGGTTGGCCCAATCCGAAAGAAACGCTTTTTCTCCCGGCAATGCCGCGAGTTTGCCAGCAAGCAGATCGCGGAAACTCGCACCTGCGACATCGTGATAGACGCCGCCGCGTTTGACGAAATACATCGGGACGTCGAGCGCATAATCGACATAGCGCTCAAAGCCCATTCCCGCGTCAAAGGCGAAAGCCAGCATGCCAGAACGCGCTTTATCCGTGTCCTGCCAAACTTCCGAACGGGCCGAGAGAAAGCCATTCGGCTTGCCGTCGCTGAAGGGGGAATTGGCGAAGAGCGCTGTCGTCAACGGCTGCAAAGCCAAAGACACCCGCAGTTTCTTGACCATATCGGCTTCACTCTCGAAATCGAGATTGGCCTGCACCGTCGAGGTCCGGAACATCATGTCGAGACCGCGCGTACCAACCTTCGGCATATAGCGCGCCATGATCTCGTAGCGCTGTTTGGGCATCATGGGGATGTCCTCACGGTGCCATTTGGGACTCATCCCAAGCGTCAAAAAGCCGATACCAAGCGGATCGGCAATTGCCTTTAATGCGTTGAAATGGACGTCAAGTTCCGCATCCGCCTCATGGATTGTCTCGACCGGAGCACCAGACAATTCGAATTGCCCGCCCGGCTCAAGCGAAATGGCGCCGCCATCTTTGGCATCGTATAGGCCAATAATATTCAGCCCGTCCGTGATCGGCTCCCAGCCCAGAGTCTTCTGCATGCCTTCAAGAAGCGCGCGGATGCCGCCCCGGCCCTGCGCTGGAACGCCCTCATAGGGGACAGGCCGCTGATCTGCTTTGTAGAAGGGGAATTTCTCATGTTCGGTGCCGACGCGGAACGGGCCATTGGGCTTCGATCCGGCCTCAAACCAAGCAACGAGCTCGTCGCGCGACGTGATGGGGGTTGCATCCGAAACGTCGCGCGCCATATCCGAGCTTTCATTCGTCCTTTAGAAGCCCCGCCCGCCGGATGCTATTCCGGTAGAGGAATCTATTCAAAATCAAAATTTTAAGGCTTGTTCAAGCCAGAAGAGCTGGCCTGCCCTTCCAGCGCTGAATCTGGTTGGAGCAGGTTATCCTCTGGCCGCCGCGGTGCTTCATAGGCGCCAGCGCGCCCCAGCGCAATCGGGGGGTTTAACGCAGCCAGACAACCGATTGCCCCGAGCAATCTGGCCCGGCCATCGAACCCGCGAAGACCTTTTGACGACCCAAAGTTAAGTACATCCGACTTTCAATGGAGCTCTTAACCAATCAGCCATTCAGATGCCGTATAGACAAATCTGGAGGACGAAATGCCACTTATCGTCAGATTTTTACGCGATAGGGAAGCGGCGACGGCAATGGAATATGCCCTGGTCGCTTCCTTAATCGCCGTGGTCATTGTCGCATCGGTCAGAGCAGTGGGCTCGAATATTCAGGCGAAGTTTTTCGGGCCGATCGCAAATAATCTATCTTGAGCCGCTTATTAACGGGCGCTCGAGAGGATTTTTCCGATTTCATCCTGCAAGCCTGGCGCGGCTGGCGTGCCCGGCTGGAGAATCTTAGTCAATGAGTCGAGCCCGGATTGCGGATTCGGTGCGCCAGACCCGCCGAACAATCCGCCGAGGAGCTTGCCTAAAAACCCCAACAATCCGCCACCGCCCTCCGCTGGCGCACCCGCGCCCGACGCGAGCTGGCTGAACAAGTTGCCAAGACCTTGATTTTTCAAGGATGTAGCAAGACCGCCTGCGATCACGGAAACGACCACTGGCAAAATCTGGACGAGAACCTCAGGACGCAAACCAGTGCTGCCCGCGGCCTGTTGCGCGATTTGCGTCACGATATGGCTCGATCCGAAAAGCTGCGACAAAATATCATTGCCTTTCGCAACCGCCGCGGGCGTCTGAGCCGCATCGGCGCTCGCAAAAGTCGAGGTATGCTGGCCATCGCTCAGCGAGCTAACCAGACCGCCCAGTGCACCTGGCTCCTTCAATTTGCTGAGAAAAGCCATCGAGAGCGCAGGAATGAGCGCCTTTACAGCCGAATCGACCTGTTCCGGTGACAAACCAAATTGATTTGCGAGGTTTTCGGCAGCCTTTCCACCTTGAGCATTTTGAAATATTTCACTGAGACTAAACATCAATATTCCCCTTCATCGGCGAAACTTACTCATTCCCGCCGCTATAAAGCGTAAGCTAAGCTTTTATTGCGGATTTTGCGAGGCGTAGCGTCACGAAATAAGCCGTTATAACGGCAGCGATTCCAAAAAGCGACGCCCCAAAGATCAACCCTACGAAACCGCCTTCCGGTCCATTTCGCAAAGCTCCGAATGTGACGAATGGCATGGTGCCGAGTGTGGCACGGCCCCAGTTGAAGCCAGTCGAGAGCATTGCGAAACCCAAATTATTGAAGGCGGCATTGGCCACGAAAATCGCGCCCAGAAAAAGCCAAAGCGCACCGCTGTAATCGCAAAAAAATGTGACGATCCGTGCGGTGTCGCCAGTGGCCTTGAAAATATCGACGATGAGGGGCGCGGCGCGCCAAAGGATGAGCCAGACGGCAAGGACATAAACAAGGGCCACAGCGAGGCTATCCGTCAACACGAGCCGGACACGTTTCGGGAGGTTGGCTCCAAGATTTTGCGCCATGATCGGGCCAACAACACTGGACAAGGCAAAGAGAACGCCAAAAGCCACTGGCGTCACCCGGTCAATGATCGCAAAAGCCGCCACGGTCTCCTGTCCGAATTGGGAAAAGATCCGCATCGAATAAGCGTTGGCAACTGGCGCCGCCAGATTGGTCAAGATGGCTGGTATCGCGATGGCCATGGTCAGGCGCAGATCGGGAATGGCATCGCTCCATCGCGGACGGGCTACGATGTCATGCCGGATAACCGTGCCATGAAACCCGGCAGCTGCGATAATCAGCCTCGAAATGACGGTTACGATCGCCGCGCCTTGAACACCGAGGCCGAGGCCAAAGATGAAGAGCGGATCGAGCACCGCTGTCGCGATCGCCCCGGATAAAGTGACATACATCGCGCGGCGCGCATCTCCCAGCGCGCGCAAAATCCCGGCGAAAGCCATGCCAAGACCAAGAAACGAAGTCGCGGGAATGGTCCAAGCGAGATAGCGGGTTCCAACTTCCAGAGCTTCGTCTCGTGCGCCAAATAGATACAGAATATCGCCGCGAAATGGCAGAACCGCCACTGTCAGCGCCAGCGTCAGAAGGAAAACATGAACAAGGCCAGAAGCCGCCAGACGGCGTGCGTCCGGTCTTTGCCCAGCTCCTAAAGCTTTGCCGACCAGCGCACCAATCGCAATCGAGAGCCCTATATTGACCGAGATGAAGAAGAAAAGAGCCTGCGATGCAAATCCGACCGCCGCCGTCAGATTGGGGTTCTGGAGACGCGCGACATAAAAGAGCGAGAGGAAATCGACGATGAAGATCGCCATCAGCCCGATGGAGCCCGCGCCCGTCATGACAAGAACGTGACGCAGTGTCGAGCCCTGCGTAAAACGGGCTGGCTCCATGGTCGAACCGGCAACCAAAATTCTGTCCCTTTGCTTGTATCCCCGGAGCGCTCGCATTGAGTGCTCCAAGGTTATGCAGAGGGTTATAAACAGCCGATTGGGAAAAGCCACCCGCGGTAATCCGCGCAACAAGGTCTACAGCCCGACATCGTGCCCCTCGACGATGTCCTGGCTTTCACGGCTCAAAGCCTTCGTCTTCTTGAGCGGCGTGAACAATGGCTCCGGCAGAATATGCGCTGGAACCGGCTTGAGACGGTCCTCACTGCTGGCCTCCAGCTGATAGGCAAAACGCGCTTCATCCCGCTGCCGGACAAAATCGATCACTTCGGCCACATGATCAGGATCGCCGATGAGATATTCAAGCGTTTCACCGCCAAAAACCAAAGCGGATTCAAAAGTTTCGCGCATTTGATAATCGGCGCCTTTTTCGAGAAGCTCGATCGCGTGGATGCGGTCGAAAGCACGCACATGAAGGCGAGCCATCGGAAAGTTTGCCTTCGCCAATTCGACGATGGCGCCGGCGGCTTTCCGGTCGACGCAGATAGCGATGACAAGCGCTTGCGCGGCACCCGCCGCGCGCAGCACATCGAGCCGTGTCCCATCGCCATAATAGACCTTGAAGCCGAACCGCGCCGCGGTGCGGATGCGCTCCACGGAATTATCGATGACAGTGACGTTCATTTGTTCAGCGAGCAGAACTTGCAGTGCGATTTGCGCGAAACGGCTGAAGCCTATGACCAGAATGGAATTCTTATCGTCATCGGGAATTTCTTCAGCCTCACGTTCCTGCTCCGGCGTCTTGCGATGATCAGCCGCATAGGAGAGGAGTTTAGCAACGATCGGCCCAACGAACATGGTCAGCGCCGCGAGGGCCGAAAGCAGACCGGCCTGCGGCGCGCTCATCAACCCTTGCGCGGCTGCCATCGGAAAGATGACGAAGGAAAATTCGCCAACCGGCGTGAGAGGACCCGCCGCTTCAAGCGCGCCGCGTGAGGTGGAACCGGTCAGCCTCAAGAGAATGAAAACGATGACCGCCTTCAGAGGCAGAATCGCGGCTGCGCAAAAAATAAGGAGACCGGCATGGGCAAAAACCTCCGAACTCTCGATCGACATGCCGACCGACATGAAGAACAAGCCCATTAAAAGTCCGCGAAACGGTTCAATATCCGCTTCAAGCTGATGCCGGAAGTTCGATTCGGATAGAAGCACCCCAGCGAGGAAGGCGCCGAGCGCCATCGACATGCCGGCCGAACCCATGATCACGGCGGCGCCGAGCACGACCAGCAAAGCCGCGGCGAGCATCACCTCGCGCGAACCCGTACTGGCGAGAAACCGGAAGAACGGATTGAGCGCATATCGGCCAAGGACGACTATGACGCAAACCGCCCCGCCCGACTGAGCCAAAGCTGCGAAATCATCCAACAGACTTGTTGAAACATGCTGCTGCGACAGGACCGGAATCAGCGCGAGCACCGGAACAACGGCGATGTCTTGGAAAAGCAGAACCGCGAAAGCGCGCCGCCCATAGGCGCTTTGTGTCGCGCCGCGCTCTTCGAGAAGTTGCAGGGCAATCGCCGTCGAAGCAAAGGCAAGCGCAATACCCGCTATAATGGCACCGCCGCGTGACAACCCCATCACTGGCGCGGCGGCAAGCGCGATGATGCCGCCGGTGAGAAGCATCTGGCTCCCGCCGATGAGAATAATATCGCGGCGCATCGCAATCAGCCGCGAGGGCTTCAATTCGAGCCCTATGATGAAAAGCAGCATTACGACGCCGAGCTCGGAGACATCGAGCATCGTGCCCGGATCGGTGATAAAGCCGAAACCGGAGGGGCCTATCGCAATGCCCGCCGCGAGATAGCCGACGACCGCGCCAAGCCCGGCAAGACGGAACAAAGGCACGGCTGCGATCGCGGCCGCCAGGAAGATCAGGACCGGAACCAGAAAATTAGATGGATAGGCCGTGTCATTCATCGCGCGATTGTATGCGAGGATTGCAGCACAAGCGACCTATCTAAAACGGACACCCGCGATCAACTTTATCGAAAGACGGCCGTATTTTCTACTCAATGGCTGATCGTCCTATTTTTGTCGTTCAATACATCTGTTCAAAATCTCATACAGCTCACGGCGCCGGAACGGCTTGCGGAGCAGCAAAAATGGAGGCGTCTCGCGCATGAGTTCAGCGAGCTGAGCTTCCGTTGCAAACCCGGTCGTCAAGAGGACAGGCAGGAAAGGATATTTCTGCCGCAATAGGCGCGCTAGCGCACCGCCGTCCATACCGGGAAGTCCAATGTCGGTTATGACAAGATCGAACTTTGCGTCCTGCCCGCTCAACAAGGTGAGAGCCGCCTCGGCATTGAAAACCCGTGAGGTTCGATATCCCAGCGCCTCAAGATGCCGCATAAGCGTGTCACCGACATCTGGCTGATCTTCAACGACAAGAACATGCTCTCCGTCTTTTAACTCCTGAACTGGCTCCACCGATACGTCCGGGGCCGCTCGCACGCTGACCGCCGGAAGAAAAATCCGCACCAGAGCTCCACCGCCTGGCGCGTCGCCAATATCGATCGAGCCCCCTGACTGCTTGGCAAAACCAAAAACCATAGACAGGCCGAGTCCAGTGCCGCTCCCCATTGCCTTGGTCGTGAAGAAAGGCTCGAAAACACGGTCGCGGATCTCTAAAGGAATGCCTGTTCCACTGTCTTGAACGGAAATCATCACGTAAGAGCCGCGCGCCATCACGAGTGCCTGCGCTAACTCATCGGTTACATCAAAATTAACGGCTGAAATGATGATAGCCCCGCCTGTGGGCATCGCATCCCTAGCGTTTATGATGAGGTTGATGAGTGCGCTTTCCAGCAAAGTCGGATCCGCGAGGACTTGCGATACACCGGACGGCACATCCGAAGCTAACGTATAGCGGACGTCAATGGTCCGGCGCAGCAAGTCCACGACCTGCGAAATAAGTTTGGCCGCATCAATCGCACATGGCTGGAGCGTCTGACGCCGCCCGAAGGCTAGAAGCTGATTCGTGAGACTGGACGCGCGATCAGCCGCGTCCAGCGCGATCTTGACCAAGTCATGGCCAGTGGCAGCCGTCTCGTCTTCCATCACGAGTTCCAGATTGCCTATAATCGCGGTCAAAAGGTTGTTAAAATCGTGGGCGATCCCGCCCGTCAATTCACCGACAGCGCTCAGCCGGTGGGCGCGATTCAACTGTCCCTCCAAGCCGCGCTGCGCAGCAAGTGCATAAAACATCCGCAAGCGGCCAGAGACGACATACAAAGCTTCAATTTCGCCTGAAGTCCATGGTTTGCAGCGGTCATGGGTCTCTTGCTGCCAAAGCTCAAAGGAAAGGCGCGGATGCAGCCGCTCACTGGCATTGGGGGTCGAGAGCATAGGCTTGTCGGGATTGCCGGCCCAGTTGACGATGCGCCTTTCCTCGACACGGCCAAGCAGGACAAAAGCGCCCTTCGTTGCATCGAGCGTGATAATAGCTCCTCCCACAATGTCCGGCGCACAACCGGACGCTAGCAGAAGCTCTGGCGGCAAGCGGTCAGCGATGAGGATATCAGCAGGAAGCTCAAAGCTTCTGCCCGCGGGCGCAGCCGCGGACCCGGAAGCCTTAGGGTTCTGGTCGGATCGCGCCGCCACAGCCTGAAGATCGAAAATATCGCTCAAGGCTGGGAAAGCGTCCGCGATACCGTTTAGGAAATCGCGCTCTGACTTGGAGTCCACTAAAGGTATCGCGGTCGCTGCGAAAGCCGCGGCCCGAAGTTTAGCGGCGTTGAGTTCCTCGAGGCGCGCCACCTGTCCGCTCGCAAAAAACGATACGGCCTGAATAACCGCTCTAACACGCGGCGGAACATAAATAGTGCCAGAATAGTGGTGGCACACCAGCAAACCCCACAGCCGGTCGCCGATTATAAGTGATGCGACAAGGCTGGCCGTAACGCCCATGTTCTGGAGATATTCGACATGGATCGGGGACACGCTCCTAAAGTCGCAGAAACTCAGATCAACGGGACGATCGCTTTCTGCTTCTCTTACCTTTACGACCGGCACAGGCTTATAATTAATATCCTCGATGATCCGAAGAATTTGCCGGGTGTAGAGATGCCTGGCTTGCACCGGGATGTCCGACGCCGGGAAATGCAGCCCAAGGTAGGAGGAAGCCAAGTTACCTCGTGATTCAGCGATCACTTCCCCATGCCAGTCCCTATCAAAGCTATAGACCATGGTCCGGTCAAAGCCGGAGATAGCTTTAGTCGCACCAGCCAAAGCATCCATCATGGACTCAATATTTTGAGCCCGGCTGATATTTGCGACGTCCTTCTGTAACCAGGCAGCAAGATTGTCGACCGTATGCGGTTCGTTGATTTTCTCTAGCCCGACCAATCGGCGTCCATCATAGCGATGGGCGGATAGCGCCCATGTACCTGGGAGCTCCGGCACAGCGCTGGTTTCGATAAAGCTGTAAAAATGCGGCCGGTCGGGCACGATATCGTCGAAGTTTAGCCCGGCTAATATCTCTTCACCGAGCACATCGCCAAGACGTGTCCTGCCTCTCAAAAAAGGCAAACTATTACTGCCGGCATGTGTCAGGATATTATCGTCATTTGCGACGAGCAGCATACCGTTGGGCTGAATGGAGCCGGGGATGTGAATGGGCTCCCGGTCGCAATTCGAAAGGTCGGTTACAAACTGATCCGCCGGATTAAAGACTGGCTGCTCTATTTCCTTCATTTAAGCTTCGCCTCAACCTCAAGCATGAACCACAATTAAAGCCAGACATAATAAAAGGGTTTTGCCGGTCTCAGAATTTTCCGTCGAGAGAAAAAAAAGTCGCAGTTTCCACTCCAGCGGCTAATAAGAATGTCCCCGAAGGCTTGACAATAAGACTTTCGTTAAACGGCATGGGGAAACTAGCCCCGCTCAGGAAGGCGTTACTCAAATAGCTGCTGTTTCGATCCGAGCCTCGCTACCGTTGCGGTTCTTTTCAAACTACCCGGTAGAAACGAAGAGCCAGTTTGACGCGCCTTAAGCATTTCGAACGCTCCTATTATCCCGGAGTCAATCTAGCCCGGTGCTCC
>Ga0116227_10016722_pt1 | contig 10446 bp, 9 predicted proteins | sample S1TSphgellanicum_FD_89693 | JGI IMG/M metagenome (GOLD analysis project Ga0116227, IMG submission 89693) | Host-associated microbial communities from peat moss isolated from Minnesota, USA - S1T2_Fb - Sphagnum magellanicum MG | ecosystem: Host-associated > Plants > Peat moss > Unclassified...
GCCGGTCGGCGTCGCGCACCAGCGCGTGGATGTAGACCTCGCGAAACGGCACGGCTTCGGCCAGCGACCGCTTCGAGCCGTCGGGCATCGGCACGTCGAGCATGAAGTGGCAGCCCAGCATGATCATCCGCGCCACCCAGAAGAAGAGGATGTCGAAGCCGGTGACGAGAAGCTGTGTCGGATAAAACGCGGCGAGGTCGGGCGTAAGCGTCGGCTTGCCCGTCGGGGCATCGGCATTCGGCCAGCCGAAGACCGTGAACGGCAGCAATCCCGACGAAAACCACGTATCGAGAACATCCGTCTCCTGCGCGATATCTCGAGACCCGCAGTGCGCGCACGCCGCCGGAGTCTCCCTCGCCACCGTGATCTCGCCGCAGGCCGCGCAGTGCCACGCCGGGATGCGATGCCCCCACCACAACTGCCGCGAGATGCACCAGTCGTAGATGTTCTTCATCCACTCGTCGTAGGTCTTGCGGTACTGGTCTGGGGTGAACTTGATGTAGCCCTTCTCGACCGCCGCGATCGCGTTCGCCGCAATGCTGTCGCCGCCGGAGGCCGGTGCCTTGTTCACGCTGACGAACCACTGCTTCGAGAGTCGCGGCTCGATCACGTCCTTGGACCGGTCGCAGAGGCCGATCGCGTTGCTGTGGTCCTTGATCGCAACCAGCAATCCCTGTGCCTCGAGATCGGCTACGATGCGCTTCCGCGCCTCGTAACGATCGAGCCCGTGATACGGCGATCCCGGCAGGTCGATGTGCGCGGTCGTGTCCATGATGTTGAGGTTCGCAAGCCCATGCCGCTGCCCGATGGCGAAGTCGTTCGGATCGTGCGCCGGCGTCACCTTCACCGCCCCGGTGCCGAACTCTGGCTTGGCCCAGTCGTCGGCGACGATAGGAATCTCACGTCCCACGAGCGGCAGCTTCAGCAACTTGCCGATCAGCCCGATGTATCGTTCATCGGACGGATTTATGGCCACGGCAACGTCGCCCAGCATCGTCTCCGGCCGCGTCGTCGCAATCACAATCGAGCCTGACCCATCCGCGAGCGGGTAGCGGATCTCATACAGCTTGCCGAGCTGCTCCTCGTGCACCACCTCGAGGTCCGAGACCGCGGTCTGGCAGCCCGGGCACCAGTTCACGATGTACGCCCCGCGATAGATCAGCCCCTGCTCGTAGAGCCGGACGAAGGCCTCCTTCACGGCGACCGAGAGCCGCTCGTCCATGGTGAAGTACTCGCGGGACCAGTCGACGGTCGAGCCGAGCCGCTTCATCTGGTCGAGGATCGCGCCGCCGTAGAGCGACTTCCACTCCCACACCCGCGCCTCGAAGGCCTCGCGGCCAAGCTGCTGCCGCGTCGTGCCCTCGGACTTCAACTGCCGCTCCACCATCATCTGCGTGGCGATGCCGGCGTGGTCGGTGCCGGGGACCCACACCGCGGTCTCGCCCAGCATGCGGTGCCAGCGCGTCAGGATGTCCATCTCCGTCTGGTTCAGCATGTGGCCGATGTGCAGCCGCCCGGTGACGTTCGGCGGAGGCAGCAACTGGACGAACTTTTTCGTCGCCGCCTGCGTAGAACTACCAGGCGTGGCCACGTCGAACAGCCTCTCGCGGACCCAGTAGTCCGCCCAGCGCTGTTCGATTGTGGAGGGGTCGTAGGCCTTCGGAAGCGCTTCCTTTTGCTCGTTCTGCTTTTCGTGATCCATGAAGCATTAAGGGTAGCAGGTCGTGCCTCCGGGCAAAGGCATCTCATAGATGGGCCGGCTGTAGACTCTATTGAGACAGCCCGCTGGAGGAACTATGTCCAAGACAGAATCGACCATGGTGACGCTCGGCACGGTAGCGCCCCCGTTTGAGCTGCTGGATGTCATAAGCGGGCGCGCGATGGGCCGCGACGACATCTTCGCCGCCGCGGGAGAAGAGGTGCATGGCCTGCTGGTCATGTTTATCTGCGTCCACTGCCCGTACGTGAAGCACGTCGAGGCGGAACTCGCCCGCATCGGCGAGGACTACGAGGGCCTTATCGCCATCGCCGCGATCCAGAGCAACGACATCGTGCAATATCCCGAGGATGGTCCCGAAGGCATGAAGGAGCAGGCCGCCCGCCTCGGCTTCCGCTTCCCTTATCTGCTGGACGAGTCACAGGAGGTCGCGCGGGAGTACGACGCGGCCTGCACGCCGGACTTCTTCCTCTTCGACAGCAAGATGCATCTCGTCTATCGCGGCCAGCTCGATAGCAGCCGCCCGCGGCGCGGCGACTTCGGCAACGATGTCCCGGTCACGGGCAAAGACCTCCGCGACGCGATGGACGCAGTCGTCGCCGGCACCCTGCCCAGCGCGGAGCAGCGGACGAGCCTGGGATGCAACATCAAGTGGAAGCAGTGAGCGTCCCACCCATCGCGTAAGAAAAAGGCGCGATGGATGGGGCACCCGAAGGCTTCAACGCTTGGCGACAGGCTTCAGTGCTTGGCAACCACCGCGTCCGACCCGTGCTGCTTCACCATCTTGTTGTACAGCCCGAGGATCAGGAACGGCGCGGCCCATTGGCCGATAAAGAGGGCCATGTCATTCTTTTTCTGAGTCTGGAAGGCGACTGAGACGGCCATCGATGCCAGTGCGGCAGCGAGGTAGGCGCTCGACGGAATCTGTGAAGTGTACTTTTCGATGGCTGCGGTGACTTGGTCTTCCTGAGCCTCGCCGGGTGCTACACGATAGTCGGTCATTACACGATCTCCTGAGACGGTTGTTCCGCCTGTAGGAAGAATGATGCCAATTCCCCCCGCGTGGAGGCCCGATCTGGTGATTTCTGCGCTAGTTTCATCCCGCCAAAGATTCGGGGTACGGTTGACCGTGCGCACCGGAATGGAGTTCCAGAAAAGGAAACGCCGGCAACAATCCCGCCATCCAGGCCTCGATTCTCACATCGGAAAAGGAGCGCGGATCTATCCCGTCAATGAGCTCAATACGTCAATGGGCTCAATACGTCGGGGGGCTCAATACGTCGGCTCAATACGTCGTGTGCAGCGCCTGCCCCGCGCCCTTCTCTTCCCGCACAAGCTGGCCGTCGCGCATGGTCAGAATCCGGTCGGCGATCTGCGCCGCCTCCGGGTTGTGAGTGATCATCAGCACGGTCTGGTTCAGCTCCCGGCTGGAATTGCGCAGCATCTCCAGCACCGCGTCCGAATTCCTGGTGTCGAGGTTCCCCGTCGGCTCGTCGGCCAGCACGATCGACGGCCGGGTGACCAGGGCGCGGGCGATCGCGACCCGCTGCTGCTCGCCGCCCGAGAGCTCGTTCGGCCGATGGTCCAGCCGGCCGGCAATCCCGAGATTCCCGGCGAGATGCTCCAGCAGCGCCCGGTCCAGCGGCCGCTTCTGCTCCGCGCCGAGGTTGGCAATGTCGTGGGCGATCTCGATGTTGCCCAGCGCCGAGAGAGTCGGCAGCAGGTTGAACCGCTGGAAGATGAAGCCGATCCGCGCCCGACGCATCTTCGTGCGTTCGGCGTCCGAGAGCTTCGCGAAGTCCGTCCCGTCGATCGTCACGGAACCGGAGGTCGCGTTGGTCAAACCGCCGAGCACATAAAAGAGGGTCGATTTGCCCGAGCCCGAAGGCCCGACGATGGCGACAAACTCGCCCGGCTCGATCGCGAAGTTCACTCCGTGAAGCGCGTTCACTTCCAGTTTGCCGGAGCGGTAGGTTTTGCCGAGGTTCTGAGCGAGGATGATAGGAGTCATTGGCTGCGTCAAGTTTATCTTGCCGCGCCGCCTGACGCGAACGCCGGGCCGCCTGACGCGAACGGAGGATGATGAGGATTGCGGAGTTATTGCTCTTCGGGGTGGTGTCCTGGTGCCTGATCGGCGCGGCCGGAATCGCCATCTCGCTGATGCGGGAGAGGCGCGCGGAGGCGCTGAGGCACAGCGCGTGGCTCGCATTCGTGGCCGGAGTCTATCTCCTGGTCCTGCTCTCGGTCTCAGTCTTTCAGAGGCAGCGGATCGTCCCCATCGGACAAGACCAGTGCCACGGCGAGATGTGCTTCGCGGTCGCGGGAGTGGATGAGGTCCCAGGGCTGGTCGCCGGAGACGACTGCCGGGTGGTCCGCGTCGCCATCCGTGTTACCAATCACGGTCATTCCGCGCAGTCCGAGGGCCCGATCGAAGCGTATCTTCTGGATTCGCGCGGAAGACTCTGGCCGCCGCTCGCCGGACTTTCGGGAAACCGGCTCAATTCCCGCGTCGCGGGCGGCTCGCAGATGCTCAGCCAGCCCCTGTTCCGCGTAGCGAAGGACGCCGCAGGCCTCGGTCTGGTCTTCACCCGTGGACCGTGGCAGCCCGGCCGCCTGGTTATCGGCGATACCGACAGCCTCGGTCATCGCCCCACGATCGTTCCTCTTGGACGATGATCTCTGCCATCCGCGTTTACAAGCGGAGGTTTGCCCTTCTGCCGCTTTCGCCAAGAGACACGCCAAAAGACACACCAGGAGACACGCCAAAAAAAACAAGTTATGGGACCTTTGAGCACGATCTCCGGACTCCCGCGCAGCACGTTCGACAGCTCCTAACGGTGCTGATCGTTCTTGGATGGATCATCCTTCGGCGGAGGCTTCTTGTGCTTCTCGGCTTTGTCTTCACGAGCCTTGTCCTCTGGCGCACTCTCGCAAGCCCTATCTCCCGGTCCGCACTTCGGCGAAGAGCACCCGCAGCACCCGCCGACAAACAATAGCACCAACAGCAACAAGCTACTTCGTCTCATCGATGTCCTCCGCCAAGAGCTGGCAATCCGGCTGCACCGCGGACGCGGTCCCCGGTGCCGTCTTGTTCTCCTGCCTGAACATGGCCCATGCCGCGCGCGCGTCCTCCTTGCGGCCCAGCTTCGCGTACGCCTTGCCCAGGATGCAGTCGCCCGCGGCGGTCTTGAGATTCTTCGCGTCGCCCACCGCCTGGTAGTAGAACCCCAGTTCATACTCCGCCCACGCCTTGTTCTTCTTCAGCGTCGCCTTGGTATCGGCGTCCCCGTCTTCCTGCAGCCCGTCCTCCGCGATCCGCAGCGCCGTCAGCGACTTCCCCTGGGTCAGCAGCACCCGCGCCAGATTGTTGTACGGGATCGCGTCCTTGCGGTCCGCCACGATTGCCTGCCGGTACTGCGTCGCGGCTTCGTCGTAGAGGTAGAAGTCCTCCAGGACCTCGCCCAGGTTCACATACACCGGTTCCAGCGCCGGATTGAGCGCAATCGCCCGCTGGTAGTTGCGCATCGCCCCGGAGGGGTCGGCGCGCAGGCTCTCGAGATCGTGGCCATGCTCAAAGTAGTACTCGGCGAGCCGCGCCGGTACGAACTTCCAGATCAGCGCCACCAGTACAAACGCCGCCGCCGCCAGGATGCACCGCCGCCTCGCGTTGTTGCTCTCCTGCTTCTTGAACCACTCCCACCCGGAGTCTGTAAACGCCGACGAAGCCGCCAGAGCCAGCGCCGCCTGCACCGAGATCGCCCCGATGCCGATGCTGTCCGGGTCCGCGCTCAGCAGCCGGTGCGCGAAGTCCGCAAGCATCGTCAGGCTGATCGTCAGCATCAGCGCCGCCAGCACGTCCCAGCCAATCGTCGAGTGTTTTCCACGTGCCGATTTCTCTTCAGGCATAGCGCATCGCAATCCGGAGATGAGTGCGTCCTAAGGGGATGGTGCTGCCTACCTTACACCCGTTTCCTCAAATCGCGAAAGATCGCGCACAATAGAATGCTCCGCCGACGCGCGATCCGCGTCTCGCTTGCTCTCAGCCGCGGAACCTGCGCGGGAGTAGGAATGGGACCGGAATGTGCGACGGGGATGGATGCCGGGGCCTGGTCCGCTCCCATCTCTCTGCTCCAGGTGTGATCTTCTCAGGAGCTTGTTGAAAAGGGCCGACAAGGTCGAAGAGCGTACCTCAGCGGCTGAAAGCCGCGTTGCACATGCATCACTTACGGCACGGCTGAAGCCGTGCCCATAAGCAAAACCGGTCATTTCAACAAAACTTCTAGACCAGGACCTCCAGCTCGCTCCCCGCCTCCGCCTCCGTTACCGGCGACACATCCCGCGAAACCTCCTGCGACACCAGCATGATCTTCTCCACCCGCCCGCTGGCCGAATACGCCGGTGCCACGCTCACCAGCCAACTCCGCAGCACATCCGGCGACGACATCAGGCGCCCTTCAAACAATTGCCCCGTCACCGACTCCCCCGCGCGGACGCGCTCGAACAGCTCCCTGGCCCCGGGCACGTCGAAGGCCGTATCCAGCACCGGCATGCCCAACAGGTCCTGCATGCTCGCGCCGATGATCTCCGCCTGCCGCTCATTCAGCCGCAGGATCCGAAACTCCTTCGTATCCAGCAGTAGCAGCCCGATCGGAACGTTGCGGTAGATCGTGTCCAGCTCCGCCCATTGCTGGTAAAGAAGCTGCTCCCTGCTCTCCCGCACCGACCGCGCCAGCACCATCTCCGTCACATCGTTCGTCTTGATCATCACTCCGGCGACCTCGCCGAAGGCATTGGTGATCGGCTGGGCCACGGTATTGAAGAAACGCTCCTGATAGCTGCCCGAGACCTCGTGAAAGAACTCGCGCGGCGTCTCCACGCCGGCATAGGGCTCGCCGGTGCGGTAGACCCGGTCCAGCATCTCGCTGGAACGCCGGCGATGCACGCCCGAAAAGCTGTCCAGCATCGAGGTGCCAAGCGTATCAGCGACCGACTTGAACCCCATCAGCGTCGCGTACTGGGCGTTCAGGAAGGAATAACGGTGCTCCGGACCGGTCACCATCGCCAGCGCGGCCGGCGCCTGCATCAGCAGGTCGTAGAACTGCGGCAGAGCGCCCGTCCGCGCCGCCTTCAAATAGAGGTCCTTCCCTTGAAGGACCGCGCCGTCGTCCTCGCCCAGCGGAGGGCCGGCGAGGTGCAGCGACTCCATCTGCCGCCAGGTCAGTTCCACCTCGGTCCAGGGCGGCGGAGACACCGGTTTCGCGACCGATAGCAGCACCGCGCGCGCCAGGCGTGTCGTCTGCTCGTCGCCCAGACCCGACCGGATCAGATGACCCAGGAACTCATCCTCATCGACAAACGTCGTCACCTTGGACCGTGACCGCAATCCCGGCGCGGCCGCATGGCCCCGCCGCGTGGTGACGAAGAAGAGGTCGTCGCTGGCAAGACCGAATGCGAACTTCCATCTCATGGCCAACCTCCGTTTGAAGCGCTGTTTTTCAGGATTGCTGATGATCGGGGAGCTGGATTGGCTGCGATTGCGCAAGCGGCCCCGAAATCGGCCCAAGATCGGGCCCCAAGGCGGCCTGGCCTAGGGCACTCAGGTCCCGGTGGTCTGATGCCGCGCGCCCGCCAGGCCCTCCCCGGCCGCGCTCTTCTCCCGGAAGGCCAGGGAGAAGCGCCTCTGCGCCCGCATCCCCACCGCGCCCGCGATCAACTGCAGCGACCGCCCCGTGCGTATGTTCCGCCCGACGAACTTCTCCATGTCGTCCGGCGCCACCTGGACCACAAACGTCGCCGAGTCGCCCCGCTGGACAAGGTCCACGGAGCACTCTTCCGGATAATCGATCAAGGGCTGTATCAGCTGCGTCAGCATGGAGAGCGTAGCCGCCGCAACCTCCTCGTCAGTGCCTGTATTCCTCGCATCCATCATGGTCGACCCTCCGTTCGAGAGATTTTCCGTGAAGCGCGGCCTCCCGATTTCGTCTGCCATTTGCCGCAATACTAGACCTCTTCTTCCGCAAAGTCACCACCGGCGCGGCGCGACCGGGACGCCCGTCGATGGCGCCTTCTCCCTTTGCGATGGAGCGGGACCGAAGCGCCCGCTTGCTCAGCGCCAGCTCTTCATCGTCCCGACCGGCAGCTCCAGCAACTGCTTCACCAGCGCCGACAGCCGCTGCAGGTCCGACAGCGCCTGCCGTCCCACTGCCCGGGCACCTTCGCCGTTATGTCCCTCGGCCGCCAGGTAGAGGATGTTCGTCAAACTCTGCAGCGGGTTGTTGATCTTGTGCGCAAGCTCATCGGCCATCGCCGCCGCGGCCGCCGCGCTCGCCTTGTCAAGCAGCAGCTTCTGCTGCCGGCGCTGTCGTATTCCCATCGCCGCGAACTCCGCCAGCACCTCCATCAGCTTAAGGTCCTCGCCGTCGAAGGCCATCTCCCGGCCATGCGCCATCAGCCACACCGTGCCCTGTTGTCCGTCCACCTGCCAGGGCAGCAGGATGCCGTCGGTCACCGTGGCCGCCTGTATCCCCATCAGATCGAAGAACCGCTGCGAGACACGAAAGAGCTGCGGCCGGCCACGCTCCAGGCAGATCGCGCAGGCGCTTGGCTCGTGCGGCAGCACCGCGTTCAGAAATCCCGCATACTCTCCCGCCGTCGCGATCCAGTGATAATAGTCGTTCTCTGACTTCTCCGGCCGCTCCACGCTGATCCCGGCGCTGTCCGCTCCGCACAGGCTCACCGCCGAGTCCACCAGCTCCTGCAGTACCGTCTCCGGCCGCTCCACAAAGGCCCGCGCCAGTCGCTGCAGTCCCTCCAACTGCGCCGCCGGGTCCCGGGCATGGAGACGCCGCTCCAGGAATTCAGGGTCGCTCTTGAGGTCGATCACCTCTATGCCGCAGTCGGTAGGAAGCGAGGTATCGGGGGTCATTGGACTTCGGACTTCCATAGGACGTTCACCTATGTCGCCTAGCCTACTCCAGTACGTCACCCAGAGAACGTATAAAATTGACCACTTTCGCACTCGCAGGCAACTTTCCGCTCGGACTTCGCATCTGGCTTATACCAGAGACTGAGTTCCGGCCCCCGCCAGCCGCGCCGCCTTCACCTTCTCGCTGATCATGTCCACCGCCCGCCGAGCGCTCAGCGCCGCGCCCTCCTGCCAGCCCACGATGTTGCTGATGGTATCGCCCGCGAAGTAAATCGGGCCATCGGGCTCAATCACCGTCTCATACCCCTGCCTGCCCCCGCCGTAGTCGCGTATCCATGAGCCTTCGTTCCACTTGATCATCCGCCATCCGCAGTAGACCGGGTTCTTCAGCTCCTTGCCGTGCCCCGGATGAAGCTTTTCTATCGTTGCGCGAGAGGCAGCGAACTTCTCCTCCATGGTCATCGCCGAGAAGCCCGCAACCTGCGACTCATCCATATATCCCGACACCACGATCCCCGTCGGATGCATCAGCCGCGAACTCGGATACCAGACCGGGCTCGGGCCCTGCCCCACGAACGACAGCCCCCCGTAGATGTTGTAGTCCTGCTCCCAGAACCGCCGCGACTCCCACGGAATCTTCAGCGAGTGACCCATGGTGCTGCCGTCGATCACCGCCTTGAAGGCCGGAGAGAAGTCGTTCGGCGTCTTCTTCAGGATCGAAAACGGCATCGCGCAGATACAGTAGTCCGCGTCGATCTTCTTCTCCACGCCGCCCTGCATGTACATCACCGACACGCCCTTCGCGGTCTTGCGGATCTGCGTCACCGGCGAGCTGTACTGCACGATAGTCCCGAGAGACTTTGCGAAGGCGTAGGGGATCTGGTCCATCCCGCCCACCGGCTGCATCATCGTCGCCTGCCAGTCGTTCGCCTCTTCGTACAACATGCCGTTCCAGAAGCTGGCGTCCAGCAGCATGTGCATGTCCATCGGCGCCTCGTTCACCGGCACCTGGTCGCCCGCCCCCGGATACACCTTGTACCCCGCCCGGTCCGAGCCAATATACTTGCCGCTCTTGTCGAGAGGTCCATAGATCCCCAGGAATGCGATCATCCGCTCGCGATCTTCCTTCGAGATCTCGGCGTCGAGCGATCCCTGGCTGATACACTTCGCCAGAAGCTCCGACACATGGCCCCGGGTGTCGTTGATCGCCTTCCGCTGGACTACAGGCTTGCCGCCGTTCGCCTTGTCGTTCTGCAGCAGCGACGACCGGGTGGTGTTGATCTCCACCTCCATCGGCACCCCCAGCTCGCGCGCATAGCCAAGCATCGTCCAGTGCGTGCTCGGCAGGCGCGCCGGCCCCAGGTTCTGGTAGTTGCCCTCCTCCCAGTCGATCGTCTGCACGGTCCCGTCAATGAACTCGATCCTGGTTCCGGCGCGTCCCGTCCAGTTACGTCCGCCCGGCCGCTCCCGCGCCTCGAGCAGCGTGACGTCGTACCCCAGCTTGCGAAGCTCATAGGCCGAGACCAGACCCCCGATCCCCGCTCCCAGCACCACCACCTTCGTCCCTTTGCCCGCGCCGGCGGCCGCGCGGATCGGCTGCGCCAGCGCGCCCTTCATCGGCATCAATCCAAGGGATTGCATGGTGGTGAACGCAGCTCCATAGCCGCCCGCCTGCCCGACACGCATCAGAAAATCCCGCCGCGAAATACCCATGATCGTTACCTCGATAGTCCACTTTGCTTGGACTTGATTGTCGCTTCAGAAGGGACGGCCCCGAAAGGAATCTGTTTTTGTCGCAAGCGAA
>Ga0116227_10016723_pt1 | contig 10446 bp, 6 predicted proteins | sample S1TSphgellanicum_FD_89693 | JGI IMG/M metagenome (GOLD analysis project Ga0116227, IMG submission 89693) | Host-associated microbial communities from peat moss isolated from Minnesota, USA - S1T2_Fb - Sphagnum magellanicum MG | ecosystem: Host-associated > Plants > Peat moss > Unclassified...
ACCAGGTAGTTTGTACCTAATGGATAACCGATGGTCACCCTGGTATCATTGGTTCCACCTTTTATTGCATCGGCAGTAGCTCCACCAAGATTAAGTACTTCATTTCTGTTTTTAGAAATATTTAATCGGGTTATCCATTTAAAACTATCAGATTGTATATTTATCGTATTCAAACTCAACTCAAAACCCTCATTCAGAATTTCCCCAAGGTTCACATATCCTTGTAAGAAACCTGTCGAAGGAGCAACAACTCCATTCACTAAAGCTCCAACAGTTTTTTTATGATAGTAAGAGAACTCTCCACTTATTCGGTTTTTGAATAAACCAAAGTCCAAACCTAAGTCAAAATTACGTCCTTCTTCCCATTTTAATCCCGGATTAGCAACGTTCGCTGGTGCAACGGTAGGCCTGCCATCATATCCATTTCCGGCATAGAAATTTGCATAATATTGTCCCGAAGGAAATGCAGAACTACCAACCAAACCATAACTAGTTCTTAGCTTTAAATTGGATATTACCTTACTGTCTTTTAAGAAATTCTCCTGACTAATATACCAGGAAGCAGAAGCCGCCGGAAAGGTTCCATATTTATTTTCCGGACCAAATTTTGATGAACCATCTCTCCTTGCCAATACTTGCAGGTAGTACTTATTATCATAAGAATAGTTAATTCTTGAAAATAGAGAAGCAAAAGTCTCTCTATCAGCGCCAACTATATAACTTAGGGAGTTACCAGCAATCATGTCCGCAATCGCTCTATCATAGCTCTGCGTATCTTTATTAAAAGGACCGTTTGCTTCACCGTAAATTCCATTGGTATATAAGCTTCTGTAACTTGCCTGATTCTCCGCACCCACCAGAAACGAGAGTTTATGTTTGTCGTTAAATTTCAGATCATAAGTAGCTGTACCTGTAAAAGTACGATTGAAGACTTTTGTTGGCCATGAATTGGCATAACCTGAATTCATACCTCTCAATGCAGCTGGTTGAAACTGGTTTTCTTCTACATCCATATTGTCCATATTGGCAATAGCTTTGATGCTTAGGTTTTTAACCGGCTTTAATTCAAAAGTTACACCTGCGATTAAGCGGTCGGTTATGGTTTTCCAATCTAACAAATCCACATTTCTGACAGGATTACTTGAATTACTATAATACGAGCCATCTGCATTATACACAGGATAGATCGGGAGTGCTGTTGACATAGCTTCACCTAATCCTCCACCCCAAGCCGCATTTACGCGTTTATTCGTTCCTCTATCATATCCTACATTGATACTGGTTGAAAAATATGAAGTCGGTTTAATATCGAAATTAGATCTAAAACCATATCTTTCATAAGCGTTCCCTTTCAAAAAGCTCTCATTATTACTGTAGTTTGCGGATATAAAAGATTTGATTTTCTCAGTCCCCTGGCTAAAAGAGACACTTTGGTCGTTGGTATGGCCAGTTTGCGTTAACAATCCCCACCAATCCGTATTGGTCTGTTCAGCTTGAGCCCAGGTAACTCCGCCAGGCAATGGTGCCAATCCAGTATTACCGTCATTTGTCCAGGCTTCTTGCCGAAATTGCAACCATTCCTGTCCGTTGGCAAATTTAGGTTTGTTGGCATAAGTACTTAAGCCATATTTTGTAGAAAAATTAATGGTTGGGCTTCCAGATTTACCTCTTTTGGTGGTAATTAAAATTACACCATTGGCTCCGCGAGAACCATAGATACCTGCAGCACCTGCATCTTTTAGAATCTCAACAGATTCAATATCATTTGGATTGATGGTCGCTAATGGGTTTTGATTCATACCACCACGATTTCCGCCAATAAACGGATCAGAAGTAATCGGAATTCCATCAACCACATATAAAGGATCGCCACTTGCAGAAATGGAACCAATACCACGGATTCTGATTACAGAACCGCTACCAGCCAAGCCGCTACCTGTGGTTACCTGAACACCAGGAGCTTGTCCTTGTAAACTCGCTTCAAAGCTAGGTGTTGGAATCGTGGTAAACTTGTCGCTGGTAACTTTTGAAATAGATCCCGTCACCTCTCTCCTGGTCTGTGTACCATATCCTACTACCACAACTTCATCCAAGCCCTGAGCATCTGGCTTTACATTAAAGTTTGCAGTTGTATTTCCGTTTATCGTTACGGATTGATCCTTGGTTTGGTAACCAATAAAACTAATGGTCACCGTTACTGGTCCGTTTTGCAAACCTGTAATTTTGTAGGTACCATCGGTATTGGTTGCCGTAGTTCTGCCTAAGCTTTTGATTTGGATCGATGCACCTGGAAGCGGTAGTCCGGTTTCATCGAGCACCTTTCCAGCAAGCGAACTTGTCTGCGCATTTGCCGTTAGTGCAGTGATCAATAGAAGCACCGGAAGACAAAGCTTGATTAAGTAAAATACTCTCATATTTATGCTCTTTTTTAGTGTAAATATTTGGTTAATGTTAAGTATATGTAACTGTTAGGGTAAATTTACAGGTACACCTGACAATTCAAAATTTTATATTACATTTTTTTTTAACACCATATTTTATATTCTGAAAATGAAAAAAAGGGATGAATTATTTGCAAGTCAATTTTCTAAAAAACAGGGTCACAAAAACAAATACAATTAACAATCAATCAGTTATAAATCAAAATCGACAAACTAAGTGTATTTTTTACACTATTATTTTTTTGACTCTTTTTTCGGGATCGTTCCCGGGATCGTTCCCGAACTTATCAACAGAATATTTAGAAATCTTGAAGTCCGAACACTCAAATTCTGCGTGAAATCGGAAAATCGTCGAAAACTTTTGTTAAAAAAGAGGGATTTTGGAGGCTAAAAAAACAAGGAATTTCAAGGTCATAAACGCGACCAATCCGAGGGTGTTTTCACAAGGTGATTGAGACAAAAAAACGGGGAATTATACGTCTATATTTTCTCTGTAGAACGTCTTTTAATGAGCTTAGAATTGAGTACAATTTTCTCGCTCTGATCAACCGTTTCGGGATGCTCCAGCATCCTAAACAATAAATTTACGGCTTCGGTACCAATTTGAGTTGCCGGTTGGGTCACTGTGGTTAGGGAAGGGTTTAACAAAGGGGCGATCTCCAGACTAGAAAAACCAATTACTTTCAATTGCTCAGGTACAGAAATTTCTAAATCATAGCAAGCGTAATACGTAGCAAAGGCAAGACGTTCTACTGAGGTAAACACTCCATCAGGCTTTAATTCCTGTAGCATTCGTTTCAAAATCACATTGTTCTTAGTATAACTGTTCGTACAGTCTACCACCAATTGATCATCATAAGGTATCTGATGTTTCTTAAGGGCATCAATATATCCCTGCATTCTGAATTTACCGATAGAGAGATTTTTATTAATTACCAGGTATGCGATTTTTTTACAGCCTTGCTTAATCAAATGCTGGGTGGCAGAAAAACTGCTGTCATAATCATTGGTAATCACCCGAGGAGTGACAATGTCTTCATATACCCGGTCAAAAAACACCAGTGGTAGTCTTTTATGACTAAGTTCATTTAGGTAATTATGGTCATTGGCTTCACCAGATACAGACATGATAATCCCATCAGCACGCCCATTGTGTAAATGGCGGATAAAAGAAACTTCTTTCTCATAATCGTCATCCGTTGCATAGATCAGGATGTGGTATCCCTTAGCTCTGGCTACCTGCTCGATCCCTCTGATTGCCTGCGAAAAGAAGTTATTGGCAAGCTCTGGTACAATAACTGCGATTGTTTTACTACGCTGCTCCCTCAAATTACTTGCGTAATGATTCGGCTGGTAGTTAAATTCCTTTGCTTTAGAAAGTATCCGGTCTTTTGTTTCCTTGCTAATGTCACTATTGTCCCTAAAGGCCCTGGACACTGTCGACGTTGATAAATTTAATGCCTTAGCCAGCTGCTTGATATTGACGTTCTCCATCTATTTTCCAATAATGATTGATATGGCACCATTAATTCCCGGTAAATATAAACGAAATTACAAAGCTTAGACAAATTGAGTCAAAAAAAGTATGGTATAGAATTTTATGACCCGCTCCTTAGAAATTCGATGGCTTTATGATTTCCTAATTGAATAATAATATGATGTCGGCCTAAAGTCAATTTAAATTATAGTACATTAGCCAAACTATATTAGAGTAGGCGAAACATTTCAAGAGGAAAAAGTATTAATGACAAAAAAAGTCAAGTTCAAAAACATCAATAAATCCACATTTTACGCAACAGTACGAAAAAGAGTAGATACCCATTTCATTGATAACAACCTATCCATTCATGCGAATGGAGCCATGTGGTTTAAGACCATATTTTTCTTAACGGGTTTAGTTTCCATTTACCTCTTATTGCTCCTCGGTAATTTCAGCTTTCCAGTCATGATATTGCTGTCGGTACTGCTGGGTATGTTCGGGGCATTTGTGGGATTTAATGTTTGCCACGATGCCATTCATAAAGCTTATTCCCAGAATCCAAAGATCAATACAGCATTTAGCTTCATCTTTAATCTGATTGGTGCCAGCCCATACGTATGGAACATTTGTCACAATGTGGTACACCATACCTACACCAATATTGCAGGTCATGATGAAGATATTGATGTAGCCCCTGGGTTAATCCGTTTTTCCGACTCCGAAACAGTAAATAAAGTCCAGCGCTATCAACATTATTATGCCTTTTTACTTTACAGTTTCGCCATGTTAAGCTGGGTATTCAGAAAAGATTATAAAAAGTTCTTCCAGAAGAAGATTGGCGAACATGTGATGAGTCACCCCAGAATCGAATATTTTAAGCTATTTTTTTACAAAGCCATTTACTATTTTCTATTCATTGCCTTACCGCTATTTGTTATGGATGTCACTTGGTGGCAATTTATCATTGGATTCCTGCTGATGCAATTTGCCCAGGGACTGGTATTGGGTTTGGTTTTCCAACTGGCCCATGTGGTAGAAGGCACCAGCTTTCCGCTACCAGATGTACATGGTGATATTGAAGAGGCCTGGGCCGTACATCAGCTGACTACTACGGCTAATTTTGCGGGTGACAGTTTATTGGCAGGTTTTCTATGTGGTGGTTTAAACCGCCAGATTGAGCACCACCTTTTTCCAAAGATTTGTCACATCCATTATCCGGCTATCGGCGCAATTGTGAAACAAACTGCAGCAGAGTTCAACCTACCCTATATAGAAAGCCCAACTTTCGGAGCTGCATTGGTTTCGCATTACAAAATGCTCCGAAAACTGGGCAAAGAAACTTATATTGAAAACAGGTATATCAACAGACCTGTACCAGTTTTAGCTTTTAGCGATTAAGTAACAGATCGCTTTATTCTTGCCCATCACTTATTACTTAGACCTCAATGGTGCTGGTTTATGGTGTGCGAAAGCGATCCGTTGCAGTCACTTTATTTTCTTAACATCTGGATCAATATGAGCCATAAATAAATGTTGTGTCCTACAAGGTTCAACAAAAGATCTGGTAAGCGGTAACATTGTTACTTGTTTTAACAACGTATCCCAATTAAAAACCAACATTTAAGCCATATCTATCTAGCATAAACAACATAGTGCTTAAATTATCAATTCTATAATTGAGCGCAGAAAAGATCGGGCCTTGTTACTTTTTACGCTCTGTAGTGTACCTAACCAGTTGTTCCAAACCCGTACGGGCTTCACCAGGTTCAAAGCTGTGCAAAATGGCAAAAGCCTCATCCTGATATTGAATCATTTTTTCGTTGGCATAATGCACACCTTCTTTTGCATTCACAAAATCGATGATCTCCTGGATCTTCTCCGGCTCGTCCTGGTGGTTTTTAACCAGGTTGATGATGCGCTTTTTCTCGGCTTTATCTGCGCGGTTCAAGGCATAAATCAATGGTAAAGTCACCTTCTTCTCTTTGATATCAATACCCAGGGGCTTACCCACATCATCCGTTCCAAAATCAAAAGTATCATCTTTGATCTGGAAAGCAATGCCCACTTTCTCGCCAAACAAGCGCATCTTCTCTACGGTCTCTTCATCAGCCCCGGCAGATGCCGCACCACAGGCACAGCAAGAAGCAATCAGGGAAGCTGTTTTTTGCCGGATGACATCAAAATACAATTCCTCACTGATGTCCATCCGCCGCACTTTCTCTATTTGAAGCAGTTCACCTTCACTCATTTGTTTCACCGCTTCAGAAACAATTTGTAACAAACGAAACTCCGAATTGTGAACCGACAACAATAAACCTTTAGCCAGTAGATAGTCACCAACCAATACAGCTATTTTATTTTTCCAAAGGGCATTGATAGAAAAAAACCCCCGGCGCTCGTAGGCGTTATCTACCACATCATCATGTACCAGCGTTGCGGTATGTAAAAGCTCCACCAATGTGGCACCGCGGTGCGTAGATTCGACAATTCCACCGCAAAGCTTAGCCGCAAAAAACACAAAAATTGGTCGGATCTGTTTTCCTTTCCCCTTCACAATATAATGTGTAATGCGATCTAATATTTTAGCATCACTGCGCATGGCAGCTTTAAATTTCTTTTCGAAGATATCGATATCGGCAGCTATTGGCAGTTTGATTTGATTGATCCCTGGCATTCAATTTGTTTTTAAGCTTTCATTGCCTTGGAAGGACAGGCAAAATCGGTACGTTTTAAACCTGTTGTCTTGATTGCAGCGTATCCACCTGCAATATCAATCACATTTTCAACACCCCGAGCTTTCAGGATAGAAGCAGCAATCATAGAGCGGTATCCACCGGCACAATGAATATAATAAGTTTCTTTATGATCTATTTCATTGGTCCAGTCGTTGATATAATCAAGCGGACGGGCCCTGGTCATTTCAAGGTGTTCTGATTCATATTCACCCGGCTTTCTCACATCTAGCACTTGTGCATCAGGATTGGCCTGAATAATACCTTCAAATTCCTCTACAGAAATGGATGTTATGGTATCGATATCTTTACCGGATTGTTCCCAGGCCGCGAATCCGCCATCCAAGTAGCCAATGGTGTTATCGTAACCTACACGTGCCAGCCTCGTAATCGCTTCTTCGGCCTTATCCACTTCCCCAACCAATAATAAAGGCTGTTTCAAATCGGTAATCAAAGCACCAACCCACGGAGCAAACTGGCCATTTAAGCCAATATTCACTGCAGAAGGTATAAAACCTTTGGCAAAAGTATGCGGATCCCTGGTATCGATAATCAATGCACCGGTTAAGTTGGCCATCGCCTCGAACTCATCCGGACTTAAAGGCTTTAATCCTTTTTCATAAACCTCATCCAAACTTTCATAACCATTTTTATTCATGGCAGCATTCTTTGCAAAATATTGAGGCGGAGGCAAAATACCATCCGTCACTTCCTTTATAAATTGTGCCTTGTTCTCTGCCTTAAGTGCATAATTAACTTCTTTCTGGTGTCCTAAAGTATCAAATGTTTCTTTACTCATGTTTTTACCACAAGCAGAACCTGCCCCATGTGCCGGATAAACCAAGACCTCATCAGGTAAGGTCAAAATTTTAGTATGCAATGAATCGTATAAGGTAGCAGCCATGTCTTCCATGGATAACTCACCTTTTTGTGCCAGATCTGGTCGCCCAACATCCCCGATAAACAAAGTGTCCCCAGTAAAAATACAATGTGGCTTACCATCCTTATCCCTCAGTAAATAAGTCGTTGACTCTGGCGTATGCCCTGGCGTATGTAAAGCGATAATGGTCAGCTCCCCTATTTTAAACACTTCCCCATCCTTCGCAATATGCGATTGGAATGTGGTCTTAGCCGTAGGACCATACACAATCTCAGCACCCGATTTTTCAGCCAGATCAATATGTCCGGAAACAAAGTCCGCATGAAAATGCGTTTCAAAGATATATTTGATTTTGGCATTATCTTTTGCCGCACTTTTGATATAAGATTCCACCTCACGTAGTGGATCAATAATGGCTGCTTCGCCATTACTTTCTACATAGTAAGCAGCCTCTGCCAAACATCCCGTATAAATTTGCTGTATCTTCATTCCCATGTTTCTGAAAAACAAAATTAAGATTATAATTGCTGTACAAAAAACTATTGCCTAAGTTTTACCTTATGCAGTTAATTCTCCACGCAGCGACTGCTCCATCAGTTCGATTACTTCCGCTTTAGTTAAACCTTGTCCCATTAAGTACATCAGCTTGGTAATGGTGGCTTCAAAAGTCATATCGTACCCGCTAATTACACCCATCTGTTGCAGCTTCTTACTGGTTTCATATTTACCAAGCTCCACAGAACCACGTTGACATTGGGAAATGTCAACAATAATCTTTCCGCTGTCTACCGCTTCCTGCAGACAATTGATAAACCAATCAGCTGTAGTGGTATTGCCGGAACCAAAAGTTTCCAGCACAATTGCATCAACAGAAGAGTGGGTAATGGCTTTAACTGCCTGTGCAGAAATTCCAGGGTACATTTTTAAAACGCCAATATTCGAATTGAAGTTCAACAGCACCTTTAACGGCTTTCTAGGCTGGGGTAAAATGTAATTGTTGAAGAAAGTCAAGTGCACACCGGCTTCAGCCAATATGGGATAATTTGGGGACCTGAAGGCCTCAAATTTCTCCGAATTATATTTGATGGAACGGTTTCCGCGGAACAGCTGTGAATCGAAATAGATACACACTTCTGGAATTTTTGCCAATCCATTATTTTTAGTCGCGGCAATTTCCAATGCCGTAATCAGGTTTTCTTTTGCATCCGTTCTGATCTCTCCGATTGGCAATTGCGAACCCGTAAGTACCACAGGCTTACTCAAATCCTGTAGCATAAAGCTCAGTGCAGAAGCCGTAAAAGCCATGGTATCCGATCCGTGCAAGATCACAAAACCATCAAACTCATCATACTTATCAGAAATAAGCTGAGCCATTTCCGCCCAAATTTCTGGATGCATATTAGACGAATCGAGGATTGGGTCAAAAGAATATACTTCCAGGTCATAATTTAAACGCGCCAATTCTGGCACATTTTGCTGGATCTGATTGAAATTGAAAGGGATTAAAGCCCCGGTATTCAAGTCATTGACCATACCGATAGTCCCCCCTGTATATATGATGAGTATTTTGGTCATTGTTTAGATTTTAAAAATGCTGATCGAGTTTTCGGTAGTTGCTGCAGCGATTTCCTCTACACTGATTTGATATATTTCGGCCAGTTTATCAGCTATATGAACCAGATAACTGCTTTCATTAGGTTTGCCGCGATGAGGTACGGGAGCCAGATACGGAGAATCAGTTTCCAACACCAGCTTAGCTAAAGGTACCGATTTAAGTACCTCGTCCAATCCAGAATTTTTATACGTAACAACCCCACCTATGCCCAGGTAAAAGCCTAAATCAATTGCCTGCTGCGCCTGAGCTAAATTTCCTGTAAAACAATGTAATATCCCTTTTAAACTATCGTCCTTTTCTTTTTCCAGAATTTCGAAAATCTCATCAAATGCTTCCCGACAATGGATCACAATGGGCAGGTCCATGTCTTTTGCCCATTTTATCTGTTCCAGAAAAGCGGCTTTCTGAATTTCTAATGTAGTTTTATCCCAATGCAAGTCAATACCAATTTCACCGATGGCATAGATGTCACGATCCACCATGCTTTCGCAGATCTCATCCAGTACTAGCTGATAATCTGCTTTGACATCACAAGGATGCAGGCCGGCCATGGCAAAACAATTCTTGGGGTATTTTTTCACTAATGCATCGATTTTAGCAATAGAAGCGATGTCTACATTTGGCAAAAACAGTCGGTCAATGTTATTGTCGAAGCATCGCTGCATCAGTTGGTTCAGTTTTTCCTCGTCCGTTTCGTAATACAGATGAGTATGAGTGTCAGTTAAACGCATTGCCGAAGTTAATAAAAACCAACGGAAGCCTGTACATAAGAAAAGGTTAATAATGCAAAAGCCTTGTCCAAACGAAATGGACAAGGCTTTTTACAAAGGGATTAATTCCGATTGGAAACTTACCTTATTTTTTTGTTGGCTGAGCTGGGGCACTTGGAACTGCTGGTGCAGCTACTGGCGCAGCGCTAGGTTTTTTAATATCTGCCAATTCTACTTCAAATACCAACGGAGAGAATGGACTGATGCCTCCTTGAGGCATACCACCTTCGCCATAAGCTAAAGCTGAAGGAATGATCAACGTGATTTTACCACCTTTACCAATCAATTGTAAACCTTCGTCAAAACCAGGAATTGCTCTTCCTAAGGTAATTGCACGTGGACCGTATTGAGCCATTGCATTATATTTACCGGATGCTTTAGCAATTTTCTCATCACTGGTATCGAAGATGTTGTCTTTACCATCAGATTTTTTAGTAGTCAATTTACCAGTGTAGATTACCATCATAGTATCACCTAAAGCAGGTTTGACGGCATCCCCTGGTTTGCTGATTACGTATTGTAAACCAG
>Ga0116227_10016726_pt1 | contig 10442 bp, 12 predicted proteins | sample S1TSphgellanicum_FD_89693 | JGI IMG/M metagenome (GOLD analysis project Ga0116227, IMG submission 89693) | Host-associated microbial communities from peat moss isolated from Minnesota, USA - S1T2_Fb - Sphagnum magellanicum MG | ecosystem: Host-associated > Plants > Peat moss > Unclassified...
ATCCCATGATGATCATGACCTTACAATTATCAAGCACCAGAGTCCTTAGCAATGATATGTTATCTTTCTACATGACATGTGGGTCAATTTGGAATCCTCTTTCATTCATGATTCCTTCATTTTGAAAATACATACTTATTACCAATCAATATCCTGACCTGGGCTAATACCCCTTCTTAAAAGAGTCGGTATCTATTGATTATAATTAGTCATTTTTGTTGGCTGTAGTCAGATATGAAAATGCAATTTGGATACTGAAACTATCACAATTTGACATGGCTAATCTTCAATCCATTGCAAAGATCTTTAACAAATCAAAAGATTAACTAAATCAAACAAGATCCAACTACCTTTAAAGAAATCAATGACCCCAAATTTGCCCTATGTACGACGCTGATGACAATCTTGCCACAGGTCTTGACTATCGCCATTACAAACTGTCCTCTAGCCAATTTCTGGAGTTGAGGCAAGGGGCAACAACCTCAGAGACAGAGGATGTTAGCAACTAATAAGTCTTCTGAGGTTGTAGGCATTATGAATAATAGGTTGAAAATCTAGACATAGATGGAGATCACTGGGTACCTAGATAGTGTGTTAGCCTCAATAGTGTTATTCACATTAATTAGTTTGGGGGGATAACCTTGACATTTTTTTTCTTTTGGTGATAGACCTCTCTGATTGGTTCATCACCCAAGACAAAAATATCCACTTTTGACACACTCCTAACTTTAAAATTGTTCACATAGTCCACTAATTTGCACCAATCTGATCTAAGTGAAAAAACTGAAACTTTTTGTAAATCTCCATGCAAAAGACAAGTTCTATTTTCACTAAGCATGCAACTCTCTCATCTCTCCATAGCACAAATCAGAACAAAATCTTTAATGAAAACCATGAATTCATGAAAAAATATGAGAAAATTAAAAAGAAAAAACAAACCTCTAATTTTCTGTACATGTGGTGCACCCATATAAGTGAAAAGAATAGAACTTCTTTGGACCTCCACAACCACTTTGCCAACTAAACCAAAACACAAATTTATATCTCTAGTGTTTTTGTTCATGTGGCATACAAGTGAAAAGAATGAAACTCTTTTTGAACCTCCACAACCACCTTGCAAACTAAACCAAAAAAAAAGTTTGCCTCTTGTGTTCTTTACATGTGACTCGCCCATGTATGTGAAAAGATAGAACTACTTTTAGACCTTCACAATGATCTTGCAAACTAAACCAAAACAAAAGTGTGTCATGATGCAAAAAGCCACCCATGCTTAAATTTGTTGGCCACCATTTTTGCCCCACGCTAATGCTTGGGGCACTAACTGTGGTACATAGATAGTGTGATATAGTCTAATTCATATCAATTAGTTGTGATGGCCCTCAAAGGTCAATTTTTTTTTAGCGGCCTCTTTGATTGGCCCATGACACAAAAAAGTTATGAGAAACTCCCCAACATAGAAAACATATAAGCTTTTGATAAACATATCCTTTGATGAGCTTTTGGGAATGTGGCCAAGAAGCCACTCAATCAACACCACAAGGCTAGTGTTTACTACCCAAAGGTGAGCTCAAAAAGGACTCAGGACACTACGGTATATCTATCCTGTTGTACCAAAATCTTGGGGTATATATATTTGTGATGGAGTTTCGAGGCCATAACTGATTCTTGGAGACATCATTCCATAAGTAAGTTTGCTTACTTTAAAATCTGACTAAAGCTCTACACAAGTACCTCAGCTTACACGGAATGTGTTATGTGAATACGGCTGGTTCCCGGATATATCAAGGGCATATCTGGGCCAAAGATGTAGCTGATTTGGTGGGTATATTAAATTGACTAACCTGTCATATAGCTCCTGATGCTTACTTGACTGGTACATATCCGTGGTGGGCGGTTGTCTTGTTACTTTAATATCAGTTTAATCTAGTTTTTGTAATAAGATTTTTTTTTAAGTAATTGATATTACCAAAAAATTCCGTTACCTCAGTACCTAGCCTGGTTAGGCACTAATTTATTATTATTTCTTGGAATTGCTGAAAAATCTGGACTTAAGCTTGCACCAATTAGGGCGGTGGGAATTAGAACTGGGTAGTAGGGGGTAAACTCTAGAAACTCGTCATTTGGAGGTGATCTACAAGTTCCAACATTATAACCCCCTTGAAGTTGCTACTTGTTTTCAAAGATTTTCACATTCCAAAAATTGTTTCATTCATACTTTGAAGAGCTGCATTTTGGCTTGAAATTTCTTTTAAATACCAGGCTTCATTGTGAGTGCCATATTAAGATTTCTGCACTAATGTCATGTCAAAAATCCATTTGTGTCAATGAAGCTTTAGATTCAACCTTGGGTTACATTTGCGTTGTTCCTATGTGGGCTCAATTTAGCTTAATTCTCATTGGCCTTTGCTTGATCCAATCTAGAAGTTTTATCAAAGATTTTTGAATGTAATCTTTGAATCCAATAATTGGATTTGTAATGTCATCTATGGCCCTTTTTACAACCATTTTACCTCTATTAAAAGTCTTAGTTAAACATCAATATATTTTATCAAATTAGAAGGGGCTTTACATCTATGGTGAAGATCATTTGCATAGTTCAAGCTCACAAAAATAAACTTATCAAGGCTCTCAAATTGAATCTTACATTTATCTTACATTGTTTTAAATTAGACAAAATACTAACTAGAAAGAAAAAAATAATTGGAAAATCACTTTTTGAAATAGTGTACTTATGTTCCAAAAATATTTCAAGCAATCTAATTGGGTGCAAAAAAGAATTGAACAATCAATAGCAATTGGTCCTCATTTGTAAACACACCACCTAATAGTTGATTCTAAGTTTTAATAGCTTGAATGTCTCGAACAACCTGCCTTCAACTATCAATCCAAGGGACATTGGAAGTGTTGATAACATTCTAATAGCATAGGTAAAAACATTTTGCTATCATTCCTCCACAATAGAGATAGTTTGGTCCAATGGTGTGCAAGTGAAAGCCCTACTAGCCCTCTTCCGCTAAGCTTGACTTGGGGGTGGCAACATCTCATCAAGTCTAGAATTGTGCTTCAAAATAATAATAATAATAAGTTCGCTCTAACACCAAATAATAACATCTCAATATCAAAGAGCCTCTTGGAACAAAATAATCATATAAGAAACTTAAAGAATGTAATTACCCAAATGTTAATGTTGAAATAGTCACAAAGGTGAGTCATGCAAGCAAACAACTCAAAAACATAAACACAATTTAATAAATAACCTTGTTTTCATAGATTTGTTTAACTTTGCTGCACATAAACCAAGATCAACCCAAGCTTTCCATCATTCTTGTCAAGCATCAAATGTTTCCTAAATCACATAAAATATTTTTATAACAAAGGTTAAGCTAATTTAATTGAAACATAATGCATGCCCATTGCACATTGTTTCTTACATTGTTGGACAATAACAAGCTAAATTTGAAAAGGTATAATATCCAAAGCATATGCCTTGAAGATGTTCTTTTAACCTAAACATATTGTGCAAATAATACATATTTTTAAACTAATTTAATATTTTTCAAATTTGCATCTTCATTTTTTATGTAAGCAATTTTTTCTATCAATGAAGGCAAAATAATTTATTATTGTGAATTAATTTTCCACTCCATTAAATTATTTCAATTAATTTTTTTATTTATTTGTATTATGTTGAAGAGTGGTTGTTATGATTGCACATAACCACCAATGTAATTGTTTATGCCATTCCATATGTGATTTTCATGATTATAATCATGGTAGATGAAGATACATATAATGTATCTTCAGTTAGAAAATGGGTATCTACCTAGGTGCCACAAGTGGGAGTTAAACTCCTCACCTCCATAAAGAAAAACCAAGTCATTACATTATAACAAGTCATTTTTTTCTTCTAATCTTTTATTCCTAAAATTTCAATCAAAATGGACATTACACAAATTTGGAATTAGTAAAAGAAGACCTATGAATTATGACATGAACTCACTAGCACATTAATCATTGTCATGTGACTAATCATGACTAAAATGTGTCATGTTTGTTGGCTTTGCCCTTAGGGGGAGAGACTATGGAATGGTGGCTACTCCATTTGGTCTATCGGACACATTGTTCAAGTTTCCAACTCATCAATTCAAAGCATAAATTATTAAAATCTGAAATAATGATGAACAATTCTCAAAATTGAAAATAAAATATGAGTAAGACATTTTGATAAAAGGAGGGGTAAGATGGGATTTTGGGAATTTGGTGTTTTTTCCAATGTTAAACAATTTTTAAATTAAGGATAAATAAATATTTTTAAAAATCAAAACTAGTGATTGTGAAGAAATTCAAAGATTTGCCCAAAATTGATTTTTTCCCCTTTCGAAATTTAATAACCCATACATTCACAACTTAGATCCTTTACTTTAATCTTATTATTATCATATTTTAATAACCTAATACCATTGGATATCTATTCATCCCATCCACCTCAAAACCTCATTTGTTTTCCAAAGGAAAAAAAGACCTTCATTGGTTCTATGGAAAATGTATAAAATAAAATTTTAGTGCCCAAATTTAATTTAGAATATTGCCATGGGTAAGAACAAATGGGACAATAAGTTCAAGTTCACTAAAAAATTTGGGAAAACCCCTAAAATTCCAAAGAACAAAGTTGAAGATCCTTGAATTCCATCAAAACAAATTTTAAAACCCCCAAATTTATTTCCCTGCATGTGAAACCTCCAAAGTGATAAAAAGAAGATTTCAGAATTTCAAAATATGAAAATAGAAAACTTTCAAAATTCACATGAAGAAAGGCACATACCCATTTCCTCGCTTGTAAAAAATTCACATAAAAAACTTGAAGACCCCCAAAATGACAAGGAATTCAAAACTCCAAAATTTGAAAATACCAAAACAAAATACCTTCAAAGTTTCCAGAAGAAAATCAAATATCCTATCTCCTCCCTTGTGAAACTTCACACAAAAAAATTAAAGACCCCCAAAATGACAAGAAACAAATTGAAGAAAATAGGAAAACAAAAAACTTTCAAAGTGCACATGAAAAAAAGTACATACCCCATTTCCTCACTAGTGAAATTTCATAGAAATTTTTTTGAAGACCCCCAAAATGACAAGAAAAAAATTGAAAATTCCAAAACTTCAAAATACAAAAATAATTTTTTTCAAAATTCACAAGAAAAAAGGAAAATACCCCTTCTCCCCCCTTGTGAAACTTCACACAAATTTTTTTTTAAACCCACAAAATGACAAAAAGAAAAATTGAAAACTTCAAAACTTCAAAATAGTAAAACAAAAACTCTCAAAATCCACAAGAGTAAACCCCACTCTCCCCCCTTGCAAAACTTCACACAATTGTTTTCTGAAAATCCACAAAATGATAAGAAAAAAAATTGAAAATTTCAAAACTTCAAAATAGTAAAAAGAATGCTCAAAATTCACAAGAGCAAAGCCCCTTTCACACGAAAAAAAAAGAAAATGAAGACCCCCAAAATGACAAGAAGAAAGTTGAAGACCCTCAAACTTTTTCTTTTTTTTTAAATCCCCCAAAGTTCACAAAATGAATTTTTAAAAAAAACAAAGATCACAATAAAATTCAATAGCCGGAACCATCACAAGGAAAACAAAAAAGAAGGCCAAAATGATTCTATTCTATTCTATTCTATTAATTTAACGTCAATACCTGGACCAAAGAGATCCATTTGACGATAATTACCTAATTGGTTTGAGCAAAACACTCCTGTTGTCTAGGCAAGAAACTAAGTACAAAGCTACCGCTTTTTAATTAGCCGAATGCATCAGTTTAGGCAGTAAGCTGCATGGGGTCAACTGTTTCCCTAGTTGTTGACCAAACTTGCACCGAATGTCATGGTGAGTTGGGCACACTAACAGCAGGTGGTCTTTATCCTCAACAGCTCCGAAAGGACACAGGCGACAAACCCTATCTCTCCTCGGTACCCTCTTAGGCTTTGCATGCCTGCCACATTCTACCTCCAAATGATGGTTGGAGCATTTGAACCTTGACAAAGATTGCCTGAGCTGAACATTTGTGATCGATTGCAAATAATTCTGATGTGCATATGAATACCCAGATTTTGTTATACAGCTCACGTTCATCAACTGGTATGTACGTAATTTGCTACTTCTGGTTCTGGCCTATTCACCATAAGTGGATTCTAAATAAGAAGCATGTGCACTTGCTATAGCGCACTTGACATTAGTATAGAGAACCCCAACCCCTTGGTCGTCAAGCCACAATTGCACGTTCCGAAGCCAACACTGTTGGTTATCATTGAGGACACTGAGCATCTGGAGCTGGGTCTGGTAAACACAGTACAGCAGGCGATCGGGTGTGGACTCCCGTAGTCTATTGTAATACTTGAGAGTTTGTTGCCACCAGAAATACTCCAATGGATACCTTCCAAACTCCCCCAACACAGCAAAAGTGCTTGTTGTTTTGTGAACCCCTAATATTCCTCTTAGGAACATTTTGTGCACTTGCTCTACTTGTTGCAACCCTTTCGCCCATGTACAACTTGTCCACACCTCGCATGCATAGCTCAGTACTGGGCGTACCAATGAGTCGAACAACTAGCACATTACTTCCGGATCTGTTATGCCCGGATCATTGCATGTGCGACGTAATGCAAACAGTGCCTTCTTCCCAGCAGCAGTCAATTTGTCTATGGCTACTGCCATGCCTCTTGTACTATGTAACTCTAAGCCCAGGTATCTAAATGATTGAACCTGCTCGATGGTTGTCCCTCTATATGTGAACTCTGGCATTGCACTGCGGCATTTCTCAAACACCACCACCTTGGTCTTGCTCACATTGATGACCAATTGTCGTTCAACACAGAACTCGAACGTAGCATCTATTTGTTTCTGTAGCCCTTGTGGGGTCTCTGACATCAATGGCAAATCATCTGCATATAGCAATACTTTGACTATTGTGTCTGCTAGTTGTGGCGGGCTGTCACCAACAAGTGCATCTAGATGCTTCTCAAGTCCATCAAGGTAGAGTCCAAAAAGCAATGGGCTCAGTGGACAGCCTTGTTTGACCCTAATGCCACATGAGAACCGGGCTGATAGCCCTTCTGTTGGATGCATAACTGTGACGCTGTCCTGGTTGTACATGCTTTGTAAACACTATATGAAGCAACCCACAATTCCCATCTTAACCAACACCTGCCATAACAAGTCCTGAGGCACTGTATTAAAAGCTTTGCGGAAGTTCACAAAACAACAATACACCTTTTTGCGTTTGTGAGCGCTCTGTTCAATGAACGTTCGCAAAATGTATAGGTTATCTGTGGTGCGAAAGTCTTTCCTAAAACAAGCCTGTCCCCTGGCCTGTAGGCCCCTCTCTTTTGCCCAGCTGCTCAACCGTGCCTCTAGAATCATGGCAAACACCTTAGCTAGTATAGGACCCACTGTGATTCCCCTGTAATTTTCAAATTGCGAGGCATCACCACCTTTGTGCAACGCATGAATGACTCCAGTAGACATGCTTGCTGAATAACCTTGTTGGAACAGCTTGTTGAACACAATCTGCAGTGGTACATGCAACATAACGCCAACATCTAACAGAAACTCTGCTTTGATGCCATCTAAGCTAGCAGACTTGTTACGTTTGAATCTCCTCATCACTTGCGCAATTTCATCTAAGGCTATGTCACAGTTTAATGTGCTACAATCATCACTTGCAAAAGGGTGTGACAGGCTCGAGACCACCTGATTTGTAGAGCTGCCCTACCCCCCAGCTGTATTACTAGGGCATTGTCCTTCTAACAGCTTCTGGAAGCCAGCAGCCAAGTCGGCTTTGCTAATAGCCACAGATCGCTCCTTGCTCTTAGAGTACTGTCTCCAAAAGCTAGATGGGTCGGTCTTTGCTAGTGCACACAACTATTGGCCTTGCAGCTTCTTGTATGTGCGTTTCTTACGACGCAATAACTGCTTAAGTTGCTTCTTCCGTTCGCGTGCTAGATGGTTGTCAGGATGAAGCTTTGCATATGCAGATACTTCCTTGTGCTTGTTGCGACATTCAGTATCAAACCATGGTTGATGACGATGTTGTGATGTATTGGTGCGTGCCGCATGGCAGCCATGCACAACCGCAGCGACATTACAGATGCAGTCTTGCAACAACTGCACGGCCATGTCAGCATTGTCTGTGTCACTCATCTGTGTTGTGCATCGGACAATTTGTTGCTGCAGGTGCTGATAGTACTGTGAGCACTTGTTAGCATCATGTTTGAAACGACGGATGTCTGCATGTGATTCTGAAGTTGCTGATGCCACATGTTGCCAAGGTAACTACAGGTTGAGTGAAAGTGGCCTATGGTCGGAATCAGACCCTTTTCCGCAAAATAAAAGGCATTTATGTACAACAAGTGATGTGGCACAATCAAACAGCGCAGGTGATGCGACCATATAATCCACAAGGCTGGAGCCGCCATTGGCAAAGCAAGTGCACTCCCCTGATTCATCGCCTACGATCCTGTCATTGAGAATGAACAATCCCGAGGAACGGCAAAGGTCTAAGAACTCATTGTGCCAGCCTTTCAACCCCCCCTTGTCCGAGTTATGTCGCTCAGGCAAAACCTCTGGGAAGTCATTCCCTAATGGCAGCATGTCAGGCATGTGGTCGGCAAAGTAACAACAATCAACATAGTTGTCAGCTGCACTGGTCCTTGCATTGAAATCACCAGTTAGTAAAATACTGCCCCCAAGACCTTGAATCATGCCAATCTCTGCAGCAATGTTATCAAACAAACCTTCATCAACATATGTGGACCCTTTGGGTGGAGCATACACTACGGCCAAAAACAACGGTGCAGCCCCCGAGCGTTGGAACTACAGCCACAACCTGTTGCCATCTGTGCTCTGTTTCCATAGGGATACGTAATCTGACCATGAATCCTTCACAAATACTGCAACACCACCATTATGCTTCACTGTTGCTCTGATTGAGCTCATGTCACATACGGGGCGTGGATTGTGTAAACACTGGAAACCATGCATATGCAATGGTGTTTCATCAGGGAACAAGTGTGTTTCAGTCAATGCAACAACATCTGAGTCGTCAAACAGTCTTTGTATATGTAAACTGGTACTTAGCTTCGTGTTTGTCCCCCCATGGATGTTCCACAGGGAGACTCGTAACGCTCTCTGGTCCCAGCGCCCCTAGTGTTGCGCCGTGACTTTGATGTCATTGATGTAAAGGTCTGCGCCACGCCAGTAAGCTTTCTTCTTTTCCGCTTTGGCCTTTTCGAACATATGCCATGATACCCTCTTTTGCTCTTGCTGCTGTTTGGTCAAATCCTCTTCCAAGCCCCAGCGGGTACCTTTCAGAACTACACGATTTTGACGGACAACTTTTCTGTCCTCAGTTGTAGCAAAAGTAACAAGTACAGCTCGTGTGCGTCCAGTCCCAGGCTTGGTCTCCACTCTCTTGCTGAGGGGTTGGCGCACTACTGCCACAGCCTTGATGGCTAACTTCATTTGTCCTTGTAGAACCTGGCTATTGACTTTATCTAGCAGTTGTTGTGATGTCTCACCTTCTGTTTCGTCAAATCATATGATACGTGCGTTACAGGCGCGTGTGGAGCGTTCCCTGGCCTCACCTTGGCTGACAAAGTTGTCCATCTGTTTACCCATCTTCTTCACAACGTCCACCCACTTTCCCCTTGACTCTTCCACCACCTCCTTAACAAGCTGTTTTGTAACCTCATTATCATGACTGGCAGTAGGAGCTGTTTGTTGGGCTGCTATGATACGTTCCATAAAGTTGTTGGTGACTTGCTCAAAGATTTGTTGCGACTGTGTAATTTGTGCTTCGATATTCTTTTGAGCATGTTCCAGCAACGTGTTGAACTTGTCATCATTGTCATTTTACGCCTTCTGGCTTTTCTCAGACTTCAGGCTAGGTGTTTCAAAAAAATGGTCAACAATTGCTAGATGTTGTTTTACCTTTGTTTTTCCTGATAAGCTGTAAAGCGCGCAAACGGCCTGGGCTTGTTTGTTGTCGAGGTTCAGGACACACTTCAGACTACGAGGGTGAAACTGTGATGTGTCGTACTCGGCCATTGCTTCGACGACAATTTTTAGGGGGCTCACATCTGAACACCAAATATGGAAATTTCTTATAGAGAAATCCCCATCTTCAATTTTTTTTTTAAAAAAAATCTTTTTTGTTTTTTGGAAATGAATTTTCGTTTTCTGATTATTAATTAAGATTATAATTTCTGATTATGGAAATTTCTTACAGAGAAATCCCCACCTTCAAAAACTATTTCACAAAAAAAAAAAAAAGGATTTAAAATGGCGGGCAACCCGACAAAAGAGAGGGCAGAGGAGGGTACCAGGTGACGAACCCACCCGCTCCTGCTGCAGCGAGCTGGCGCTGCAGGAGGACAGCGGCG
>Ga0116227_10016727_pt1 | contig 10442 bp, 11 predicted proteins | sample S1TSphgellanicum_FD_89693 | JGI IMG/M metagenome (GOLD analysis project Ga0116227, IMG submission 89693) | Host-associated microbial communities from peat moss isolated from Minnesota, USA - S1T2_Fb - Sphagnum magellanicum MG | ecosystem: Host-associated > Plants > Peat moss > Unclassified...
AGCTGAAAACACCTGCAGAATTTGCCGTAGCAGAAGAATTTCAGAAGAAGCTAGACGCGAAACCTGCCCTGCAAAAAGCATTCAAAGCATTAACACCCGGTAGGCAAAGAGCTTACCTGCTTCACTTTTCCCAACCCAAAAAGTCGGAGACGCGCGAGGCAAGGGTCGAGAAGTGTATCCCCCTTATTATGGAGGGCAAGGGCTTGAATGATGAGTAAGTACTAACAAAAAGACTAACTTTTAGGCAAACATCAAACCATGCAAATAACAAGAGTAGGTTCTAAACCATCGGCCAGAGGACCCGAAGATTGGTTCACTGGTGCAGTTCGTATCGATCCTTTATTCGATGCAAATGACGCAAGACGAGGCGTATCGGCACTTGTCACATTCGAGCCCGGTGCCCGCACCGCATGGCACACCCACCCGCTCGGACAAACACTCATAGTTGTATCGGGTGTGGGCTGGGTGCAAAAAGAAGCCGGTCCTGTTGAAGAGATACGCCCAGGCGATGTGGTCTGGTTCGAGGCAAATGAAAAACATTGGCATGGCGCCACCGCCACCAACGGCATGTCACACATAGCCATACAGGAAAACCTAAATGGCAAGGTGGTAGAATGGATGGAAAAGGTAGCAGATGACCAATACAAATTGACTTAGATCTCTTTAGACCAATGCTACTGCTCGGTCAAGCGTCCTTGCTTTGCCTCTCGCGATAAGCTTCACGCGAAGTCTTACAATGGTCGAAGCATGAGCTGTGTCGAATAGCCATCGTCATAGCCTTATTATCGCCTATTTTGATGCTTCCGTTTTTTTGTTTATTGCCCTGATCACTTCATCAAGTTCTATATCCGACTCATTGAGATACGACAATAACTGGGGGTCAGTTCTGTCTGAGATATCTTCATTGATCAGGTTAATGAAACCTAATATTCTCGCCAGTGGTGCTCTTACTAAATGCGATTGTATGTGCGCAATTTCCCGAAGCTTGTCGTTCTTCACCTTTACTGCATTTGCGTGATCCACCTGTTGGGAGATATCACGTGCTATTACCAGCGTAGCTTCCTTACCCCTGAAAAGAATGTTGTTAAAGATCACTTCTACGTGAAACTGCTCACCATTTTTACGACGGTGTTTGGTAACAACAGTCACTGGCCCTCCAGTATCTATAGCAGTTTGAATATCATCTTGTAGCGCAGGAAAGTCTTCTTCCAGTTTAATATCCATGATGGTCAGGGCGAGAAATTCTTCATTAGAATAACCATAGGTTTGAATAGCTGCCTCATTCACCTGCAAAAGCCGGAAACTTTCAATGTCAAGCACCCACATAGGCGCAGGGTTCAGAGAGAACAGACTTCTATACTGGTATTCCGATTCTTTCAATAGAACGGTCTGTTCTATTTTCTCTGCAACTTCTTTTTCCAATGCATTTTTCAGCAGATATTCTTTCGTTAGCGTCTGCTCCAACCCCTCAATAGCATTGCTGATGAGCATGACCATCACCCAGTTCAAAAAAACAATATTGGATGACACAGCTATCCAGACACCCAATACATAGTCTTTTGCCAGTGGGGAGTGAAACAGGTCAAATTCAATAATAAACGCACAACCGCAGCAAATAAGAAAGCTTAGTACTATTGAACAATAGGCATAATAGCGTGGGAAAAAAACTGTGACAAATATGCTTAATGCTAACAAATAAATAGTGCCCGGACCTGCTAAACTTAAAACCACGAGTAATATAACGGCCAGGATGTATAAGATGCCGATGACAAATACCTTACGAAACGTAAGGCCTAACTTTGGGTTAAGTGAAACAAAGGCTATAGCACAAAGGACCAGGATATCAAAAACACCTAGAAAATCATAGCCTTGTTGAAACGATATGATAACACACGGCACCAGTGCAATAAAACAAGTAGGTAGCAGGTAGGTGATGAAATTTGTAAAAAGCTTGTCTCTCCAGTAAGTAATGTCTCCTTTGCTCTTAATGGCTCCGGTAGTTCTACTCTGAATAAATAATTTGTACCTATACCATAGAGTTTTTCTCACAGTGCTTTTCCAAACTTCAGATGAATGCTCACTTATGGTACCCATAATGGTCGACCGGAGATCACAAAGTAGAAAGAAAACAAAAAAGGAGTTATCTATATGGAGTGAGATCCCGATAAAGGTAACGACCAATATCTTATAAATATTTTTTATTTTATTTTACGCAGTTTAATACCAAACAACATATGAGCTTACCAATGGTTCGCACACGTCGTTTTATTTTTTTCTTCAACTACAGGATTGAATTTTATATATATATTTGATATACCTACTATGCGATATTCCACATGAACATACAAGAACAGATCGAAGAGCATATCACCAGCCAACCTGAAGCAAAACGTAGTGACATGCAAGAGCTCCACGGGCGCATACTTAAGTTGTTACCTGCAGGTAAATTGTGGTTCTTCGATGGTAAGAACAGTGAGGACAAAACGATAGCTAACCCTACTATAGGATATGGATCGTACACCATAAACTATGCGAATGGAACTACCAGGGAATTCTTTCAAATTGGCATGAGTGCCAACAAAACAGGGATCTCTATCAATGTGATGGGTATTAAGGATAAGACATACCTACCCCAAACGTTTGGAGAAAAAATAGGCAAGGCAAGCATCACCGGCTATTGCATTAAGTTCAAAACGCTGAACGATATAAATATTGATATGCTTGAAGCGGCAATACGATATGGTGTTGAGGTTTCACAATAAAAAGGTTTGCCCAAAAACAAAAAAATTAGAAACCGCTCGGTGCTTTCAGTGGTCGACGTATTGCTCTTGAAATAAAGAACATAATTTTACGACATTGTTTGACCCATATCAGTTATTTCGTGCATTGCAATTTAATATTCTATGATTATGAAACACCAAGAAATGAATTTAAATATTAGATATGATGCACCAAATTCGATATGGGATAAAGTACCTTCAGTTTATGAACAGTTGGAGGGGTGGTTAGGATTTGGGAAAGGTGGGAATTTCGGCGAAAATGGGATTCCTTATTGGTTTAGTTTCAATGAAAATGAAAAACACGTTTTAGCGTCGGTAGAACCTAGCGGCCTTCAATTTGCTGGAATGATGGAGAATGATGAGTGGAAAGATTGGGTTGCAAAAATAAAAAGTATTGCGACAAAAGAGTTAGGATTTAAAGTTGGAGAAATTGAATTAGGCGAAGTTGATTACTAATCATGCAATAGCCATCACAGATCGAAGCGTCTCGCTTCGTCTAAATAAAAAACGCAAGCGTCTCGCTTGCGTTTTTTGTTATGTGAACCCGCGGGGACTCGAACCCTGGACCCGCTGATTAAGAGTCAGCTGCTCTAACCAACTGAGCTACGGATTCATTTTTTTATCGGACGGCAAAGATAATATTTCTAAAACAATTCCGAAATAAAAATGGAGAAACATTTTATGATCAAGCAACAACCCAATCCACAATAGTATTATACAGTTCCGGCTTGCCCATTGCCTGCACCTTTATATAGTTGTCCGTATACCCTTCTGATATGCCATTATCATTCATCCGCTCAAAAAGCACCTTGCGGGTACTGCCTGTGTATTGTTCTTTAAAGTACTGCAGTTTCTGGTAGCTGAGGTTGCGCAGTGCCTTATTGCGCTCATGGCGTATGTGCATGGGTACTACGGGCTTCATACCTATGGCCAGTGTATCATCGCGCTCACTGTAGGTAAATACATGCAGGTAGCTCACATCCAGTTCATGCAAAAAGTCGAACGTTTCTTTAAAGTGGCCGTCGCTCTCTGTGGGGAATCCCACTATCACATCTGCCCCTATGCAGCAGTGCGGCATCAGTTCTTTTATATACGCTACCCTATCCGCATACAGCTCGCGGCGGTAGCGACGGCGCATCAGCCCCAGTATATCGTTGCTGCCACTTTGCAGCGGTATGTGAAAATGCGGCATGAATTTCTTCGACTGTGCCACAAACTCAATGATCTCGTTAGTAAGCAGGTTGGGTTCTATAGAAGATATACGGAAACGTTCTATACCCTCCACCTCATCCAGCGCCTGCACCAGGTCGTAAAAATTGACATCCTTGCCCTTTCCCCCATTATTGCCCTTGCCAAAGTCGCCAAGGTTTATGCCGGTAAGCACTATTTCTTTAGTACCTGCTGCAGCAAGCTCTTTTACATTGTTCAGCACCCCTGTCATGCTATCGCTGCGGCTATGGCCGCGGGCTAGCGGTATGGTGCAGAAAGCACAGTTATAGTCGCATCCGTCCTGCACTTTCAAAAATGTACGGGTACGGTCAGCTATGGAGTACGAGCTGTGGAATCCCTCAATATCCCCTATCTCGCAGGAGTGTATGGTGGCTGTACTGCTCTTGGTCAGGTCTTTCAGGTGCGTGCTCAGGTTAAATTTCTCAGCAGCGCCCAGCACCAGGTCCACTCCTTCTATCTCTGCTATTTCCTTAGGCTTCAGCTGTGCATAGCACCCGGTTATCACCACCATAGCTTCGGGCGCACGGCGCTGTATACGGCGCACCAGCATGCGGCACTCCTTGTCTGCATTATCGGTCACAGAGCAGGTATTGATCACATACACATCTGCATCCTCTTCAAATTCTTTCTTCACGAACCCATCTGCTTCCAGGCTACGGCTCAGGGCCGAGGTCTCTGAAAAGTTGAGTTTACACCCCAGTGTATGAAAAGCTACTGTTTTAGAAAACGACATAAGGATGGCAAAATTAATTATAACTGCACATACATAAACATATTTATATCGTATTTTTGAACAAACAATAATATAGTAATGAAAAGAACACTTTGTATTCTTGGGTTCGCGGGACTGGTACTAGCTGTTGGCTGTGCAAAACTAAAAAGCCTCACCACTATCAATGTGGATATACCGTACACACAAGCGGTAACACTCCCTGCCGTACCTGACACTTCTGGCAGCATCAAATTCCCGGTTGGTGGCATCACCGTTACAACTCCCGTTACACCAGTACCCACCCGATCATCTCAGTACATATCTGGCAACAATACTACAGCAAACGATATCACGTCCATATCTATGAAGTCTGCTACCATGCAGATCACCAACCCATCTGGTGGTTATTTCGACTTCCTCGATTCCATAAGCGTTTACCTGGGTGGCAAAAACCTGCCTACTATACTACTGGCCACTAAAACAAGCATTGCTAAGAGCCAGAATACACTGAACCTGGATGTGCCTGTTGATTCCAGCCTGAAAAGCTACTTCCTGCTTGATACTATGAATGTTTACTTCACAGCGCATTTCAATAATCCGCCACCAAAGAGCCTATCTGTAAATTCTACAGTTACATTCCACATGGTAGCCAATCCGCTGAACTAAGAATAACATATATAAGAAAGCGCCCGCAATAGTATTGCGGGCGCTTTCTTATATAACATCAAAACTATTTGAACCGATAACCAATACGGAAAGAGAAGTCGAATAGCCCCTGCGCTTCAGACAAAACACCGTTGATCCTGTTGATATAGGTAACACCTACTCCCATTTCCAGACCAAGGAAAATTTTGGGTGAGGGGTTAACGTTAAGTCCATTGATGACCATAACACCCGCCATGAACTTACTCTGGCTCACAGAATTGCCATTATAATCGTAATTTGACTGGCTACCAGACGCAACTACAAATGATGGGCCAACAGAGTATTTCACCTTGCCCTGGTTGCCGGTTGGGTATACTTTGATACCCGGAGCTATGTAGAACAAAGGATCATTGGATGCATTGTTAGAATAGGTACCGGTACTGGGATTATATGTATTGGAAGAATTAGTGCTGAATGTGATGTATGCAGGCAGATAAAAACTTACTATACCACTTTTATCCAGTATGCGCTCATAACTTAGCCCAAGTCCCACGCCCTGGTCTGACACCTGTAATGGTGCTATTGCGATAACATTACGATCATAAGAGATCTTCTTTTTATGTCTACCCCGTTCTTCAGCCTCTGCTCTTCTTTCTGCAAAAGTAGGCCTATGTGTATCATCAGCACTGTCAAAGGTGTCTTCGCTGCCGTTCTGGTACACGATCTTCTCTATTTCCGAGTTTTGCACGGTATATAACGGCCCATCTGGATTGTCGTATTTCTTGTAGGTAACATTTTTGGTGCCCACTTCCTTTACGATCACAGATATGGTGCTGCCATCGCGTTTGTAAATCTTATCCTGGCACCAGACTGTAACTGATGTTACCAGCAGTAATGTGGAAATAAATAAGGTCTCGAAGCGCATAAGCTTTAGGTTGTTTGAAGGTAAGTCTGCAAATATAGTACCACATATCTTTTCATATCGCGGAATATGTAAGACAAATACTGTTTTATAAAACACTTAAACCAAATAAAATAAGTAAATATTGCCTTGCAAAAAAGAAAGATCAAAATCTATACCCCACATGCAAAGAAACATTGTACAGTGGTTCCATCTCTTGTGCAACCCCTTCAGTATTATTACTAGTGGTCAAGCCACCATCAAGTTCCACCCTCATAACGAATCGCCTTGTAATAGCAATGTTAATGTCATTTGCAATAAGAAAACCTGTGACCGATCTATTGTATTTACTACCATTAGTAACTCCGAAATTGTAGGTATAACCACCATTCTCGCTAGCCGTGGTGGTGCCTTTTGCAATTAAGCAGGAAACACCTACAGCGTATTTGACCGGCCCTTGGCAACCTGCAGGGTAAATTTTCAGGCCTGGTGCTATATAGGACATTTGGTCCGTTGCCGACTTAGTATAGTTTATTTTCGCATGGTTGCCAATACTATCCAATTCAATATCATACGTCTTCCAAACGAAGTACACTGGTACATAAATACTTATTATCCCTTTCTTTCCTAAAAAACGTTCATAACTGGCACCAAAACCTAAACCGCTTTCTGTCCTTACCAAGGGAGCCATATATACTACATTGTGGATGTCAACCTTCCTCAACCGCCTTTGTATTACTGCAGCACTATCTTGCCCATATGTAAATGAGCTAATAAAAAGGAAAAATGTAAAAAATATAAAAGTTTTATAGTTCATATAGCTAAGCTATAAACTATAAAACTTCTATGCAAAAAATTTCTGTTTTATTAATTATAAGTGAAGGTACCGTGCTCGCTCTGTATCACCACCTCTTTCTTATCCGCAAGCTCCACGTAGCCTGATATCTGTGCAGCTATATTAAAGCTCGCAGCTATCTCAATAATAGCATTGGCCGTGGCTACGTCTGTAAATATCTCCAGGCGCTGCCCCATATTAAACACCTGGTACATCTCCTTCCAGTCCGTCCCCGCCGACTTTTGTATGAGCTGGAATAGCGGTGGAATAGGTAACAGGTTGTTTTTCACCACCCGATAATTGCCCGGCAGGTAGTGCAGGCACTTGCTTTGTCCGCCACCGCTGCAATGTATTATGCCATGTATCTGATCAAAATGATGTTTCAGCACTTGCAGCACCACTGGTGCGTAAGTACGCGTCGGCGACAAGAGCAGCTTACCTATGTTAAGCGGTGTCTCTGTACTATCTGTAAGGCTGTGCTTACCATTATAAACGACCTCATCAGGCAGGTTAGGATCCACGCTCTCAGGGTACTTCGATCTGTATATTTTCTGCAATATCTCGTGTCGCGCACTGGTAAGGCCATTGCTACCCATACCACTGTTATACTCATCCTCGTAGGTAGCCTGCCCATAGCTGGCCAGTGATACCACTACATCACCATGCTGCATCTTCTCGGTGGTCACCAGTTGGTCGCGACGCATGCGTGCGCTCATGGTACCATCTACGATAACGGTCCTCACCACATCGCCCACGTCGGCAGTTTCGCCACCCATAAAGTGCACGTCTATACCATATTCCTTCAACCGGTCAAAGTATGCCTGCGTGCCGTTTATCAGTTCAGATATCACATCACCAGGTATCAGGTGTTTGTTACGCCCTATGGTCGATGAATAAGTGAATGGTCCTGTAGCTCCCACACACAGCATGTCATCAATGTTCATCACTATAGAGTCTATAGCTATTCCCTTCCACACGCTCATATCGCCTGTTTCTTTCCAGTACAGGTATGCCAGTATCGATTTTGTACCCGCGCCATCAGCATGCATCAGGTTGCACCATTCCGCATCGCCACCCCAGAAATCGGGATATATTTTGCAAAATGCATTAGGGTAAAGTCCTTTGTCCAGCTGCGCTACAGCGCGGTGTACATCTTCTTTCTGGGCCGAAACGCCTCTCAGGTTATATCTATTATTATCAGACATGCTACAATGATAAACAGGCTGAATGATCAGCCTCAATTAATTCAAGGGCGAAAATTACTCAAAAATTGAGATATCTGCCCTACTCTTTATACCAATCCGGGGCAGGTAATACAGGTGGCTTTTGTGCATTGGGCATTTGCGGTCGCTTCGTCGCGGTCGTTGATGCACCTATAGCTTCCAGCTTTTGTTTCCTGGCGGCCCATTCCTCGTCTACGATACTATAAATGACGGTGTTCCTATAAGTACCATCAGGTCTTATTCGTTCTTTACGCATCGCCCCCTCATATGTGGCGCCTATTTTTAATATTGCGGTGCGGCTGCGCATATTTGTTTCTCCTGCAAGAAACTGTACACGAACGGCCTTCAATACTTCAAAACAATAGGTCAGCAGCAGCAACTTGCACTCGGCATTGTACCCTGTACCCCAATATCTAGGGGAATACCAGGTCCACCCTATTTCCAGCTTGTGGTGTTCCGCAAAAATATTCAGGAAACTGGTAGTGCCTATCACATTGCCGTTTGCCTTATCTATAACGGTAAACGGATAACGCTCGCCACTTACTCTTTTCATAAGTGCGCTTTTCAGTTCCAGCAGGAGCTTATCGGGGGTCGACCCGTCAATGGCCATATATTTCCATATATCAGGCTGCTTGCCTATTTCAATTAATGCGGGAAAGTGATGGCTTTCCAGCGGGACGAGTTTGACTTTCTCGCCCTCCAGTGTCAGGGGGTGTTGTATCCAGTTCATGTTTTTCTCTCTTATCTCTTACTATAAAAATAAACAGACTTTTACAATTAACCAGCCCCAATGTTTATTTGCAACTACATTCTGTACTTTTACTGCAATGAAAACACAAAGGCCCATTTTAGAATGTGTCCCCAATTTTAGCGAAGGGCGGGATATGAATAAAATAAATGCCATTGCAGATGCTATACAAAGCGTGTCCGGCGTACACTTGTTGAATGTGGACATCAGCGCAGCTGCCAACCGCACTGTGATGACATTTGCCGGCGAACCCGATGCAGTGGTTGCCGCTGCATACGAAGCCATAAAAAAAGCTGCAGAATTAATAGATATGCAGCAGCAGGCGGGTGTGCACCCCCGCATAGGCGCTACCGATGTTTGCCCGCTGGTACCACTGGCCGGCATAACTATGGATGAGGCCGTAAAATACTCCCAACAACTGGGTGCACGTGTAGGCACAGAACTGAACATACCCGTATACCTTTACGAGCATTCAGCTTCTGCACCACACAGGCGTGCCCTCCCAGACATCCGCAAAGGCCAGTACGAAGGCATGGCTGCCAAAATGCAGCAACCCGGCTGGGCACCCGACTACGGTCCGGCAACGTTCACTCCATCAACCGGCGCTACCGTTATAGGAGCCCGCGATATACTGGTAGCGTTCAACATTTCGCTGAACACCACCGATGTCACAAAAGCCAACTACATAGCCGACCGTATCCGCGAACGTGGCTTTAACGAAACAGTAGACAATAAAAAAGTACACCACCCAGGCCTGCTTACACACCTGCGCGCCATAGGCTGGTACATGGCCGATCTCGAGTGTGCACAGGTATCTATGAACCTGCTCGATTACCGCGAAACATCGCCACTTAAAGTGTGGGAAGCATGCACCGCACTTGCTGCCGAAGTGAACGTAACTTTAGCAGGCAGCGAGCTCATAGGCCTCATGCCCGAACGTTGCCTCCTTGAGGCTGGTACATTCACATATATGGAGCACGAAGAAGAGATACCCCAGGACGAAACCATCATCATACACCGCGCTATAGAACTGCTTGGGCTGCAAAAGGTAAAAACCTTTGACCCGCAAAAGCATATACTGGAATATAGCCTGCAACACGCCGGACTATTATGAGCCAACGCAACGCCATATACTACGCTTTCTCAGCGGTACGTATCCTTTTATATCCCTTTGCATTACTATACGGTGCTGTGCTGTGGCTGCGCAACCGCCTGTACGATGCCGGAGTGTTCTCTTCCATAGAGTTCAGTGTACCGGTCATTACAGTAGGTAACCTTTCCGTAGGTGGCACAGGCAAAACACCGCATGTAGAGTACCTGGTGCGCCTGCTGCAGTACGAGTACCGGGTAGCTACCATGAGCCGCGGC
>Ga0116227_10016728_pt1 | contig 10442 bp, 9 predicted proteins | sample S1TSphgellanicum_FD_89693 | JGI IMG/M metagenome (GOLD analysis project Ga0116227, IMG submission 89693) | Host-associated microbial communities from peat moss isolated from Minnesota, USA - S1T2_Fb - Sphagnum magellanicum MG | ecosystem: Host-associated > Plants > Peat moss > Unclassified...
CCGTGACGCCGGACTTCATCGTTCGATCGCTCAACGAGGCCCACGCGCCCGAGCCCGGGTTGAGCTTCACGCCCGTTTTAGCGGTAGCGTCGGTGAACAGAAAGAAACCGCCCGAGGCGCGCGCCACGAATTGATAAGGCGCGGTCGATTGCATTTCGGCTGAGCCGTTATTGTCGCTCCACACGAAGGCGCCGTTGTGACGGGCCTTGGCTTGGGTCCCGGCGGCGAAACTTCCGATACCCCCCGCGGCGTTGAGGTAGCCGCCGGGAATCGTTGCGTATTTCCCGGTGGCCGAACTGCTCGAGCCGCCGCCGACGGCCGCCGCCGTCGCGTTCGCCGAGTTGAGATAGCCCCCCGCCACGACGCCGTACTCTCCAGTCGCCGCGTTGTGGTCGCCGCCGGCAATCGCGGCATACGTCGCCGCCGCGCGGTTGTTGAGTCCACCGCCGATGAAGGTGTCATTCGAACCGGCGTAGTTTGCATCGCCCGCCCCGATGAACGAATCGCTTCCTTCGGTGAGATTGGCACCACAGCCGGCGCACGACGTCAGGTATCCGCCCGCGCCGATAAACGAACCGGTGCCGAAGGCCGAATTCTGGAAGCCGCCGCCGATGAAGGACCACGATGCGCCAACGTAGTTGTAGTCGCCGGCACCGAGAAACGAGTCGACCCCGGACACCTGATTCACGGCCGCGGTCGCGCCCTTTGACGCTGCCGACGAACCGCCGGCGCCGATGAAGGAGCCTTGTGCGGAGACTTGGTTGAGGTCGCCCGCACCGACGAACGAGTCAATACCCGAGGCGACGTTTCCCGGCTCTTGCGGGTCGTTGCTTTGCGCGGAATTGAACGCTTCGCCACCCGCGCCGACGAAAGCTCCATCCGCACTCGCGTCGTTATCTGAACCAGCCCCGATGAAATCGTCATCGCCGCTGCTCTCATTGTGTAATCCGGCGCCGATGAAATCGCCGTAGCCGCTGGTCCCGTTGGCTTGTCCGCCGCCAATGGAATCGTCGCCTTCGCACGCGTCGTTGACCGAGCCACTGAGCACGGCGCTATCGAGTCCGGCTGCGACGTTGTTGTCTGACCCGCCGACGAACGAACCCGATCCGGTTCCTCGACACGTTGGGGTGTTGTATGTACGAGGTGCGCGCCGATTTCGAGCTTGTCTGGCGGCACTCGTGTGACCGCTCGCGGCTGAGGCGCCTCCATGCGGCGCCACTGCGCGCGACCGGTCCGACGCCGTCAAGGGACCCGAAGCCAAGATCGGCCCAATGCAGACGACGCAGATGGACGCGAAGAGAAGTTTCCGCACGATTTTAGCCTTCCGTAGCGAGTGGTACGCGATTGCGCTGCGGTTCGTCGCCCGCGGAGCACGCTCCGCCCGCTTAGTCCTCGAGCAGCGCGTTACGCGCGGAAGCGTAACGCGGCGTCGATCTGGCGCTGTGCGAACCGCAAGCGGGGCAGCAGTTCGTCGACCATCCCTTTGGCGGAGACGCGGGCGGCGTGCGCGCTGATGTTGAGGGCGGCGACGACGCGGCCGCTGCCGTTCGTGAGCGGGACCGCGATCGAGCGCAGGCCGACTTCCAGCTCTTGGTCCACGAGCGACCACCCTTGGCCGCGCACTTTGATGACGGCGGCGCGCAGGGCCGCGCCGTCGGTGACGGTATGGGGCGTCAGCGGTGCGCGCGTGGTGCGGGCGAGGTACGCGTCGAGCTCCGCATCACCGAGCCCCGCGAGCAGCACTCGGCCCATCGAGGTCGCGTAGGCGGGCAGACGGGTTCCGATGCCGAGGTTGATGCTCATGATCCGGCTGGTCGGCACCCGTAAGACGTAGACGATCTCGTCGCCGTCGAGCACGCTGGCCGAGCACGACTCGCGGACCTCGGCCACGAGTTCTTCCATGATCGGTTCGGCGTATTCCCAGACGTCGAGCGAACTCAAGTACGAGTAGCCGAGGTCGAGGATCTTCGGGGTGAGCCGGAAGATCCGGCCTTCGGCGCGGACGTAGCCGAGGTGCTGCAAGGTCATCAGCACGCGCCGCGCGCTGGCTCGCGTGGTCGCCGCGCGCTCGGCGACCTCCGAGAGGGTCATGGCGCCGTGCTTGCCGCCAAAGGCGCGGATTACCGAGAGTCCGCGCGCGAAGGATTGAACGAAGGAATCCGAATCGCGCTCGGTCGTTACCATGCGCGAAGGTTCGTTCGCTTGGCGAACAAACCTTCCGCTCTGCGAATTCTCAGGGGGTGCGCGGCGCTAGCCGGCGCTCGTGATTTCCTTGACCAGCCGGTCCGCGTGGTACACGTGGCGCAGGCCGGCTAGCAGCGCCCGGCTGTCGACGGCGACCGCGCGATTGACCGACGCCTGATAGCCGAACGATCCGCCGAGCGAGAAGATGTTACCGTCGAAAATCAGCCCGATCAGATTGCCGTTCCGGTCGACGACCGGGCTGCCCGAATTGCCGCCGATGATGTCGTTGGTCGTGGCGAAGTTCATCGGCGTCGCGGCATCGAGCGACGATTGCGCTGCCAGCCAGCTCGGCGGCAACGCGTAGGGCGGGCTGCCGGTCGCGCGGGCGAAGAGGCCGCCGATCGTCGTGTACGGGATGACCGCGTTGCCGTTGCCGTCGGTAAAGCCCTTGACCGTTCCGTAGCTCAAGCGCAGGGTGAAGGTTGCGTCGGGATACGTGCTGGTGCCGTAGATCGCGAATCGGGCGCGCGAGATCTCTTCGCCGAGGTGAGTCTCAGGCGCCGTGACCTCGTCCTCGTACAGTTTGCGCATCTCGCGCGCTTCGGGATCGACGCTCGCGACGAAACGGATCATCGTATCGTCTGAAGCGGCGATCGCGGGTGCGCCGCCGTCGAGCAGCGCCTTGCGGACCGCCGGATCGGCCAGTTTCGTCCCGGCGATCAGGTCGTGGGCCCACTGCGCCGGCGATTTCTTACCAAGCACTTTTTTCACGAACGGATCGTCGGTCCCGAGATCTTCGCGCATTTTCTTGGCCCAGAAGTTCATCGTCAGCTCTTCGGGGCCGGTGAAGATCGGAATCGGCGCGAGCAGCTGCTGCGGTAGGGTGACGAGCGCCGAGTCCGTGAACTGCGGTAAGCGCGTCCCGTTGGGCTTGGCCTTCTCGACCGGCAGGCGGACGAGGGTTCGGGCCCAGTCGAAGAGCTGCGAATACGGTCCCCCGGCGATGTAGGCATCACGATACGAGAGTTCCGCCTTCTTTTGCTCGACGGCCGCCAGCTTATCGAAATCGGCGCCGGCCGTTTTCTCCAGGTCCGGGCGCTTGGCGATCTCGGCGCGCAGCGCCGCCTCTTCGGCGACTTTGGTCGCGAAGAACGACGGGTCTTGCAGGGCCTGTTGTTCGCCGAACGTCGCTTTGTAGTAGTTCTCGATGAAGAAGAGCGTCTCGTTGGTCTCGCGCGTCTGCTCCGCGCCTTCGGTTTGGTACTGCTCGAGCAGCCCGCGCAGTTCGGAGATTTGCGGCAAGGTGCGCGGGTTTTGAATATCGCGAATGTACTCGAGTTGCGAAACCGTCAGGAGCCTTTGCGTCGAGCCGGGATTGCCGGAAACGAAGGCCAGGTCGCCCGCCTTCGAGCCGTTCTTGCTCCAGTGAAGGTAATCGGGCGTGGCGGCGGGCGCGCCGTTCTCGTACGCGCGCAGGAACGAGACGTCGAAGTCGTAGCGCGGGAAGTTGAAGTTATCGGGATCGCCGCCGAACTGCGCGACGCCGTACTCCGGCGCGAAGGCCAGCCGCACGTCGGTGAAACGATGGTAGTGATAGAGTTTGTAGATCCCGCCGTGGTAGAGCGACACGACGTCGCACCGGATCGCTTCGCTCTTGCCGCAGCTGCCGCTGAGCTCGGCATCGATGGCCTGCCGAGCGTCGATCAGCGCACGGCCCGACTTGTCCGCGGTCGCCGCATTGTAGCGGTCGGTCACGTCGTCGATCGCGTCGAGCCGGTCGAGTTCGAAGCCCGGGCATTTGATTTCGTCCGATGCGCGTTTGGCGTAGAACCCGGTCTGTACGAAGTTCTGCGCCGGCGTCGAAAGTTGCTCGACGCACTCGACCGCGCAATGATGGTTGGTCATTACCAGGCCCGTCGGCGAGACGAACGAGGCCGAGCAGCCGCCCGCGATCCGGACGCTACTCTTGCGGACGTGGTCGAGCCACTCTTGGGAGGGCGAGAACTTGTACGCCGCGGCCACTTTGGCCGACGGGAACGCGTCGAAGGTCCACATGCCCTCGTCGGCGCGGCCGGCCGTCGCCGAACTCAGGATAGCGGTCGCGGCGATGGCGGCAGCAAAATTTTTCACGCCGCGATGTTGCGCCCTGCGCTCGCGGAATCCCGTTTGATCGCGCAGCGGCCTAACGGATGTCGGGCGAGGAAGGCGAGGGCACGAAGCATTCCGCGGTCGCCAGTTCGTCGCCGATGACGATGCGGAACTGCGTGCCGGGCGCCAAGGTGACTTCCTTACCGCGGTGCAGCGCGTTGTAACCCGTGACCGCGATTCCGACGCCCGGCACGAAACCGAGCGCCCCGTTGAGATTGCGCGACGCACCTTCGACGACGCTTTCGGCCAATTGTGGGTCGGCCATGACCTGTACGTGCGTGCCGTCAGGCAAGGCGAGGTAGCGCGGCTCGACGACGAGCCGGCCGGCCTGCCCAGCGCCGTGCGCATGGTCGGCGTAGGCCACGACGCCGTAGCCGCGAGTTCCCGGCGCGATGGCCGGTAGATTGCGCATGGCCGGGACGCGCTCGATCACTTTGAACGTGAACGAATCGCCCGCCGTTGCCGTCGCGCTGTCGAGCTTCGTGATCAGGGCCGCTTCCGCGACCGGGCAGCGCGGCACGTCGGCCCGCGCCGGCGCCGCGAGCGCCTGGCCGAGGAGCACGCCGAATAGCGCGCCGAGCGCGATGGTCGGGCCGCGGCGCATCACGCGCGGAGTGCGTCCAACGCGTCGAAAAACACGTCGATCTCTTCGTCGCGCGTGTAGAAGTGCGGGCTGACCCGGATGCCGCAGCCCGGACGGTAATCGACGAAGACACGGCGGCGGTTCAGCTCCGCGGCGACCCGGCCGGCGCCGGGAAAGTCGATGCCGATCCATCCCGTACGGCGCGCCGGGTCGAGCGGCGTCGGTACGGTGAGCCCGCGCTCGAGGGCGCGCTCGGCGAGCGCGGTCGTCAGCCGCACGTTGTGCGCCCGGATCGCCGGCACGCCGACTTCCAGAATCGCGTCGTGGCCGGGCCGAGCCGCGAGATAGCCGGGAACCGTCGGCGTGCCGGTGTTCCAACGATGCGCGCCCGCCGCCAGGCGGATCGGCGCCGGCTCGAACGCGAACGGCTCGGCGTGACCCATCCAGCCTGTGATGGCGGGGGCGAGGTTCGGCCGCAGGCCGGGCCGCACGTAGATGAAGCCGCAGCCGGGCCCGCCGCAGAGCCACTTATGGCTCCCGCCCACGACGACGTCGAGGCCTAACGCCTGGACGTCGTAGGGGTAGACTCCCGTCGTCTGATAGGCGTCCAGGACGAAGAGTGCGCCCGTCTCGCGACAGCGCGCGGCGACCGCTTCCGCGTCGACGAGCGCGCCCGAAATGTAGGCGGCGTGCGAGAGCACGACGGCGGCCGTCCGCTCGCCGATTGCGCCGCACAGGCGGTCGGTCGACATCGAGCGTCCGTCGTCGGAGGGTACCTCGACCAGGCGCGCGCCGAAACGCCGCCACGCGTCCCAAACGTAGGTGACGGTCGGGAATTGCAGCGCCTCGACCACGACTTCGTCGCGTTCGGCCCGGAAATCAAGCGCCGAGGCCAGTGCCGCCATCGCGAGCGAGACGTTGGGGACGAGCGAAACCATGCCGGGCTCGGCGTTGAAGATCCGGCCGAGGTTGTCCGCGACGGCGGCGATTTCGCGCAGCCAAGCGTCCCAGGCTTCGGGGCCGTTTTCGGCCCAGGCGCGCCAGTACGAGTCGAGCGCGGCGCCCGCGCCCAGCGGGGCGGCGCCCATCGAGTGCGAGACGAGATAGGTCGCGTTCGCGAGCGTCGGGAAGCGCTCGCGAAGCCGCGGCGCGGTGAGGGTCGCCATGCCCGCACGCTTCGACGGCGCCCCGCCCGCCCCGCCTTGGGACCTTTCAGGAATGATTTCGAAGCTCGAATGCTTTAAGTTAGAGAGATGAAGAGCCGACGAATCGACGCCCGCGTCGAATTAGAGTTCCTCCGAGCCACCGAGGCGGCGGCCATCGTCTCGGGTAAGCTCGTGGGCCGAGGCGATAAGAACGGCGTCGACCAGGCCGCCGTCGACGCGATGCGCGGGGTCCTCGGCGAGGTCGACATCGACGGCGTGGTCGTGATCGGCGAAGGCGAGAAGGACGAAGCGCCGATGCTCTACATCGGCGAGCACGTCGGGACGGGAGACGGCCCGAAGATGGACGTCGCGGTCGATCCGATCGACGGCACGACGCTCGCGGCCAAAGGCGGTCATGGCGCCATTTCGGTCGTGGCCGCGGCCGAACGCGGCTCGCTCTTCCACACGCACATCGCGTACATGGACAAGATCATCGTCGGCAAGGCCGCCAAGGGCGTGATCTCGATCGACGCGTCGGTCGAGGAGAACGTGCGCGCCGTCGCCGCCGCGCTGAAACGGCCGGTCAACGAGATCACCGTCGCGGTCCTCGAGCGGCCCCGCAACGACCACTACGTGCGCCAACTGCGCGAGATCGGCGCACGCGTGCGGCTCTTCGGCGACGGCGACATCGCCAACGGCATCATCGCCGCTCTCGAGGAGCGCAGCCGCATCGATATCCTGATGGGCATCGGCGGGGCGACCGAAGGCGTGGTAGCCGCCTGCGCGATCAAGTGTCTGGGCGGCGACATGCAGGGGCGGCTCTGGGTGCGCGAAAGCGAAGCGTCGATTCCGGCCGAAGAGGGAATCGATCCCGATAAGGTGTTGACGCTCGACGACCTCTGCCGCTCGGATCTCGCGATGCTCGCCGCCACCGGCGTGACCGACGGCGAGTTGCTCCAGGGCGTCAGTTACGTTCGAGGGAGCGCTTACACGCAGTCGATCATCATCTCGTCTCTCACCGACACGATGCGGATGGTCGAGGGCAAGCACGACCTCAACTCGTTCGTAAACCTCTCAAATGTCAACGGACTCACTTTAACGACTCTCCTGAAGGAGCACGTAACGTCATGAGCAGCCAACTGGCCGCGGTCGCCAAAGCGCTGGTTGCCCCGGGCAAGGGGATCCTCGCCGCCGACGAGAGCACCGGCACCTGTAATAAGCGCTTCGCCGCACTCAACATCCCCCAAACCGAAGAATTGCGGCGCAACTACCGCGATCTACTGTTCACCGCACCCTCGTTCGGATCGTACTTCAGCGGCGTCATCCTCTACGACGAAACGATCCGGCAGAACGGCCGCGACGGTCGCACCTTCGTCGAGATCCTCCAGGCCGCCGGCTCGCTCCCCGGCATCAAGCTCGATACGGGCCCGCAGCAGTTGGCGCTCGCCAATCCCGGCGAGAAGATCACCGAAGGCCTCGATGGGCTCGCCAAGCGCGTCGACGAGTACGTAAAGCTCGGCGCGAAGTTCGCGAAGTGGCGCGCCGTCATCACGATCGACGCAGCGCACGGCAGTCCGAGCGACGCCTGCCTCCATGCCAACGCCGGCGCGCTGGCGCGCTACGCGGCGATCTGCCAGGCCGGCGGCCTGGTGCCGATCGTGGAGCCGGAGGTGTTGATGGATGGCGACCTCGCCACGCAGTCGCTCGAGACGAGCCTCGCCGTGCACGAGCGCACGCTGCACCACGTCTTCAACGAACTGCACCGCGCCAACGTCGTGTACGAGGAGATGATCCTCAAGCCGAGCATGGTGATTCCCGGCCTGAAATCCGGCGAGACGGCGAGCGTGCGCGACGTGGCCCAGACGACCCTCACGACGTTGCTGCGGTATGTCCCGGCCGCGGTTGCCGGCATCGCTTTCCTCTCGGGCGGGCAGGGCAACGAGGAAGCGACGGCCCACCTCAACGAGATCAACGTGCTGGCCAAGGCGGAGAACGCGCCGTGGCCGCTCACGTTCTCCTACGGTCGCGCACTACAACAGCCGGCGCTTCACCTGTGGCTCGGCGACGACGCGAAAGTCGAAGCCGCGCAGGCGGCACTCTCGCATCGTGGACTGCTCAACTCGCTGGCCGCGCAGGGAAAGTGGTCGCCCGATCTGGAGAAACAGCGCGACCTCGTCGCGACCAGATAAGCGCCCTTCGACAGGCTCCCTTCGACAGGCTCCCTTCGACAGGCTCCCTTCGACAGGCTCAGGGTGACAAATGGGTGCCGCTGATCCTGGTCACCCTGAGCTTGTCGAAGGGTGGGTTGCGGCGCGCTCGCGCTTACGTAGCTCCACCGCTTGGAAGGCCGACTCGACGTCGGATCGGATGCGCTCGAGCAAATCGCGCGCGGTGGCCGACGCAATGAAGCGACCGACCGCGAAGTCGAAGGCGGCGCCGGCTATTCCAAGCGGAGGCGTGTAGTGGCCCGCGATCGCCAAATCGAACGACTCGTAGTCCTCACCCTCGACGCGCAGCTCGCCCTCGAACGCCGGATACGAATCGGCGTGGTCGGCCGGTGTCCAGGTGAGCCGGTAACGCGGTGCGAGCAAACCGGGCTCGCGATGTGCGGCGACCGTCGCGATGACGGTTGCTTGGAATACGATCGGCGACGAGCGGCCCGGCATGTGGAGCGAGAGCCGGAGCGGCACGTGCGCGTTCCCCTCGCTATCGGCGTAGTGAGCGAAAAAGCGGTCCACCTGACTCGCCGCCTGCGCCAGCGGACAGGCAATCGTCGTCTTCTCGAACAGTTCGGCCATGGGTCCTCCCAGAACGTGCGTCCAGCGCCCATGCTAGCGGGGGCGCGTGCATTCGGTGTGAATTTTGGCGGTTCCGTGGATCTTCACAACATGCAGGGCGCAGGTTGAAACGGGTCTCGCCTGGGTCGGGCGGATCGGGCCGGCGATTTGGCGGCAGCTTCGGCAAGTTGCTCGGGCTAAAGAGAAGAGGACCCGATTCCTCGGATCCTCTTCGGTGTCGTGCGCTCCTAGCGGCTAGCGGTAGGATTGCTGCGGGCGGAAACAGTCGCGGCAGTAGACCGGCTTGTCGCCACGGGGTTTGAACGGCACTTCAGCCGTCTTGCCGCAGGTGCTGCAGATGGCCTGGAACATTTCGCGTTCCGTGCGTCCGCCGGCCGAATAGCCGCCGCTCCGGCCGCCGCCGCCGCCCTCACCGCGTTGCGCTTTGCGCGCCGCACGGCAGTCCGGGCATCGGCTCGGCTTGTTGGTAAAGCCCTTTGAAGCGAAAAATTCCTGTTCGCTCGCGCTGAAATTAAAGGGCGCGCTGCAATCCACGCAGCTCAGCTTCTCGTCAGTGTACATAGTTTCTCCAAGCGTCGGGTTTGTGGAGACGCGCGATGTTCCTGAATCGAGAAGCGTGATACGCGGGATTACGGGGACACGAAACGCTCGTTGTCCGGACGCGGCGACGCCGCCGGCCGTCCAGACCATGCTATGAGATACCACGAGACGACCGATGGTTGCAAGTGGTTCCCTCGCGTATTCCCCGGCGGGCGGCAACGATTTTCGCGGGCGTCCCGCCGCTCGCTCGCCGCCATCGGGTGCTTGCTTGATTCCTGCCGGGAGCCCCTCCCTCTATCCGCTCCCGCCGGCGCCCAAAGAGCCTGCGAAAACGATCCGCGTCACAGTCCGTTAACGATAGGGCTAATTGGCGGCATCGCTCGCGCTCGGGATCGCGCAGTACCCTTCGATCTGCGAACGTCGCGCCCTCGGCCGATTGGGGCGCCGCATCGCCTGCGACTTTAGGAATTGCTGCTAAGAATTGTGTTTAGTCGCAGCTAACGGAGGGTGCTTCTTGATCTTTTAGTCGCGAACGCGAAATTAAGAGGCAATTCATCTGCAGTGTGTGAATAAGTATGTCCATGCAAACACGTGCAAGGTTCAAAGTCACCTCGTTCACCATGCAGCCAAAAGTCTTCAAGACGCTCAAGGCTGCCGCCGAGAGCCACGACGTACCGATGAGCGGCTTAGTCAATCTCGCGGTGAGCAAGCTTCTCGATGATAAGTCTCCCCGGCAAATCGAGTTGCTGCTCAAGCGCGAGGGAGTCGGCCGCCGCTGGCAGCGCGGCGAGTAACTCAGACGCCGAGCGAGTGCGCGTTTCCCTACCGGGGGTCGCGCACTCTCAGACGTTTCCCAGGTAGTATGGCTTCCGTGGTGCGCCGCACTTCGGAGTTATTGTCGTCCCCTCCGTTTATTAGTCCGTCAGCTCCCGCCCGTTCGTCAAGCCTCACGCCGGTTCTATGAACCAGGCGATATTTTTCGTATTCCTAACTCTCGCCAACAAATAAGAGTAGGACGTAGTCAACCTTCGACTTTACTCAACC
>Ga0116227_10016729_pt1 | contig 10442 bp, 17 predicted proteins | sample S1TSphgellanicum_FD_89693 | JGI IMG/M metagenome (GOLD analysis project Ga0116227, IMG submission 89693) | Host-associated microbial communities from peat moss isolated from Minnesota, USA - S1T2_Fb - Sphagnum magellanicum MG | ecosystem: Host-associated > Plants > Peat moss > Unclassified...
GCTGTTAGTTGGAGGAGTAAGAAACAACCAACAGTTGCATTATCAAGCACGGAAGCAGAATATAGAGGTGCAGCAATTGCTGCATGTGAAGTAGTTTGGTTACAAAAACTACTCTCAGATTTGGGACAGTTAGTGGATGCTCCTGTTGTCATTTATTGTGATAACATTAGTAGCATACTACTTGTTAACAACCCGGTCTATCATGCTAGGACAAAGCACATTGAGGTGCACTACCACTTTATTAGAAAAAAAGTTCTAGCAAAAGAAATTGACCTCATTCATGTCAATACTAAAGATCAAGTTGTTGACATTTTCACAAAGGCTTTAGGTACAGACAAGCTAAAGAAGTTTCGAAAAATGCTTGATGTACTAGAAGTGGATTTGAACTTGAGGGGGAGTGTTGAAAATTCAAGCTCAACTAGATAGGTTTCATTAGTTACTGGAGTAGGAAAGTAACTAGGTTACTTTCACAAGGTTGAATTACTTTCGTTACTTATTTTATTTTGGTTATTTGTGGTTTGGTCTTGTAGTTAAATACCTTGGTGTTGATGGTTTGGCTTTCTTTTCTTCATTACACAAGTTTGTGTATTTCATGTGACAAGAACCTTGGAGAGTTCTTGATGTTGTGTTTTGTGTTGTAAGCGTTATGTTGTAGTTTCCTTTCAATAAAGATTTATGTTTGCACTTGAGTAGATCTCCTATTTGTTAACACGTAAACCGTTCTTCATGCTTTTCTTTCCTCTTCTTCGATCTATAAATTACGATTGCGCACCTCAATGTAACAAGTTCTCCACCCTTCATTATCAATTTGATTTCGATTAAAGATCTAACCTTTTTTCCTTTGCTTGAAATTATGGCATCGTGCATGGTCACATCTTACAGGTCGCAAGCCGCATAAGCGAATGAAGAATCACCTCCGGAGTTGTTTCTAGATTTTACCTTAACACAACATCCTCGTGATGAAAAACCCGAACCTCGAAAAATGTGTGCTCGTCTTGAAGTCGAACCTCCTCGAGCTTGGTACTATCGTATTTCTTCAAACTTTCACACCCTGGTGATTTTGCTGCAAGTCGACCTCGCTTTTGGTGATGAACCCGAAACGATTTGTGAAGGTTGTTACGACACTGAAGATACTTCTATCTTCGCATGGTCTTCGGTTCCCGGCGTAGGTCACTATCGTTGGTTGCGCGGTCCGATTCATCGACTTCCTCCCAATAGCAAGGTGGACTACCTAATTCGCACCATCCGGCGCATCCTAAATTTCTTGTAGTTGTGAATTATCACTAAGGCATAATTCAGGATTTTACATGTACTTGGAGCTCCTTGCTGAACTTATTTCTATTAAAAATAAATGTTTCGATTATCATCAGACTCCTATTGCCATTGTCAAACTATCATCCTATCTATTCCATCGTTGAATTGCCTCGAATTAACCCTATGTTTGACGGCTTGAAGATTATTCTATCTCTATTAAATTTTTCATTAACATCCCTTCAACTGCTTAAAGAATTTCTAACATCCTTGCTACTCCCTAAATACCATAACAAAACTAATGTTGTGTTGAACACCGTAAATTTTGGTGTCTACTTCTACCCCCAACCTTCTAGAGATTTCTCACCCCTAATTACGCAACAAAGTTTTTAAAACTATGGTTATTAGCCTTTGCTGAAGAAAAAAACTAATCTAACTCCTTAATCACCAATAACGCATTTCAGAAAAAAAAATAACCCCCTTCGCACCATGCACACTCATCATTCCCTATGAAGTCGCTAAAAGCCCTTAATAACCTTACCCTACTCAAATAACCCTGATGTAACTCTTAAAAACTGAAACTACCGCACATGGTTGTGTCGATATGGCTCACACCTTATTTTCAATATTTTCCTAGTTGTGAATTGCATATGGTCATGATTGAGACCAGGGTCATTACGCCAAAATGCATCCTAGTTCACTCTCGGTTTCATTAAATTTCGAATGAATTTAGACATTTTTACCATGGTGAAATTAGTTAACCCCTAGTGAATGGGGAATAGCTGCTATAGACAATGAATTGGTTCATTAATACCTAATGAAATACAAATCTACCTAGCCATTTCAATTGCGAGTTAATTAATTAGACATCATAGAAATCAATTAAATTTAAATTATTTAATATTTAATGTAATAGTTAATATTATTGATAATTTCATGATTTCTAGCTTATGAATTATTGACATGTGTCACAACTTATGCTAGGTTTAAAACCTAACCTAAGTACATAAATCATGTATTCAACTTAAATAGGTACCTACTCTAATGAATACATAGGAGAATACTTGGTCAATTTACCACTATTGATCACAACTCATCATTTGTGAAGTTTATTCCCTTGAACTCTAAAATGAAAACAAACACCCTTACCATGACGACACCACACTTGTTGTGATAATGTATTACATTGCATTCTATTTATCAAATACTTCATTTTAAACATTATAAAAACATAAAACTTTGAAAATTCATATCTTATTGATATTTTGTCCAAATGAAATGATTAAAGTATAATTTTTTTTCCAACAATGTACATAATTAATTAATTTCCTTTTAAAAGTGTAAAATCATTTGATTTTTTTTTTGATATCACTATTCAATAACATTTCAATGACCTTTTTTTTGAAAAAATAGTTTAATAAATGTATAAGATTTTTGTTAATATAATAATACTACTTATGTTAGGCTACTTTCAGCTATTCCAAGGCTACTTTTCATTGTTCTACGTTATTTCACCCTACATTATTTACGGCTATTTATGGCCATTCTCAATTGCTTTTTGCTATTTCACCCTAAGTTATTTTCATTTATTTTTAATTATTTTTGGTTATTTTTGGCTATTTCACCTTAGGTTATTTTTTACTATTCTATGTTATTTTTGGCTATTGTAGACTATTTCATTTTAGGTTATTTATGGTTATTAAAATTATTTTTGGCTATTTTAATATATTTCATCTTAGGTTATTTTTGGTTATGTGAAGTTATTATAAGTTACTTTTTGCTATTAAAGGTTATTTCACTTTATGTTATTATTGGTTATTCTAGAGTATATTACCATAGGCTATTTGTGGTTATTCTATTGGTGGTTATTATATGCTATTATATTGATAATTATTATATTGGTGTTTATTAGTGGTTATTCTAGGCTAAATTACCATAGGCTACTAGTGGATATTGATGGAGGTATTTTATTATTGGTTATTATTGGCTATTGGTGGCTAATCTATCATAAGTTTTCATTGGATATTTTAGGTTATATTGTCATAAGCTCTTAATTATTTTATTATAGGTTATTTTAAATTATTTTTCATATTTTATTATTGGCTATTCATAATATTTTACCTTGGGTCATTATATTTTATTTTAAATTATTTTAAATTACTATACTTAGGATAAAATGATTTATAATAACATAAAGTATAACTTGAAATAACATATATTAATTTAAAATAAAATAACCTATGGTATAACTTAAGGTCACTTGAATAAATAATTTAAGGTATAATAATTTATAATAACTTAAGGTGTAGGTTAAAATAACTAAAATAATTTAAAATAATATAGGGTATATAATAAAATAGCATAAGGAATTTAAAACAACAACATATTTACCATAGTATATTATAATAGTGAATTATGTCAACTAGAATTGAAAAAAAATATTTACATAGTGATATTATAATGAAATAAATTTAATCAAGGTGAAATCTCTAAAGTGCAGTGAACTTATTTCACTTGTAAGGTCCCATAGTGATTTAGGCTAATGAACTACACCCCACTTTTGTATTAATGGGCCTATGTAATCAAACTATCGATTTAAACTTTCTTTCATTTTTTCCATCTTCTCAATAGGTTGTACATCTATGGACTTCATGATATCCAAGTAGTGTAAAGCATGGCCCTTTAATGTTGCATGCCATTAATTCCCACATGGAACTAATGGAACTCCTTTGTTGTTCACATTGATTAACATTTTCCCCCTACCTCCTCTTGTGGTTGGGTTCATTTTTTATTTTTTGGAAGTAGCTATACTTTGTCGATAAACTGCGTAGCATGCAAATGCTTCATATCCTTGACTAAAATAACAACAATTAATTTTTATGGCTTTTTAAAAGCAGAAGTAATTAGTTCTTAGCATTTTGCAAACCTTGACAATGTTGAATTATCACAACCTTAACCTTGCAAGGGCATGGAAAGGTGTAGGTCAGGAGAATAACTTGGGAGTCATAATCACATTCTTGAAAGTGCAAGAGAATGTGAAGGAGTGAGCCCACATGTTTCTAAGTGAATTCCCACCTTGGGAATTAGAGTCCCAATGAACTCTTGAATCTTCAAAGAACAATTTAAGGGGTCAAAACTCATCAGATTGAAAACTTGTTTGTACATTGGAAAGCTTTTAAGACGTAGATGTCTAAAATGGGCTTGCATTATCCATTTGATTATTTACAACCCAAGTTATGGCCAAAAGAAGGGTTGAATGTCAAAGTGTCAATTTGATTCCCAACCACTAAAAGTTAAGAATCACCTTGAGTTACGTGCGTGTAAGAGGTGTGCCACATATTGTTGGAAAGATTTCAATAAGGGCTACAACTTTTTTTCAACCTCACTTTAATCAGAGGTCTACATAAGAAGTTGTGGGCATCCAAAGTGGTGAGAATCCCAATTTCAAAAATTGCGGAACTCTCGACTTGGGAATCTAAGGAAAAATGTCATTTAGATGTAGTCCCCATGGCATTTCACAAAGAATATTATAAAGGGGGGAGGTGGTGGCTTCCCCCAAGTCCGGGCCGTGGTGAGTTTTGTGAGTTTGTGTATGCCCGTGGCTCATCCGTGCACCAAAAATGCTCTAATTATATACTAACCAACTTGTTGTTTGGTTTGTGCATATTGATATGAATAATTGACAACCTTGTCGCTTATCATAATCCCCATTTTGGAGTCCAGCACATCCCTTTTATTTTGAAAGTATTGCAAGTTAAGGAGCATGCCCCAATTCCTTAGGTTATTTTCACTTTAGGATTCACATTTGAGTCTTTCAAGGAGTTTGGGGCTACATCACACCTTCAAAAAATAATATTCAAATATAAAGGTACTATGGTTATGAAAAAATATATGCAAAAAATTAACATCCGTCCACATCTTTGGTTGCAACAAACGATTAATGGTAACTACATAAAACCAAGTGCACCATATGTCATGAGACTAAGAGAAGGAGTTTTTTTACAAGTTTTTTAAAAATTTGAAGTTTCCATTTAAATATGAATCCATCCTTCAAAGGAAGCTTGAAAAGGATGGGAAGTTTAAGGCTTAAAGTCCCATGATGACTACCACATCATAATACAACAAGTATTACTTTTATGCATTTGAAATTTGATGCAAGATGAAACATTGATGTCTCTTATTAGACTAAATCGAGTGTTTAACAAGCTTTGTTTAAAAGTGATTAACCCTAACACCATGGTAACTCTAAGGGTAAAAGTTGTAGAAACCATGGCAATGTTGGAAAAATTATTCCCTCTAGTTTGTTTTGATGTGATGACACATTTGGTGGTCCTCCTTGTAGAGGAACTTGATCTTTGTGGCCCAATCCACTTGAGGTGGATGTATTCCATGGAGAGGTACATGCAAGCCCTAAAAGGTTTTGTAAGAAATGATGGTAGACTTAAAGGGAGCATGGCAACAAGGTATGTGATTAAAGAAGCCTTAGGGTTTTGTGCCGAATATATCCAAAATGTGAAATCCATGAGGAAGGTATGGGATGATAATGAATAGCCCATAATGCATGATGAGATACTAAAAGGTAATGGATGCCCTCGTAGACTAAGTGCTAACCTTCAAAATCGGGCCCACACATTTATTTTGCATAATCCAATAATAACACAACCATGGCACAAATGAGATGAATTTTTTTACAATTATTCCATTGATTCATTGAAAATGATATTATTGAACATTGTGATGGTAGATTTTTTAATCATGCATGAGTCCTTGGATGGCATGTTTTGCATGTTGTATAAAGTGCATGGTCAGACCAAATTTTGGGTGGATGCTACCCTAAGCAACAAGTGTAATGAAAACCTTGTATTATTTTTGTGTAGGCAATATTTAGTTGTAAGAAATACTATTCATTTCTAATTCCCAATGTTGATGAATGTGTCAAACATTCATCAAAAGGATCAATAGTATTCACATCCTTGTAATAGTTTAGTTATGGTTTAAAAGTGCAAACTATTTATGACTTGGCGAAAGCTAGGGTTAAGGTTTGGTGTTGTTAGGTTAGGGTGAAGTGGCGGCTAGGTTAAGTTAAGTGGTGGCTACTTTAGGGTTAGAAATAGTATATAATGGAGTGGTTTTGAGTTGTTTTTCATTTTTTCCTTTCATGGTTTTGAGTGCACATAGAACCTTCAAGCCTTGTTAACAATTGCAAGCCATAGTTTTGTGATTCTAACATTTGAACCATACAACCTTTGTGATTTCTTGTTAGTTAATACGATTATTCCATTTCATGAACCTTGAATGTTTCATTTCTTGCTTGTTTTCAAGTTGTTTTTAATAGGTTATGGGCCCACACCAAGTAAGAGAAAGGACATTCTGTTAGAACAATAAATAGTCAAAGGTTTAGCCTATATAACATGGAAAGGGAAAATCCTTCTAAGGGAAGGTTTTTAGTTTGCAAGGTTGTAGAGAGCGTAGAAGTCCATTTCTAAGTGAGTGAGAGGTGTGGAAAGATTTCTTCAAAGTGTTGTAAGTCTTTCAAGCGTAAAAAATTTGGTCTTCAAGTTTTTGAAAGTATCAAATTTCAAAGTGAAAGTGTGTGGAAGAGAGTTCTTCGATTCATTGAAAGTTTGAGGTGTGTGGAAGAAAGCTCTTTGAATTGTTAAAAGTTTGAAATTTCACGTGTCAAAGAAATTTTTTCGCATTATTGAAAGTTTCAAGTGAAATCTCAAGCTTGTGTAATAAAAGATTTGCAAGTGATAGAAATTTATTTCCTTCCAAGTTTACGTGAGGGGTCAAAGATTTCTTCCAAAACTTTCAATCTTTTGAGAAGAGTGTTTGTTGTAGCATTTGTGTTCAAAATGTCTTCTTTTCAAATGGAATCCTTGAAAGTCATGGAGAAGTTTGATGGTGGCAACTTTCACCTTTGGAAGTTCAAAATGCACATGATGTTTTCTAAACATGGGCTTTGGAAATTTGTTGATCGAAATGCCACCTTGCCAAGTGAAGAAGTTGCAAGGGCCAATTACAATGAAAAAGAGACCAAGGTTTTTGCATTGCTTTGTGAACACCTCACGGATGCCTAACTTGCACACATTCAATATCGTGACAATGTGAGAAATGCGTTGGAAGCTCTTTGTGGGGTGCATGAAGCGAAGACCATTGGTAACAATTTGTTCCTTCAAAGGAGACTCTTCACCATCAAAATGTAAGAAGGAGATGACATGTTTATGCACATCAACACGGTGAAAGCCCTTACGGACCAACTACGTTCCATCGAGGTGAACATTATGGATGAATATGTTTACATGGTACTCCTCATGAGCCTTCATCCATCCTTTTATAATTTAGTCACAAGCTTGGAGTCCATGTCCACAAAAGATGTAGACCTTCAATTCATTGTAACAAGGTTGTTTCACGAAGTGTCCAAAAGAAAAAAATGTGAGAGTTCCAAGACTATTGCATTAGTGAACAAAACTCACAAGTCAAACGAGAAGCTTTGTTTTTATTATAAGAAACCTGGACATTTTGTGAAAAATTGTTTGAAGACAAAAAATGATGGAAAAAAAAAGTCAATCAAGCTTGTGAAGATCACAAACAAATGTTTGTTGCGGCATTGAATGCCAATGATCATACCATGTATGATTGGATTGTCAATTCTGGTGCAATGCAACACATGACATTTGAACAAGAATGGTTTACCACGTACAAACACATTTCCCCAAGGAGGGTGTTCATGGGTGATGACACCATTTTGGAGGCCATTGGCAAGGGGAACATCAAAACCACAATGCAAGTGGGAGGCAAGTTTACACACACAACCATCACCCAAGTTTTTCATGTTCCAAAAATGAAGAATAATTTCATTTCGGTGAGTAAATTCATTTTCGAAGGTTTCAAAGTGGAGTTTGACAAGGATGGTTGTAAGGTCAACGATGCTCGAGGAATTGTTGTGGTGAAAGCATGATGAGACAAGAACTTGTACCTTCTTAATCTTAATGTGCGTAAGGACACAACACACATTGCAAATTCTTTGGAAGAAGGTGCAATGCTTTGGCATGAAAGACTTGGCCATCTCAACATTGCAAGCCTTAAAGATTTGGATGCCATGGTGGATGGCATGAATTTGAAAGAAATGTTGTTGCATCACATTTGTGAAGGATGCGTCAAAGGCAAACATCAAAGAACATCATTTCCCAAGGATGGAGCAACGAGGGCTTCACAACTTTTAGAGATTGTCCACACCGATGTGTGTGGGCTAATGAAGACTACATCGCACAGTGAAGCATGATACTTTTTCACTTTCATTGACGATTTTTCAAGGAAAATTCATGTCTATCTTTTGAAGGCCAAAGGAGAAGTGTTTGAAAAACTCAAACAATACAAAGTGTTGGTGGAAAACGAAAATGGTCACAAAATTGAAGTGCTACGATTTGAGAATTGAGGAGAATTTGTGTCTAAGAAGTTTGATGCATTTCTTGTGGAATGTGGAATTCAATGACAACCAAGTGCGCCCTATTCCCCACCACAAAATCGTGTTGCGGAAGGTGCCAATAGAACCATCATGGAATGTGCAAGAAGCATGATTCTTGCACATGGGTTGGAACTTGAATTTTGGGGCAAAGTGGTGAACACGATGGTGTACATCAAAAATCAATGTCCAACCAATGTTCTTGATTCCAAGACCCCTAAAAAAGCGTGGAGTGGTAGGAAACCGGATGTGTCTCATTTGAGAGTTTTTGCTTGTAAAGCCTTTGCACATGTCCCCAATGAAAAGAGGACCAAATTAGAGTCTAAGTCCATGCCTTGTGTGTTTTTAGGATATTAGGAAGGCACCAAAGCGTATCGCTTGATGTGTGTAGAAACCAAGAGAATCATCAAAAACAGAGATGTCATGTTCATTGAAGGGTCAAAGGAAATAGGTGGTGTGCTCCATCCCGAAAAAGAAGAAAATGTAGTTGTGTATGAAGAAGTTGAAGGAGAACAACCATTGACCTTTAGTCAAGATACACCTTTGAATGAAACAAGAATGGAAGGTGTGCAAAGTGAATCCACACCAAATTCTTCATTGGAAGAATAATTTGTTGTTTTGATTGAATGATAACCCATTTAGTGAACCTTCACAAGATGTGCCGAGGGAAAGACCTCAAAGGCAACAAAGGGAATGGCCTCGGGATTGGTGGATTGCTACCAAGGAGGTGGAGCGCCATTGTAGCATTTTTGGACGAGCCCCAAAATATTGAAGAAACATTAACATGTGAAAATTCCAAGGAGTGGGAGTGTGTGATGCAAGAAGAATACGATTCCCTCATGACAAACAACACATGGACTTTGGTACCACTTCCCGTTGGTAGAAAACCCGTTTCTTGCAAATGGGTGTTCAAAATCAAACAAGGCGCAAATGGGGCGGTGGAATGCTACAAGGTCATATTACTGGCAAAAGGTTTTACCCAAACCTACATAGTGGATTAAAACAAAACTTTTGCGTCCGTCACAAAGTTTACATCTATTCGTTGTATTCTTGCATTGGCGGCCTTGGAAGACATGGAGATCCATCAAATGGACGTGAAAATTACATTTCTCAATGGCGAACTTGAAAATGAGATTTACATGGAACAACTTCAAGGGTTCATGCACCAAGGAGGTGAACATCTCGTGTGCAAGCTTCACAACTCCTTGTATGGTTTGAAACAATCTCCAAGGGCGTGGATTCAAAAGTTAGATGCGTTTTTCAAAAGCATTGAATTTATGAAGAGTGAGGCCGATCCTAGTGTGTATGTTGCACAAGTGCGAGATGTGAAGTTTTTCATTGTGGTCTATGTGGATGACCTCATTTTGGTGTGCAACAATCAAAATAAACTTTTGCATATCAAAGAGGAACTCAGTCAAAAGTTTGAAATGAAAGACCTTGGGGAGTTGCATTTCTTTTTGGGGATGGAGATGGAAAGGAATCGTGATGAATGACTCTTACGCATCAACCAAATCAAATACCTCAAGGAAATATTGAAACGTTTTCGAATGCAGGATTGCAAGCCCATTGGAGTTCCATTCGATCCCAAAGTGAAATTACAAAGGAATACGAATGGAAATGATGAATCAAAGGGATTTCCATATCAACAAGCGGTTGGGTCTTTGATGTATGCCATGTTGTGCACACGACCCGACTTGGCATACCCAATAAGTGTGTTGCGTCAACA
>Ga0116227_10016730_pt1 | contig 10441 bp, 6 predicted proteins | sample S1TSphgellanicum_FD_89693 | JGI IMG/M metagenome (GOLD analysis project Ga0116227, IMG submission 89693) | Host-associated microbial communities from peat moss isolated from Minnesota, USA - S1T2_Fb - Sphagnum magellanicum MG | ecosystem: Host-associated > Plants > Peat moss > Unclassified...
ACGAAAATCCCAATAAAAGCAGTGATTTCTAAAAAAGTATGTTTATTCATTTTTGAAACAAAAGCTAAAATTACTTTTTTAGTTGAAATTATTGATATATTCAAGTTGAATTAAAGACCGCCTTTGCCCCACAATAAATTAATTTTTTGTAAACACTAAATAGTTCTTAAATTTTAGCCGCGGAGCATCTTATTATAATTTAAAAACCAAAACTACAATTTTTCATATCTGCCAACTTTTTTGTTCTATTATAATCTGGTCAAGGTGTCTTAATCAAAAACTGCCTTAATTTTTAATGCCTGATTAAATGAATTTTTTTCTCTCCAAATCCTCAATTATAGGCTCTATAAGCAATAAAAAGCGATTTAAATGTTCAAAGTATTCTTGCTGATCGGTACTTATTTTCATGTAAAGCCTCTGTTTTCAGTGATTTACAGAGGCTTTTTTTTGCAAAAAAAATAGATATAATTCTCTTAGCTTTTCTTGCTAGATGTTTCTTCCTAAATCAATTTAGTTTAGTAAAGGTGAAATTTGGGACAGTTTGTTAGCTGTATTCATTAACTTATTGTAGTTTAATAATGATATCTATATCACAATTTAAATAAATTAACGCACTATCATGTCATAAACTCAATTTAAAAGAGGTTTGGAATGGAGAAGATAGGTTTTGCATATTCATACACCAGAAACTAAAAAGAACGATCAATTTGATGGGGTGCACAGCTGCTGAAAAGTGGGGAAAATATTTTAAGAGCATTAATGATTCTCCAGAAGATATTTCTGTTATCGGTATAACCGATTAATTTTCCATTGAAAACTACTTTACCTTTAAAGCAACCATTAACACTTCTAAAATCACTAAATTTTTTGATTTTGTTTTGCCTAATATAGAATTAAGGTATCTCCGGTTACTGGAAGCGCAAAGCCAATAAACCAGGATTGTATATTTAATCCTGAAATTGAAAATGAAATTACAACTCGCTTCTTGGCAAGATTCCAATTTGAGTATGCGGGTAGTACATTTTCAGCTACACCTGAAGACATTAGACACTTGGGTCGTATTCACCCCTTTTCCCTGCATTTGCACAGCCATACTTATGGTATCTAAATAAAATTCTCCATCCTCTGTTTCAGATTCTGGATTGAAATTTTTTAAGTTATTATGGATTGCAAGATGATCTAAAAAGTTTTTTCCAAGTTCCATCAGCCTGTCGCCACTGTACGCAGTTAGCGACTCCTAAAACCAAGCCGTTATTTTTATATACTAAGGTATGTTCATAACTGTATTGGTTGTTTTTCTGCTTAAAGAAATATTCAAACAGGCTATATGTTTCGGGCACATCAGTTGTGTTACTGAACTTATTTGCCAGCTCGCCCATGGCCTGAACAATTAAAAAAGCGGCCGCATTGGCATCATCGGGATTGGCTTCGCGGATCATGAACTAAATATCACTTAAATTGAATGTTTCGGCAACTCGGATTCCCTTTTCTGTACGTTGCAGTGTGCAGCATTCGTGAACAGGGTCATGTTCCAAATAAAGAATATAATTGTTTGCCGTGGCTTCTTCTAAAAAAGCCTGTTTTTCTGTTAGCGTTTTTAATGGAAACATATCATAAGCCATTACATAGGGGAGTGGAAGGTGTCCAACTGAAGGGAGGAGGTCGGCCATGTAAACAAGCGTTCTGCCTTTGTACTTCATCTTTGGCAGCATCATGGCATCTGTATGGCCATATGCAAAGCTAATGTTAATGTCTTTTTGCCATTCTACATTTTCCTTTTCTTCAATAAATTTAAGCTGTCCGCTTTCCTGGATAGGCAGGATGTTTTCCTTTAAAAAAGAAGCCTTTTCTCTTGCATTTGGCTCTACAGCCCATTGCCAGTGTTTTTCATTGCTCCAGTAGTTGGCATTTTTAAAGGCTGGTATTAATTTTTCTTCTTTTCTGATAATGGCACCCCCAACGTGGTCAAAATGTAGGTGGGTTAAAAAAACATCGGTTATATCTGCTCTGCTGTACCCTAAACTGGATAAAGATTTGTCCATCGTGTCTGATCCGTGAAGGTAATAATGGCTAAAAAACTTATCGTCCTGCTTGTCGCCTATGCCGGTATCTATTAAAATAAGTTTTTTTTCATCTTCAATAAGCAGACAGCGCATAGCCCAGGTACATAGATTATGCTCATCAGCAGGGTTTGTTCTTTGCCAGATCGTTTTAGGTACTACGCCAAACATGGCACCGCCATCTAATTTAAATAGGCCAGTATTTATAGTATGTAGTTTCATAGCAGATTTTAGATTTAGAAAATTAAGGCTGTAAATTACAAAAACTCTTTAGGATGAGCTAAAGAGTTTTTGTAGGGTAAGATTTAATTGGTACAGCTTACCTATTATAGGAGCGGGTAAAGCGTATATAGGATTCTTTAACCATAACTCATTTGTATATTATAAATGAATGACCTCGCCATAGGCATCTGCCGCGGCTTCCATAATGGCTTCGCTCATGGTTGGGTGTGGATGAACTGCTTTGATCATTTCGTGTCCGGTTGTTTCCAGTTTACGGGCAACTACTATTTCAGCGATCATCTCAGTTACATTTGCACCGATCATGTGTGCACCTAAAAGTTCTCCATATTTTGCATCAAAAATAAGTTTTACAAAACCGTCTTTAGCACCGGCGGCGCTGGCTTTTCCTGAAGCTGAAAATGGGAATTTGCCAATTTTTAATTCATAGCCTGCAGCCTTGGCCGCTTTTTCTGTATAACCAACAGATGCAATTTCAGGCTGGCAGTATGTACAGCCCGGTATATTATTGTAATCTAAAGGCTCTGCATGCTGACCAGCTATTTTCTCTACACATATAATGCCTTCTGCAGATGCAACATGGGCCAATGACTGTCCGCCAACAACATCTCCAATAGCATAATAGCCTTTTACTGATGTGTTGTAAAATTCGTCAGTAACGATTTTTCCCTTTTCAGTTTTAATTCCAACCTCTTCCAAACCTATGTTTTCGATATTTGCGATTACGCCAGCGGCAGAAAGAACGATATCAGCCTCAATCGTTTGCATGCCAGATGCAGTTTTAACCTGTACTTTGCATCCATTGCCACTCGTGTCAACAGTTTCTACGCTTGATGAAGTCATTACCTCAATGCCAACTTTTTTAAGGCTGCGCAACAATTGTTTGGATACATCTTCATCTTCAACCGGCACTATATTGTCCATAAACTCAACAATGGTAACTTTGGTGCCCATGGTTGCATAGAAATAGGCAAATTCAACACCAATTGCACCTGATCCAACTACAACCATACTTTTAGGCTGCTCAGGTAAAACCATTGCCTGGCGGTAACCAATAATTTTTTTGCCGTCCTGTTTCAGGTTTGGAAGTTCCCTTGACCGTGCACCTGTAGCAATAATGATGTTTTTGGCACTCAGTTCTTTTTGTGAGCCATCAGCACCTTTAACCTCTAATTTATTGCCCGGTTTAACTTTACCGGTACCCATGATTACGTCAATTTTATTTTTTTTCATTAAAAACTGAACGCCTTTGCTCATGCCCTCGGCAACACCACGGCTGCGTTTTACCACTGCGCCAAAATCAGCTTTAGCTTCGGATGTGGTTATTCCATATTCTGCAGCATGATTAATGTATTCAAAAACCTGTGCACTTTTTAAAAGGGCTTTTGTTGGTATGCAACCCCAGTTTAAACAAATACCGCCTAATGATTCACGCTCAACAATTGCAGTTTTTAAACCCAATTGGGAAGCCCTTATTGCAGCTACATAGCCACCAGGGCCGCTGCCTAAAACAATAACGTCGTAATTCATATTTTAAATTAAAGAGAATAAATTCGTTTTATGACCTCATCTATAGATAGAGAGATAATCATTGCAAAACTAAAAAAATGTTTGTTAATAAACGATAAATGCAAAATTCGTTAAAAGAGACTGGTGCTTAAATGCGGTTTTAGACATCCCTGTAAAGATGATTTTACTTTTGCTTTACTTTAAATCAAAATTTAACTTCACCAAAGGATTGAGCTGCTGTACGTTGTGCAATTGTGGGCTTAGTGTTAATTGTTGAAAAGTTTTAATAGAATTAATAATTATTTAACATTGGATGTTAAAATCTGTTAAAAATTAATAGGTACATTTGTGCCGATAAAATCACTAGATATTATTCATAAACAAAAAACAACTAAAAAAAACAAAGTATGAACAAATCTTTACTTTTGAAATTTGTGTTTGTTGTTGTTGCTTTTGTGGGTTTCGCCTTCTCAGTTCATGCGCAGGTCACCTCATCATCAATAACGGGTACAATTAAAGATGCAAAAGGCGCTCTGCCTGGTGCAAGTGTTAAAGCAACACACACGCCTTCTGGAACAGTTTACACTGCTGTATCTAACAAGGATGGTTTAATTAATCTCCCTGGTATGCGTATTGGAGGGCCTTACACTGTTGAGGTTAGTTTTATTGGTTATAAAAAATCAATTTTAACTAATATTTATTTACAGTTGGGTCAGCCTTACCTTGTTAATGCTGTATTGTCTGATTCAGGTACAGATTTACAGTCCGTAACTGTTACAGGTAATAAAGTAATTACTACAGCTAAACAAGGTGCAAGTACGAATATTAACAGAACTGCATTGGCCACATTGCCTTCTTTTTCAAGAAGCGTAACAGATTTTACACGTTTAACCCCTCAGTCAACAGGTACAAGTTTTGCAGGTAGAGATGCCCGTTTAAATAGTGTTACTGTGGATGGAGCCAGCTTAAACAATACTTTTGGTACATCAACTGCTTTATTGCCAGGCGGTACTGCTCAGCCAATATCAATCGAAGCTTATGATGAGCTTTCAATTAATATTGCGCCTTTTGATGTTAGGCAGTCAGGTTTTACAGGTGCAGGTATTTATGCAACTACAAAAAGTGGAACAAACACTTTTCATGGTTCAGCATATACTTACTATAAAAACCAATCTTTTAATGGAACAATGATCGGTGACTATGATATTAGTTCTAATATTGCTAAATCTAGCACTAAAACGTATGGTTTTACTATCGGAGGACCAATTATCAAAAACAAATTATTTTTCTTCGCCAACTTTGAGAATGAGAACTTAACCTCTCCAGGAATTAGCTATTACCCTACGGGCGGTAAAGGCTCAGGAACTAAATCTTCTACAACAGTTGATGATTTAAAAAAGGTATCTGATTATTTAAAAAATAACTTTGGATATGACACAGGTGTTTATGATGAATTTCCGGCTTTTGCTGAAAAGAACTATAAAATCTTAGCTAAAGTTGACTGGAACATTAACGATAAAAATAAATTTACAGTTAAATACAGTTATTTACATGCAACAAGTGATAACTCTGTAAACTCTACAAGTACACCAAACAATGCTTCATATACTTGGACCAATACAACTCTACCTATACCTACAAGCATAACACGTGGTACAGGAGGTTTAGTAAATGGCCGTTATAGTTTAAATTCAATTGCATTTGAAAATTCTAACTATGGTTTTTTAAATAAAGTAACAACTGTAACTGCAGAGTTAAACTCTAAAATCAGCTCCAACTTCTCTAACCAGTTGTTGTTTACAATGAAAAAGTATGATAATCCACGTACAACTAAGGGAGCTCTTTTTCCAACAATTGATATTTACAATGGTGCTGGTTCTAATTTTATTACTGCTGGCTCTGATCCTTACACAAAAAATAATGAAGTTATTGACAATACAACCAGTATTTATGATAACTTAACTTATTACGCAGGTAAACATACTTTAACTGCGGGTATTAACTATGAATTCCAAAGAGTAGGTAATGCTTATATGCCAGGTGCTGCTGGTTCATACATCTATAATTCATTAGATGATTTCTTAAATGATAGAGCCCCAATTCAGTTTACTTACAATTATTCATTGGTACCGGGCGTAGATAAAGTTTTCTCTGCAAATTTAAAAGTAGGTACTTTAAGTTTATATGCACAGGATGAATATGCAGTAAACAGCAATTTGAAAGTTACTTTTGGTATACGTGCTGATAAAGGAATTTATTTAGAAAATCCTTTAGAAAATCCTCAGATGACTGCTTTATTGTTGCCTGATGCAAACGGAGTTATGAAATCTTATAATTCAGGTGCTTGGCCAAAATCTAGAGTATTATTATCTCCAAGATTTGGTTTCAGAGCTAGTTTATTAGATGATAAATCTTTAGTAATACGTGGTGGTTTAGGTATTTTTACAGGAAAAATCCCTTATGTATATCTAACCAACAGCCCAAGCAATACGGCAATGTATAACTATGGTGGCGTTGCTACAGCAGCTCAATTGGCAAATATTAGATTGAAAGCAGATCCAACTGTGTATGCAGACTTATTCCCTCAAATAGCAGGTACATCAGTTCAGTCTTCAACTGTTGTTATCGATCCTAACTTTAAATTTCCTCAAATTTTCAGAGCAAACTTAGCTTTAGAGAAAAATTTAGGTGATGGTTTCTCAGCGAGTTTTGAAGGTTTATTTACTAAAGACATCAATGCAACAAGAATGCGCAACGCAAACTTAAAAGCACCTACAGGTGTAATTACTGAAGGTGATATGACAAGAGTACGTTATGTAGGTTCTGGTACTGCTAATGCGGTTACAGCTGCTGATAGAGCAATTTATCCAAACTTAAACTCTGTAATTGTTTTAGAAAACACGGATAAAGGATTTGCAACTTCATTGACTGCTCAAATTAATAAATCATTTGCTGGAGGTTTTAATGCTAATTTAGCTTATACCTATACTCAAGCGAAAGAAGCATTTGCAACTGCAGGTTCTACAGCTTCAAACGTATGGGCTGCAACAGCAAACGTAGGTACAACTAATGACGTTGAACTGGGTTATACTCAATATTATGTTCCTCATCGTATTGTTGGTAGTGCTTCTTACAAATTTGATTACTTAAACCATGGTTCTACTACAATTGGTTTATTCTACCAAGGTCAAGCAGGCGGTACCACTCCAATCAGTTATACTGTTAATGGTGACTTAAACGGTGATGGAAATCCTTCTGATTTAATGTATATTCCAAGAAAAGCATCTGAGTTAACTTTTAAAGAGTATACTTTTACAGCTCCTAATGGCGTGCTTTATACTTATACAAAAGAACAACAAGCTGCTGCTTTGGAACAATTCATTACAAATACACCTTATTTGAATAAGAACAGAGGAAGCTATGCACAAAGAAATGCTGCTTTCTTACCTTGGTACAACAGAATTGATGCGAACATCTTACAGGATTTCTACATTAAAGCTGGTAATACTAAACATACATTGCAAATTAGCGCAACGGTAATTAACTTGCCAAACTTGCTAAGCAAATATTGGGGTGTACAAAAAATAACTACTTATTCAAATCCTTTAACTTATGTAAGTATTGATGCAAATGGCGTTCCAACTTATAATATGCGTCAATTAGATGGTAATTTAGTAACTAAACCATTTAGAGATGCAACTTCATCAACAACTTGGAGTTTATTATTAGGTGCCAAATACATATTTTAATTGGGAGTTGTTTAATTAATTAATACATTAAATAAAAAGAAATGAAAAAATACATATCAATAGCTTTAATTGCATTTATGGCAATCGCAATGTCATCATGCACTAAAGATCCGGATATTGCTGCGAGTGAAAGTAAATTGCCTGCTATACAGTTAAGTAGTTTAGGTTATCAGCAAACGGGGCCTTTTACGCTAAGTAATACAGTTTTGTTGGTTAATTTTGGCGCCACAACTACAAATGTTGCGTCTGGAGCATTTAAACTTGAAATTTTAAATGGTACTACTGCAACTTCACCTGTTATTAAAACAGTTAATTTTCCGAGCTGGAACAGTAAAGATGACAGTGTAATGAGTGGAACAGCACCAAACCAGGTACCAAATGGTCCTCAAAGCATCAGCTATACTTTACAGAATACAACCTATCCAAATACTCAGGTTTATGGAGGTAATATTATATTAAAATTAAGTGCATTGGGTTTAACCGCTGGTAATACCTATTCAGTTAGAGCTACAGCTTATAACTCAGATGCTTCTAAAAGCTCTGTGTTTACACAACTTTCTTTTTTTAAAGTAATACCATAAATTAAGTACAGTCTTTAACAAAGCCTCTAACGAAAGTTGGGGGCTTTGTTGTTTTAAATGGACTCATATCATCCCACCAAATTCACTAAGCCTTAACATGGGTATTTATTAAATCTTGGCCAAAATGGAGCATGTAGGTATGAGCTGCTTCCGTTCTGTATCAGATTTTTTTCTAAGCATTCTACATCTTGAAATGAATTTTCACAGTTGCATTTTTGCTATCTCTGCTGTAATTGTTACCTTAGCCGCATAACTTAATAATTCAGAGAAAATATGAAAAAACTGGTGTACCTGATGCTGTTTGTTATGGTGTTATCCATAAGCAGTGCGGTAAAGGCAGATGAGGGAATGTGGATCCCAATGCTGATAGGCAAAAACTATGAGCAAATGAAAAAGCAAGGCTTTAAGCTTACTGCAGAAGATTTATATAGTGCCAATAAATCAAGCTTAAAAGATGCAATTGTACACTTTGGTGGATTTTGTACGGGTGAAATCGTTTCTGATAAAGGATTAATATTTACCAATCACCATTGCGGTTATGATGCAATCGCATCCAATTCAACCGCTCAGAACAATATTTTAGACAATGGTTTTTATGCTAAAAATTATGGCGAAGAAAAACCTATTTCAGGTTTGTTTGTACGTTTTTTGTTAAAAATGGAAGATGTAACGCCTAAAGTAAATGAGGCGACCAAAGGATTAAACGGAGCGGATAAAGAAGCTAAAATGCAAGAGGTTTTTGCTTCAATTGCAAAGGCTGCATCAAGCGGGGAAAATATAGAAGCTAATGTTAAAGATTTCTATAAATCGAACCAATATATCCTTTTTGTTTATGAGCGTTTTGATGATGTTCGTTTAGTGGGTGCTCCGCCACAATCTATTGGTAAATTTGGTGGCGATACCGATAACTGGGAATGGCCACGCCAAACAGGAGATTTTTCTGTTTTCCGTGTATATGCCGGAAAAAATAATCAACCTGCTCAATATGATCAAAGCAATGTGCCTTACAAACCAAAGAAATTTCTTCCTGTTTCCATAAAAGGAGTGAAAAATGGCGATTTCTCTATTGTTTATGGTTACCCGGGCCGTACTGACCGTTATTTAACTTCTTATGGTGTTGATTTGGCTACTGAAAAAGTAAATCCAACAATCATTAAACTGCGTGATATCCGTTTAAAAGCATGGAAAGAACAAATGGATAAAAGTGTAGATACACGTTTGAAATTGTCTTCAAAATATGCAAACATTGCCAACTACTGGAAATATTATATTGGTCAAACTGAGCAATTAAAGCGGTTAAAGGTTTCTGATACTAAACGAGCAGAAGAAAAATCGTTTACACAATGGGCAGCTCAAAAAACTGAGTTTGCAGGTTTAATGGAGCAGTATGATCAAATTTATAAAGATATTGAGCCCATTTCTGTTCAGCGTACCTATATTAACGAAGGCTTTATGGCTTCAGGTTTTGTAGCCAATACCATTAATATTGGCCGCGGTTTAATTGCTATAGATTCTAAAAAGGATGATGCAAATTTTGTTCAAAAAACTTCATCTACGATTGATAAAACTGCAGCAGCTTACGAAGAAACGTATAATGAAATTGCCGATAAAAAGATTTTTGCTAAAATTTTAGCGGCTTTTTATGCTGATGTTCCTGTAAAATCACAACCAAAATTTTATGCAGAAATTGCAGAGAAATACTGGGCAGGTAATGCTGAGGCTACTTTTACAAAATATGCAGACTATCTTTGGGAAAACAGCAATTTTATTAACCCTGTAAAGTTAAAGGCATTTATTGCATCCAGACCTTCGGCTGATGCAGTTAAAAATGATCCCGCTTATAAATATGCAATTAATTTAATTCCTCAGGAGTATATTAAGAACAATTTTGGATCAACTGTTGCTGATTTCGAAAAGAAAAAAGCAGAACTAGACCATTTGTACTTAAAAGCCACTTTAGAGAAAAATGTGGGTAAGATCATGTACCCAGATGCAAATTCGACGATGCGTATTTCTTTTGGTAATGTTCAGGATTATTCACCAAAAGATGGTATTGAATACAAAACCACAACGACTATTGATGGTATTATGCAAAAATACATTCCTGGCGATGGTGAGTTCGATGTGCCTGCTAATTTGATTGAAAACTACAACAAGAAAAATTTTGGGCAATATGGCAACAACGGTACTTTAACTGTTGGCTTCATTTCTAACAATGATATTACCGGTGGCAACTCAGGTTCTCCTGTAATTAACGGAAATGGTGAGTTAATCGGTTTAGCCTTTGATGGTAATTGGGAAG
>Ga0116227_10016731_pt1 | contig 10439 bp, 3 predicted proteins | sample S1TSphgellanicum_FD_89693 | JGI IMG/M metagenome (GOLD analysis project Ga0116227, IMG submission 89693) | Host-associated microbial communities from peat moss isolated from Minnesota, USA - S1T2_Fb - Sphagnum magellanicum MG | ecosystem: Host-associated > Plants > Peat moss > Unclassified...
AACAAAGTTAGTCAATCTTGACGCTGCTAGGCAGAAAACAATTGAGCCAGTAGTACTAGTGTGTAGGAAGAGGGGGTCTGATAGGCAAGCAAAACATTGTAAGGAGAAGAGTCTGGTGTGCTCTGCAGTTGGAATGGGAAGCGTGTGCAGTTTGGATTTATAGTGAGATGGCCAGGTTGGCGTACAAGGGAGGCCAAAGGTGGAGGTTGAAAAGTGTGTACACGTTCAATCAATTGTCTATTCTTGTTTGTCAATCCCGCGATGGACCATTCTAATCAATGGCTCTAGAAACTGGAGGAGATAACTGCCTACAGAGGACTGCTGGGACGAAGTCTTGTTATCCCCAAGCATTTTCAAATTCGGAGCTTCTGAGTCATGACTCCTGGCAATCCGGGGCAGAGGACTACGGAAATCATTTTCAAGCAGCTCACGACATCCGAAAATCCTGAATTGGTATCCAAGCTTGATGGTTGTGGGCCCCAGTGTTATTTTTTAGCTGGCGAGGAAAAAAAAGCAAGGTGAGCAAGGTAAAAAGGGTATTTATTTTGGGAAAAAATGGGCCCAAGTCGTCACATTATGAGGGAAACAAAATCTAGAATCGCCATATTTGGAAAATAGCTTCCAACTAGTGGCGAAGTCATATGCTAAAAGTTTTCTGCTTCCCCTTCTGATCTCTAGCCAACTTTGGCTGTCCTCTTGTGCGTGATGGGCAACCCTACTACTTTAGAAATTAGTTTGGGGGGAGGAAACGCTAGCTGCTTGTGGCAGTCAATGTTTTTTGGCGCTTTCATTTAACCTGAAAAATACGATTTCATCCTATTTGAAGGATTCTTCATGAAAAGTATGGCCCAAATTCGCCTTACTTTGAGGGAAACAAATCCATATTGCCAGAGTTCATAAAAGGTTCCAGTGGGTAACCGAGAATATATAATGATCCTTACTTTCATATCTGGTTTATAGCCAAATTTGGCTAAATTCCTAGATGGCTGGAGCTTTGGACTCTACATTACAAAATAAAAATTACAAAATTAAAGAAACACTGTTGCGGCAGGAGTGGGGGGATGACGGTTTGGGTCCACCCAGTCATCTTCTTTTCTCTCTATTGAGACATTTTGCCTTCCCTTAATTGGTTTTATGTGTTTTCTTCATAGGGTTTGCCTCATTCAATGCTATTGCATGCAGTGCGAAAATGGTGGCTGATTTATCATCCAAACTCTCAGGCTTTGGCCACTTTGGGGTTTTTTGGCGTAAATTGAACCAAGGCAATTTTGGGCTTATGAGTTTGCCCAAGTGAACCAGCACCTACACTCCTACCATGGTAAAAAACCCCAAATACTTTTAGTGGCTTCTAAACATGGTATATATTACATATCTGGTCCCCAGACAAGAGCAGGGACTCGAAGTCCAAGTTTAATATTTTCAGGGTTAAATGTAACCACTAACCAACGGTGCTCAGTAGTTGTGACCCTGAAAAATATTTCTAATATCCAAGAAGTTCTTTCTTCAGGGCGCAAAATTTCGCCTAATTTCGACCTCAAAAATATGATTTTGACTTATATAAAGGATTTTCCATGGAAAAAAGATGACCCAAATTCGCTAGATTTTTTTAAAAAGGTTTCCAGACCATCAGATATTTATGATAAGTTCCACTAGGTAGCCAAGAATGCAGAAGGATTCCTTTTTTCTCTCTACTTTCATATCTAGTCTGTTGCCAGATCTGGCTAAATCATCTTATGGATGATCACCACTTCAGCTACATCACAAAACTGCCCAAAAAAAAACACCCTGCATGGAAGCTTTAGTTCCGTACTTTTCCAAAGCCCACCCATAAAACTAAAACGTGGACTGCACTGGAGTGGGAGACTACTGATAGCGACCCACCTAGACCTGTCAAACTATCTAGCCAATCGAAACGGAAGTACAGTCAATTGAAACATGATTTGACTCTCTTTATTAGACTGTTCCAGGGTCTAAACGCTGAGCATTAGTCTTTCACCAAATTGGACTTATTGCTGTATCTGATCCGAGATGTATAGTGCAGGATCACATATCGAGCGCGGGTGGAGATTATCTACGAATGACTCCACCGGTGCTGAGGATGTGACTCCAGACAGTAAAATTTATTGTTAAAAAGTCAAAATATGCCCGGTTTAGCTCAGGAAATTGGTTTCCTGCACCAAATTCGTTCAGCTTGCTGTGGGTGGTAAATTGCGCAACACAGTTATGCACCTCCATAAAAGAGTGTAATAAATTGGACCTGGCTCAATATTTCTGATTGGTCGATCATAGATTGGTCCATGTGGTTTGCTATTATTAGTCTCCACGTATTTGCAGTTCCGGTTACAGTTTTATTGGTAGGGTTGCCAAAAAAAAAAAAACAAATCTAAATTTGGACATTTAATTTTATTATCCTGAGTCACATACCGAGCACCAGTGGAGATGCTCTAAGTGGTCACAATCAATAGAGAACTTGGTCAAGGTATCATTGTGGGTGCTTGTTCACCCTGGCTGAGAAAGTGAGAGGGTATGAATATTTCAACGGGCTGAATTTGAATAGTGTAGTACTTGGGCCAGTTCAACACTAACAATATTATTTTCAGAAACATTGAAATTTTGAAAAAAGATATGAGAATTTTTTTTCTGGAAAAAAAAAGAATCTGATGGAGTAATTAAGAATATATCATTTGTGGAAAGGGAATTCGAAAAATTAATTATTTTTTTATTTAATTATTTGACAACACATGTTGAAATGGGCAAGGTATTATGGTTAATCTTCAGCTATATTTCAATTGGAGGTTAGCCTCAAATTTTAATCATGTAGCCCCTCAAACTATAGACAATGAATGTTTTTTGCCCTCATCAGCAAATTTTCTACCATGGTCCTTCAAAATGATTGTTATCAATTACAACTCAATATCCCCTATCAATTTTTGGGCCCCATGAAAAGTTTGAAATTCCCAGTATCTGCCAAAGGGCAAGCAAATTTTTTTGTTTTATTTTGTTCCTTGTAGTTTAATAATGTGTGTACTTGTAATTTGATGTGTAACTTGATATAATTACACAATTACTTAGGTAATTGTTTAAAGGGGTAAGTTTAGTGATATGATTCCGTCATTTGGTCATGGTACATTAACTTTCACATATTAATTTATGTGAAAGTCATGTGCACCATGTGTTAAGCTTGCTTTAGATTAATTTATGTGAAATCACATGAGGGACCATGTGATTAAATTTCCTTTTGATTATTTTATGTGAAATCACATGGGGAACCATGTGATGTATAATTTAAAGAAATTTCTTGACTAGATTCCTTTTGGATGGTATATATGTGAGTGTTTGTGACCTTGAGAAACACCTTCACTTGTACAAAATTATTGTATGGATGCAAAGTTTACTAGAATAAAATTGTGAAGGGAATTGAAGTTTTGGTTTTAAAAGGTTTTTGTTTTGAAAGGGGTTAATGTTTATGTCTAATTCATGGTAGGAGAATGAAGAGGCATATTGTTATGCATAAACGATAGAAGGATGAAAAGATATTTCTACAATCAAGAACATAGATTTTCATAACTATGTAATAAACATACATAGTTTTGGTCTTAAACTCGTTTGTGTTCTACATACCTATGTTTTCATTTACAATTTAGAATTGTACAAGATAGGATTTAGAGATTTTTTTTAGATGTATTTATTCCTAAGTTTCTAAACTTATTACTAATTATAGAATAATTCAAGGATCTTGAGGGGAAAATATTTAAAATATTATTAACATTTAGCAAACATGCAATGGATTAGAATTCAAACTATTCACATTCAAAATTTTTGGTTATGTTCATCAAGAAGTAGATCAAAATTGAAAAAGCATTACTGTTTGCAAATTTTACTTTGTATTATGTTCTTTATTGATTTGTGCAATTTTTAAAATAATGTTGTTATTTTTTTATTGATTTTGAAATCATTAGGGAATAGGTTGAAGTTAATGTAGAGTTTTTGAAGGAAATCAAACATCCAATTTGTAATGGAATTTTTTATAAAAATTTTGATTACTAGGAAGAATTGATTTGATTTTATGTTAAAAAATAATGCAAATACTTTTCTAAAACATGTTTATTTCAAGAGATGTCAAGAGTACTCACCAAATTTTTTAAAAAATAGTTAAATTAGGTTATACATCAACTTGTGTTAAAACCTTCACAAATGCACAATGAGCACCAAGTGCAACCTCCTAGAAATGAAGTGATGAATGCACCAAACATGGATGCAACATAGTGGGTAGAAGCCAATGATCAACATCAAATTGTAGCCAAATTGGTTTTACAAAGGGACCCATCCATACCTTCAACCACTCATCTAATGACACAAACCTTGACCTAGCAATGGGCAACAAACACCCATTATGGTGGCAATAACAAACATGACAAACAATTTGATGAAATTGTTTTAACATGACAACAATGATGATTTACAACCCCTAGTTATTTCAAACCCATAATAGGTGTACCTACATCAAAAATAATTTTTATTAATTTGCAAAATCAATAACCAATTCCCAACATAGATTTGACAACCACTAATTCAAAAATGGAAGGAATCTGATTTACAAACCTAAGGGGGAAATTTAATGTAAATTGCATTAGTAGAATTAGCCAAAATGTAACCACTCCATTTGCGATTAGATTTGAGAATATTTGCAATTACAAACCAAATTTCAACTATTTTGGTCATTCTCACAACTATGATGCCACTATTGAAAACTTCATCCTATTGGTTAGATGGATTTTAAGTTTATTTTCATCCATTGATAGCTTGATATGTCCCATTAGTTGCAATAGTCACCAAATGAATCACATCCCAAACGTATTTTACAGTGACATATGGGTGTATTTTTATGTATGTATTAAAATTATATTTAGGACATATTATATACATATATATTTGTGTGTACGTTAAATATGCATATGTATGTGTTATTGTTCATATAAAGAATCTCAAAATTAATATTTGAATTTGAAATTTGAAATATGAATTATTAAAAAAATTAGTTGTATTAAAATATATATGTTTAAGTTTAAAACTATAATTCCAATTATGAAAAAATTATTTAAACATTATAATTGATGTTTCAATTTTGAAAATTGTTATTGGAATTCCTTTTTGAATTATTGAATTTGAAAAATAATTTTTCAAATTCAATAATTCAAAAAGGAATAGTTATTGGAATTCTTTTATTATTATTTGAATTTAAATAAAAAGTATTTCAATCTCAAAATTGAAATTGTTTTTTTCCACCTCTTAATTTTCCACTAATTCATAATAATTTGGAGATGCAGACTAATACACAAACATGGGTTGTATATCTTTTGTAACATCCCTTCCTTGACTATTCACCGACTTTGGACTTGAAATTTCATGTGGTTGATCAAGTATTACAAAAATCCTTACTTCATCTTAATCTCTTCGATTGTAAACTATAGATTGTGAGTAGTTGATTACATTTCTCTCTATGGAGATCGTTGTCTATTATTATGCGTTTTCTAAAGACCCCCCATTCCATACTTCATGTTGTACCACCTCTTATGGTAGAAACGACCTATGCCTTGCAAGTCTTTCTTTTGTTTTTAGAACTTGTTTGTCCAACATCACATTGAAATATGGGGTTTCTGTAAGCCCTACATATTCCTTTCCATTTTCAAGGTTGTTTTCTATTTGTCTTTCAATAACTTGCTAATTTGCCTCCAAGTTCAATTGTTGCCGTAAACTCCGGGTCACCATCCAATTCATCTTATTTCACAATTTTTTTTTTTCAAAGTCTATAGATCGTTCTATAATCCTTATGGTGTCAACCACCTAAACCTCTAATTTTTTTAACATATCCCTTTAAATTGTGAATTGAAAAAATATCATTAATCATTTAAACATTTTCATTTACAGTATACAACAAAATTTGTTGAAAACCTTCCCATTATTGAAAGAAAAAATTAAAAAATTAAAAATAAAAATCCCCACAAGATGGTTGCCACATGGTAGAAGTGAAATTTAATTCCTACAAAATATTTCACATTATTGTAACAACATATTTGTATTTCACATGCATACATTCACTATTCACGTTTTAATTCTTAACATTCTTAACATTGCCCTTCATTAAAAACACAAGATTCATAGTTATTTCATATAACCAAAATCTACACTTCAAAATACATTGTAACAAATTTTAGAAACAAGATTACATTTCATTTCATCATATTTTCATACTAAAACAATTCACACAACAATATGAACATGAAATTCATTGTAGAAGTCTATGACTTTTTGTATTGTTGTAAACATGAATCAAAATATAGTAGAATCCACGTTTTGTTGAAAAAAATCCCGAAGCAACAATTAAAATTTGTGTTATATCGAACCAAAGTTTGTGGTTTTCTACTACAAGTACCTACAACTCCTCTCACTCTTCTCTCCAAAACTATGTGTCTAAGAATTTCTCCCCTACATTCCAGAACTTTCTCCTTTTAAACAATCCCCAATTTCCTCATCATGATCAAAACCAACAAGAATTTAAAATTCAAACTAACAAAGTTCCTTGAACAGTCCCTATCCTAAATGCCTTGTTCATCCAAAATCGTGTATTCACCCTTACCCCTTAACAAAATGCTAAGAAATTTTTGCAAAATTTTTATTGCATATAAATTCAAACTTATATTGCAAACAATTGAATGTGTTTACACCTTAATGCATGTGCCCCATTTTTTATGCTTGATTCAAACTCAAAAACAATATTTATCAAACCAGTAATAAGAGTGTTCCATGACGAGGCCCAAAAAAGTTGCATTTCACGAACACTCTTTGTACTAATGCAATACCAAATACATAATGGAACATCATTTTATCTAGTCGCATGAGTTGTCTAACATAAGCCCTATCCACATAAACATTAATGTTATAAATGTTAATGACATAAACCCTAGTGACACAAGCCCTAGTGGCATAAGCCTTAATGACATAAACCCTAGTGGAATAGGCCCTACTAACATCTTGTTAGCGACACAAGCCATAGCGACATCCATGTTAGTAGCACAAGCCATAGCGACATCCATGTTAGTGACAAGCCATAGTGACATCCATGTTAATGACATAGGCCATAGTGACATCCATGTTAGTGACATAGGCATGTTAATGACATGTAAGTCAACATGATCTATAAGCCAATTCCTTGTGGCTAACATGAAAACCTTCATTTCATGCCTTGCACATATGGGAAATGGAACTTCATGTTCTACAATTGGCCTTTTTGTGTCATGTCACCAAAGCATTAAAGGAATCATGTTCCAACCACCAAATTACTACTTCTAGGACCACTTCCATTTGTGTTAGCCTTTATCCTTCACATGATTAGCTCTTATGCAATTACATCAAATTTGCACCATCTAATAATACCTATTCATATAGGTCAGTACTTAGGTACATAGGTCGACCTTAGTGGGTAGGTCAAATTAGGTGCCTACCTAACTAAGTAGATGAGTAGGTTGGGGAGGTAACTACTTTAGAATTATGCATAATTTGTTTTCTTGTTTTGGGTTAAGCCTTTTCATTGGCTCATCTCATGTGCACAAATTTTTTAATGTGAAATTGGATGACCACACCCTTTGTTTATATAATGTTCAAAATAGGAATGGAAAATAAACAATATGGGATAAGTTTTGAAGTTACAACTTTCTCATAAATTAAGTTGTAACTCCAAAACTTTCTTCTTACCTTTTCACATCAAAATAAGTGTTGCTAAACATGTGGAGTTACCGAATGTGGCATGAACATTAATGTATCAACCACATGAATAGGAACAAAAAATTCCTATAACTTAAAACAAATTGAAAGGCATGGAGTTGGGAAGCCAATTAGGACCACAAAGTCGACAAATTCATCCATCTATTTTGTTGCAACCCTAGTTTTGGGCTCGCAACCAAGGCAAAGGCATGCAAAGGTGCGGGCCAAGAGTGAAGTTCAGGAATCACACTTCATGTTTCTGGGAGTGTAGGAAAATGTGAACGAATGAACTCACACACTCCCAAGTGGGTCCCACTTTGGGATTTGGACTCCCAATGGACTCCCGAATTTTCAAAGGGCGATTGCAGGGGTCAAAACTCATTGGATTGAAAAGTTACTTATACCATGGAAAATTTCTTGAGACTTAGATGTCCAAAATGGGCTTGCATGACCCATTTGAGTACTTAAAACATAAATTATGGCCAAAAGAAATTATGGCCGAGAATCAAATTGCTAATTTGACCACTAAAAGTCGGAAATTGCCCTAGTTTACTTGCGTGAAGGTGGTGTGCCACATATCGTTGGAAAAATCAAGGAAGGCTACAACTTTGCTTTAGATCGCACTTCAATTAGAGGTCTGCAAAAAAATTTATGGGCCTCCAAAGTCACAAGAGCCCCAATTTTGGGAATTTTGAAACTCCCAACTTGAAAGTCTTGAGATAAAATGACATTTGGGTGGAGGCCCCGTGGTCAAGCATAGATAATACTATAAGAGGGAAGGTGATGACTTCCCCTAAGTCTGGGCTGTGGTGAGTCTTGTGAATCTATGTTTGCCCATGGTTTGTTCGTGCATCAAAAGTGCTCTAATTATGCATTGACTAACTTGTTGTTTAATTTATGCAAGTCCGTGTGAATAATTGACCTGCTTGTCATTCGTCTTAGTCCCCATCCCGGAGCTCCAACACACCCTTCTACCCCCGAAGTGTTGCGAGCCAAAGAACGTACCCCAACTACTTATCCTTTTATTGTTTTTACCTTGGACTCACAATTGAGTTTATCAAAGAGCTTATGGGTGCGTCATATTTAAACTAGGAATAGATAACCAAAGGTGTATTTACATCCACATTTTGCACCACAAAGTATACCAATGGGTAACCACATAATGGAACATCGTCGCCCTCAAGTCAACATAATTTTACCAATCATGTCAGAAGTGACAATTGTTGAAACTTAGAAACAACCTACTAAAGTAGTAGTTACTCAATCACTTGATGCAGGTACAACAACCATAGGAGTTGAGATGGTTGTTGCACCCACCATGGATGTTGTGAAAAAGGGAGTATTAATTAAATCTGTAACAAAATTGGGTAGTGATTGAGTGGAATCTTAATAGGAAAAAAACTTAGTGGGAGTACAACATTACCAACAACAACTATTGGACTTGTTGGGGCACGTCAAATGGTGTTTACCAAACTGATAATGATTACTTATGTGAATAGGATGGCAAATCGACCACTGGTGAATTCAATGGTTGTTGGAGGGTATAGAAGTGTGGATGTAACGAATCCAAGAAAAGGATATCAATAACCATTTCCTGTAACTGCACCAATTATTGATGACAAAGATGGTTATTATGTTAGGCCGAACAATGAAGTTATTAATTATCCTCATTTCAAAAAAGATGTCAATCTAAATGCTCATGTTGGAATGTTCAATTTTGTAGTAAAAGCAAATGTAGAGACTTTTAAAAAACATATCATCCATGTGTTTAGCTATACACTAAAAAATACAACATCAAATTGGTGTCATAATTACATGTCAAAATTCCCTTACTGTACTTTTTCAAAGCTTACATAGGCATTTTCAAACGTCCTTGAAAAACTCAAAATGACGATCAAATATACATGGAGTTGAAAAATATGAAGTAAGAGGAAATTGAGAGGGTGGAGGTTTACTATGAGCGGATTCAGAAGTTGGTTCATGGTTTACAATTACCAACCACATATAGTTTTTTGACTATTATGTTTAGAGCAGGTTTATAGTCATACCTCAAAATTACAACTATAGGAATGAAGCGATCAACATTACAACAACATAAAGAGGCGGCAATGTTGTGTGAAGAAGGCATGACTACTTGAGAAGCAAAGAATGCACTTTCAGTACCACATAATACCAAACAAGTAGTACCGACAAAAACACAAAGTAATACACGGAAGACTGACAAAAATTGCACACATTGTAAGATGATGAATCATAATGTGGAGACATGCAAAAAGAAGAAAGAGTAGACCATGGTGGCAACCATAGAGGTAACACAACCAAGTCAAAAACCACATAAAACATCTTCATATGCATGCCAAATCTATGGTTTGAATAGACATAAAATGATAGATTATCCAAAGTTTGCTAAGATGCAAAAGATGTTTCATGGGAAATCTGTGGCAATAACAAAGGTTCAACCTATTATTGAGACATAAAAAATCATTGCATATGTGAATGTGGTTGACGCGCTCCCAAATCACGGGGTGAAACCCACTTGAGGGTTTCACAAAGTCAAGTTGCGGAAAGTTGAAACTTGGAGGCACGCTCCCGGCTTCCAACTCTAAAAAGGGGTAGAGGGTCGAGTTGGGAGCCCAGGGATTAGATTAGGAAGAGGGACTAGCTTAGCTCGTGTGAAT
>Ga0116227_10016732_pt1 | contig 10439 bp, 8 predicted proteins | sample S1TSphgellanicum_FD_89693 | JGI IMG/M metagenome (GOLD analysis project Ga0116227, IMG submission 89693) | Host-associated microbial communities from peat moss isolated from Minnesota, USA - S1T2_Fb - Sphagnum magellanicum MG | ecosystem: Host-associated > Plants > Peat moss > Unclassified...
ACTGGAATAGGAAAGTAACTAGGTTACTTTCACAAGGTTGAATTACTTTCTTTACTTATTTTAGTTTGGTTATTTGTGGTTTGGTCTTGTAGTTAAATACCTTGGTGTTGATGGTTTGTTTCTATTTTCTTCATTACACAAGTTTATGTATTTCTTGTGACAAGAACCTTGAAGAGTTCTTGATGTTGTGTTTTGTGTTGTGAGCATTATGTTATAGTTTCCTTTCAATAAAGATTTATGTTTGCACTTGAGTAGATCTCCTATTGCTTAACATTGATGAGGAAGGCAAAGAATATGTTATCGCCTATGCATCTCGAAGCAACAACAAGGCTAAAAGCAACCACTCTTCATACAAAGGGGAGTGTTTTGCTGTTGTATGGGCCATCATACATTTCAGGCCCTATATTTATGGCACCAAGTTCACTTTGTATACCGACCACCAACCTATCAAGTGGTTGATGACCAATGACAAGCTTATTGGTAAGTTTGTTTGTTGGGCGCTTATACTTTAGGAGTGTGAGTTCAAGGTTATTCACCAACTTGGTATTACACATCAAAACACGAATACCATGTCGCGGAGACCCCTCATTACCTCTGAAGATTTCTAAAAAACCAAACACAACTTCGACCAGATTCCAACAGTACATGTATCTTATACATCTAGTTATCTTGCACTACTGCAATGTAACCCGGTTGAACATCCCATTGTGGATATATGGGAGGACTTGGACACTTTGAGGTTTCTTTAGCATGGGGAATACCCTCCTCAAGTTACATCAAGTCATCAGGATCACATACAACAACGGTCCAAACGCTACTCATGGAGGGACAATCACCTCATCGGATGCTTACCACAAGGCAATAGAGTGGTTCTTCCACCGCATGAATGGCTTGATCTTATTCAGAATGTACACTCGGAGTTTGGAAACTTTGGAATTAAGTGTATTTATAGCCTTCTTGCTCCTCATTACCATTGGAGAGGTATGTATGCTCAAGTTCGAAATGTCATTACTAAGTGTGAATAATGTGATAGAATGAAAATTTCCTTCTCCTCTCCACAGCTCACGTTTTCTCCACTCCTTATTCAGGGCATGTTTTATCACTAGTCATGTGATTTAGTTAGAAAGTTACCTCAAACTTCTAGGGGTAATGTCTACATCATGCTTATGATTGAACATTTTTCAAAGTGGGTCGAATTTGTTGTGCTACCAGACGAGTCATCACACAACACCCGTCAGGCTTTCTTACAACAGGTCCTAAGTAGGTTTAGGACTTGTGTTGAGTGCCTTACTGATCAAAGATCAGAATTCAGAGGAAAATTCCAAGACCTACTTGACCATGCTCTCATTGACTATCACCGAACTTCAAGGGATCATCCCCAATCTAATGGCCTTGCAGAGAGGATGGTTTAGACATGTAAAAAGGGACTTCAAAAAAATTGCCTCACTAGGAACAAAAAGGATTGGGACTTGGCCTTACCTTACATCGGCATGGGTTATAGGATGTCCAAACACGCCTCTTTGTCTCATTTCACTCCTTACTTTTTATTTTTTGGGAGACATCTCATTCCACCTTCTTCCATTGTTGCTCAAATGGACCAGGTAGTGAACTTGGACTCCCCAACCACTTGGGTTAAGGTCATCGCAAAAAGGGCTGCTCTATTCAAGAGAGTTATGCCCATGGCCATGGAGAATTTGTCCATCGCACATCATCAAGACACCTTACGATATACACACACAAGGTGGCAATTACAAACCTAAGGTGAGACAATTTGATGTTGATGACTTTGTGTATTTCTAGTGGCAACCTAATGATAATCTAGACGCTTCTTCTAATCACACTATCTTGAGGATTAAAGCGATCATGCCTTCATGTGTGTTGGAGTTGTAAAGAGCTAATAGATGCACAATTCAAGATCATTCCAAAAACTATGCGCCCTGCCATTTGCTAGACTTGGATCCTACCATCATCACGTCAACTTAGATTCCTCCACTTGACTATCCATGTCACGTATGTCAAAGGACAGACGGTGTTGATTACATGTTGCTTTGCGATAATTATAATGAAGGATACCATCTATTCTACTTAAAGTCGGAGCTCCCTCAAGTTCTTGCTGGCATTTGGTACTGTTCATCATGTTCTCTTGTAGCACCTTGATTTCTACTTAGACCATGCCTCATTTTTCCCGACTCAGGTCTGGGGGGGGGATACATGAGAATTTCATTTCAGCCTCCTCTTTGCATTGTATATATATGTGGGTGCATCTCTTTTTGGTTGATTAGTTTTTACCTTTGATTGGTTTTAATCTTTTTGTTCAATAAAATTTACTATGGATTTACACCCCTACGATATCGAACATCACAATACTACATGTCACAATAGTAATTTAGATGATCCCAAGATCTCAAAACAAAATTGACCATAAACTATAGTGTCATGATGCTTTATGTTAAGGAATTTCTATCCCAAAATTAAATTTCTTACTATTTGCTATTGAGCAAAGGTTTTCAAAGATCCTAACACTACATAAGAAGAGATTAGAAAAGAAAGAATCACAATCCAAGTTTGGAGAAGCAAAAAACTTTTTGCACTTTGTTCTCACTTTGTGTGTGTGTGTGAACCACAAGTGGGATGGAAATTTAAAATCTATTAGGTTATATGATTAATTTCTACTTGCTATGTTGTTAGATTATGTATTCTTTCACTATTCTAATTCAAATAATGTTACCAAGAAAGTCATATGCCATTCATTAATCCATGTCCACCATAGAGCTACTCTTTAAAAATAGTTTGCTAACAAAGCTAACAAATTTTACAATAGTTTATGTTGGGGTATTAGGAAGGTTTAATCTTGAAGCTCTTATTAACTTCTTTGAGTGTAATGAATGAGGTGACATGAAGTTGTCTTACGCGTATTATATGAAAGATGTGGTGTTGCATACTAAATTAGGAGTTTTAGAACTTTACATAATAGCATTGGTGCATATTTTTTGTCACATGTCTACTATCTTCACTCATTCCCTAGTTGTTTTTTATTGGCTTTCAATTATCAAATGACATGAATTAGGATTCTTAAAGTAAAAAACAATCATATGAATTTCCATGCATGTTATCATCAAAGTTTTGGATTATATGATGCTACAACAATTTCTCAATTGACTTGGGATGATGGTTCAAATGGCCATGGATGTCATATCAACATTCTATAAGCACACCCACAATTTTCCTGTTCATTGTCATATTAAGAAATTGAGATAGTTGTACTAAGATGGAAACTTTACCTCCACATCTTTTCAAGTTTCAAAATTTTAAATCTCAAATGATACCTTGACAACAATGATCCACAACTAATACCAAAGTCCATACATTGTAAAACTTGTTTAAAATTTACTATGTATTTGGATGACATGTTTTAAAGCAAATTTTGACTACATTTGAAAAATGCAAAACCCATCCCTTTTCACAAATGCTCTTCCACCATATAAAAAAAAAAAAAAATTTTTGAGAAGGTATTTTTTAATTTTCCATAAAGACCTTCCATTTTTGAGTCTTGCAGATGATTCATTTTGTTTATTTTTGGATGATTTCATCTACTGAATTTTTTGATAAGTCTTTACATTCGATAAGGCATTCAATTGATGACATTACAAAAAGCGAAGTAATGTTCACAAACTTTCACCTTGTATGGGCCTATTTTATACTAATGCCTTTTATTCAAGCTTTATCCTACATTTTTCCACCTTTCAATTTGGACAAGTCCATTGCACAAATTCTTTTTTCATATATGCATATTTATATAATTGTGTATTTTAGTGGTTTGGAGTTTAAACACAATTCTTTTGTCAAACTAAATGGAAAATGATATTATTTGTTTATTGTGTTAGTCAAAATATTCATGTTTGGATCACCTTGAATGTGGGTCAATGTGGGTTGGGGCCACAAATTCTTCCATTGTTCGTTTTTGAATATGTTTAGATAGTATGGGATGATCACACATTAAAGTACACCTTGCTTAATATGAAATTTGTAATGTTCATTAATTTCTTGTTTTAATTGAAATGCATAACATTCCTTACTTTTCTCTTCAAACACATTCTTTGAAGCAAGATGGAATAAAACTAGAGGAGCATAAGGGCAAGGAGGTGTATTCAAGTTTTAGGTAGTGTGATTGCAAGGTTGAATTGGCCGATGCTATTGATTTTGTAACATTCCCAAAAGTTTCCCCCATAAATTCTTCAAGACTTCCTTACCTTAAACACAAGATAATGGGCCACTAAGGGTGGATTTTGGGCCTTAAAACATCTCCATTATAATGACCTAAATGCCCTCACAATGACAACCTTAAGAAAGAAGTGGTGTCATGGTCCCAACACTATAACAAAATGTGTCCTTATTTACCAAATGTTTTCATTACACCCTAAACCCTAGACCTAATGAGGGTCCAATGGATTCATTGGTACATTAAATAAGAACTATATAATGAACTACACCCACATTTTATAATATTACACTAACCTTGTTTTTTTCCATCCCTACTCCAAAAATGACACTCATTGTACCATCACCACCAAATGCACTAGCATTATGAACTACATGTGTATTTGTTTTTTCTATCCATTTCATGAATCAAAATAGTTATGACGGAGGAGTTTGAAATCAAAAATGGGTCATGAATTTGATGATGATGAAAAAAATTTAGTGCAAGATTCCTTGAAATTTATGTCTTTGAATGGCATTGAGGATTTTGTTGCAACATGACAACAATAAATCTACTATTCCTCCATTTCTGAGTTGGAAACCAATAATTTGAAAATGAAAAACTAGTCATAGCTTGAAGGAGGAGAACATGAACTTAATTTTTCCCAAAAAAACCATTTTGCATCTCATCATGCATCATTAGCTACAATGTTGTTCAAGTGGGAAGAAGTGTTAAAAAAGCCCAAAGCGATGATGCCAAAAAAAACTTGAAAGAAATATGTTATTTTATTGCTAAATTTGTGTACTCAAATTTTCACCCATAATGAAAAACATAGTAAAAAAAACCTCTTCATCCACTTGTTGAAGCACAAAATGACACACCCCCAAACTCCTTGATAAATTCAACTATGAGTATACATCAGAAGGAAAAGGAGTTGAGGTACGACCCTTAGTTCACAACACTTCGAGGATAGAGGGGTGTGTTGGAGCTCCAGGATGGGGACTAGGACAAGTGACAAGCAAGTCCATTATTCACACGGACCTACACAAACCAAACAACAAGTTGGTTAGTGCGCAGTTGAAACATTTTTGGTGCATGGATGAACCATAAGCATACACAAACTCACAAGACTCACCACAGCCCAAACATGGGGGAAACCATCACCTTCCCCTTTATAGTATTTTTTATGATTAGCCACAGGGGCTACATCCAAATGTCATTTTGTTTCAAAATTAAGATTTTTGTGACTTTGGAGGCCCATAACTTTTTTTCAAACCTTTGATTGAAATGATGTCTAAAGCAAAGTTGTAGCCTTCGTCAAAAGCTTTCCGACGATATGTGGCACGCCATCTACACGCAAGTAAATCAGGGCTTCCCAACCTTTTTTTGGGGCCATAATCTGTGTTTTAAGTACTCAAATGGGATGTGTGAGCCCATTTTAACATCTACCTTCCAAGAGCTTTCGAACAATATGAGAGATTCTTCAATCCAATGAGTTTTGGCCCCTATAATCACTCTCTGAAGATTCGAAAGTCCAATGGGACTCCAATTCCCAAAGTGGTAGCTTAGTTGGGAGTGTGTGGGTTCATTTCCTCACACCCTCCTACACTCCCGGGAGCATGAAATGTGACTCTCGAGCTTCATTATCAGCCCCCACCTTTGCAAGCCCTTGCCTTGGTTGTGAGCCCAAGGTTAGGGTCACGACACAAGAAGTTGAATTGAATTGGTTGTTTTCAAATTGAGACATAACCTCATGGAAATTTTTATTGATTGGTGCAACATCACGACAAGGCATGTTATGTGATTCCAATGTTATATGTGCTATTTATTTTTATTATTATCATCTTTTCATATTGACAACTAACACATTTGTTATTATTGTTTTCTTTGCCCTTTTCATGGAGCCCAATAAAATACATACAAGTTCATTTTGAACTTCATTTTTTTCATTACTATTCAATGTTGTTGATTGTTATTGTAGTACATGGTTAGGTCCTCCCTTTATTGCATCATAAATATGAAAAACCAAAATTGTTCTTGTTCAAGTGCTTGTTATTTGCTTCTAAATATCAACAATGAGACAAATAGAAAAATAGATTTTATATGAATCCTCCTCCTCTCAAGAAAAAAATTCAATAATTGATATCTTATTTATCAATTAATTCTTTCAAAATAAAAAAAAACCACAAGGGTCACAATTTCCCATCCAAGACCAAAAGCTTTTAGTTGATGCACACCCCCACCATCTAGCCATAGCTATTGGATTTATTTTTTGGATCTTGGAGCATGAGAAGGAGACATGAAGTCCTACAAACATTGTTAATGTTGCAACAACTAAAATCCATCAATTCTCAATTCAACCTAGACAAACGTGGTGTAATGTAGTTGGGTGTCATCAAAATACCATCTTCAATGCTTTCCTCATTAAATCAAGAAAATCAAGAAGAACATCATAGAAAAAACATAAACTCAAGAACTTCTTTAACATCCACTTCAAAAATTCCTCATTGTGACATGCTCCAAACAAGGGATTTGTAAACTCATTATTCTTGGGGATCCCTAGGAAAACTTTTTAAGTTATAAGAAGGAAAAAACTACTATAGATATTTTTTTGAACAATCCTAAAAGACTAGGAAAAAAAGGAAGAGGAGATGGGAGAAGAAGGTCTCACATGGGTTGAATGTGCACAAAGGATTGGATTGTCCAATTATTGTAGAAGGAAGATATGGGTAATGGAATTGAGGAAAAGTTTTAATTGAAGTCCTTGTTATGAATTATGAGTGCAACCCACACCTAATTCTTTTTATGCCATCTCTAACTCCAAAACTGATAACACATTAGGAAAAAAAATAGTTAGTTGGCTTTGTTGTGTGGAATTCCAATGGGGCACCATGGCTCCAAATTGCCACAAGTCTGACAAATTCCCTAACAATATTGATTTTGTAAACGAATTTGTATAGTTTGCAATGAAGATGCTCTTAGTGTGAGTGCCCAAGTTATTCTATATAACATTTAGAAGACCATACTTAATTGTTCCACAAGCTTTTTAGGAGTTTTAATTGGCATAATTGGCTATGGTGGCTAATTTAGTCATTTCCTATTTAGGCTATTTTCCAGATCTTATTTGACACTTTCTTGTTTTATCATACGTACTTATGGTCCATAATGCCAATGAATGTGTTCCCTTGGACACATTCTACCAAATACTTTAGCCTCAAGGTTCAGCCTACTAGCCTGGTTTTAATTTATTCACTAATGTAAGTAGAACTAGTGTAACCAAGGGCACATGCTCAACTAATTTCTCCTTCCAAACCCAATTTTGCAATTTGTTTGAATTTCCGGCAACAAATTCCATTCGAAAATGAATATCTTTTGCACCTTAGCTCTAAAAAATGTGAAAAAAATTCTATTACATCGGATTCACCAAGAGCTTTCCAACAATATAAGGAACACCCCCAAATTCCAATGCAGTTTTCAATTTCAATTTTATTTAATTTTCATTGGGAAAATGGTTTAATAATCAATATCTTCCACATTGTAGCTCCAAATAGTCCCAAACCAAGTCAGTGCACCCCTACTCATCGAAAGTTTTCTAAAATACCAAGAGTACAGTTTGAAGTTTGAAACGTCATGGTTTGGGAAATCTTAACGTGACACACAAAACAGGGGGTGTGCTACACTGTGGCCTTGCCATTTACATTAAAAAACTATCTTAAGGCAAAAGAAAAATTATATAAACTCAAATATTTCACCATGCACAAATATAGTTTTTACAAAATTCTCTAAAAGAAACCAAAATCCTTCAAAATATTATAATTCTATAATTAATCTCAAGTTTCAACACAAGCCAAAAATATCATCTTTCAAAAATCCTCATATAAAAATAGATTTATTAATCCAAAATCCCTTAAGCTACTATACTCTATAATGAATCTAAACACAATATCCTTGCTTTGGTAGGCAAGGTGAATAAACTACCTTGGTTCATAGATAGATATCCTTTAGGGGTTTAGGTTCTCTAGTATGTAACTGGTTGTGGTGTATTATTAAGTGTTATTTTAAGTTTTTCACAAGGAAGGAGATGCCATGGTTTCCTTGTTCCACATTTGATTCTGTGAATTCCACTTGTGATGTAGATATTGGTGGAGAATACTCTTATAGTGGGAAACATTAGCCACATTATGGTACATGCATTGATAGAATATGTTACCACCAGATGGAATAACACCTTAAACTACTGAGCTCAATGTGTTTTGAGGTAGAATGGGCCCACTCTATAATAAAGGTTGTGAACCCAATGGCAAGGATGCAACCAAACCACTTGTACTAAAAATTTGGTATCTATCATTAAATAGAAAACCAAAGTCCTTAAAGTAACCTACTTTGGAAGAAAAAACAAGTTCCATAATATCCAAAATGAAACAACATATCTGCAATCTTAAACCTTAAGAGCCTAAGCCTTTATGTAGTAAAAAAATGTGTTTTCACTAATTACATGTTGAGATTTTCAAAGGTAAAATGAATCCTAAACTTAATACAACAATCATATACATGTAAAGTTAGGGTACTCATGTTGATGCTCAAAAATGATGTTGTTGAGCACCATCAAAATAAATGGCTACACATTAGTAATACATCTATCCTCCCAATGATCTAAACAAGAAAGTGCATGTACAACACAAATGGGTTTAGGACCGAAACTATGTATGATTACTACATAGTTATGAAATCTATGTTCTTGGTTGCAAAATTATTCTCTCACCCTTCTATTGTCAATGCAAGCCTCACCATTTTCCTACCATGAACTAAACACAAACAACACCAAAACCATTCAAAACCAAAAACTCGAAGCCCTTCACAATTCTATTCCATTAAACTTTACATTTGTACAACAATTTTGTAACAACTGAAGGTGTTTTTCAAGGGCACAAACACCCATTTATATACCATCCAAAAGGAAACTACTCAAGAAATTACCTATCACACAAAATAATCTAAAGATAATTAATCACATGGTTCCCCATGTGATTTCACATAAAATAATCAAAATATAATTAAACACATGCCTACCCATGTGATTCCATAAATTAATCAAAAATAACTTAATCACATGGTGCACATGACTTTCACATAAATTAATATGTGAAAATCAATGCACCATGACCAAATTATGGAATCCTATCACTAAACTTACCCCTTTAAACAATTACCTAAATAATTATGTAATTACATCAAGTTACACATCAAGTTACATGCCCACTCCTTTTGCAAAAAAAATTGGAACCAAAAGTGCATACATATTACCTCCAAATACATGACAACCAAGCCTTTTCTTGTACATACATAGGTTGTGTATCACTAAGAAAGACATTCTTTTACAAAAAAACCCCTTTAGCATTGTTCTCCTAGCCAAGCAAATGGTAGATGGCATTGCCAAAATTAAATAGACAAGATGGATTTTGTAAGAAATATTTAAGATATGCATGAAGGTATGTGTCAAATTTGAATGGTAGATGTACATAACTACATAAAAGAAATATATTTCAAAAAAATTATTATTATTTGGAACCAATTCACTTCACATTCAATGACTTAGTTCATAATTTTGGCCTCATGACCTAGAGTATCATAGAATTTTTTTGACCCAAGAGTGAGAAATTGAAAAAAGGGTAAGGCTTATGGATGATATTTGAGGTTCAAATAAGAAGGTCCAAGCCTAGGGAAGACTTGGTCAACTAAACAAAAATGGTGGTGGAAAGGATCTGCCTTGAATGCCAAAAGCTACTTATAACATTGGGGCTGCCCAAAATAAGCAATAACCTACCCCCTACGCAACATGCTCCTATGGACAATGGGGGTTTGGGCATGATAAGAGTAGAAGAAATTTGGGATTATTCACAAACAACAAAATTCAATAATATGAGCCACTTATGGGGGTCGAGGAACTTTACAAGAGAGCTTTTTGTTTTCCATTTTTTGGGGTCAGGTCCTAATTTCCCTTTTTTTTTCCCCAAATGAAGACAAGAGAAAGGCACATTTCTATTATGGAGGTAGTATTTGAGTGTGAACTTTTGTTTCTCCTTTTCAAAACAAAACCTAAACAAATCCAGGTTTTCACTTATGTTTAACTTACACACACACTTGATATTGATTAGGATCACAATCAAAGGGTTTTAAAACACATTCGAACACGTCCATAATGTAGCTTCAAAGAAATGCAGTTCCAACAAACACACCCCCC
>Ga0116227_10016733_pt1 | contig 10438 bp, 5 predicted proteins | sample S1TSphgellanicum_FD_89693 | JGI IMG/M metagenome (GOLD analysis project Ga0116227, IMG submission 89693) | Host-associated microbial communities from peat moss isolated from Minnesota, USA - S1T2_Fb - Sphagnum magellanicum MG | ecosystem: Host-associated > Plants > Peat moss > Unclassified...
ACGACCAGCGGTACCGCGGTCGCCGGCCAAGATTTTACCGCGACCAGCGGCACGCTGTCCTGGAGCGACGGCGATGCGGCTGCGAAATCCATCATGGTTGCGTTGAGCACCACACCCTTCAATGGCGCCAAGAATTTCTCCATCGCTCTATCGAACGCGAGCGGAATCCTGCTCGGATCGCCGAGCAGCGCAACGGTCACCGTCAATGGCAGCGGTACATCGTCGCCGACTCCGCAGGACGATGTGCAATTCTCCGCGACTACTTATACGGTCTCACAGAGCGCAGGTTCTGTGAGCATCAGCGTGACACGCGTCAACGGCTCGAGCGGCGCCGCCAGCGTGGCCTATGCAACCAGCAACGGCAGCGCGATAGCCGGGCAAAATTACACCGCGGCCAGCGGCACGCTGTCGTGGAGCGACGGCGATGCGGCTGCGAAATCGATCCCGGTGGCCTTGAGCGCCACGCCCTTCAGCGGCGCCAAGAACTTCACGATCACGCTGTCGAATGCGACCGGAATTTTGCTCGGCGCGCCGAGCATGGCGACAGTCACCATCAATGGCAGCGCGGCGCCGCCGACCAGCGGCGGCACCGGCCCGGCCGCGAAGCTTGCCGCCAAACTGGGCCTGCCCTCGCGACTGTTGCTGGGCTTGTCGGATGCGGTGGCGGACATTCAGGCACAGGGAATCAAAGTCGATATCTACACGCAGTATCTCGCCGGCGATTGGCCCAGTTGGAATAGTCCACCGTGCGACTACGTCTGTGTTGTGGCACAAGAGGCCGCGACGCTCAATGCCGTGCCGATGTATGTGCAATATCAGATGGCGAATGACGGCGAGGGCAATCTCGCCGCGTTGACCGACACGTCGTTCATGGCGACTTATTGGTCGCGCTTGAAATTGCTGTATCAGGACATCGCCGCCACCAACAAGCCCGCGCTGGTGAACCTCGAGCCCGATTTTTGGGGTTTCGTGGAACTGCAAGGCCCGGCCGCCGATCCTGCGACCATGGCCGCCATGGTGAACACCAATCCGGACTGCGCCTCGCTGCCCAACAACGTGAAGGGCGTTGCCGCCTGCATGATTGCGATGGCCCGCAAATATGCGCCCAAGGCGTACGTCGGCTTTCCTCCGTCCGATTGGGGCGGCAGCAACACGGCCGCTGTCGTGGCCTTCATGAATTCAGTTGGCGCGTCCGGCGCTGATTTCATCATTCAGCAAACCTTGGATCGCGACGCCGGTTGCTACGAAGCGATGCCGCAGCCTTCGGAATGCCAGCGCAGCGTCTCCGGCGCGTATTGGGATGAAAGCAATCAAACGCATCCGAACTTTCAAGACCATCTGACCGAGACCCAGGCCTATCACACCGGCATCGGCAATCTACCGGTCATTTGGTGGCAGACCCCGTTGGGCGTACCTTCCACCACGCCGGGCGGTACGCCCTCGCATTACCGCGACAATCGCGTGCATTACTTTCTGACTCATCCCGATCAACTGACCGCGGTGGGCGGACTCGGAGTGGCATTCGCCGGCGGAGCCTCCTATCAGACCACGATAGATACCGACGGCGGCCAGTTTCAATCGCTCAGCGGGTCGTACCTGGCATCTCCGGCGGCGCTGCCGTAGCGGCGCGCCCCGGCGATCGTTCAGGCAAATGGATACGGTCCGATAAACTTTCCAATCTGACTCGCATGACTGACAAAACCATGTCCGTCACGGAATAGATGGAGCATGCAGGTCCGCGGTCCAACATGCGACTGAGGGCGCGCGAGTGGATCAAGTTGCAGAGCAATCTCGGTCGCTGTGCTTGGACAGGCGCATGCGACTGTCCCGGCCCAACGCCGCAAAATTTGCCGATGAACATGACCGCATAGCACGATCTCGACGTTGCTGAACTGCTCGACGACCGCCGCGAGACGCGCGGACTCGAAGTAGCCATATTTGTCCATGTAGGGAATACCCGTCACAAACGGCGGGTGATGAAGCATGATAATCGTAGGTTTCTGTGCATCCTCCTCCAGCAAGTCGGCCAGCCACCGCAGCCCGACATCGTCGATATGACCGTGGTGTTTGTCCGTGACGCACGAATCCAGCCCAACGATGCGAACCGGGTAGTCATCGACACAGTAGTGCAGCGGTCCTTCCGCCGGTAAGTAAGAGTGATCGGCGAATGCCGCCCGCAGATTCTCGCGGTGGTCGTGGTTGCCCGGGATGACCAAGTAGGGAATATCAAGACGACTCAGCAATTTGCGCGCTTCACGATATTCATCTGGCATCCCAAAATCGACCAGATCGCCCGTCAGCAAAATCAAGTCCGGGCGCCGGTCAAGACAGTAAAGATGATCCAGAGCCTCTATGAACATCTGATTGGAATCCACGACTCCCTGGTATAGGTGCCCGGCAGGACGAATGTGGGTGTCGGATAGCTGTGCGATGAGCATCAGTCATGATCACCTTGGAACAGTGGTCTGACAATACGCAGTTCGACGCAGGTGCATGGGCGCGCTGATCGGTGGCGTCAGCACAAAGATGTGACGTCCATCACCTTATTGACTCCCCGAACAGTCAAACCTCCGCGGGGATCGCCGACACCATGTCCTATAGTGTCATTCCGCATGCAATTCGACGGCATCCGCACCGCCAAAAAGGTTCTCGCCATCACCGTGATCTACATGGTCGCGGTGATCGCATTGAATCGTTTCGCATTCAGCGATGCTTGGAGCATCATCTGGCCGCTGAACGGCGTGAATGTCGCCCTGCTCCTGATGCGGCCGCGCTCCAGCTGGGTGTGGATGCTGATCGGGATCGAATTGGGTACCGGGCTCGGTGACAGTCTCGACGGACTGCCCGTGTGGATGAAGCTGTTCGATCGCAGCTGCTCTGCGCTCGAGGTGGTGCTGTGCGCCCTCATGTTGCCCCGCTTCACCACCCTCGATCAATGGCTGCGGACGCCAGGCTTGTATCCGCGTTTCGTTGCCGGACTGATCCTGGGACCCGGTCTCTCAGGCCTCATCAATGCCTGGGTCTACTACTACTCCCTGGGCACCCCGTTCCTGACGACCTTGGACGCCTGGTCAATCGCCGACATCCTGGGCATCGGCGCTACCATGCCCTTGACGTTGGCGCTGCAATCGAAGCAGATGCGCGATCTGTTCCGGCGCGGCAGTGTAGCCAGAACCTTTGGGATCCTGGGATTCACCTTCGTCACCGTCGCCGCCATTTTCTCGGTCAGCCGCTTCCCGATCTCCTACCTGCTGTTCCCGCTGCTGTTGCTGGTCGATGCCACGCTCGGATTCGCCGGCTCGGCCATTGCCATGGTCGGCGTGGTGCTGCTCGTGATCTACTCGACCTTTCATGGTCATGGTACGTTCAGCGTGTGGTCCGACCGTGGCGGCGTCGACCGCGATCTGGCGCTGCAGGTCTATTTCGGTTTCCACATGCTGGCCTTGTTCCCGGCCTCCATCATGTTCATGGAACGTTCGCGCATGGCGAGCGAGCTACTGGCGTCGCACCGCGAGATCGCCGCCCGGGCGAACGTTCTGGAAGCCCTCAGCCTCAAGGCGGAGGCGGCCAATCGCGCGAAGAGCGAATTTCTGGCCAACATGAGCCACGAGATCCGTACACCCCTGAATGGCGTGATAGGCATGACGGGACTGCTCCTCGAGACGCCGCTCGCCCCCGAGCAGCGCGACTACGCGGAAATCGCCCGCTCCAGCGGTCAGTCGCTGCTGGGCCTCATCAATGACATTCTCGATGTGTCGAAGATAGAGGCAGGCCGGCTGGACCTCGAGTGCATCGATATGGATGTCCGCAGCCTCATCGAGGATGCGGTCGATTCGGTGGCCCTGCGGGCCGCCGAGAAGGCGCTCGAAATCATCGTCGACATCGATCCGGCGACGCCCTCGCATTATCGGGGTGATCCCACGCGCCTGCGTCAGATTCTGCTTAACTTGCTGAGCAACGGGATCAAGTTCACTGAACGCGGGGAGATCGGGCTCTCGCTGCACGCCGACCGCGATTTAGGGCAAGGCGCGCGATTGCAGTTCGCCGTATGGGACACGGGGATCGGAATCGCGCCGGACCGATTAAGCTCGCTCTTCGAACCCTTCACCCAGGCCGACACCTCCACCACGCGCCGCTTCGGCGGCTCAGGGTTGGGCCTCAGCATCGCAAGACAGTTGGCCCAGGCCATGGGTGGCGGTATCGAAGTGGAGAGTATGCCCGGCGTCGGCACGACATTTCGCGTGAACGTGCGGCTCTCGTGCCCGGACGCTGCGCCGGCGCAGTCGCAGGTCCAATGCCGCCCTGGGCTGGCAGTACTGCTGGCGGTGAGCCATCCGCAGATCCGAATGATCCTCGCCCGACAGTTGAATGTCGTCGGATGCGCGGTAAGACATTTCGCGACGGCCGAAGAGGCCCTGGCTGATTATCGCCAGCAGCTGAGCGATGCCGAACCGCCGGCGGTCGCCATCATCGATCAGCGCTTCTCGGATCACGACGCGGCATGGCTCGCCGCGAATATCCGGGGAATCAATTCCCCGCCACCGGCATTGATCTTGCTGCGGGAATTGTCGGAGCAGGGTACGGAGTTCGACCGAATGCTGTTCGACCGTGTCGTCAACAAGCCGGCAAAACCCGGCCTGTTGATCCGCGCCGTTGCGCAGCTCACGCAACCAGCGGCCGGCACGCCGGCTGCGATCCCCGAGGCGCTTCCGGTCACGGCGCCGGCGTCCGGCCTGCGCGTGCTGTTGGCGGACGACAACGCCGTAAATCAGAAAGTCGCCACGCACCTACTAAAAAGAATCGGCGCCCAGGTGCACTGTGTCGCCAACGGACTGGAAGCCCTGCAGGCGCTGCGCGATACGGACTTCGATGTCGTACTGATGGATTGCCAGATGCCGGAGATGGACGGCTTCGAAGCTACGCGGCAGCTGCGCAACTCGGCCAATGGTTACCGTAATTGCCGTGTGCCGGTTATCGCACTCACCGCCAATGCGCTCTCCACGGATCGCGAACTGTGCCTCGCCGCGGGCATGAATGACTACCTTTCCAAACCCATCGACCGGCAGCGTCTAGAAGATGCATTGAGCCGCGCCATGGATCGCAGCGAGCTTCCGCCCGCGGCCGCCGCTCAGGGCGGCAAGGCGTAGGGCGTATGCGCGGCGTACTTCGCCCAGTCCGAGGTCAGTGCGTTGACCACGGGTGATCCCACGCGAAACGCTGCCTCCAACGAGGGAATGAACGCCGACAGATGACTGGCGCTGTCATCCGAAGACTCTGAGGCCAGCAGTTGTGCGGCGCTCTGGCCTTTCGCCGGCACTGAATAATTCGCCGCGGTCCGCAACACCAACACGCGGTCGGCATCGACCCGATGGCTCTTGGCCAACATCTGCAGCGAGTGGATGACGCCGTGATCTTCCATCGCCGTCGTCACGGATTTACCGCGGCCTTCGGTCCAATAGCTCATCCATTGGCTGGCGGATTCATTCATCAGTGTGCCCAACCACCAGTTGCTGGCCGAAATTTCATCGCCCTTGATGACATGCGGCGGCCGCTGAGCCTCCGGTTGATCAGGGTACGTGGCACGGATCGCCTGTAAATCCGCGGTGTCCTCGAGATGCGTGTCGGCGGTGAGTTGGTAGGCCCAATTCACCAGTGCCGGATTCAAATGGTAGACGTTGGGGCTGAAAATTCCTGGCGGGGGAGGCGGTGCTTGAAAAGGACGGCTGCGCGACAGAGGCACCAGCCCGGTGGTCCAATCCGCGGGAATTTCCCGGGCATCGATTTCATGGCTGAGATCGCGATCCACGACCCATTCCGCCCAGGCGGCCGATCCGACCGACCCCAAGTTCGGGTTGATGCCGGCGATACCTGCGATCAGCCAGTACGCCTGGGTCAAGTCGAAACGTGGATCGAGCCCCAGTGCCATCGTGGACGCCGCGCTGTTGATGGAGCCGCTGCCGACGACGATGCCGAGCACATGGGTTTTTGGGTTGTAGCGCAACGCCCGATTACCGGCGGGGAAGGGCAGAGACTGCGGCAAGGGCAAGCGCTCGACCCAGAATTGGAACTCGCCCGGCGTGTCGCCGGTGTCGGCACCGAGGTCGAAGGTGGTGACGATGACGACCCGCACGAGGATCTTGGCGGTGGCAGCGTGGGCAGACGTTGCGACCAGGGTGAACAGACTGAAGACCATCATCCCTAAAGCGATTTTCAAAGTGCAGATACTCCGGCGAGTTCCGTCAGACTCTGGGCCCGAGTCAGGGCGATGAACTCTCTTATATATGCAGCTTCCGCGGCCACGACCGTCGTGGCTGCATACAATTCGCAGCGCAGCCCGTGCTGGCCGATCGGCCTCGACACCACATAACCGCGATCAATATAGTTGCCCACCGTCCAAGAGGGCAGGGCAGCGATGCCGCGGCCGCTGGCCACCAGCTGCAGGATGGCGACGGTCAGTTCCGCGGTGCGCCGCTTGGGATTGATCTTCGCGGGCATCAGGCAGTGCTTCATGACATCGAGCAATTCGTCCGGAACCGGATAGGTGATCAGGGTTTCGTCCGCAAAATCTTGGGCTTCCATCCATGGCTTGGCAGCCAGACGATGCCTGGGGCTCATCAAAGCCACGCTTTCGTAGCGAAACAGCGGACTGAAAACGATGTCGGGGTGCGCCTCTTGCGGATCGTGCATGACGGCGAGTTCTGCCTCGCCTCTTTCGATCAAAGGCAAGGGATTCATCACGAACCCAGAGACGATGTCGAGTTCGACCTCAGGCCACAATTCCCGGTAAGCATCCATCGCCGGCATGAGCCAATCGAAGCAATTGTGGCATTGAACCGCCACCCGCAGCGGACCGGAGTGACCCTCGGCAAGCCTTGCCACATCTCGGCCCGCGGCCGCGACCTGGGGCAACACCTCTTTGGCCAATGTCAGCAACCGCTGTCCGATGGCGGTGAATCGCAGCGGTCGAATGTTTTTTTCGACCAGCGCGGCCCCATAATGACTTTCCAGGGCTTTAAGCTGGTGGGACAGCGCCGATTGGGTCAAGAACAGTCGCGCGGCGGCTTTTGACAGGCTGCCGCATTCCGAAAGCGCCAAAAGCGTCTCGAGATGGCGCAGTTCCAATGCCGTAGAAGACATGAGACTAATTCATTCCTAATATTAGAATAATGAAGTTGAGTCAAAGCCTAGGCTCTAGCATGCTTAATGTCGAGGCCATCCGAAGCGCAGGTTCCCATGTCCGATCCCATCGTATCGTTTGAATTCTTCCCGCCCAACGACGAGTCGATGGGTCAGCAACTATGGTCTGCTATTCAACGACTTGCGCCTCTGCAGCCGAGTTTTGTGTCGGTTACCTACGGGGCGGATGGCTCCACCCGCACCCGAACTCACGAATGCGTGATGCGAATATTGCGTGAAACCGACCTGCGAGTCGCGCCCCATCTGACGTGCGTCGCTGCGTCTCAGGACGAAGTGCTGGGCATTGCGCAGGAATACTGGCGGCAGGGTGTACGCCACCTCGTGGCTTTGCGCGGCGATGCCCCGGCTGACACGCTGGCTGCCGACGGACGCTACCGCCCGCACCCCGGCGGCTTCGCCTACGCCTCTGATCTGGTCAGCGGCCTCAAGCAGGTGGGTAACTTCGACCTGTCCGTGGCCGCCTATCCGGAGGGGCATCCCGAAACCGGCAGCGTCGATGCGGATCTGGATAATCTGCAGCGCAAGATTGATGCCGGCGCGACCCGGGCGATCACTCAGTTCGTGTTCGAATCGGACTTTTTTTTGCGCTACCGCGATCTATGCGCGGCGCGCCGCATCAATGCGCCTATCGTACCTGGCATCTTGCCGATCACCCGTTTTCCGCAGCTGGTCAAGGTGGCGAAGCGCTGCGGCGCCACGGTCCCTGATTGGCTGCATGCCCGCTTCGCCGGCTTGGATGAAGACCCTGAGACGCGGCGCATGATTGCGGCGAATGTGGCGATCGAGCAAGTGCAATACCTGCGCCGTCACGGCGTGGAAGAATTTCACTTTTACACCCTGAACCGCGCAGAACTCACCTATGCCATCTGTCACGCATTGGGGATACGACCTCGCGTCAGCGAAGCGCGGGTCGCCTGATGTCTGCAACCCGCGCCCCTGCCGGAGACTTCGCGGCACTGCTCAAGCAGAGGCTGGTGATTTTCGACGGCGCCATGGGCACCATGATTCAGCGCCATCGTCTGACCGAGGAGCAGTTTCGCGGCGCGCCTTACGCGGCCTGGCGCCGCGACTTGCGCGGCAACAACGATTTGCTGTCGATCACCCAACCGCAAATCATCGCCGATATTCATCGCGCCTACTTCGAAGCCGGCGCGGATGTGATTTCCACCAACACGTTCAATTCCACCGCCGTCTCACAGGCGGACTACGGCATGGAATCCCTGGTCCACGACATCAATTTCGCCGCGGCAACGCTGGCCCGCCAGGTCGCTGACGAAGTCTCGCGTCACAGCGGCAGTCAGCGTTTCGTGGCGGGGGCATTGGGACCCACCAGCCGCACAGCGTCGCTGTCGCCCGATGTGAATGATCCCGGTTTTCGCAACATCAGTTTCGATGAACTGGTGGCGTGCTATCGAGATTCGACACGCGCCTTGATCGAAGGCGGCGTCGACATCATTTTGATCGAAACCGTATTCGACACGCTGAACGCAAAGGCGGCGCTATTCGCCGTGCAGTCGGTCTATGACGAAGTGGGCTTCGAGTTGCCCATCATCGTTTCCGGCACCATCACCGACGCCTCCGGGCGCACCCTGTCAGGCCAGACGACCGAAGCCTTTTGGAATTCCATCCGTCATGCCAAGCCTTTGGTGATCGGGCTCAATTGTGCCTTGGGCGGCAGGCAACTGCGCCCCTATGTCCAGGAACTCGCGCGGATTGCGAACGTCGCGGTATGCGCCTATCCGAATGCGGGGCTGCCCAATGCCTTCGGCGAATACGACGAGACGGCCGAAGAGACCGCCGAGATCCTGCGCGAGTTTGCCGCCAGCGGGTTCCTCAACATGCTGGGCGGCTGCTGCGGCACAACGCCCGATCACATCCGCGCCATCAAAACGGCGGTGCAAGGCATCGCGCCGCGTGTGCTGCCTGAGATCGCACCCGCCTGTCGCTTGAGCGGCCTCGAGCCTTTGACCATCGATTCGAACAGTCTGTTCGTCAATGTCGGCGAGCGCACCAACGTCACGGGCTCCGCGAAATTCCGCAAGCTGATCGAAGCCGGCGATTACGCCGCGGCGGTCGATGTGGCCCGGCAGCAGGTTGCCAACGGCGCACAGATCATCGATGTGAACATGGATGAGGGCATGCTGGACTCGCAAGCCGCCATGGTGCGGTTCTTGAGCATGATCGCCGGCGAGCCTGACATTGCGCGAGTGCCCGTGATGATCGATTCGTCCAAATGGTCGGTGATCGAAGCGGGCCTGAAGTGCATGCAGGGCAAGGGCATCGTCAATTCCATCAGCCTCAAGGAGGGCGAAGACTCGTTTCTCGCCCAGGCGCGCAAGGTCATGCGTTATGGCGCCGCGATGGTGGTCATGGCGTTCGACGAGAAGGGCCAGGCCGACACGATTGAGCGCAAGGTCAGCATCTGCGAGCGGGCCTATCGCTTGCTGACTTCCCGCATCGGGTTTCCGGCCGAAGACATCATCTTCGATCCGAACATTTTCGCGGTGGCGACCGGCATCGAAGAACACAATCGCTATGGGCTGGATTTCATCGAGGCTACGGCGGGAATCAAGCGCAGCATGCCTGCTGTCAGCGTCAGCGGCGGCGTCAGCAACGTGTCATTTTCGTTTCGCGGCAACGAACCGGTGCGCGAAGCCATGCACTCGGTGTTTCTGTATCACGCCATTCGCGCCGGCCTCACCATGGGCATCGTCAACGCCGGCCAGCTGGCGATCTACGAGGACATCCCCACCGACCTGCGCGAGCGGGTCGAGGACGTCATATTGGCGCGCCGCGAGGATGCCACCGAGCGGCTGCTCGAGATTGCGGAGCAGTTCAAGGGCGGCGGCGCCGGGCCTAAACGCGGCGACGATTTGCAGTGGCGCACGCTGCCGGTGGCCGAGCGTTTGCAGCATGCGCTGATCAAAGGCCTGGATGAATTCGTGCTCGCCGACACCGAGGAGGCACGCCTTGCGGCCAAGCGCCCGCTGGATGTGATCGAAGGTCCTCTGATGGATGGCATGAATGTGGTGGGCGACCTGTTCGGCGCCGGCAAGATGTTCCTGCCGCAGGTGGTCAAATCTGCGCGCGTCATGAAGAAGGCCGTGTCGGTGCTGATTCCCTACATTGAAAAGGAAAAATCCGGCGCCGCGCGCTCCAATGGCAAAGTGGTGATCGCGACCGTCAAAGGCGATGTGCACGACATCGGCAAGAACATCGTCGGCGTGGTGTTGCAATGTAA
>Ga0116227_10016734_pt1 | contig 10438 bp, 10 predicted proteins | sample S1TSphgellanicum_FD_89693 | JGI IMG/M metagenome (GOLD analysis project Ga0116227, IMG submission 89693) | Host-associated microbial communities from peat moss isolated from Minnesota, USA - S1T2_Fb - Sphagnum magellanicum MG | ecosystem: Host-associated > Plants > Peat moss > Unclassified...
GAGAAGCCCCGCGGCAGCGTCGCAGCGCTTGCACGGGCAACCAGCCCGCGCTGCGCACTGCTCCTCCCCGCAGGGCTTCTCAGGGCAATCACGGTGCCTCAATCTAAGTCGGAAAGACCCTAGCCCTTCCGCGTGCGGGCACGCGCTCTGCACACATTGCGTGCAACGACCACCTTGGGGCGAAATGCCTGTGGCATTCGACAGATCCAGCACAAACGGATCTTTATGAATTATAGGGATAAAAAGCCGCACAGTTGAGATGCGCGATGCGCCCTGCTCATGCAGCGCGAGCTTATTTCGCCAGCGGCCCCATCATTCGGCGCTGCCGGACTTCCCTGCATGGGGCACCAATCGGGACCAGCGGGCGTCCAGTTTGCCTTGGGCATTGTCGGCCTTCACCCGCGCGATCAGCGAGACGCCGCGCAAAGTGACGCTATGGCTGCCGAACCACCCCCCCGAAATGTTGTAGCCGATGTCGTAAAGCGCAACATCCGTGCGCTCGTCGCCATCGACCAGAAAGCGCGTGGTGATCGCCACGGGAAGTTGCGCATCACCATGGCTGTTGTCCGGCACATGGGCGGCCTCGCGCGCCTTGATCAGCGCGTGTTCGAACCAGCCCGCATCGATGCGGGGCTCACCCGTGGTGTCCGCCGGCGCCACGCCAAGCGCGGCCGGAAACGCGATATGCTGATCCTGCACCGATTGTTCGCCTGACGCCGGTTTCAGCACGAGTTCCCGCTTGCCGACGTTCGTGGCGGACAGCACCAGTGTCCCGGAATGTACGGCGGCCTTGTTCGCCTCCGCCGCCTTCTGCGCCTGATCGGCGTTGCGCTGGCTCCAGTTGTTCCAGAACGTCAATCCGGAAATCAGGACCGCAATCACCGTCAGCACTTCGCCAAACGTAATCCAGCGCCGACGGCTCGCCGCCGCCTCCGCCTTGGCGGCGGCCTTCGATTCGGAACGGGGGGAGCTATCGGTCACGGACGCGCTTCCACCATTTGCGGCAGGGGCCGTCAAGTCGGGGGTTTGGTCTGGGTCCTGATCGCCCGCAGGCCTGTCCGCCTGTTCACGAAGTTTGGTTTCGCCGCGATAGCGGTCGTTCTCGGCTCCAAATTCGCTATCCGAAAGCGGCCAGTTTCCGCCTTGCCGACAGTTCGGCGCATCAACCTGGTGCCAATGCAGCGATCGACCGCGACCTTGCGCTGCCCGTCGTGCTCGCCGTCCTGACGCGCCTCAGCGATCCGCCCGCTGACTAACCCGCGTGATCACGACTGCGGCCAGCGCAAGCAGCAGGATCGCGCTCGCCTCGAACACGATGTTTTCAGGGGCCATGTTCTTGCTTTGCAGCACGATCAGGCGCGCCAGCGCCGTGATGGCGATGAATATGGGATAGATGAACGTCGCGCCCTTGCCTGTATAAAACACGCTGACCATGCCGATCACCTCGGTGTACAGAAACATCAGCAGGATATCGGCCAGCGTAATCGACAGTGTCCGGAAAATGTCGACGATCTCTGCGACCGCACCACCGACCGTCATCAGTGCGACAAGCAAGAGCAGAATCCGCTCGACCACATGAAAGCCGATCGATGCAATGGCGTCTTCGGTCTTGCTGACAGGCGGCCGGTAGCCGCTGTCGGAGGACAGGTCGCCTCCAGATGGCGGTTCGGGAGCGGACGGACGAGACATGGTCGGATGACGTATAGCACACGCCGCTTCCATAAGGGATGCTTGAATTCCGACGTCCGCCGGTCCGATCGGCGGCGGGGCATAAAATCTTTCCCTGCACCATCTGGCAGCGAACGTCACGATCCCGCCGAACGGGTTGCCGTTCTTCGGCCCCATTCGGTGAAATCCGCCTGCGGACGGGCGACCCTCTCCAACCCGCTCAGAACACCGCGTGCGGCGCGCTTTCCTTCAGCATGGCCTGCCGGATCAGCGGGATCGGCGGACCGCCGAACGACAGGAAAGTATCGTGGAATGCGCGCCAGCTTGCGCGGCCGCCGTGGGTCGCGGTCCAGTCGGTGCGCAGGCGGCGGATCATCAGTTTGCCCAGGGTATAGTTGAGATAGGCGGGATCATAGGTGCCGCGTGCGGCTTGCTGGTCGGCGTTGCCTTCGTCCTGAAAGCATTGTTCACGGAACAGCGTTTTGGATTGCGCCACGGTCATGCCGCCGGTGTGCAGGCCGATGGCCGACAGCAGCCGGCAATCGCGCAGCAGGGCGTTGGACAACTGGCCGATGTGGATTTCGGGATCGCCGTTGCCCAGGCCCGCTTCCCACATCATTTCCTCGGCATAATGCGCCCAGCCTTCGGCAAAGGCATAGCCGACGAACAGGCGCCCGACCGGCGAGGCGACGCGGTTCGAATGCAGGAACTGGACAAAGTGGCCGGGCATGACTTCGTGCACGCTGGTGAACAGCAGGTCGGCCTTGCCGGGGATATAGTCGTCCTGCTTTTCCTTGGACCACGATGGATCGGGCGGGCTGATGTAATAGATCGAGGGCAGCCCCTTATCCAGCGGCCCGGCCGGATCGATATAGGCGCTGTTCTGCGCGTTGTAGGGCGGGCTGGGACGCACGAGCGCCTGTTCGGTGCCGGGAATGGTGACCAGGCCATGCGCGCGGACAAAGGCTTCGAGGTCGGGAATCTGGCGTCGTGCCTCGGCAACCGGGCCGCCGGCGGGTTTGTCCGCGCCCATCTTTGCGACGCAGGCGGGCACGGTCTGACCGGGGGCATAGGCGGCGCAGGCCTGGACCAGCGCGGCGCGGTTGTGGTCGAGATCGGCCTGGCCGGCGGCGGCGATGGTCGCGATCGGCGCGTCCACCGCTTCGTTGGCGGACAGCATGCGGGCAAAGCGGTCGGCGCCAAGCGCATAGTCGCCGCCCGGCTTTTGCGTGCGCAGCCAGTCGGCCAGATCCTTCATCGCGGCGCTGGCCCGCTGCGACGATGCCTTTAGCTGCGCTTGCAGCGCGGCATCCTTGACGTCGGCAAAGGCGCGCGGGGCATCGTTGGCATAAGCATCGGCAAACCCTGCAAAACCGGCAATGCCGTAATAGAGAAAGGTTTCCGGCATCGGACTGGTCAGATTGGCGCGGATTTGCGTCGCGGCGCGCGGTACGGCGTCGAAAAAGCGGATCAATGCGCGCATCCGCACCGGCAGCGGGGCATAGGCGCGCGACAGATAGACATTGGGATCGAGCCCGCCACCGACATAGAACGCCGGGTTGTGATGCGGCTGGTCGGCATCGGTCAGCCAGAACAACTGCCCCTGCGCCACATGCACCAGATAATCGCGTTCAAAGCGTTGCGTGTCGGTCAACCCCCGGAATGTGCCGGCGCGGGCAATCACGCCTTTCAGGAATGCCGCCTTGCGCGCCAGACCCGCCGCGCTCCAGTCGGGCAATTGCCCATCATACTGGTGCGCGCCTTCATAGACGGCGCTGGCCGGGTCGATCGCGAACCAGCGGTCAAGCGATTGCCGGACAAAGCCATCCCAGGTGACGGCGCGCGTTGCGGCCACCGGCCTCGCCGCCGCAGGCACGGCGGTGGCTGACACGGCAAGGAGAGTAGAAGCAAGCAGCGCGAAAACACGGGTGGCGGATTTTGGCATGACGACCTTCAGGTGGTTTAATCTGAAACCACCTTTGGCGCCACGCGCGGCGAAGGTCCAGCCCCCGTTGCCTTGGCATAGACGCCAGAGCGGCAGTGAAAGCCCTTCCCCTGAAGGGGGAGGGTTGGGTGGGGGTGTGCCAAGTTTCGAGAAATGAACGACAATTCGGCGGCAGTACACCCCTCCGCAACCCCTCTCCGCACCGGGAGCGGTATTTCAGGCAAAGCGTTTCTCCAGCATGATCAGGTGGGCGTCGCCATCGACGGGATGCGCGGCAAAGCCCTTTTCGCGTTCCAGTTCGATCGCGGCGCGGTTGTCGCGATCTTCGATCGAGATCACCCGCTTCAGCCCGCGTCGCTGCGCCTCTGCCGCCAGCACGTCGAGCAGCGCCCAGGCGACACCATGCCCGCGATAGTCGCGATGGATCGAAATGGCGATTTCGCCGGTTTCCATTTGTGCATCGCAAGCCAGCATGGCCGATGCGACCAGCGCGCCACTGGCCTTGTCGAACGCGACAAAGCTTTCCGTGCGCCAGTGATCGACGTGGGTCAGCGGCTGTATCTGGCCGCGCCCGACGTGGCGCACCGCCGTCAGAAAGCGAAAACGGCGGTCGTCGTCGCTGACTGCGTCGAAGAATTTCTCAAGTGCTTCAGCATCTTCGGCAAAGACGGGGCGGACCGACAGGGCAATGCCGTCGCGGGTGATCAGGTCGGTAACGTGCGCAAGATCGGCGAGCGTGGCGGGCGTGGTCATGGTGGGATCTTTCGGATCGATGGGACGCAAGAGGCTTGCCATCGGCGATGGCATCGGTTTAGGTGCAGTGCGGCAAACCGCTTTGATCCAGAGCAAGTACCTGATTGCAAATAGCGCAATCGTCGGTGCATCGCATGCTTCGGCTTGCCTTTTTGCGCGCCTTGGACTAGTGGCGCGGTCATTCCATATGGGACTGGACCTACGTGCAAGGCACGGCGCCTGTCACCTGGTGGAATACCCGCCATGGCATTCGGCCCGGCGGGTGGTACGGCCCTTTTACCCCGCGGGCGAATGTTTCGCCATCCTGACCGATCATGCGCGGACGAAAGACCGGCGGAGACAACCGCCTGGCCGGAAATACAAGCGAAACAGGACTAACACATCCTTATGGCATCCAACCCCACGCGCGACGATTTTGCCGCGCTGCTCGACGAAACGCTCGGCTCGGCCGGCAACGGCGGCTTTGAAGGCCGCGTCGTCAAGGGCACCGTTACCGCCATCGAAAACGACAAGGCCGTGATCGACGTCGGCCTTAAGAGCGAAGGCCGCGTGCCGTTGCGCGAATTCGCCGCTCCGGGCATGCCGCATGGCCTTTCGGTCGGCGATGAAGTCGAAGTGTTTGTCGACCGCGTCGAAAACGCCGACGGCGAAGCGATGCTCAGCCGCGACCGCGCCCGCCGCGAAGCCGCCTGGGACAAGCTGGAAAATGAATTCGGCGAAGGCAAGCGGGTCGAAGGCGTGATCTTTGGCCGCGTGAAGGGTGGCTTTACCGTCGATCTCGACGGCGCCGTGGCCTTCCTGCCCGGCAGCCAGGTCGATATTCGTCCGGTGCGCGATGTGCAGCCGCTGATGGATATCCCGCAGCCGTTCCAGATCCTCAAGATGGATCGCCGCCGTGGCAACATCGTCGTGTCGCGTCGCGCGGTGCTGGAAGAGACCCGCGCCGAACAGCGTTCGGGCCTGATCCAGAACCTGAAGGAAGCGCAGATCATCGACGGCGTGGTCAAGAACATCACCGATTACGGTGCGTTCGTCGACCTGGGTGGCATCGACGGCCTGCTGCATGTCACCGACATGAGCTACAAGCGCGTCAACCACCCGTCGGAAGTGATCGCCATCGGCGACACCGTGCGCGTGCAGATCATCCGCATCAACCAGGACACGCAGCGTATCTCGCTGGGCATGAAGCAGCTTGAAAGCGACCCATGGGAAGGCGTTGCCGCCAAGTACCCGGTCGGTGCCAAGCTGTCGGGCACGGTCACGAACATCACCGAATACGGTGCGTTCGTCGAACTCGAAGCCGGCATCGAAGGCCTGGTGCACGTTTCGGAAATGAGCTGGACCAAAAAGAACGTCCACCCCGGCAAGATCGTTTCGACCAGCCAGGAAGTCGACGTCATGGTGCTCGAAGTCGACAGCGACAAGCGCCGCATCAGCCTGGGCCTGAAGCAGGCGCAGCAGAACCCGTGGGAAGGCTTTGCCGAACGTCACCCGGTCGGCTCGGTCGTCGAAGGCGAAGTCAAGAACGCGACCGAATTCGGCCTGTTCATCGGCCTGGACGGCGACGTCGACGGCATGGTGCACATGTCGGACATCGCGTGGGGCATTTCCGGCGAAGACGCGCTGGCGCTTCACCGCAAGGGCGAACAGGTCAAGGCCGTGGTGCTCGACGTCGATGTCGACAAGGAACGCATCAGCCTGGGCATGAAGCAGCTTGAAAAGGGCGCCCCGGCCGCCGCAACCGCCGGCAGCCCGGCCGCATCGACCAGCAACGCGCTGCGTCGCGGCGAAGTGGTGACCGTGACCGTGCTCGAAGTGCGCGACGGCGGGCTGGAAGTGCAGGCCGGCGAAGACGGTGCAACCGGCTTCATCAAGCGCAGCGACCTTGGTCGCGACCGCGACGAACAGCGCCCCGACCGTTTCCAGGTCGGCCAGAAGCTCGACGCGCTGGTCACCGGGTTCGACCGTTCGAAAAAGCCCACCTTCTCGATCAAAGCCCGCCAGTTGGCCGAAGAAAAGGAAGCCGTGGAACAATACGGTTCGTCGGATGCCGGCGCTTCGCTGGGCGACATCCTGGGCGCCGCTCTGAAGGCTCAGCGCTAATCCGGCCGCCCGGCTCGGGATTTGCGCCCGTGACCGGGCCGGCAGGGCACAACGCCTGACCAGACCAACAAAAGCCCGTCGGTGAAAACCGGCGGGCTTTTGCTTTGTCAGCCGCCTTCGGCTAGGGATGGACCATGACTCTGATCGTTCACCAGTTCGCCTGCCTTGCCGACAACTACGGCTATCTCGTCCATGATCCCGCCAGCGGTGAAACCGTGGCGATCGACACCCCGGATGCCGAGGCCTATCTGGCCGAAGCGGCGAAACAGGGCTGGCGCATCACGCAGATCTGGAACACCCACTGGCATCCGGACCATGCCGGCGGCAACGAGGCGATCAAGACGCAGACCAATTGCCTGATCGTCGCGCCGGCGGCAGAGGCCGCGCGCATCGACGCGATCGACCGCACCGTTCAGCACGGCGACATGGTGGAACTGGGCGATTTCGACGCGCAAGTGATCGACGTCGGCGGACACACGCTGGGCCATATCGCCTATTACCTGCCGGCGGCGGGAATCGCGTTTGTCGGCGACAGCCTGTTTGCGCTGGGCTGCGGGCGCATGTTCGAAGGCACAGCACCGCAATTCTGGGCCAGCCTGCAACGGTTGAAGGCGCTGCCGCCCGAAACATTGCTTTATTGCGCGCACGAATACACCGCCAGCAACGCGCTGTTTGCGCTGCACGCCGATCCCGACAATGCCGCCTTGATCGCCTATGCCGCCGAGATCGAGGAAAAGCGCGCGCACGGCGAACCGACCGTTCCCACGCGGCTGGAGCGCGAACTGGCGACCAATCCCTTCCTTCGCGCCGACGATCCTGCCATGGAGGCGCGCTGGGGCGGCGGAGATGCAGTAGCCACCTTTGCCGCCTTGCGCGCGGCCAAGGACAGCTTTCGCTGAATCGGTCCGGGGAAAAACAATGCCAGAAAAACGCGTGTTCCGGGTCACCTCGTTCGATGTGGCCGAGGCCGCCGGGGTCAGCCAGTCGACCGTCAGCCGCGCACTGGCCGGTGATACCTCGATCAGCGAACCGACGCGCAAACGGGTGACCGAGGCCGCGGCCAGACTCAATTACCAGGTCGATGAAAACGCCGCGCGGCTGCGGCGCGGGCGCACCGGTACGCTGGCTCTGGTGATGATCTGCCGCCCCGGGCAGGATCGCAAGGATCTCAATCCGTTCTACTTCGCGCTGCTGGGCAGCACCTGCGCCGCCGCCGCAGCGCGGGGGTACGAAGTGCTGGTGGCGTTTCAGGACAGCCCGGCCAATTTCTGGGGCCACTATCAGGAACGGCGCAAGGCCGACGGCATGATCGTCATCGGCACCAGCGAAAACACCGAGGCATGGGATTATTTCGGCCAGGTCGGTGAAGGCATGCACTGGGTGTGCTGGGGCGCGCCGAGCGATGCCTTTCCCTGGGTGCGCAGCGACAACCACGCCGGGGCGATGCTTGCCACGCGGCACATGCTGGTGCGGGGATACCGCAACATCGTCTGCCTGGGATCGGAAACATCGCCCCAGCGCCAGTTCAAGGAACGCTATGACGGCTATGCCGCCGCCATGCACGATGCCGGGCTGGAACCGTTTATGCAACGGATCGAGCGCGGGCTGGAGCGCGAGGAACAGGGCCGTCGCGCCGCCGTCGCGCTGATCGAAAGCGGCCGGCCATGCGACGGGATTTTTGGCGTCAGCGACGAAATCGCGCTCGGCGCGCTGAAGGAACTGGTCGCGCGCGGGTTGCGCGTGCCCGACGACATCGGCGTCGTCGGCTTTGACGGCGTGCGCGCGGGGGCCTGGTCGAACCCGCAACTGACCACCGTCGAATCCGATTTCGAAGTCGCCGGATCGCTGCTGGTCGACCGCCTGATCGCGACCATCGGCGGCGAGGCCCCCTCCCCCCGCCGCGTGCCCGTCCGGCTGGTGGTGCGCAGTTCGACCCGTCCGTGATCCGCATTCGCGGCGCAGTCACGGACGACGCCGACGCGATCTGGGCGATCCTGCAACCGGTGATCCGCGCGGGCGAGACGTACGCGCTCGACCGCGACCTGACGCGCGAGGCGGCGCTGGCCTATTGGTCGGCCGCCGACCGCGAAACGCTGGTCGCGGTGGATGACAGCGGCGACGTCATCGGCACCTATTTCCTGCGCGCCAACCAGGCCGGCGGCGGCAATCACGTTGCCAATTGCGGGTACATGTCCGCCCGGCGCGGCGTCGGTCGCCTGATGGCCGAGGATTCGCTGGTACGCGCTCGCACGCGCGGCTTTGCCGCGATGCAGTTCAATTTCGTGGTCGCCAGCAACACCGGCGCGGTCACGCTATGGCAATCGCTGGGCTTTGCCGTGATCGGCCGTCAGCCCGACGCGTTCCGCCATCCCGGCCGTGGTCTGGTCGATGCACTGGTGATGCATCGGTTACTTTGACCCCAAACGAACGGCGATTGCGCGCCATGCCAAGGTTCTTCGTCACCCCGGTCTCAATGCCGGGGCGACGGTGTGGGGTGAAGTTCACGCCTATTGGGAAACCAGTACGACCCCGTTTGCCCACATGCACGTTTTCAAACGCCCCGGGCTTCACGAAAAAGGCCCCAACCGTTGCCGGCGGGGCCTTTTCAGTCGTGCACACGTTGGCCGGCGCTCAGTGCGCCAGACCCTCGATTTCGGCATTAATCAGCGCGTAATCGGCGTCTGCGCCATGGCGCGCCGCGATCAGTTGTGCGGCGGCGCTGGCAGCGGCAGTTACCGCGCGCTGGCGCAGCTCGTCGACCGCGGCGTGTTCGGCGGCGGCGATCTTGTCGGATGCCATCTTTTCGCGCCGGGTGATCACTTCGGCGGTGGATTGGGCGGCGCGGGCTACGATCGCTTCGGCTTCGTGCCGGGCATGGTCGAGCATCGCGGCGGCGTCTTTTTCCGCGCTGGCGATGCGCATCGCATAATCGGCACGCAACTGCTCTGCCTCGGCGCGCAACGCCCGTGCTTCGTCAAGCTGTTCGCGGATCACGGCGATCTGCTTGTCGAGCATCGACGTGACCAGTGCGGGCACTTTCTTCCAAAGCATGATCACGATCAGCACCGTCATCGCGGCGCTGACGATCGTCACCGGAGGAATGTGACCGAACAGCAGCGGTTCGGCGGCTTCGTGCAGATCAGCCATGGACAAAGGTTTCCTTTACGGCGCCGCGCGCGTCATCAGAGCTGACGGAAAGCCCCGCAACGCGCAGCGCGATGTCCTGCGACAGTTCGGCAGCGATTTGTTCGAATTCAACCACCGCCGCCTTGCGTGCGGCAGCGATCCGCGCCTCGGCCGCGTTGACTTGCGCTTCGATGCGCGTGGTCGCTTCGTTCAGGCTGGCCTGTGTGGCCAAAGCCGCCTTGTGCTTGGCCGCAGCGACCACTTCGTGCGCGCTGGCACGCTGTGACGCCTCGGCCTCGTTCCACGATTCCTGTTCAGCCTCGGCCGCATTGCGAGCGACGTGGGCGGCAAGCAGGTCTTCGGACATCCGATGGTTGCGGTCGGCCATGGTGCCCATGACTTTTGGCACCATGCCCCGGCCGACGATGACAAACGTCAGGCCGAAAAACACCAGCATCCAGAAGATCTGGCTGAAATAGGTGCCGGCGAGCTGACTGATCTGAGGCATGGCGTGCTCTTTTCGGGCGGTTCGTCAAAACAGGAATGCGCCGCACCACGGCGACGCGCCCGGAACGACGGGCCGGGCTGTGGCGGCGACCCGAATTCCGGATCGCCGCAAGCATAGCCCCGTCAACCGGGACGACGGCTCACTTGAAGATGAGCAGCGCCGAAATCACGAACGACAGCAGGCCGAGCAATTCCGCAGCGGCAAAGCCGATGAACAGACGGCCCTGCTGACCATCGGCAGCGCCGGGGTTGCGCAGCGCGCCTTCGAGGAACTTGCCGAAAACAATGCCCACGCCGATCGAGGCGAGGCCCGCGCCGATCGCGGCGAAGCCCGCA
>Ga0116227_10016735_pt1 | contig 10436 bp, 9 predicted proteins | sample S1TSphgellanicum_FD_89693 | JGI IMG/M metagenome (GOLD analysis project Ga0116227, IMG submission 89693) | Host-associated microbial communities from peat moss isolated from Minnesota, USA - S1T2_Fb - Sphagnum magellanicum MG | ecosystem: Host-associated > Plants > Peat moss > Unclassified...
GAAGACGAGCAGGCCGTGTCGCACGAAGTCGCTCGCCGCGAGCCCGCGGGCCGACCGAACGAGGTCACGCAATGGGGACCTCCCGGTTCTCGGGCGGGCTCGGCACGCCGGTTTCAAATTTCGCCAGGATCAGTCGCATGGAGATGCCGAGTTCTTCGACACCGAAGAGGCGCGCCGCTCCAACGAAGACGAACGCGCCGATCGCGAGTTCGCCCGCGAGGTTCCAGGCCCGCGTCGCGAAGGTTAGCCCGACGCCCGATTCGAGCCCGGCGATAAAGGTGAGCGTGCCGAGCATGATCGCGGCGCACACGCCGATGCGGGCGGCCGATCCGAGAACCGTTTTCCAATCGAGCCCGTTGACCAAGCGCCAGACGAGCGCGAAGAGGAGCCCGGCCTGGACCCACTGGCTGACCGAGTTCGCCAAGAGCAGACCACGGGCACCGAGCGGGCCCAGCCACACGAGCGAGAGCACGAGGTTGAGGAGCACCGTGAAGACGGAGATCGCGACGGTCCAGCGGGTCTCCTTACACGCAAAGCAGCAGCGGGTGAGCACGATGCTGGCCGCCAGTCCGACGAGACCGCAGGCCGCGTACGGCAGGAGCCCCGAGCACAGGTCCGTGGCCGGCACGCCGAACTGGCCGCGCTCGAAAAGCGTCGCCACGATCGGCCGGCCCAGTGCGATCAAGCCGCAGACTGCGGGAATCGTGATGAAATTCACAAGGCGCAGACCCATGACCAGGCTGCGCTTGATACCGGTCTTGTTGGCGCTGGCGAATTGCGACGCCAAGAGCGGAAAGATCACGGTCGCGATCGCCGCCGCGAAGATCTGCTGCGGAAATCCGACGAGCTTGGTCGCGTAGTTCATGCCCGAGATATAGCCCGGCGTCAGCGTGGAAGCGAAATTGCGGTCGAAGAAAATCGCGATTTGTCCCGCCGCCGAACCCACGACGATCGGTCCGAGCATCAGCCAGATTTTTCGAAAACCCGGGTGATGCACCTCGAGCACCGGGCGGAGCATCCGGTAGCGGAACACCGCCGGCAACTGGACGAGGAGCTGCGCGCAGAGTCCGAGCGCCGTCCCGAGAACGAGCGCATAGATGCCCAGGCGCGAGACGAGCGCGAAGACCGTGACGATCGCCACCAGATTGATCGCGATGCCCTGCGTCGCGGAGGCCGAGAACCGGTGACGCGCGTTGAGCATCGCGGTCAGCACGCCGGCGAGGCTCGTGGCGATCACGGTCGGCATCAGCCACTGCGTCATCGCAATCGTGCTCGCCAGCTCCTGGCCCGAGAAGCCGTGCGCCACCAGCGGAACGTACTCGGGGGCGAGGAACCAGCTCACGACGGCCAGGATCGACAGCGCGAATGCCAGCAGGTTGAAGATCGTGCTGCCCAGCCGCCAGGCCGAGTCCTCTTCGCCGCGCGCGACGTACTCTGAGAACACCGGAACGAGCGCGCTGACGAGGGCGCCGTTGAAGACGCCGAAGAGAATCGTCGGAATCGTCGCGGCGGCCAAGAATGCATCGAGTTCGATTTGGGTGCCGAAAAAACGGGCGTTGACGACTTCCCGGCCGAAGCCGAGAATGCTCGAGACGAGCGTCGCCGCCATGACGAGGATCGTCGACCGCGCGAGCGCCGTATGGTTCGGCGCGCTAGCCGGAAGGACGCGAAGGTGCGGTTTCACGGCGAAGCCGAGGGTCTAATGAGCACCCTCACCGCGCAACACGGCCGGAACGGTCTTCACGACGATTCCGAGATCCGAAAAAGGCGTCCACGTGTCGATATATTCGTTGTCGAGCCGCATCCACTCGTCGAACCGGACGTTCGAGCGGCCGGAAATCTGCCACAGGCACGTTATGCCCGGCTTGACGGTCAGGCGGCGACGCGCATATTCGTCGTAACGGACCACTTCGCGCGGCAACGGCGGGCGCGGCCCGACGATCGACATCTCTCCGCGCAGAACGTTGATGAGATTCGGCAATTCGTCGATGCTCGTCCGCCGCAAGAACTTGCCGAGCGGATGAAGCCGCGGATCGTCCCGGATCTTGAACACGGGGCCGTCGACCTCGCTGAGCGCGCACATGTCGTCGTGGCTGAGATGCGCGCCTTCGACCATCGTGCGCAACTTGAACAATTTGAACTGCAGACCGTTCTTCCCGACTCGCTCCTGCAAAAAAAAGGGCGACCCTGGCGAAACGCACACGATTCCGAGCGCGGCCAGCGCGACGACCGGCGAAAACACGACGGCCGCCGAGCTTGCGACCGCCAAGTCGATCGCGCGCTTGAGCACGTGCCACGAGCGCGGAACGACGCGCCGTTCGGCGGGCGCGGACGGGCGACCAAAGCGGCGGTCGCCGAGAACTACCGGTTCGACGCGCGGCGTCATGCGGAGGGGGCCGGCACGGCGAGCGCATCGGCAACCCGCTCGCCCACGACGTCGAACCCGGTGAGCGTGCCGCCATCGCCGCGCCGGCTCCCGAGTTCGATGAAGGGCGCGTACTCGCGCGTATGATCGGAACCCGGAGCCGTTGGATCGCAGCCATGATCGGCCGTAAAGATCGCCCGGTCTCCCGGCCGCAGCAGCGCCTCCAATGCCGGCAGGTGACCATCCAAGCGTTCGAGCGCTGCGGCGTAGCCGCGCACGTCGCGCCGATGACCGTATTTCGAATCGAAGTCGTTGAGATTGACGAACACGAAGCCTGAATTCACCGCTTGCAGAAGTTCGAACGTGCGCAGCATTGCATCTTCATTGTCCGTTACCCGAACGGACGACGAAACACTTCGCCCATTGAAGATGTCGCAGATTTTTCCAACGGCATGTACGCCATTCCCCGACCGGGCCAGTCGATCCAACAGATTGTCCGGCGGATCGAGCGCGAAATCGCGACGATTCGGAGTCCGCGTAAACGAGCCGGAGACGCCGGAAAAGGGACGCGCGATCACGCGGTTGACTTCGTACGGCGGCACGAGCATCGCGCGCGCCCGTTCGCACCAATCGTACAGCGTCGCAAGCGGCACGACCTCTTCATGCGCCGCTACTTGAAAGACGCTATCGGCGGACGTGTAGAGGATGGGCCGGCCGGTCGCAAGATGTTGCGCCCCGAGGCGTTCGATGATCTCGGTACCGGAGGCCGCGACGTTGCCCAGAGGTTCCACGCCGCAAATATCGGCGAAAGCGTCCGTGACCTCGGGGGGAAAGCCATCGGGGAAAGTCGGAAACGGAACCGCGGTGTGTATTCCCGCCATCTCCCAATGTCCCGTGATCGTGTCCTTCCCTTTCGACGTTTCGCCAAGTCGAGCGACGAAAGCCGCAGGCTCGGCGACGGCAGAGACGCCGCGAATGGACGTCAGCCGGCCGATGCCGAGCCGTTCGAAATTCGGCAGGGATAAGCCGCCGACTCGCGCTGCGACGTTGCCGATCGTATTCGCTCCGGGAGCATCGCCGTACGCAGCGGCGTCCGGCAACGCGCCGATTCCGCCCGAATCGAGAACGACGACGATGCATCGTGTCATAACGCTCGGCGCTTCGTAGTTTAATCAACGATGCCTCCTCAAGAAAACGTCTCACGGCTCCGTGCCCGCTTCGCAAAGGCGCTATTCGCATGGCTGCCCGCTACATTTTTCGCAACTATGAAAATTACATTAGCGCAGAACGAACCGGCCGGGACGGCTACGGCCGCGCCGCAAATGATTCCGCAACCGCAGCCCGTTCCGAGCGCGAGCGCCCCGCCGGACGCGGTTCCGCGCGCGACACCGCTTCCCGTCACGGGACGGCGGCTCGCCACGTTTCGCGTGAAGGCCGACAAGGTCGTCTTCTATGCCAATCGTTTCATCGTCGGCGCCGACGGGAACGTCGACATCACGCTCGGCGACGGTACGCGCGTACGCGGCAACACCTTCTTCATGGATCTGCGCCTGAACCGGTTCGTCGTCGCGGGCAACGTTCGTTTACGACTTAACGATGGCAGCGGCGAGATCGACGGCGCGGCGTTTGCCGAGTATTTCGATTTCGACCGCGCGTACTTCGTGCCGATCACGACGGAGCCCGACCGGTGGACCTTCGGCGCGGGCGATTACCGCCATCCGTTCCTCGGCCGCCGGATGCCGGGAGACGTGTTTTTTCTGCCCGATCTCACCGGCGAATCGCAGTTCCTCACGGCCCGCGTCGCGACGATCGATCCGCGAGTCAGCGTTCGCTTTACGCCGGCGGCGCTCAACTTCGGGCTCGCGCGGATTCCCTTTCCCAGTTATTTCCTCGAATTCTCGGCCAGTCCGAACTACGCCGAAAACGGACTCGCCGGAGCCTTCGTGGACGGACCCTACGATTTCGCGGGTGGCCGCAATACGCTTGCGACGGCGCACATTCGCTACGATTCGATCAACAAGGTCTATCCCGCCCTCGAGCTTCACCAGTTTACCGACAACGGATATGCCGTGGGCTCGATCAATCCGTTGACGCGGCCGCTCAAGCAATACAACGTCTTGGCGTACGACCGCCTCTCGCCCGATATCGCGACCCAATTCTTCGGGCAAGAGAACACGTTCCAGCACGGATTTTCGCAACCGCTCTCGGCCTCGGCGTTCGCCTCGATGCAACTCACCGCCGGCCTGCGCCGATCCTCGCTGGAAGTCACGGATCTCATGAACTACGATTCGCTGCTGGGCCGCCCGCAAACGTTCTTGCTGGACTACGGCGTGCCGGTCTACTACTACGGCGACGGCACGCACGATTGGGGCCCGAACCATCCGAGTTTCATCACGTTGAGTTGGACGGGCTTCCGCAACCGGATCGAAAAACTTCCGCTCACGTTCCAGTTGCGTTCGGGTTACAGCGTTGCGAACAATACGAATACCGCCCTCGCAACGCTCGGCGGCGTCTCGATCTACCGCTATTGGTGGAAGACCCTCGGCGTGAATCTCGCGACGGATCAGATCACCCTTCTGCCGGACCGGTCGGGCCGCCATCGCGACCTCTATTTCGTGGGCTCGTTCGATAAACAGCGTCAGTACTTCTCGACGCCGCACCACGTCGACGTCACGACGACGAGCTTATCGCTCACGAAGAACATCGTCCCGCAGAAGCTGACGGCGCTACTTTCGTATACGAATCAAAATATCGGCGACTTCTTCGGTCCGCAGCAGAACGACGCGTATCCGTATCAAGCGGTGACCGGTTCCACCTCGACCACGCCCGTCGTCAACCCGATCACGGGACAGACGGTCAACCCGGTCACGATCCCCGTGAGTTACTCCGCTTTCGACGGGTTCTCCACCAGCCGGTCGTTTCGCGAGCAGGTCATTTTCACGCCTTCGACGTCGTTCACGTTCACCGGCACCCTGCGCGAGAACCGCGATTTTCCCGTCGCGATTGCCGGGCCGGAGCAGATCGTCGGCGACCAGATCCTTTTTGAAAATTACGGAGTTTCACCGTACGAGGCCGACCTCGACCTTCGCTTTCGCGTCATGCGGACGCTTTCGGTCGACATCAGCCGCTCGTACTTCTTCAACTTTGGCGGCGTGCAGCGCTGGAGTCCGCAATTCTTCGTCACGATCCTCAAATGAACGATCGCCTCGTACGCTCCGCAGCACTCGCCCTCTTCGTCGCTGCGGCCCTGCTGGCGAGCGCTTCCGGCAGCGGCCCCCAACCGGCGACCGCGGCCGCGATCGTCGCGCCGAGCGGAGTTCCAAGCGGCGAAACGCCGCCGCCGCTCTCGGCCACGGCGACGCCCGCGCCGGCCGGAACGTTGCAAACCTTCGCCGGTCAAATCCTCGACGTGCGAGCGGGATATCTCTTCTTCACGACGGGTGACGGTTTTCGCCTCGGGCCGCAGGTGAAGCTGGCCGATGCCGCCACCGGCGGTCCCACCACGCTACGACCGGTGACCCGCGTGTACGCGCGAGCGACGTTCGACGCGAGCGGCAACGTCGTTGCGCTGGCCCTCTCCCGCCGCAAGCTTCCCGACGACGCCACGTTCGACGACGGTAAGGTCGGGCTGATCCACGACGAGTACCGCGTCGCGCTCTCGACGGACGCCCCGGATCCCGATCTGCAAACGCCGGAGCCGAAGGCGAGCGGCGATAGCGAGGGCAGCGGGGTTTCCTCCGGCGCGGACGTTCGCGTCGTCTTCCTCGTGACCGTACCGCCGAAGACGCCGTTCGGAGATCAAGTCTATATCGCGACCGACAAGAGCGGCTGGAGCGCGACGGCCATCCGCCTCGACCGCGTGGACGCGCTGCATTACCGCGTCGCGATCGATCAGCAAGCCGGCGCGACACTCTACTATAAGTACACGCGCGGCTCGTGGCGTTCGGCGGAACGGGGCGAAAACGGCATCGAAGGCAAAGCGCGCTTGCTCTTGGTCCGCAATCTCGACGTCCAGACCAAAAAGGACACCGTCGCGTCTTGGGGCGACGAGGATCAATTCGCTCCCGATCTCGGCGGCGGCGTGCCGACCCCATTCAACCCGATACCGTTCAACGTTCCCCCGCCGCCCGCGCCGCATCATTGAGCGACACGTACTTGTGGGCGACGCAGGCCGCGCCGAAGCCGTTGTCGATGTTGACGACGCTGACGCCCGGCGCGCAGGAGTTCAGCATTGCGAGCAGGGCCGCGAGCCCGTTGAACGACGCGCCGTAACCGACCGACGTCGGCACGGCGACGATCGGCGGCCGCACGAGCCCGGCGATCACCGAGGGAAGCGCTCCCTCCATGCCCGCGACGACGATCAGGACGCGGCAGGCGTCGAGGTCGTCGCGGACCGCGAGCGTGCGGTGAATTCCGGCCACACCGACGTCGTAGAATTCGCGCACGTCGTGACCGAACGCTTCGAGCGTGCGCGCAGCTTCTTCGGCGACCGGCAAATCGGACGTGCCGGCACAGGCCACGCCGACGCGCTGCCCGCTACGCGGCTGCGACCCGCAGACGAGAATTCCCGAACGCGCGTGGAAGCGCCCCGACGGCAGCGCGGCGGCGAGCGCCTCACCGGCCTCCGCCGAAACTCGCGTCGCGAGCGCAAAGCCGTTTGCGGCGTAGAGTTCGCGTGCGATGCGGCCGATTTGCTCCGGCGTTTTTCCGGCGCCGTAGATCACCTCGGGCACGTTCGTGCGCGCGCCGCGCGAGACGTCGAGCCGGACATCCGCCGCCTCGCTCATTCGAAGGTAATCGTTACGGCGCGGCTGACGCTCGAGCCGTCGAGGGCCCGGGCCGTTACGTTGAGCTGGTAGGTGCCGTGGAAGAAGAACGGCACGTTCGGCGGGATCGCGAACGCGAGCGAGAAACGCCCCGGCGCGACCCGCGCGAAATTGAGTTTGTAGGCCGAAACCGATGCGATCACGGTGGCGACGTCGGGCGACGTACGGGCCGCGAACGAGACCGACTCGCCCGCGTGGACGACTGCCGGCGCGGCTGAAAGTGCATAAAAACGGGGACCTGCGGAGGGAGTCGGGGCCGGCGGCGCGGGGCGTTCGCTCGCCACGGGCGCCGCGGACGGCACGAAAGCCGGCTTCGCATTCGGCACCTGCACCGGCGCCGAAACGGCGGTGCCGGGTCCTGAGGTCGACGCGCTCCGGTCCGTTCGCGCGCAGGCCGCGAGCGAGGCCGCAAACCCAAGCGCCACAAGGGCTCGCACGACTCCGGTGGAACCGGGAGGCCGTGGGCTATACCCCGATCGACCTGCGACGGCTGAACGTGACGCCCCTGACGGAGCGGCCGTCGAAGGTGAAATCGGCCGATAGCGGGCGTACGGTTGCAGCGGATGTCTCATTTCGCACCTGGTTCGACGCGCTGCCTAACATCCTGGCAGGGGAGGGCTTGCGCGATCTGGTGCGCCGGACGACGAAAGCGATCCGCGGCCGGCGACCGGTGCTGCTCGGCATGGGCGGCCACGTGGTGAAGGTGGGCCTCGGGCCGCTGATCTGCGACCTCTTGCGCGACGGATTGGTCGGGGCCGTCGCCGCGAACGGTTCGGTGACGATTCACGACTCGGAGCTGGCGCTCGTCGGCAAGACCTCCGAGGACGTCGATACGGCGCTGCAGGACGGCTCGTTCGGGATGTCCGGTCCGACGGCCGATTTCATGCTCGGGGCGATTGCCGCGCGCCCCGAACTCGGCGTCGGCCGGGCCCTCGGCGAAGCGCTCGTCGAGCGCGACGCGCCCAATCGCGCCGCATCGATCCTTGCGACCGCGGCCGCGCTCGAGCTCCCGTTCTGCGTGAGCGTGGCGATCGGCACCGACATCATCCACGCGCACCCGCAAGCGGACGGCGCCGCGCTCGGTACGGCAGCGCTCGTCGATTTCCGGACGCTCTGCTCGATCGTCGCCGATCTGCTCGACGGGGGCGTCTATCTGAATTTCGGCTCGGCCGTGCTTTTGCCCGAGGCGTTTCTCAAGGCGGTGAGCGTCGCGCGCAATCTCGGATACCGCGGCGATTTCACGACCGCCGATTTCGACTTCATTCGCCAGTATCGTCCCCAGACCAACGTCGTGCGCCGGCCGCATTTGGGCACGCAGGGCAAGGGGTTCGCGTTCACCGGACATCACGAACTACTCTTCCCGCTTTTTTGGCAGGCCGTTCGAACCGAACTCGCGTGAGCGAAATCAGCGTCGTCATTCCGCTCTACAACGAAGCGGCGAACGTCGCCGAACTGCTCGCGCGCGTCACGGCGATCATGGAGCGCGTCACGCGCACCGCGGGCGACGACTACGAGATCGTCGCCGTCAACGACGGCTCGGTCGATACGACCCTGGCCGCGCTGCGCGCCGCGGCGGCGACCGACCCGCATCTCGTGATTCTCGACCTTTCCCGCAATTTCGGCCATCAACTTGCGGCGACGGCGGGACTCGACGCGGCCCGCGGCGATGCGGTCGTCCTGATGGACGGCGACCTCCAAGACCCGCCGGAATTAATCGAGGCGTTCGTCGCGAAGTGGCGCGAAGGATACGACGTCGTGTACGCGACCCGTCGCGTCCGGCGTGGCGAAGGATTCTTTAAATTACAGAGCGCGCGGTTCTTTTATCGCTTGATCCGGCGGCTCACCAACGTGGCGATCCCGGTCGACACGGGCGATTTTCGGCTGATGAGCCGCCGGGTCGTCGATGCGCTCGGGCGCACGCGCGAACGGCACCGCTTCCTCCGCGGACTCGTGAGCTGGGTCGGGTTCCGTCAAACGGGCGTCGACTACGAGCGCGACGCCCGGCACGCCGGCAACACGAAGTATCCGTTTTCGAAAATGCTGACGTTCGCGATCGATGGGATCACGTCGTTCTCCGATATTCCGCTGCGCTTCGCGACGTATCTCGGATTTACGGTGAGCGCGTTTGCGTTCGTGTACATCGTGATCGTGCTCATCGGTAAATTGCTCGGGGCGAACGAACCCGGTTATACCTCGATCATGGTCGCGCTGCTGTTTCTCGGCGGCGTGATTTTGATTTCCCTCGGCATCATCGGCGAATATCTCGGGCGCATCTACGACCAGGTCAAATTGCGGCCGCTCTACTTCGTTTCCAGCCTCGAACGCGGGCCGGCGCCGGTCGCGCCCGCGCCGAATGCGTTCGTGCCGAATACCGGCGCGCCAGATGAGGAAGCCTCGAAAACGGCCTCGCTTTCGCCGTAGACGAGCGGTCGCGCGGCGGGCGCCTCCGTTGCGAGCGCGAAGGCCCGTCGCCCAACCTCGGCCGCGCTGGCGTCGCCGCCGAAGATGCGGGCGAGCGGGCCGCCCGCCGGCACGACGTCCCCGACTCGGGCCACGAGCTCGATGCCCGCGCCGCCGCCGCTCGCCTCGACCAAGTCTCGCGCGAGTTCGCCGAGCGCGACGGGGTCGATCGCGGCCACCGCGCCTGCCCGCGCCGCCCGCGCGGGCTCGCTTTCGGCGGCGGGACGTAGTTCCGCGAGCGCATCGGGCCGGGCGCCCTGAGCCGCAAGCATCGCCTCGAAGGTCGCCGCCGCACGGCCGGTCGCGAGCGCCGCAGCAAGCGCCGCTTTCGGCTCGCCCGCGAACCCGGCCACCTCGAGCAGCGCCACGCCGAGTGCTTCGCAGACGGCTGCAAGCCGCGGGTCGCGCCTGCGGCCCGTCAAGAAGTCGCGAGCCTCGATCGCTTCGAGCCCGGTGCCGATCGCGGGGCCGAGCGGCTCGTCCATGTCCGTCACCAGCGCCCGGCTGCGCCGCCCGAACGCCTCCGTAAGCCGAACGAGGGTTCGGGCGAGGTCGCGCCCGGCGGCGACGCTCTGGAGAAACGCACCCCTCCCGACCTTCACGTCGTACACGATCGCTCGCGCCCCGCCGGCGATCTTCTTCGAGACGATCGAGGCGGCGATCAGACCGGGGGAGGGCACCGTGGCCGTGCGGTCGCGCAGCGCGTAGAACTTCTTGTCGGCCGGGACGAGGCGCGCGCTTTGCGCCGCCACCGCGCAGCCCGCCTCGCCGACGATTTCGAAAAA
>Ga0116227_10016736_pt1 | contig 10436 bp, 7 predicted proteins | sample S1TSphgellanicum_FD_89693 | JGI IMG/M metagenome (GOLD analysis project Ga0116227, IMG submission 89693) | Host-associated microbial communities from peat moss isolated from Minnesota, USA - S1T2_Fb - Sphagnum magellanicum MG | ecosystem: Host-associated > Plants > Peat moss > Unclassified...
CCACTAAAGGAAGAAACCGCCCTCAAATCACTGGAAATTCTCTTCTCTCTCTTCCAAATGCCTTCCAGAAATCAAATCAGAAGACAGGAGCAAAGATCGAATTAGTGAACAATCAGACGAGAAAAGAAGTTGTTTGATCTCATCGTGACGCGAAAACAATACTCGTCATAATATGATAAAGCATTGCATTTACCGACCGCAGAGAAGAATGTGAGCTCACAACGTCTTCAGGCTGTCTGAACATACTGTTTCCGTATCGCTCCTTTTGACAGGCAACTAAAATATGTAGCAACCTCGCTTCTTTGGCCTCTCTCTGGTGATCAAGGTTTGCAACCTTTCATGGGCAGGGTGTGTTTTGAAATACATGCGGAAGCTATTCTTTTGGCAAGCTCCCATGACCACTACACAGCTGTCATCAACAATGCACTTTAGCTCCTTGCTTGTCCTCTCTCTCTAAATCTCTCTCTAGCCATTTCTTATGTCGATCGGCGTCGTTTCCCCGTTTTCTCCTCTCTGTCAGTTTACGTACTTACAACCAAGTCTCGTCACTGCAGCGAGGTCTGAAATTTTGGTGAGTAAGAATCCGATGAGAACAGAGGAGAAAACTGATCAAACCACGGAGGAACAGATAACATCGAACTTTTTTATCTCAATAGAATCGGTGATGAATGAGTTAATGGAAGAACAATACCCAGTACAGCAATCACTGATGTACTTATGACGAGTGTGGCAGCAAGTCAACACTTGTATTCGCAAAGTCAGGTATGACACTATGACACTAGTGGTATGCAGGTAGTGGAAGAAACCTCAATGAGGATGAACGAAGATTATATTCCAGCATTCAGAAACAATCTTCGTTACAACCCGACAAAGCAAGTTGATGATTATTGATGATTAGTCGAGTTGCTGGAATTTGTGTGAATAATGCAGTACACACAGCATGTCATGGGCATTTGCGTTGCCAAAACGTAACCATGATGATACAAGCATAGACTCAAGCGCCTAGAAAACAAAAGAATATATGATTTATATGCAATGAATGGTCCAGGGCAGGGTGTTTTTTTTCTAAATTCTGTGATATCAAGAATATGGCAACATTTTCTGAAAAGAAAAATAGTTGAATTTACACTAGGAAAACAAAATTTTCAAGTGACAATAATTATTGAAAAACAAGACTTGGTCCAGGGGGAATAAAAAACATGAATCACATGGTTTCACATTCAGTCAAGTGTTGCACATAAAATGCTTTCTCTAACAACAAACAAGGCGTCACAAACACGCTGGCCCTGCCAATAGATAAGATGTTGTACATGTGCATTTATGTATGTATGCAAATACAGTGTGAGAAAATTACAATTAGCTAAAAAATGGTTGCACACATTTTGTTATCAATGTTGTGTGCAACAATATGCATTTGCAATCATGAAAAAAAAGTTTCAAATTAATGGACTGAAATATTTGAGATTTAAATAAGATAATTCAATTTTTGTTATGACAATTTTACAAAAGCCTCAAGCTTTTATTGTGTGGTAATACAAATTGGGGAACATGATCGGGTAATTTGAAAGCAAAATAAATGAGTTTATGATTTGTTCAATATGTTTGTGTTGTTCTGGAATGACATTGTTGTATTGGTGTATTTGTCCATATGTGATCTATTTGTGTATAATTAATAGTGGTGCTTTTTATAAAAATGAGTTTAAAATTATATTTATTCATAAATGTTTGTAATATTGATGATTGATTTGTTTTTGTTAAAGAATCTATATTGAAATCTCCAATTGTTGAAATCAGACAATGTGAAGGCATTTTTTGTATAATGTTTTTTAAGATAGAATTCAAATGTGACAGTTGCATTTTCGGTGGTTTATATATTGCAATTATGTGTAATGTTTCTCTTGTGTTGTCATTAAAAAGTGTGATGATAAATTTAGTACTAGAATTTGTGATTGTTGTGTTTTTTTGTCAATGACACATTGTCATCATAAAGTACCATAATGCCATATTCATCATAACATGATAATATGTGGAACTTTCGTGATAAAGAATTATAAATTTCTGAGTTTAAATGAACATTTTTTATTTTTGTTTCATTTAAACAAAGAATATGTGATGTTAATAGATTTGGATCCACAAGAATATTTTCAAAATTTAATGTTAAAAAATGAGTATTAAGAAATTTTACACTTAAAAATTATGAATGGTAGGACTTTAAAGAAGCAATAACAAGTTTGTATTGTGCATTTGTTTTTAATTGAAACATTTCTTTTTGAACAAGATGATTCACTTGAAAAAAATTATTCAATAATGGTTAAAGTAAATACAAAATTTCTTTTCAACAAACCTTTGATAAATATATATGTTAAACCATGTTTTGTCACACTGGTCAAATCAAATGTTAAATAATCAAAAGTCAACCCTTGTGAATGATGTATAGTGCATGTTGCATCTAATTAAATTGGGAAATTGGATTCTCATGATAGTGTGAGAAGGATTTCTCCCTATTTGTATTTTGACAATTTTATATTCAATCGGTGTCCATTGTTTGTCAAGCCTTGGGAATTTGTCATAGATTTGTAAATTTTTAATTTGTGTATTATGTCCAATTTGAGGATTATGAAAATGTATCCATACTAAAGATTTTGAAATAGTTTTTGTAAAATCTTCAAGAATTCCATCAATGCCATTCACAAGACCATCTAATGTTTCATAATTCCTTGCACATAATTCCACCAACATTTTTCTTAACTAGAATTTTGTAATGTAAACTAGTAGTTTGAGATGATAAATTTGATCATTTAAAATGAGAAAGGCATGTTTCAACATGAACATCACATGTTAAGAATGTGAATGTTTGACCTAATGTGTTTCAAAATACATTTTTGTTATGCATAGTTATTTTAACATTAGTGTAAAATAATATGGTGAAGTGTTTTCCATCAGTGGGGTTCTCAAACAATTATTGTTATACATTTTATGTCTTCACTTGTTTGTGATGCAGTTCGAAACCTATTTAATATGTTTATAAAATTTATATCATCTTGTCGCATCACTTCTTGTAATTCATAACATTGTACAAATTCTAACCAATAATAATTTAATGCAATAATATTAAAATTGTTGGTTACTGGTTTTAAAATCCATGAATTTTGAACAGGGGATGCTTAATAGAAGTCACTAGTCATTATTACATCTCAGCCATCCATAAATTCATTATGGACTTGTTTTATAATACTTAGTCTACAATCACATTCTATTGCTAATTAAAAATATTTCATTTATAACTAACAAATAAAGTTGATCATATGTAATTATAAAAGTGTCATGTCTTTCATCACTTAATGCATTAAGTTCTGTTAGATTTTTATTTAATGGAATTGCAACTGCAGAATGTTTTGTTGTGCTATTAATGTTAAATGTTATTTTTCTTATATATGTTAATTTCATGATTTTTGGTTTTAAAGGATCATCATTTATAATTTTTTTAGTACAATATTGTAACATATTTTGTATAATACACATGAAAGTGAAATCTTTTCCTATCCCTACACCACTTGTTAAAAAAATACGAAATGGATTTGTAAGGTTTTTTTTTTTTTTTGGTAGAAGAAATCATCAACAATAGTTTTTGTTCATCATTCAATTATCTCATATGTGACGAAAACTCTTTGTATGTCATTTATTCATCTATTCATTGAAAAACATTATGTGTCAACAATTTATTTTAACATTTTTATTTTTTAATTGTGTAAAATTTTCATATGATACATCTTTTGGTTCAATTTATTTGGTATTAATGAATAATATATTTTTATGTGGATTACTTGCATTATTAATTATTTCATTCAAAAATAAAAAATTTCCTTCCATTTGTTTGATGAATTTTTGTGTATTATTTGACTTGTGATTTTAAATTGTCCCATTCAATATCAAAATTGTTGGATGGGTTTAAATTATTTACAAATTCTTTTCACACTTTTTCTATATCATTTTTTCCCCCATACAAGCATATTTCCATGAATCACAATTATTTTTCAAATTGAATTTTGAATTTGAAAAGGTTTTAAATAAAAATAATAATTTTCAATAATGATTTTCTGGATCTTTATGTCGATTGAATGAAACCTAACAAATTATTTTAGATTTACTGTGTTTTTTTATTTACTTTTGTACCATAATTAGCCACAAATTTTGCTAAACACAAATGATTTAATCCTTCATCTCAATTAATATACTTATCAACTAATGATTTACAATTCATATGACTTCGCTAATATAATTCAATCATACCTTAATAAAGATGGTATATTTTTAAATGAACTATACAAAATCAAAATGTTTTTTTTCAATCCAATATGCCCACAATATGGTCAAATATATGTTTAATATACTTTAAATACAAATTATTTAGTCTTAACATAACATGAATACAAGTCAAATATGCTTAATATATTTTGAATATAATTTAACTACACTTTAAAATGTTAAATAAGCTTAATAGATGTTTAATATACCTTGAATAAAATCTATATAATATACTTTTAATGTAGTCCACCTTACTAGGAAATGCGTCCTAGTTCATTCTAGGTTTCAGTAGATTTTTTAGTGAATTTGGACATTTTCACCTAGTGAAATTGTTTAACCCCCTAGTGACCGGGGACTAGTTGTTACGGACAATGACTTATTTCATTAGTACCTAGTGAAACAAGGTTATTTTCAAATGAAATACAAATTTACCAAACTATTCACTTGCTAATTAATTAACTAACCAGTATGGAAATTAATTAAATTTTAATTATTTTAATCAACGTTGGTACGAATTTGAAAAGAGAATATTCAGTCAACATACCATTGTTGACCACACACAACACCACCCATGAGATTTGATCCCCTGACCTTAGGAAAGGGGCAAACACCTTTACCATCAAGCCACCATACTTGTTGTGATAATATGTTACATTACATTTTATTTATCAAGTACTTCATTTTAAACATTACAAAAACATAAACTTTGAAAATTCATATCTTATTGACATTTTGTTCAAATGAAATGATTCGAGTTTACTTCTTTTTTTAATTTAATAATGTACATAATTACATTTATTTCCTTTTGAAAGTTTAAAATCATCTGAACAAAAAAACAGTTGAATATCATTATTCAATAACATTTTAATGACCATTCTTTTGAAAAAAAAAATTTAATAAATGGGATTTTTTTGTTAATATAATAATACTACCTATGTTAAACTACTTTCAATTATTATATGACTATTTTTCATTAATTTAAATTATTTCACCCTACATTATTTATGGTTATTTATGGCTATTCTCAATTACTTTTGGTTATTTTTGGCTATTTCACCCTAAGCTACTTTTGGTTATTATAAGTTATTTTTTATTATTTTAACTTATTTCAACGAAAGTTATTTTCAGCTATTATAAGTTTTTTTGGTTATTCTATGTTATTTTTGGCAATCCTAAACAATTATAATATATGGCTATTGGTTGTTCTTTTATTAGTGTTATTAGTGGTTATTAATGGTTATTGGTACCTATTCTATTTGGGGCTATCAATGTTTTTTAGTGGTAATTTTATTAATAGTTATTGGTGGTTATTCTATTAATGGCCATTAGTAGTTATTCTATTGGTGGCTATTCTATTAATTGTTATTGATGGCTATTATATTAATGGCTACTGGTGGCTATTATATTATTGGTTATTAATGGTTATTCTATTAATGGCTACTAGTGGCTATTTTATTAATGGTTATTCGTGATTAATCTATTAATGGCTATTGGTGGTTATTATATTAATGGTTATTCGTGATTAATCTATTAATGGCTATTGGTGGTTATTATATTAATGGTTATTCGTGATTAATCTATTAATGGTTATTGGTGGTTATTTTATTAATGACTTATTGGTGGTTATTCTATTAATGGCTATTGGTGGCTATTCTATTAATGGCTTATTGGTGGCTATTTTATTAATGGCTTATTGGTGGCTATTCTATTAATGGCTTATTGGTGGTTATTCTATTAATGGCTATTGGTGGCTATTTTATAAATGGTTATTAATGGTTATTGTATTATAAGTTATTGTTGGTTATTATATGTTATATTATAACTATTGGTGATTATTGTATTATAAATTATTATTTGATATTCTATGTTATAATATCATAGGCTATTGGTAGTTATTATATTATAGGGTATTTATAATTATTTTTCATAGGTTATTATGCTTAGGATAAAATAATTTATTATAACATAAAGTAGAATGACCTTGAATAATTTAAAGTATAACTTGAAATAAGATATATTAATTTTAAATAAAATAACCTAAAGTATACCCTAAAGTTAGTTGAATAATTCAATTTAAAATAATTTAAAATCTTATAATAAAATAGTTAAGATATTTTAAGGTAAAATAACATATAATAATTTAGGGCACAATAATTTATAATAGCATATAATAACATAAAATATATGTTAGAATTACTAAAGTAACTTAAAATAATATAGAGTATATCATAAACTAAAATAGATAGAATATTTTTAAAAACATATAAATAAACCTATTTGCTATAGTAAACTATAATTGTGAATTATGTTAACTAGCAATGAAACATCATGTCTACATAATGATATTATAATGAAATAACTTTCACTATATGAAATCAGTAAAATGCAATGAAGTTATTTCACTTTTAAGGTCCCATAGTGATTTAAGCTAGTAAATTACACCCCACTTTGGTAGTAGTGCCATAAAACCCTAGTGTACATTAATAAATGTATAAACACACCATAATAATTAACCAAATTGCGATTAATTTTGCAACCAAATGAACATAGGAACTTATTCTTAGATGAAAAATCCAAAAAGCTAATGAATATGGAAGGATGTATAACTTAATAATCACACCATAGTCACAAAAATAGTTGTAAAGTTTAAAAGACAGTGACTAGTTGTAAAAATGATAAAAAAGAGTTGCAAATGATAAGTAGTTGCATGGAATTGCATATAGTTGCAAATTGAATAGTTACATATTACAAGATTTCTTCTAATGTGGTCATTGATAACATTCTGCCAAAAACTACATGTTTTGTTCACTACAAGTTCTATAGACTATTGGTTACTTGTCAACATGTTTATCAAATTATTATAAAACTATTTGTTAGGTTTTGTAACCGATTAGGTTTTAGTACAAATTAGGTTACAGGTTAGGTTCTATTACATGTTAAGTCACAAATAACTTATTATTTTTATCAACCTGTTACATCAACCTCTTAAACCACCTGTTACAAATTCCTAGGTAACATTATCCCCCCTTAAAATCATATTTCATCCTCAAAATGCTAGCTCCAAGTCTAAACAAATCTTCAACATGTTGATGTAAAATTCTTCAATAGGTACAGTTCATCATCTTCACAGGTTTAGCCTAACTCAATCCTTAGTACCTATTTTTTTCTATAAATTTGTGTTGGTCAAATGTTTCATAAAAAATTACAAGACTTCTGATGCATGAATTGTCCTAGAAATCAAGGTGATTTTTAGTCCCCCACCTATTTATGGTGGTGTCAAAGATAAACTAGTAAATAAGAACTCAAATGGTTCTATTCTATTGCTAGTGGTTAGAGTATTAACAAGTTCAATATCCTTTCCTACAAGTTCAATGTTATCCTCAACAAGTACAATAGAGATCCTAATAAGTAGAGGTTCAATTTCTAAACTTGTTCCATTTCTAAGTGGGTTAATTGGTTTTGTAATAACAACATGTTGTTGTTTCTATTTAGAAACAAAAATGTGAGAAGTAACACATGTGGTCCTAATACTAATTTCAATTTCAATATTAAAAAAATTGGGTGGTACATACTTGAATTTTGGGAAAGCAGTGTGATAACCGTGCAACTCCAATTGGTAAACCTATTCATCAGATCAAGCTAGTTTTAAACTTTCTTGAATTTAATCCTCCATGAACTCTTGAATTGTCTCCCACCACTCCTTCCACTTTGGATTCTTATCTCTAAGAACTTGGTTTTGTACTTTGAGCAAGGTGTTATCCAACAATAGCTCCTCAAACTCCTTCAACTTGTTCTACATTCTAAAAGGTAACTAAGTTGTTTTGTTCATTTGTATCGAGCCCTTTTCGAAAAGCTTTTTGGTTAACACGTCCATGATAATAAACAAAGTCATGCCATTATGGGCCAATTATAAAACACCTTTTTTTTCTCATAGTGATTATATCCCATGACAAAATATTTTGAACCTTATTCACATCTAAACTAATTCAAGATAAAACTACTCAACTTTGGTAACACAAATTATCCTTAATTAAGTGAGTAACTAAACTAACACACCTGACAACTATGGTGCGCTCCTATGTTAGCACCTACAACTATCCTTTATTTTATAATGGGGTAGTTGCATTATGCCCATTCATTATATGGAACAACTATTGTCCATACTTGTGGATAGTTGTTTACTGACACCACAAGTGCACAATCTTGTCCATATGGATATAAGGAAACATTTTCATAAGGGACTTTATCAACTTGCATCACATGTAGCACTACATATAATACCCTCAACTTTTTTGTTCTATATGAATCCATATACCTTGCATTGTAATGCATACCAATAATGTGTGAGGATATTTCCTACCAAATGGTAATTAAACCAATCAATACGTCTACTAATGAAACGTTGTCTAGATGAGGTTAGGATGAACTTGAGCTTTCCATGGTATGATTCAATGGCTACATTTGTGTGTTGTCCTATGTGGGGAATATTCTTATATCTAATAGCCCACATTTTCACCTTTTTCATTCAATTTTTTTGGAAGTATTTGAAGAAATGTCGGGCTATTGGGAACTTGTCATTCATGTCATACTTTTATTCCTTTATCCATGCAATACAATTGTCACCAACTATTAAGTGCAAAATTAATGCATCCTTAACACGTCGACTTGGGTCACTCCCCTTTACCCCCTTGGAGATCATGAAAGGGGGGAATCACAACTTATTACCCAACTTCCATTCCCCTACTCCTTGTTTTTTTTATTATATCCTTTTCCCTTATTTGTTATAGATTGTTATCCTACCTCTTCTAATTCTAACAACTTTCTTCCTTACTTTTTTGGTTATACATATCATTTTCCCCTATTTGACACATAGCTATCTATCGAACTCCTTCTAACAACTTTCTTTCCTTACTTTTTTGGTTATATCATTTTCTCTTGTTTGTTATAGACAACTATCCTACCTCTCCTTCTAACAACTTTCTTCCTTACTTTCTTGGTTATATCCTTTTCCCCTATCTACTATAGATAGTTATTCTACCTCTCCTTTTAACAACTTTCTTTCCTTGCTTTTTTGGTTATATCCTTTTCCCTTGTTTGTTGCAGACAACTATCCTACCTCTCCTTCTAACAACTTTTTTTCCTTACTTTTTGGGTTATATCATTTTCCCCTGTTTGTTGTAGATAGTTATCCTACCTTTCTCTACCACTCCTTTCTCCTTACATTTAACTAACTACAACCTTAGACTAGGTTAATTTTATGCAAGCATCATCAGACAGTAATTACAACAAGTATTTATTAAAAAAAATGTGCACACCTCCAAGAAAGGGTTTCAATGCAGTTTTGGTTCAATACCTAAGTCTTCCACTCCTTTTTCCTTACTAAACCCTAACACCATCTCTACACTATTTCCTCCACTACAATCTTACCTCCCAACTACCTATATCTTTGGAACTCTCTACCACACCCCAAAATAGTCTTTTTCCCACTCTACCTCTATTAAATAACCTAAGCTCTAATTCTTCTTTCTCTTGCTACATAAGAGGGCAAACCTTTACCTTTGCTCCTTAGGTCCCACAACCAACATTCTCCACTTTCTCCTCCTTCTATTCTTCTTTTCCTGCATCAACCAGGTTAGGTACCTCTTCTTAACTTTTCCCCATTCGCTTATAATCACCATGTTCATTATGTTCCCCCATTTGAACAACCACCAATGCCCTTATTTGATGATCTTGCCTTCATTTGCCAAGGTGACTATTGATTTGATTACCCTTGAGAAGCTTGCTCCTTCATGATGTTGTAGCCTTATCACCCTTTCACCTACCTTGCCCTCTCATGATGTGCCAAGATCCCCTCTCCATCCTTACAACCATCATCATCACTCCTTTTTCCTCACACCCCCTCAAGCCCCCATTCATCACACATGAAGAAAAAAAGAAGGTGAACAATTATTCTTCTTTGTTTCATGGAAGCACCAATATTACTATCATGACCTAACCCTAATTGCTAGAAGCTACTGAGAAGCATCCCCCTCCCCCCCCCCTATTTTCACACTCTATTTACATCTAATTACACCGTTTCGCAACACTGATATAAGAACAAACATCAACAACATAACCACAAAAAATCACAC
>Ga0116227_10016737_pt1 | contig 10434 bp, 10 predicted proteins | sample S1TSphgellanicum_FD_89693 | JGI IMG/M metagenome (GOLD analysis project Ga0116227, IMG submission 89693) | Host-associated microbial communities from peat moss isolated from Minnesota, USA - S1T2_Fb - Sphagnum magellanicum MG | ecosystem: Host-associated > Plants > Peat moss > Unclassified...
AATGGGACAATTACCATTCCAAATCTCACAACCCTGTACGCATAATGGTTCGCTCCGAGGAGCCTCCCTTTCGGGGTAATGTGAGCCATGTGCAAAGCACACGCTTCGCGAACGACCTGTTATCAGAGCTTGTTAGGGCCAGCAGCACTGTCTCAGTGACCGAGCCAATTTTAGATTTTAGATTTTGGATTGGTGATGAATTAGTTAGGAGCAGGTGTTAGGTGTTTGTTTAGAGTTCCTCCTAATCTAAAATCTAAAATCCTTGCATCCAAAATTCAGGGACCTTAAGACTGTTTAACCACTAGCGACAGGGCAGGGGATAGCTTGGCATCCCAGGGTGTCGTGACTCAAATAACGTTTACCTATTGCTAGGTGGTCTGGTCAGCACAGCGTGCTTGATTTCTCTTACAGAGCTTCAGCCCTTTCAGGGCTGGGTTGCTGACAGACACCTTCTTGCATATCCTATTTAATAGTACATAGTTTTTAAACGCCTTGAACCACATCTACTTTGCGTTCTAGCAATTTTTCCAAGGACTTGCTTTGAAATTCCACCAAAAAATCTACATCACTACTAGCCATCTAGCTCCCCCTGTTAAGAGTTCCTTATTACAAAGAATTAATCTGGCATAACAAGTACAGTAGACTAATTACATTTTTTCCTTTTCCCCTTCACCTTCCAGTTTTTTGGAGAGTTAAGGACTTTTTCCTGTCTCTCGTTGGGGGCTTTTTGGTAGGTTAAATTTAATTCTTTGAGAATTTCATAAATTCTTGTGGTTTTGAGTTCAACATCCCATCTAGATTTGATGACAACACTCATAACTTCCCCAGTCCAGATCTGTTTATCAATCCCGTAATCCGTGGGTTTTTCCTCTAATAACATTCTTTTTAATTCTTGCTTTTGTTCCTCACTTAATCTGGACTTGACTTGATGAGTTATTGGCTTGACTAATTCATCTAGTCCACCTTGGAGAAACTTATCTATCCAATTTGATAGGGTTTTATAGGTACAATTTAATAGCTCTGATACTTCTGATCTCGTTTTGCCTTCGTATAAATATTTTATTGCCAATAATCTTTGTCGCTGGTATTCTTTTTGATATTTATAATACGTTTTTCGCCATAACTCTAAATCTAGTTCTTGGCATTCTAACTGAAATGTCCTATTAGCCATAGATTTACCTAGAATCCCACCCTAATTTTGTCTGTCACACTCTATCTTACATTATATGTGTTCTTAGGGCGGGAAGGTGTCCAGGAAAAATTTCCTGGACCATACTCGAAAATTTATACCCCATATTCCGGCACATCTTTAGCATGAAGCCTTGTAGGGTGAGGATTTACAGAATTAACACACTACCTCCTGTTTCATTTAAACGTTTGCTTGCTGTCGTTGATACAACGACCAATACAAACCCTTTTGCTCCAATAACTGGGCATGGGTCCCACGTTCAGCAATGACACCCCTTTCTAACACCAAAATCAAATCAGCCCGTTTGAGGGGGGCAAAGCGATGGGCAATCAAAAATACTGTGCGATTTGTGGAAACTGCTTGCAGGTTTTGCAAGACTTGCTGTTCTGTTTCACTATCTAAAGCACTGGTAGCTTCATCTAAAATTAGTATGGGTGCTGAGGAGAGAAATAACCTGGCTAAGGCAATGCGCTGTCTTTGTCCCCCAGATAAAGCGGTGCCTCGTTCTCCTACATTGGTTTCGTAACCATAGGGTAGCTCGCTGATGAAGTCATGGGCTACAGCTAGTCTTGCGGCTTCGACCACTTCCTGGGCAGTGATTTCCGGATCACCAAGGGTGATATTTTCAAGGATGGAACCGTTAAATAAGAAGTCCTCTTGGAGAACTACGGCGGTTTGCTGCCGCAGGGAGGCTAAATCAGCGCTTTTAATATCAAATCCATCAATGAGAATCCGCCCTGATTCAATTTGATATAGGCGTTGCAATAGCTTAGATAAGGTACTTTTGCCGGAACCGCTGCGGCCGACTATGCCGATAAATTGTCCCGGTTCAACATTAAAGGAGATTCCCCGCAGCACGGGTTCAATGTGGGGTTGGTAGCGGAAGAAGACCTGTTCAAAGCTGACTTGGCCTTTGAGTGGAGGTAAAACTAGCCCGGTTCCCGATTCTGCCTCTGGGGCAACATTGAGGATATCACCAATGCGGTCTACGGACAGCAGGACTTGTTGCAGGTTCTGCCATAACTGGACTAAGCGTAAAAGTGGGGCTGTGACTCTGGCTGAGAGCATTTGAAAGGCAATTAGTTGCCCAATGGTGAATTGGTGTTTAATCACTAAATGGGCACCAAACCAGAGGATCAGCAGGTTGGAGAAGTTGGTGAGGAAGTCACCAAGATTGCTGCTGATATTGGAGGTGGTGGAAGCTTTGAAACTAGTGCGAATGAAGCGAGCAAACAATCCTTCCCAGCGATCGCGCGCAACTGGTTCAGCTGCATGGGCTTTGACGGAGTGGATGCCTGTGATTGTCTCCACCAAAAAGGATTGACTATCGGCATTGCGGTTAAAGGCTTGGTTGAGCCAGTTACGCAGGATGGGGGTAGTGACAATGGTTAAGGCAGCAAATAAAGGCAGCACTGCTAGGGCGATGAAGGCGAGGGGAATACTGTAGTAGAACATCAACCCCAGGTAGACCACAGCAAAAATGCTATCCAGAATCACAGTTAGGGCTGTGCCGGTGAGAAACTGGCGGATCTGTTCTAGTTCCTGAACCCTAGCTACTGTGTCTCCTACCCGTCGCGACTCGAAATAAGCTAAAGGTAGTCGCATCAGATGGCGAAACAGCTGGGCTGATAAACTTAAATCCAGACGCCTGGCTGTATGGGTGAAGATGAATAGCCGCAGGATGCCGAGGATCGCTTCAAATGTAGTTACCAAGACCAGAGCGATAGCCATGACATCAAGGGTAGGCAGGCTCTCCTGGACCATCACCTTATCAATGACAACTTGGGTAATCAGCGGCGTTGCCAACCCTAAAAGTTGCAAGGTAAAAGATGCCAGCAGTACTTCCGCTAACAAGCCTCGGTACTTCCAAACTGCCGGGGTAAACCAGCCCAAGTTGAATTTTTCTGGTTGGAAAATTAGTTCTGCTAGCCACAGGTTCCCATCCCAAGATGCTTGAACTACTGACTGCGGTACACTTTCGCAGGTATGCTCTGTGTTATGGGGGTTGGCAATGATCAAGCGATCGCCTTTAACGCTGTAGACCACTACCCAGGAACCTGGGGAGTTATCCCTATTCCACAACAGTAAAGCGGGAAAGGATAACTGCCGTAACTCATCCCAACTCACCTCCAACCGTCGTAATCCCAACGCTAATTTTTCTGCTGCTTCCACCACATCTTTGGGGCGTTGTCCCCGCAGTTGGCGTTGTACCCATTCCAATTGCACGGGATTACCCAACTGTTGGGCTACCATAGTCAAGCAGGCTGCTGCTGTGTTGATACTCCCGACAAAGGGATAGCTGGAGAGGATAGATGTAGAAGAGGGGGGAGAAGTTGTTCTGTCCTCCCAAAATTCCTCAATTTTAGGATTAGAGAACTCTACCCACAGCGCCGAATTCCAGCAAACTACAATCACTTCTTTGCTAGCAGCCACCGCTTTACACTCAGTAGCCTTTTGTAAGTCCCCAAACCAATCTCCCGATTCTAAGACTGCTAAGGGCTTATTAACACCCTCCATCCGCAGGCGAACTTTACCAGTGACGATGAAGAATTGATGGCCTCCGACTTCCGTGGACCAAATCTTCTCCCCCAGACTGTAGCGACGAATTTCTGAGTGACTTTGTAACTGGGATTTTTGTCCGTCCGTTAGCCAGCATAGAGGCGGTTGATCAGTTTGTAGAGACTCTAACTTAATTTGACCGTCAGCTTTTGAATTTTCTCTGCTAGCCATTTCTCAAACAACTCATTTTGTAGTGTTTGCTTTAGTTGAGTATCTTCTAAAGACGCTGGCAGAAAGTGTTCTACTCGAAACAATCCATAACGTCCTTCCAGTTCAATTGGACCGAGCAATTTGCCGGGGGTTACCGCATCTATAGCTGCTCTGAGTACATCAGGCAGTGTGCCCCGATTAACTGGCCCCATCATGCCGTTAAAAGTTCGTTCCTCCGCTACTGAATATTCTCTAGCTAGTTGCTCAAAGCTACTGCCTTCTTCAATTTGGGCTTGGAGTTCTTCACACAGTTCCCGATTTTCCACCAAGATCCTGGATAGTACCACCCGATCTAAAAAAATCTTCCGCTCAATAAAATATTCTGAAAGTTTTGGTCCCGTAATTGCAGCCTTGAGTTTTTCTACCTTGAAGCTGAAATTAACCGATGAGTAAAATGTAGAGTAATCAGTACCATTATTTTTCAACCATTCTTGAAACTTTTGGAAGTCAGTCAATTGATTTTTCAAGCGAAAATCAATGATAGCTTGTTCCGTAAATCCCGGACTATTTTCAATATCGGCACGAGTTGTTATTTCTTGCTCAATTACGTATATACGCAGAATATCACCAATAAACTGCCTCAATTTTCCAGATAGTTGGAGATATTTGATGGTTTGGGTGACCGTAATTGTCTGGTCATTGACAGTTAAAAACGATGAAGATTCCATGAAATAACTGCGGGGGAACGCTACAAATACATAGCAAGGGTCAGAAGGCTTTCTATATTACCTATCTGACCGCAACCACTATATAAGAACTTATCTATTGAATCGGAGAGTAACCCGCAAGAATTATAGTTAGTCTTAGTAAAGATTCTATGAAACCCTCAGTCAGAACCTATCCGGAAAAATGCTTTTTCAATTCTTCTAAAGAAGCCCAACGTCCGTCAATCACTTCTTCTTCCACACTAGCTATACTAGTCAAAATACCCGGACAATTGAGAGTACAAAGTTGTCGCTGCGGTATTGCCAAACACATTTGTTCATACAGCCATTCACTAGGGTAAAAATAGCCATCAGGTGGGAGGGTTTCTACTAAGTCTTCTACAGCTATTTCTCTTTCTAAGGGCAAATCTAAGAAATTATTAGCTGCTTCATCTAGCCAGATAATTTCTTGAGTATTGATTTTCAACCGCTGATTATATTGCTGTAGGCAACGGTTACAGGTACAGGTGATGATAGATTCTGCCTGCCCGGTTACTTGCAGATAGTTGCCGTGATGCTGAATGCGAACTTTACCACGTACCGGTGTTAGTGTTTCTAACCCAGGCAGAAACTCTTGAACTGGAACTTCCTCTGTCCGCTCCGGGGCTTTGGTTAGCTGCGGAATAAATATTGCGTCCATAGGATTTATGGCTTGGCGCTAAAAATTCTTCTCTATCTTAGCATTTAGGGGTGTTCACTTAACCATCCATGATGGGACGAATCACTAAGTGACGATGGGGTTCTCTACCACGACTAAAGGTTTCTAAATCGCCAAATTCCTTGAAAAATGTGTGAATTTGTCGTCTTTCTGCTGAACTTAGGGATTTAATTTCCACCTCCCTGCCGGAAAAGCGGGCTTCTGCCGCAGCAGCTTCTGCTAGGGAGCGGATTTCTGCTTGTCTCTTGGCGCGATAGCCGCCTAACTCAACTATGTAGAAGGCTTGCTCCTCTTCTGGTTGGTTGAGGTTGAGTACGGAATTTGCTAGATACTGAATTGCGTCTAGTACTGAACCATCAGTACCAATTAAAGTCTGGATTTCTGAGGGTGTTAGGTTACTTTTATCAATGGTCAACCAGTAGTTATCTGGTTCTGATGGGTCTTCATTGAGGGAGTCGGCAGCTACTTCTAAACTACCTTTAATTTCTGTTTTGATGCCAGTAAAGGAGAGCAATGTTTTTAACCACTGCTCACCTCGCTGTATGGGAATATTGGTCATAGTTAGCCTGTAGCTTTTTTCTTGGAATTTTTTGGCTCAAATGGCAATGCCTTTGGTTCGGCACTGGCAGATTCTTCTTCTTTCTCCTGGGTGTCTAAGATTTTTTGCAGCTCCTCTGGCAGAGGTTCGCGAGAAAGAATATAGGTTTGCAGAGTTTGGAAAACGTTGCCAATCACCATATACATCAGTACACCTGCTGGCAAGGGAAAGAACAGAAACATCCCAGAAAAGATGACTGGGGTAATTTTGTTCACTGTTTCTTGCTGTGGGTTACCACCACTAGAATTTTGCCCAGAAAGCATTTGGCTGACATAAAGGCTAATACCAAAGAAGATAATCATGGCGACTATATCCCAGTGGACAGTGCCATCAGGATCTACTGCACCAACCCTACCTAAGGCATCAATAAAGAGAAATCCTTTATCGGCAGCTAGTCCAGGGATTGAGCCTTGAATTGTCACATCTCCTGGCTGTAGGGCTTCAATGTTGCCTTGGGCATCGATTGTAATCCGATCTTCGCCTTTAACTATTTTCCAGTGGGGAGTTAACTCATTACTTGGGTGTTCCGCTAGGAGTACCTGAAATGGTTTGCCTTCTAGGGTCTGATATTCCATCTTGGTTTTCTCCCCTACGGCTAATTTATTGCCTCCAGGGAGGATGGCAGTAATTCGAGTGTGTTCCCCATCAGCTATGTAAATGTTCTGGGGGGCAGTGGCAAAGGCTTGGGGTTGAATTCGCTCGATTTGTTCAGCGGGAAGGATTTGCAAGTTAACAGAGTAGTTAACTTCAGCAAAGGGTGAACCTCGCAAGGTGGCAAATAGGGCTAATAAAACCGGCATTTGCACTAACAGGGGTAGGCATCCTGCTAATGGGTTGCCAAATTCCTGTTGGGCTTTGAGCATTTCCTCCTGCTGTTTTTGCGGATTGTCCTGATAGCGTTCTTTGATATCCGCCATCCGTTTTTGCATCAGCGGTTGGACTATTCGCATCCGCCGCATACTCCGAATTGAGCCGGCACTTAGGGGATAGAGCGCAAAGCGGACTATCAATGTCAAGGCCACAATCGCCAATCCATAGCTAGGGACAATCCCATAGAAAAAGTCTATGATTGGCAGCATTACGTTGTTCGAGAGAAACCCGATACCAAAATCCATTATCTGAATTCAACCTGAGGTACTGTAAACTGAACTGACTCTAATTTATCTAAATCGTCATTCATCTGCGACTACCCAATGCTTGGCGGATAGCCGCACATTGACTACTTAACACTGCTGTACTGGGGATTTTTAGCAGTAACTCTTTCATTGATGTAGTCATAGACTTGGCGAAACCTGGGGATAGCCCGCATTTCTAAGCGACTGCCATTTTTGAGGGTGATTGCCATGTCCCCCCAAATGCCGATGCCGCGAGGAACTTTGACTATTGTGGCAATTTCTGAGTAAATCACGTCAGTGCGACTGTTCCCCATCCAACCTCCTATGACTGTGACTCGGCGATCGGTGATGCGGAAACGCAGCCATAGTGCCCTGATAATTGCCCCAATTGTCAATGGTAAGCCTACAACAGTCAATCCTATCAGCAGGTTGAGAATCAAGTCGCCAATGTGGGGACCACCTTCATAATAAATTTCCTCCCTAATGCCCATCGAACACCTCAATTTGTGCCAATAACTGCTCTAATTCTTGCAGAAATTGTTGGCTTCCGCACTGGGATTCTAGTGCTTTTGGCTTAACAATCACCACTAGCCGCCATCCAGGTGATAATTTAGGCAATAATTGATAAAAAGCTGCACTGATCTGCCTTTTAAGCCGATTACGAACCACGGCTCGTTTACTCACTTTGGTACTAACGGAAATACCGACTTTTGTACTGCCAACAGAAGTATCTTGTGATTTTGATGGTTTTAAAGCTCTCAAGGTAAAGTGAGAGCTATGGCGCCGAGTTCCTTCCTGGAATACTGCCTGAAAATCTTTTCGGGATTTTAGTCGATTTGCTTTGGGCAAAGCCACAGTAGCCCTTGATCCCTAAATGAGACTCTTAAACACTTAGACGATAACGCCCCCGTTTTCTCCTGGCACTAATCACGTTTCTGCCATCTGGTGTCCGCATTCTAGCCCGAAAGCCAGAGGTTCTTTTTCTCTTCCGGCAAGTGCCTCTTAGGGTCCTCTGCATACTGTTCTCCGCTTAGGCGATTTTTATTAAAAAGTCACAATCTGTAATCTTATCACTTTATAGGTAAAGAAACAAGAGGGGACAGGAGGCAGCAGCAATTCCAAATTCAAAAATTGGGGAGCAGTCACTAGCTGGTACAGTTCAATATAAACATATCGTAGGAAACCAAGCAACAAGGTTAAGATCTATAAGGGACTTCCAACTAAAAAAATATCGAATTCCCAGGGGAGCAGAGGGAGTAACAGTCGTGTTGAGTCCATAAATTGGGATAATTTAATTTCTGGAAGTCCCTAATCTGATTATTTGTGTTAATGGGTACTAGTATATTACAAATGCCGATTTTTTACTATGAATAACTCCTGGTTCGCTCATTTTTTCGGAGTTGAAAAAATTGCCAAAAAATCCGCGAACTGGAGGTTTAGTAATGGTTTCCGCGATTTACCTGATTGATCCTGAAACTATTATCCCACTCTTAAAACTCTATTTTCAGGTGCCCGCACCGAAGCGATCGCTCCACCATTACATAAAGTGTTCATAGCACTGCGATTTTACTATAGTCGAAAACCCTGATTAAATCCTTCGGCTTTTTGTAACTCGATTTAAAATAGGTGAACTGGGAGTATTTATGTAAACAAAAAAAGTATCGATAAAAACTCTATTTCTGGGTCTAAAGCCCTGTACAGCCAAAGAATTGTATCGATACTGCTTGCAGCAAGAACAGCCTCCTGCAACCTAAAATTCAATCCTTGAGAATATTCTTAACTATTTAGTGAAAACTTAAATCCCTAACTCTGATAGGGGGTAGGGGGAGAAATTGATATGTTGTCCACTAATCTAGGACTTGCCCAATATTTGCTAGAACCTATTTTAAATAAGGGTTTCAACCGTTTTTAGTCCAAATAGGTGCAGGAATAGTTAATTTGGGGATCAACCTCCGAAGCTCCTATTTTTTGCACTGTGTGGTATCTAGATTCACTTTGTGGAGTTTTTCAGCAGACCATAATCTAAAGTTCTTCTCCCCTACTCCCTGCCTAATCGATACTTATAATCCAAGTGCCTAGATACCTTAAGAGTGGTATATCTCCGGGGGCAAGGATCTGACATCGGAAATAATACATTCCTCCAAAAGTTGGGTTTTGGACGTTGGATAGGACTAACTCCACCTTATGACCTGCAGGTACGGGGTCTTGGGGGAATATTTCTATTACCCGACCTTCCTTGTCCCACTTCACTTCAGACAGCGGAACTTTCTTGCCTTCCACATTCACTTCAACTTCTTTGGTATCAAAAGAACCTTTATAATAATCTGGGTAGCTAATGGAAAATTGAGCAACTGCTAGTTTCATCTTGTCTGCGGGGATTTTGAGGATGTAGCGATCAGTATTGCCAGCGTCTCCACCAAAATCTAGGAGATAAGGCAGTTGATCTTCATGTTTAACACCGCTGAATAGTGTGAATCCTGGTAAGGGATCTGCCCAAGTTAGGGACGGGAAAACTGCTAGTAAGCAGCTAGTTGCAGCTAAGGTTGAAAGTATACGTCGCATAGTTAAGCTCCTTGAGGGGATAGTTTAGATTTGTAATTTTAACAACAGAGGGTTATTATTTACTGATTTCCAGGGCAAGAGACGAAAAAGCTACAGAGAAAGTGCCATTTCTCCAGCGGATTTTGTTTCTAAATATGTATAACTGTATATAAATTCGTGACTTTTGTCATAAAAATTGAACTACCACTTGAGCGATCGCCATCGAACTTAGGATAAATTGATGAAAATAAGCTTGACTCAAAGCAGCAATTTTTAAAAAAATAATTGGGAAATTATCAGGCTGGCAAAATTTGAGCAATATTGCACTATGTCCAGATAGTGGTAGGGAGTTTGTGAGATCCCTAAAATAATCTGAAGACCAAACCGCTAGATCAGGGAATCAAAATTATTATGTGCAATATTTCAGGAGACAGGAGGTACCCACCCTTAAGTACTTGACCAGAATTAATTACACAAACTCTCTTGCTGGAATCCTTTATCTAGTCTAGATAAGATTATAGGACTTACGCACTGTACAAATCGACCATCATGTGTGTGAACGAAATTACGTCGTTTCAGGCTCTGATGGATCACCTTCGGTGATCGCAATCTATTCTATTCGCAATTAAATCAGCTTATTGCGAATAAAGTGCGGGTAGTTCAAATGAACTAAATATTTTGAAACTCTTGCCCTGAGGAGATCCAGGCTTTAATAATTTAGTGTGACAGTTAAAGTGCTCAGGCTGTTAGAAATTTTCCAACTTTATTTTTGCTATCGCTTCACTTAGGCAACGGAATATCAATAGTTCTACACCTAGAAATTTTCCAACTTTTTTATAGTTCTACATTTCGTAAATTCA
>Ga0116227_10016738_pt1 | contig 10433 bp, 4 predicted proteins | sample S1TSphgellanicum_FD_89693 | JGI IMG/M metagenome (GOLD analysis project Ga0116227, IMG submission 89693) | Host-associated microbial communities from peat moss isolated from Minnesota, USA - S1T2_Fb - Sphagnum magellanicum MG | ecosystem: Host-associated > Plants > Peat moss > Unclassified...
GGCCTGCAGCTATTACAATAAAGAAGGTGATCTTATATACACTGTATATTACACTTTCGATGCTGCCAACAAGAAGGTAGCTACCCTGAAAAAATACAGGAATGGAAGCCAGCAAAGTAAAATATTGTATCACTATACCACAGAAGGATACCTGACTAGAATAGAGTTCAACTACGGTAACAGTAATAGAAACAGGACCGTGACACTGGACACGGAGTACTTTAAAAGTAAGAACACTTACCGCTATGATGATAATGGTGAAGTAACGGAATGGGATACTTATAAAGAGAACGGCGAGCTGAGTTATAAGAAACTACCAGCCCCCAACCAACCTATAATGCCAACTGGCGGCACCGAATACATCACAGGCAATGAAGCGAGGGAGATAACCACCCCTCAGCGTGATAAAGAAGGAAAAATGCTGACCATGCGCACCCGCAAGTTTGATGCAAATGGCGATATTGTACAAGCTATCAATTTTGATAAGGACAGCAGCATTACCAGCATTACTGTGTACAAGTATGCGCAATACGACAAATACGGTAACTGGCACAAAGCCACCTACTGGGCACAGGATGATACAGATGACTTTACGTATCCTAAATATTATGTGCTGTACCGCGATATAAAATATAAGGAGTGACCTCCCAGCCACTCCTTACACTTCTCCAAAAATAACTAGTACCTCGGCATCGGTCTTTCTTTTGGTTTCCTGTGCATAGGCTGACCAAATGTGTACCCGAGCCCTACTTGCAAATTCACGAAGTTTTGGCCATAACTCAAAGCCGGATTGTTGTACTCCACACCACCATTATCTAGAGTAGTTACAGTAGGTTTCGCAAGGCAGCTTACATAGTCAGCAGACAAGGTTAGTGCCCAGCCATGCCGTAGTGGGAACAATCCACCAACACCCAGGCTATAGGCAAACCCAAAGGCTGGGTCAGACTGTAAAAAAGCTTGTTGTTCGTAACCGCCATAGTCATAGAACCTGAACTCTGCAGTCTGCACTTCGCCGATACCAATTTGCGCTTTAGCGTATAGCGGGAAATCTCTTTTTTTCAAGATACCACCTACCAGCAGGCAGTTGGCATTCGAATACCGGTTCACGTCCATGCCCGCATATTGGGTCACATCAAGAAGCCTGCCGGTATTCACACTGTTGGATGCGCTGAAGCTGCTCACAGCCAGGCCGAACCAGTCATCGAACCGGTGATAATAATTGACATTGAAGCTCGCGCCCGTTGTGGCATAACCTGCCTTGTTGTAGTAATTACTGTTAGTAGCGCCAAATGCGCCCACAGGTACCGCAGCCCCAATACCAATGCCCAAATAGTCATTGCGCCACTGCCCGAAACTTTGAGCGGAGATAATGGTAAGTACAAGTAAGATGGATATCCTTTTCATGGTGTAGAACGTTTTGGTGAAGAGGATAAAAAACTGTGCCTGCGCTTAAATAAGAGATGTTAAAATGTGTAACTTTAGTGTAACCTTACGATCCGTACTATGAAACTATTCTATACCCTGTTGTTTACCATCTTGTCCTTTAATGCGCATGCACAGTACTATATTGACCTTGTAGTCAATTTTGATACACCCTTTGTTCAGGGAGGAGGATGGAGATATGATTCTACTCGATACACACAATGGCTCAACATAGATACCGTACACTACAAGCACAACCAATGGCAGGTAGGGGCGCCTCATAAGTCTTTATTCAGTAGTGCATTTACAACCCCAAACGTAATAGTGACCGACACTGCAAACACATGCCTGCCTAATGATACTTCAATGTTTACCCTTAATGTGCCCAAAGCGGCATGGCTGGCTTTAAGAACTTTAGGCTTCAGGTACCAGCTTGATATTGACACCGGTGATAAAGTAAAAATAGAGGTATCCATAGATACGGGCTTGCACTGGATAGATGCTATGAACGACTCACTTATAGATGGACTTCAGCATTATGGTAATCTAGTACCTACCCATACGTGGGATACACTCACGATAGCTAACCTATCCAATATGCTGATCTGGGATACGTCTCGTGTAGGTGTGTTTTCTTTCAGGTTCACTTTAATAACTGATAGCAGTACAAGACCAAGAGACGGCTGGATGATGGATAATTTTTCTATGTTCTATCCAGGGGAAGGAGTTACACAGGTAAATAAAAACACCCAAGTCAAAATATACCCTAACCCCGCGCAAAACTACATCAATATTACTGCCATCTATACCATAAGAGATATTTCCATCATTAACGTGCTGGGTCAAACTGTTCTTAGAAAGACCTGCCACACAGCCAGTGCAAGTCTTGATATAGGCGACCTCCCCAAAGGCATATACTTGATAAAGGTAGATGATACGACGCAGCGTTTCGTGAAGGACTGATATTGACGTCATGACACCAGCACATACTTTTTAAAGACATATATACATAAATATTTGAAAAACTAAGCACTATAATTATGCATTACTTATAAGTATATTTTTTTTGAGAAATTATTTTTTATTGATATATTGGTACATATAAAACACAAATATGAACCTCAATAAACACTATGATCCTAAAATAGCTAGAGCTATTTCATTGATCCTTATGCTGCTGGTCGGCGCTTGTCCGTCTACAGCAAAAGAGAACCACACCACCCCGGCGACCGGCCATTTACCATTACGACAACATAAGAACAAGTTGCTTTTCGTCGAAAATCGTGGACAGGTAACAGATGCTTCGGGTAAGTCGCGACCCGATATTCTTTTTACTTCGCACAATGGTAGTATGCAACTTTTTCTCACTTCCAACAGCATTAATTATCAATTCACTAAAACAACTTATCCTGATGGGTGTGACCCAAACGTCATGATGGATCCTCTACAGCACGCTTCTTCAAAAAAGCAAATTCACACCGAAACTTATAAATGTGCTGTCTCCTTGTTGGGTGCAGATCCACATGCTATAATTAGCAGAGAGGCAAAGAACAAGTACCAGGAAAACTATTATACTACAGGTTGCCTGGGCGGTATACTTGGTGTGAACACTTATGAGCGGCTGGTTTATACGAATGTATATCCGCATATCGATTGGGTGATCTATAGCAATGGTGATCACCTGGAATATGATTTTTTGGTGCATCCTGGTGGAGACCCTGCGCTGATCAAATTAAAAGTTGACGATGCAGGCAGCACGCAAATAACTACAGATGGCGAATTGCTGATAGCAACACAGTTGGGCGAGGTCAGAGAAAAAGCACCAGTAAGTTATGCCAATGGAAAGCAGATAAAAAGCTCATTTAAAATGAATGGTGACGGTACCATCGGTTTTGATGTTGAGAAGGCAAAAGGAAAAGAGTTACGTATAGATCCCAATGTGGCCTGGGCCACATACTATGGTGGAATTTATGAAGACAAGCTGCGTGGGTGTGCTGCCGATGGTGCCGGTAATGTGTATGCAACGGGCAGCACTAATTCTGCTAATAACATAGCACTATCTGGTTATCAAAACGCTTACAACGGGAGCAACGGCAATGACAACGCTTTTTTGGTAAAGTTCGATAGTTCTGGCGATCGTCTTTGGGCCACATACTATGGCGGCAATGGCAACGACTACGGAGAATCCTGCACTGTCGACCCATCAGGAAATGTGTACATGACCGGGCAGGCGGAAAGTCAGGGTCTTGCTACAACTGGTGCATTTCAGACATCTTTGATAGGTACGGACAATGTTTTGCTGGTCAAATTTGATCCTTCTGGTGCACGTGTATGGGCAACATACTTTGGTGATAGCACCGAGGAGGGCTATTCTTGTAAAGCAGACCGTTCCGGCAATGTCATTGTTGTGGGGAACACCTGGTCACACGGAGGTATCGCCACTCCTGGAGCCTGCCAGACAACTTTTGGAGGAGCTTTGTGCGATGGGTTGATCGTAAAATTCGACCCTTCCGGCAACCGGATATGGAGTACGTATTATGGAGGAAGTAGTATCGACTACGCAACCAGTGTAAATGCCGACGATTCTAATAATATTTATGTGGCCGGCTACACAGTATCTCCCAACAATATTGCTACCAGTAATTCTTTTCAACCGGTATACGGAGGGCCATATGATTGTTTCCTGGTAAAGTTCGATTCGGCAGGTAACCGACAGTGGGGTACTTATTATGGCGGCACTACCAACGACTTTAGTTATAGCAATACGCTAGCCATCGATGCTGGACAGAACGTGTACCTCGCAGGACATACACTCAGCAACAACGGCATTGCGTCTCCAGGAGCATACCAAACGATCATGGAAGGTGCTTATGATGCTTTGTTAGCAAAATTTGATCCTTCCGGGAATCGTATATGGGCCACTTATTATGGTGGGTATGGTTCCGAGGAGGGGTTTGGAGTGCTGGCAGATAGGGTCGGGAATATATATCTACTAGGTGCCACAACATCAAACAATAGCTTTTTACCTTTAGCACAATACACTGTCGCCACTCCCGGAGCCTATCAGGACACGTTCCTGGGTGGTGGCAACGATGGATTCCTGGCCATATTCGATACCGCAGGCAATAGGGTATGGGCCACGTATTATGGCAGCACAGGTTACGATCTTTTTTATAGTGGTGCCACAGACCCTTTGGGCAACGTTTACCTGGCAGGGTACACGAACAGTACATCCGGCGTCGCCACAAATGGCGCTTATCAAACTTCGCTTGGTGGCATTAATTACGATGATGGTTTGCTGGTGAAATTTCGCAACAAACCTCCTTTGATCACCACTGGCCCAGTTACTGGTAGTCCATTTTGTGCTGGTGCTTCCGTAAGCGTTCCCTTTACGGCTACTAATGGTTTTTATACCACCAACAAATTCACCGCACAGCTGTCCGATGCTGCCGGGTCTTTTGCGGCACCAGCTAGCATAGGCACACTAACATCAACCGCGTCATCAGGTACTATTATTTGTACCATACCCATCACTGCATTGTCTGGTACACATTATCGCATCCGGGTCGTCAGTAGCAGTCCGGTTGCCATTGGCAGCAATAATGGGAGCGACTTGATCATTAATGCTGCGGTGGGTATACCTTCATTTGCTGCGGGCACTATTACCAGGTGTGCAGGCAACAGCACCATAGGCATTACAGCCACAGCAAGTAACAGCACCGGTATCAGTTATGGCCTGGATAGTGCAACAACTGCTTTTCCGGGCAATAATGTAAATTCGGCGACAGGTCTGGTCACCTTTAGTGCGAACTGGAGCGGTACTACCATTGTTAAGGCAACAGCTACTGGCTGTAACGGACAGACCGTAGCTATTGATACCATATTTACAATGCCTTTGGCTGCAGAACCTGCTGCATTTATAGCAGACGATACTGCAGTTTGCCAGGGGCAGTCTAATGTTGCTTTTGTTATACCTAACGATCCCACAGTAACGTGTCACTGGGCGTTCACAGGTTCAGGCGGCAGCATAGCAGGCAGCGGTAACGCTATAAATATTACTTTCAGTGCAAGTGCTTCATCCGGTGCAGTTCAGGTCACTGCATCAAATACTTGCGGCACATCGCTCCCGCGCACTATATCTGTAACTGTCTATGCTAAGCCGGTGATCAGTATTTCGGGTACAACATCTGTTTGCAGTGGCGGGGCAGATACGTTGACCGCTTCGGGTGCCACTTCTTATGTATGGTCGCCCGCTGCCACACTATCAGCGTCTGCCGGTGGTATCGTAGTTGCAAGCCCTATAGCAACCACAACGTACACGGTCATAGGAACGTCCCATGGCTGTAGTGATACCGTAAGCCAAATAGTTCGCGTCAACGCAATACTGACCGATACAATTATTGCCAATGCTCCCGGGGTCATATGCTCAGGCAATCCCGTTGCACTTGGCTCAGCGTCAGCATTTACATACCAATGGCAACTGAATGGTACAGATATACAAGGGGCTACTTCCAATATTTACTATGCAGCTACTGCCGGCAATTACAACGTACGGGTCACTAACGTACAGGGTTGTGTCGCCATGTCTAACCATATACAACTCGATACGTCCAATATCGCGATCCCCATTATCCTATTTTCGAATGGTCAGTTATGCGTAAGCAACACGTATAGTTCATATCAGTGGTTGCTCAGTGGTGTGCTCATTGCAGGAGCAACAACCCCTTGTATTAAAATAGATAAGGGCGGCGACTATACAGTTACCGTTACCAACGCAGCAGGTTGCAGCGCTACCAGTGCTGTGCTTCATCTGAATACCAGTGTCAGTGATCTGGCAGGTGAGCACATCCGCGTGTATCCCAATCCTGCAACAGACCGTATCAATATAACTGCTCCTTTTGTCGTTAGTGCGTCATTGTTATCGATCGACGGCAGGGCACTATACGAAATAAAGAAAGCGACCGCCGTAAATATTAGTGCATTACCACCAGCAGTTTACCTATTAAAGATCTGCGATGAGAACAATAACATTATTCGTGTCGAAAAAATAGTAAAAACCGACATGTAACATACAGGACTGGACAGTGATCTGTTAGACACTGACCAGTCCTTTTTTCGGGTAATGTTCCCGCCGGTGTTGGTGTTCTTCACCAACAACCCTCCCGCCGGGGCAACAACAAGTATGTGGAGATATCTACTTTTTGATCAGGTAGGAAAAATAAAAAAAGCGCTACTTCAGAAGATCTTGAAGCAAATGCATATTCACAATATGGTTGCGGTTTAAGCCCAATACGAATACAATACTGACCTGGCTCATCGTCTGAATCGACGTGGATATTTGGTATCGTTATCTTTGCCAAATATATACCCTAAGCCTACTTGCAGATTGATGGACTGTTGCGTATAATCTATAGGGCCAAGGGGGTTGGTGGTAATGGTAGAATTTCCCTTCTGGATACTATTGGTAGTTACAGTTACATCGGTAGGCTTGGCCAGGCATTGCACATAGTCGGCAGAGAGGGTACCGGTCAGCCTGCGGGATATAGCGAAAATAAGACCGGCTCCTATATCGTATGCAAAACCTGCTGCAGGTGCCGATTGTTTGAAATTTATAAAAGTTTCATCATAAGTATTATCTCCGATAGCTAGGGTCATATCAGCAGTTTGTACCACGCCAACGCCTGCCAGGGCCTTTATATAAAAAGGGATGTTCCTTTTTCTCAAATATCCGCCCACTAATATGCAACCTATATCAGAAGGCTTATTCAGGGTAAAGTAGTCTGTTGCCGTTGCAGCTGTTACCTTGTCCTTGCTCACCGTATTGCCCGCATTATAATAGCTTGCGATAAAGCCAAACCAGTCATTGATGCGGTGCATATAGTTAACATTGAAGGCGACACCTGCTAGTGCGAACCCTTGTTTATTATATACTCCGGCCGCAGTATGGTAGTAGCCTTCATTTTTAGCAAAAGCACCCAGCGGTATATCTGTGCCCAAACCTATACCCAAGTACTCATCCCGCGATTGTGCTCGTGCATTAACTACGCTTAACAGTAAGAAAAGGGTAAAGAGCAGCCGTTTCATAGGTATTGGTTTATAAATGTTGTAATAACTCTAAAATTAACGATTTTCACTTTTCCGCGATCTTTCCCATCGTTGTTGTGTTCTTCACCAACAGCCCTCCCACCAGGCAACCCACAAAATTTGTGGACATCTTTATTTGGAAACCCCTACCCGCATTTCGTATCTTGCCTACAATAAAAACTGTGGATGACGCTCGTATAAGGGCTTCCGGCGCACACCGAAATTTCCGGTACCGGTAAAAACCAGAAATTTTGGTTATCGCTTATATAAGCCACTGCAGCGTATTATAGCCTACCCTACCACTTAAAATGACCGGTTTATTTTTTTCTTACCGACCGGTAATTTTGAAAAAAGTCAGGCGCACTTCTGGTCAGAGGCAACTCAATTATCGCATTACCCACCACGCATCATTTTTTAACTTATTTTCGCAGCCTTACCTTTTATATACACTTATGCTCACTGCCAACGAGATACGCCAGCAGTTCCTCGATTTCTTCCGCGACAAAGGACACCATGTGGTGCCCTCTGCCCCTATTGTAATAAAGAACGATCCTACCTTGTTGTTCACCAACGCGGGTATGAACCAATTCAAAGATTATTTCCTGGGCAACCGTGCACCCGAATATACCCGCGTGGCCGATACCCAAAAATGCCTGCGCGTAAGCGGCAAGCACAACGACCTGGAAGAAGTGGGGGTTGATACCTACCACCATACCATGTTCGAGATGCTGGGCAACTGGAGCTTTGGCGACTATTTTAAGAAAGAGGCCATAGAATGGAGCTGGGAGTTGTTGACCGAGGTATATAAGATACCAAAGGACCGCCTGTATGTCACCTACTTCCAGGGTGATGCAGCTGAAAAACTGGACCGTGATGATGAGGCTTACGAACTATGGAAACAGTATGTAGCCGAAGACCGCATCATTCCCGGTAACAAAAAAGACAACTTCTGGGAAATGGGCGATACTGGCCCATGTGGCCCGTGCTCCGAGATACATGTGGACTGCCGCACCGACGAGGAGCGTGCACAAAGCAGCGGTCGCGACCTGGTGAATGCAGACCATCCGCAGGTGATAGAGATATGGAACAACGTGTTCATGCAGTACAATCGCCTGAAGGATAGCAGCCTGCAACCCCTGCCTGCCCGCCATGTGGATACCGGTATGGGACTGGAGCGCCTGGTACGTGTGCTGCAAGGCAAGCAAAGCAACTACGATACCGACCTGTTCACCGGCACCATAGCCCACGTAGAGCAGATCACCCAAAAGAAATATGGCTTCACAGATAGCAAGGCCGATGTGGCTTTCCGTGTACTGGCCGATCATATTCGCGCTATCAGCTTCACCATAGCAGATGGGCAATTACCATCAAATACCGGTGCTGGTTATGTTATACGTCGCATACTGCGCAGGGCTGTTCGTTACTATTATACCTACCTCGATCATAAGCACCCTTTACTCCACAAACTGGTTCCGGTATTGGCTGCTCAGTTCGAACATGTGTTCCCTGAACTACAACATCAGGTTGACCTGGTGAGTAAAGTAATAAAAGAAGAAGAAGATGCCTTCCTGCGCACGCTGGATAAAGGACTGAAGAAGATAGACGATATAGTTGCCGATACCAAAGCACAACAAACGCACATCATAAATGGTAAGGCTGCCTTTGAGCTGTACGATACCTATGGCTTCCCTATTGACCTTACCCGTCTTATAGGTTCAGAGCATGGGCTGGAAGTAGATGAAGCTGCTTTTGATAGTGAGATGCTACAACAGAAGACCCGCAGTCGTGCTGCAGGTACTTTGGATACTGATGATTGGATAGTAGTGCGCGAAGGCGGTGCTACTCATTTTGTTGGTTATGATAGTACTGAGGCAAAGACACAGGTACTGAAGTACCGCAGCGTAAGGGCCAAGGGCAAAGAAAGCTACCAGGTGGTGCTGGACACCACACCGTTCTATGCCGAAAGCGGCGGACAGGTGGGTGACACAGGTACACTACTGTTTGGTGATGAGGCTATTACCGTGACCGATACCCGCAAGGAGAACAACCTGACCATACACTTTACTGATGCACTTCCGGCTAATATAGAGGCCGAGGTACATGCAACAATAGATATCAGCAAGCGCCTGCACACGGCAGTGCACCACAGTGCTACACACCTGCTGCATGCCGCGCTGCGCCAGGTACTGGGTACACATGTGGCTCAAAAAGGGTCGCTGGTGAATGAAGATTATCTGCGTTTCGACTTCTCGCACTTTGCAAAAGTGACCGATGAGGAGTTGGTGCTGATAGAAAATATAGTGAATGCCAAGATACGGGAGAACGTACCCGTGGTCATCAAAGAAATGACAAAGGATGAGGCCGTGGCGATGGGGGCTATGGCTCTTTTTGGCGAAAAGTATGGCAACATTGTGCGTGTAGTAATGATGGATCCAAGCTATAGTATAGAGCTATGTGGCGGTACCCACGTAGGCGCTACAGGGCAGCTGGGCTTCTTCAAGATAACCAGCGAAGCTGCAGTAGCAGCAGGTGTGCGCCGTATAGAAGCGGTAAGCGGCAAAGCAGCTGCACAATATGTGAACGATAAATTGCTGCAACTCCACCAGGTAGGTACCTTGCTGAAAAGCACCAAGGACCCCATAAAAGCTATTGAAAAGCTATACGAGGACAAAGCACAACTGGAGAAACATGTAGAAAGCATGGAAGCCCGCCAGCTGGTAGGTATCCGCAACGAGGTGCTTACTAAGGACGAAATAATAAACCAGGTAACTTTTGTAGGTACTATAGTGAACGTAAGCAACGGTGAAGCTCTGAAAAAGCTGTGCCTGGATGTGAAAGGTCACCTGAACGACCATGTGATAGTGCTGTGCAGCAATATAGATGGTAAAGCATTTGTAGCAGTAGGCATAGCCGATACCGTAGCAGCA
>Ga0116227_10016740_pt1 | contig 10433 bp, 8 predicted proteins | sample S1TSphgellanicum_FD_89693 | JGI IMG/M metagenome (GOLD analysis project Ga0116227, IMG submission 89693) | Host-associated microbial communities from peat moss isolated from Minnesota, USA - S1T2_Fb - Sphagnum magellanicum MG | ecosystem: Host-associated > Plants > Peat moss > Unclassified...
CGCAAGCTCGGCGACGATAAGGTGTGCGAGCCCGAGGCAGACATCGTAAGCATACGGCCCGGAGTGATTGATAGTCAGCTCCAGCGGCGCGCACACCGGACTCACGAGCGAGGGTGATCCGTACCTTCGCGTGTTTCTGACCAATGGCGTGCTGCTCCCCGGCGAGAGCACTAAGCAGACCCTACTGTTCAAGGTACCGCAAGTGGAGGCACCCGTGAGCTACAATCTTGACCTCCGGTCGGGACAAGGCAATCCGTAACCGTCTGCTACCCCCTCTCCGGTAGAGCAATTCCCGAGGCGCCCGCAGGCCTCGGGATTTATTTGAAGGGGCTCGCGTACTTTCGTACAGAAGCTAAACGCTTGGTGGGATTGACGCCCCGCGCGGACGCTTTGCGACCTCCGACTTCATCCGGGCGAGCACATCTTCCGGCGTTTCGCCCCCGGGACACCCAACGGCAGGTCCGTAAGTCCTGTGTGCCGACCCGACACACTCCAAGCAGTCTGACCATGCCGGATCAGATAAACGATCGGCAAGTTTTCGGAAGTGCTTACGCTCGGGGGCGCTGACGCGGCTGCAGCAATTTCGCAACGAGTCCCGTCCACCCCGTCTGATGGGAGGCACCGACGCCGCGACCGCTGTCGCCGTGAAAATACTCGTAGAACAGCACGTGATCGCGGAAGTGTGCGTCCGTCTGCAGGCGTGGATATTGCGAGAACACCGGGCGATTGCCCTGATCATCTCTCAGAAAAATGCGGGTTAGGCGCGTGATAATCTCGCTCGCGGCCACATCGATCGACACCAATCTGCCGGAGCCCGTTGGGCACTCGATCTTGAAGTCATCGCCATAGTAGTGGTGAAACTTCTGCATCGATTCGATGAGCAAGAAATTGAGCGGAAACCAAATAGGACCTCGCCAATTCGAGTTCCCGCCAAATAATCCCGAGTCCGACTCCGCCGGGGCATACTTGACGCTCAAGTCCATGCCATCGACGCGAAAGATGTAGGGATGCCTCTCATGATGCTTTGAAATCGCGCGGATCCCGTAGTCCGAGAGAAACTCGGTCTCATCGAGCATTCGTGCGAGCAGCCGCTTCATACGATGACCGCGCAGGAGCGACAGTAGCCGACGAGACCCCCGACCCGGCGCATCCCAATTCGATACGAGCGAGGCCAAATCCGGGCGATTTTTAAGGAACCATTCCAGTCGTCGCTTGAAATCCGGCAGCCGGTCGAGGAGTTCCGGCTCCAACGTCTCGACCGCGAACAGCGGGATGAGGCCCACCATGGAGCGCACCTTGAGCGATACCATGCCCCCGTCCGGCAAGTGCAGGACATCATAGAAGAACTTATCCTCATCGTCCCACAGGCCGATTCCGGCCTCCCCCAGGTTACTCATCGCGGCCGCGATCTGTAGAAAGTGCTCGAAGAACTTCGATGCGATATCCTCATAGGCCGGGTTTTGCTGCGCAAGCTCGAGCGCGATTCGCATGAGATTGAGGCTATACATCGCCATCCAGCTCGTGCCATCCGCTTGATCGATGTGCCCACCGGTCGGGAGCTCGGCGCCACGATCGAAAACGCCGATGTTATCGAGCCCTAAGAAGCCTCCTTGAAAGAGATTGCGGCCATCCTCGTCCTTGCGGTTCACCCACCAAGTAAAGTTGAGCATCAACTTGTGAAATACGCGCTCGAGAAACCCAAGATCACCCTTGCCGCACCGATGTTTACGATCCATTTGATAGACTCGCCACGCCGCCCAGGCGTGCACCGGTGGATTGACGTCATCGAAAGCCCACTCGTAAGCGGGTATCTGCCCATTCGCATGCATGTACCGTTCGCGCGTGAGCAACAAGAGCTGCGCCTTGGCAAATTCCGAATCGACCAACGCAATCGATATCACATGAAAGGCGAGATCCCACGAAGCATACCAGGGATACTCCCACTTGTCGGGCATCAGAATAATGTCGGCGTTGCTGAGATGCCCCCAGCGGTGATTGCGCCCACGGCGCCGTTCGACAGGCGGCGGGACTTGGCCGGGATCGCCCTTGAGCCATCGAGGGATATCCAAATAGAAGAATTGTTTGCTCCAGAGCATCCCGGCAAGCGCCTGACGCTGCACGCATCGCGCATCGGCATCCTTGATGTCGCACTGGAGCTCCGAGTAAAATTCGTCCGCCTCGTTCCGGCGCGCATCGACGATGGCATTCAATGCTTCGAGCGCCTCGGACCGCGGCGAACGGGATAGCCGTAGCAGTAAGGTCACCGAACCGCTCGCGGGAACATCGAAGCGCGTATGGGCGATTGCTTTGGTTCCTTTACCTACCGCAGATACGGACTCCGTGCGTCCATCGATGAGGTATTCATGAAAGGCATCCTTGAAAGGACCGTTTGCGGGGCTCGCGTAGAGTCGCCGCACATTGGTTTCATTTTCGGCAAAGAGCCATTGCGGGGTGAGGGGCGGGACGCCTTGGGCATGACAATGATAAGTTCCGAGCGCACGGTGCTCCGCCACGAGCGCCCCTCCGGTCAATCGTAGCTCCGGCTTGTCCCTGCCCGCGTCCCAACTCCAGGTATTGCGAAACGTGAGCTGCGGCATCAAATGCAAGGGAGCGGGCGAATGGGCGCGATTGTGCGCGGTGATGCGCATGACGATATCGTCGGTCTGCGCCTGTGCGTACTCGACGAATACGTCGAAATAGCGATTCTCGTCGAACACGCCCGTATCAAGTAGCTCGTATTCCGTGGCAGCCATCCCGCGGCGGCGGCTCTCCGCGACCAATTCCGCATACGGGAACGCGGTTTGCGGATACTTGTAGAGCATCCTCAAGTAGGAGTGGGTTGGCGTTGCGTCCAGATAATAATAAAGCTCCTTGACATCTTCGCCGTGGTTTCCCTCGCTGTTGGTCAGGCCGAAGAGCCGTTCTTTTAAGATGGGATCGCGCTCGTTCCAGAGAGCCAAAGACAGGCAAAGAGTCTGATGAGCATCGGATAAGCCCGCAATACCGTCTTCGCCCCACCGGTAGGCGCGACTTCGGGCATGGTCATGCGGAAAATACTCCCATGCTGTGCCGTCGCGGCTGTAGTCCTCGCGCACCGTCCCCCACTGCCGTTCGCTGAGATATGGGCCCCATTTCTTCCAGGCGGGCGACTTGCGCGTGCACTCGGCCAATCGCTGCTGCTCACGATTCATCGAATCCCATCCCGAGGGCGCACGGTGCCGGCCGCCACGTGCGGCGCATGGCGCTCGCACCCATTGATCTCGCTGGTCGCCCTTAGTATCTCACCGATACTCCACGCCTGTGCGAAGCAGCCGCGTGGTGCGAACGGTGGATCGCCCTCCATGATTTCGCTCACCTGTCCTATGCACGCTTCACGCATATGCGCTGGAATCGCATTCAGGAATTCGAGGGCGGCAGTCGCGTCGTGATAGACGCGGTAATGGGCGGTCACGAATGCACCGAGCAACCATGGCCACACTGTACCTTGGTGATAAGCGCCGTCGCGCTCGGGGACGTTGCCGCCATAGTGACCCCGGTATCGAGGATCGGTCGCAGCGAGGGTGCGCATACCCACCGGCGTCCAGAGTTCGGTGGTGCAGGTCTCGATGATGCGACGCGCCTTGTCGTCGCCGAATAAAGAGTGGGGCAGGGACAGGGCGAAGAGCTGGTTGGGACGCAAAGAGGTGTCGCGGCGGCGGCCCGTCGGGTCCGCGTCGCCGTCGGGTCCATCGGCCACATCATAAAGATAGCCGCCCGATTCGTACCAATAGGTCTCTTCGAAACTTGCACGAATGCGTCCGGCGAGCGGCGCCAGCGTGGCGTAATCTTCGTGCGCATCGAGTTCGCTTGCGAGATCGCGCAATATGGAGACGGCGTTAAACCAAAGTGCGTTGACCTCGACGGGCTTACCGATGCGTGGGGTAATCACCTGATCGCCGACTTTCACATCCATCCAGGTCAGCTGTGCGCGATCCTCCCCCGCACGTAGCAGCGCATCGGCAGGATCCATGCCTATACCGAAGCGGGTGCCTCGTGCGTGCCAGGCGAACATGTCCTTAAGCGTGGGGTAGATTTCATGCGCGAACTCCGAGTCACCGCTTGATCGCAGATACTCGTGTACAGCAACGAAGAACCAAAGTGAGGCATCCGCCGTGTTGTATTCCGGCCGCTCTCCGTTATCGGGAAATCGATTCGGCAGCATGCCCTGACTTACGAACTGAGCGAAGGTGCGTAAGATGCTGACGGCGATGTCGGGTCGGCCGGTGGCAAGCGTAAGCCCGGGCAGCGCAATCATGGTGTCTCGCCCCCAGTCGCCAAACCAAGGGTAGCCCGCGATAATTGTCTTGCCGAGGGGCGTTCCCCGTATATCGCGGCGCTCGACCACGAACTGGTCCGCCGCGAGCGCAAGCGCTGTGCCATCGAGCCAGGGAAGCCCCGTCGGTGCCAACTCGCCCGCACACTGCTCAAAGCGCGCGACCACATCGTTCTGCCGCGCTTGCTCCACGGCCAATGCCTGCGCCGCGGGCATAGTCTCGTGTCTTTCCGCGGTCAAGGTGAGTGAACCGCTTTGACCGGCCTTCAAATTCAGTTCGAAGACGGCCGGCCGCAGCAAGTCCTCGATATCGTCGAGTCCACGCGCCGCCTCGGCGCGGTGTTTGAAGTTCCAATGCCACTGAGGGCGGATCGTAACCGCGGCATCGGGGCATAAGATCCGGTAAGGCATTGCGCTATCGTGTGCGAGAATCTCTACCCCCCCTGGTGTGGACCCGATCGCGAATGGCCTCTCCCCGCGGCCCTCTCCGTGATAGTCGCGATAGGTACATAAGGGTTCGATGGTGAGGTGCAGGTCAGGGCACCCGCCGAAGCGCGTGAACTGCACATAGGTCGTGTTATCCCCGTGGCGCATCCACAAGCGTTGTTCCAGACGGAGATCTGCAATGCGCCAGCTCCAAACTGGAATCGACCCCTCAAGCCAGAATGTCTCCAGGTGACGAAACCCTGGTGGGGCGATTGTACCGTCACCGAACTCATTGGTGCTGAGGGGCACCTCTTCATGGCCGTACCGGGCTGTGATCTCGAACTTCGCGATCATTGTCGTTCGCTGTATGGGGGGCTGTAGCGCCGCGATGAGCAAGCCATGGTAGCGGCGGGTATTGGCGCCCCCCAGCGTACCCGAGGCGAAGCCGCCGATCCCGTTGGTCACCAGCCACTCCCGACGGTGCGCGCCCTCGAAGCATCCAAGCACATCGCGCCCCAAAGGAAACGACACGGGGAGCGGAGAGGCCGGATACGGAGTGCAATGCGATAGTTTCATGGGAGGCAACTAGGCACTTGCAGCCGCCGCCTCGAGGTGGCGCTGGCGAAAATGCTGCGCCTCCAGGTTGAGGTGATCGCTCCCGGGTATCGCTCCTGCGCGAGTACCTCGTGCTTCATGACGGGCGAGAGCCTCGGCAACGCGTTCCGGCGTTCCCAAGTCGCTCCAGCCGCAGTCGGCCACCTTCAGGACGCGTAGCGTGGATTCCTGACCCTGTAGAATATCCCGCGAGAAATCCAGCATCTCGAGCGTTGGATACAGACGATCCGTGGCTAAGGAATCGAGCGGGGTATGCCAGTCCCGATATACGGCCTCGGTAAGCTGCGCGACTACGGGCGCGTGCCGGTGAGCATATAGTGCGAGAAATGCGCGGGCGGTCGCGACCATAATGAACATATTTAACAGCGCCCCAGTCCGTACGAGTTCTTGCGCGACGGCGGCGGCCGGCTTCTCAACAAACTGAAGCACCGTGGACGCGGCGACGGCGCCCGCCTTCTCGGGCACGATGTAGCCAAGCTCGGTATCCACCTGCACGGGTTCGGCTCCCAGCAGGTGCACCCACCGGTGATCCACACGCGCGAGCCGGGTGGCTTGTCGCAAAGCTCGGGCTAGTACCGATTCGTCACACACCAAGTGGTCCGACGGCAGGACCGCCACAGTGGCGTTTGGATCGCGACGCAGAATGTGCAGTAGAGGGAGCAGTAGGCCTGTCGCGGTTCCCTTGTTTTGCGGTTGCACGACGATATTTTCCCCAGGTAGCGTCCATAAAGTCGGCTCCCACCAACGCCGATGTTCTGCAGCGACCACGGTCACGATGTGGCTTCGTGTTGCGACCGTCTCCGCCCGCGACAAAGTCTCTTCCAACAAAGAAGCCCCGCCACAAAGCGAGCAGAACTGCTTCGGTACGGCAAAACCCTCCTTCGTTGTGGTGAGGCTACGCAGGCGCGTGCCCTGACCCGCCGCCAAGATCAACGCCCAAGTGTTGCCCCGCGCTCGCTCCACGCGCCTCGGGTCGTCCGGTACCGGCTCTAAATCCGCTTCTCTCATCGCAGTTACTCCTTGTTTCGGTGACCTTCCAACGAGGGTTTGCCCCAGCTGCGCCCATCTCGAGCCAGCAGCTCATCGCCTTCAGACGGCGCCCAACTGCCCGATTTGTAGTTGGGGAAGTTGCGCGCCGGCAGCGCGGAGCCGTCGCGCATGTAAGCCACCGATCAGATCCGCATATTCGCGGCTCCCGGCGATGGCCTGCTCAAAGATGGCAGGGTTCGACGTGATACCGCGGAGTCCATCGTCATGAATAAGGCGCCGCAATTCACCGCTCGATATTAGACTTTGCCGGATGTAGTCGAGCCACACCGACTGTCCAAGCTCCAAGAGTTGTCGCAGCGGGTTCGGTCCCCGCGTCCCATTCGCCTTCACGCCTTGAACACTCATTCGCATTGCAGGATCCTTGGACGCTCGCGCTCTTACTAGTCGAGAAGACCCGAGCGATGCGCCGGGCATTTCGAGCGCTACAAAAATAAATCGGGTGTGCGCGGCTTTGGTGCTCAGTGTCGCTATTCATCATGCGAGGGAACTATCCGCCTGGCCAGTGCGATCGCCGCCGCTTTCGTCCGCGGCGAGGAGTCCTTCGATCAGCTCCGAGCAACCCAAGAGCGGTATCCCTTCTTGGCGCAAGGTACGCAGCAGTTCGATCCCGCGGGAATCCGCAAACGTCAAACCTTGCAGATTGAGACATACTCGGTCGGAGGCTCGAGCCGCCGCAACGATCTGTCGTACCTCCTCGACCCATGCACCGAGTAATTTGCCCTCGAGACCTATCGATACGAGTGTCACTGGCACTGGTTGAGTTATGAGCAGCAATTCATGTACTCCGTCATGTCTGTAGATTGCATGGGAGTCAGCTAAGCAAGTACCGGGCCAACGGTGGGAGTGGCTACTGCAGCGCCTAATACCGCCGTTTTGTCGATTTGGGGGTGCGTGCGTGCGGAGCCCGTGGCCGCCGGCGATCCCACCACCTGTGGTGGACGCCACGACCGGTGGCGGGTGAAGTTATGCCAAGGGGCTTTAGTTGCGCTTAATTCCGAGTTTCTTCATGCGGTGCCTGAGGGTCCCGGGCTTCAGCCCCAGCCGGACGGCCGCTCCTTCGCCTCCTTCGATGACCCAATCCACCTGGCGCAATACGTTGAGGATGTGTTCGCGTTGGATCGAATCGAGGTCGCTACCGGGATTCGGGGAGAGCGGTGCACTCCCGATCGCCGCCTCTTGGGCTGGCAACATCGAGGCATTCTCCGCGATGCCGAGTAAATCGGGATCGATACTTAAAACCGCAGTGCTGCTCAAAATCAAGGCGCGTTCAATGACATTTTCCAGCTCGCGGATGTTTCCCGGCCACGTATATTGCATGAGGCGACGTATGCTCTCGGCCTCGACCGCTTCGATTCGCCTCGCGAGACGGGCGGCGTGCTTTTGAACGAAGAAATGGGTCAACAACGGGAGGTCGCCGATCCGCTCTCGGAGCGGCGGTAATGCGATGGGGAACACGCTAAGCCGATAGAAGAGGTCTGGTCGAAATCCGCCGTCACGCATGCCCTTTTGCAGATCCCGATTGGTCGCCGCGAGCACACGCACGTCCGATGTTATGGGATGCGAATTACCGATGCGCTCGAATGCGTGCTCTTGCAGGACGCGCAGCAATTTGACTTGGACGTCTAGGGGCATCTCGCCGATCTCATCCAGAAAAATGGTGCCCGTATGTGCCAATTCGAAGCGGCCGATGCGTCGCTGGATCGCGCCACTGAAGGCACCGCGCTCGTGACCGAAAAGCTCACTCTCCACCAGACCGACCGGAAGAGCAGCACAATTGACCTTGATGAAGGGTTTCTCCGCGCGGGTACTCCTCGAATGCAGGGCTCTTGCGATCAGTTCCTTGCCGGTCCCGCTCTCGCCCGTGATTAAGACGGATGCATCGGTCGCTGCGACGCGGGTGACTTTGGCCATGACACGAGCGAGGCCGGCGGTCGCACCGATGATCTCCTCAAAGTTATGCTCGGATTTAATTTCCTCCTGAAGGTATATGTTCTGCGCTGATAGTCGCGCCCGCTCTTGCTCGAGAAGAACCTGTTGGGTGATGTCGATGAACATCGATCGAGTGTATGCCCCACTGGGGGCGGGCTTCGACCACCACTGCACCCAAATGCGCTCTCCGTTGTCCTTGCGACGCAACTCAAGGACCCGATGCTCGGTAAAACCCCCATTGCGAAGCCGTTCGAGGGCCTCGCGCACGGTTCGCGCCGCTTCCGGGGTGTCGACCACCAGCGAGGTGCCGACCGTACGGCTCACTTCTTCCGGCGAAATCCCCAAGATCTCCCGCGCTGCACGATTGGCGCGGAAGAAACGCGAATTCATGTCTTCGTGGACATAGGCCACCGGCGCTTCCTCGAAAAGGTCATCGAGATCATCATCAGCCACCGTCCGGCCCGTCTCAGGTGACTGGGACGTCGACATCGGCAATTTCTCCTGTGCGATAAATTACGTTTCGAGTCAGCTTCACCACGGTTCGGCGCCCTCCGTTACCGCACTTAGCTAATCAGCGATCGTGTTCGCCAGCGTAACGACGGGACACGCGCTCATCACCCACAGTCAGGGGATGACTAAGCGAGGATTGCCATGACCGATGTTTCCGTCTCCCGTGTGAAGTCCATCATCGGTTGCGGCCGTATCCTGACAGTTGGCGTTCCGCCCTCAACATATGGTGGTCCGGCGCGACCTGCGGTGCCAGTCCCCCTCAAACGTCCCGGAGTCTACGGCCTTCCGTCGATGGCACGCCGCTTGCACCCATAAAGATATTTGTTGGGCGGGCTCGGTGGTCGGCCGTGAAGCGCTCAAAGGCGAATCACTCGAGAGGCGGTGCCAGATGCTTTCGTACGTATCCAAAGTGACCTCCAGTATGCGGTTTGAAGGGCTGTGCGCCCGATACCGGCCCGATGTTTTCCGATTTGCCCTTTGGCTTGCTGGAGACGGCACAATAGCAGAGGACGTCGTCCAAGAGACCTTCATGCGCGCTTGGCGCGCGATAGACTCACTTGCCGATCCGGACGCGGCTCGCCCGTGGCTGCTCGCCATTGCGCGCCGTGAACATGCTCGGCTCTATGAACGCAAGCGACACGCCACCGTCGCTCTCGATGATCTCATCGCTACGGAGGATCCTGCACTGGCCTCAGGGCCAAGCGAGGATCACTCAGACGTCGGCGCAGCGATCTCCTCATTGGATCCTCATTACCGTAAACCTTTGGTACTGCAAGCTCTCATGGGCTACTCGACTGACGAGATCGCCAGCCACTTGGGCCTCACCCGAAGCGCCGTGTTGAGCCGCTTACATCGCGCAAGGCAAAAGTTACGCCTGGCCCTCGGCACCCCAGGAATCGAGGCGCAAAGTTCAATCAAGGGCTCCCTCAAAGCGACGAACGGCCGAAGATGCGCAGCCTAGAGACTACTCGACCTTGTGAGCAGAAAGGTTGTGCGCTTCACCCACTTGCTGATACTTGTCGCGATCGAGCGCACCGAGATGATAGGTGGGCGGCCAGATCCTCACACCTCGCGACCAAAGAGTCGTGTCGCGCCGTTTTATTGCGCTCGTTGGCTCTACATTACCTTCCGTAGACGCACCGGCTGCGCGAGAGGGTTGAGCGCGGCGCTTGAGCGGTGATTCGTCGCCATCCATCGCAATTAACCGGGTACGTGCCCGGTCTTTGTTCACGATGGCGTCGTTCCCGGAGCCCGCTCATCGTTCAGAGCGACCCGCGTGCAGAGGAGTCCTGACCATGATGCAACTCGATCAGCAATCCCGATGGCAATCTTGGATGCGAATGCTTGCGGTAGATATCCAATCACTCCCGGAGTCTGCTTCATTGATCGGCTCCACCGGATCGGGTGTTTCCGCTTGCGATCAACGGCTGGAATGGACAGCCCGTGCCGGGACTTGCACCGGCGGCCAAACAGGCAGGAACGTACATCGGTCGCTTGATCAGGGCGAAAATCGAGGGTCGTTCAGCTCCGGTTCCGGGCCTATCTCACGTAAGCAGCGGCATTCGGCTGATCACGAGACACTCTGCAATAA
>Ga0116227_10016741_pt1 | contig 10432 bp, 5 predicted proteins | sample S1TSphgellanicum_FD_89693 | JGI IMG/M metagenome (GOLD analysis project Ga0116227, IMG submission 89693) | Host-associated microbial communities from peat moss isolated from Minnesota, USA - S1T2_Fb - Sphagnum magellanicum MG | ecosystem: Host-associated > Plants > Peat moss > Unclassified...
ATCCGATTGTCGGCACGCCGGCAGGCTGCATTCCGTATACGGGGCGGCAGATCCTCGGCGGCGACGTCGAGTCCACTACTACCCCTGGCCTTAAGACCTTTGACTTCTCAGCTTTCAAGGCCTTCCAGCTAAGCGAACGCTTCTCACTCCAGTTCCGGTCTGAGTTCTTCAACATCTTCAACCACCCCAATTTCAACGCACCAGGATTCGGCGGCAACGGCGTCGTGTCGATTTCAAACTCGACCAACTTCAACAGTCCGAACTTCGGCGAGATCGGGTCGACGCGCACAAACCCAAGGCAGATCCAGTTTGCTCTCAAGCTGTATTTCTAAGTTAGGATTGAGATACCCCGGAAAGGCACGCCCAGCGGGGCGCCTTTCCGGGATTTTCTTTTTGTTGAGTACGTCGTTCTGCGGCTGCGGCGGCAATCGAGGGGTATTTTGAGGATCAAGCCCCAGTTTCGGCTGGCAATTCTTTGCTCACTTCTGTCTTGCCCTGCATTGTGGGCGGCCCAAGACAAACCGGACAAACCGAACAAACCGAACCAACCGAACCAAAACCTCGACACTCAGTTTCAGTCGGCCGTCGCGCAATACCACGCCGGGCGCTTCGCCGAGGCTGCCGCACAGTTGGAGGTCCTTCTGCCCCAGGCGCCCCGGAGTTTTGAGCTGCATGAGCTGCTTGGGCTGGTCTACGCTGCGCAGTCACAGGACGCCAAAGCGCTTCCCCATTTTGAGATGGCAGCACGGTTGAAGCCCGATTCCCCAGCGGCCAGAACCAACCTGGCTGCCGGCCTGCTTCGCTCCGGCAAGCCCGAATTGGCCGAGGCACACCTCCGAAAAGCGCTCGAGTTGAATCCCCACGACTACAAGGCCAATCACGATCTGGCTGAGTTATATATCCAGTCGGGAAAGGTCGCCGATGCGCTGCCGTTTCTCCAGGCCGCGCAGAAAGCCGATCCTTCCTCTTACGACAATGGCTACAACCTGGCCCAGGCGTATTTCCTGACGGGAGAACTTTCCCGGGCGCGGGAGCAAGTCCAGGCGCTCCTGAAGCAGAACAACACCGGAGAGCTGCACAACCTGCTTGGCCACGTTGAAGAGAAAGACGGCAAGTTTGTCGACGCGGCAAACCAGTACGAGATGGCCGCCCACCTCGATCCGAGCGAAGAAAACCTCTTCGATTGGGGAAGCGAACTTCTCCTGCACCGGACCTACGAACCGGCCATTGAGATCTTCCAGCTGGGCAGCCAGCGCTACCCGAACTCGCCGCGCCTGTTCATCGGCTTGGGAATGTCGCTCTATTCCCGGGGCAAATACGATGACGCCGTCAAGGCGCTCGTCGAAGCGACCGATCTCGATCCCACCGACGCCCGCTGCTACCTATTTCTCTCCAAAGCCTACGACGCTTCCCCCACCCAGGCTGAAGAGGTGATTCAGCGCTTCCGCCGATACTCCGAGCTACAGCCCAACAACGCGCTCGCCCAGTATTACTACGCCATGAGTCAGTGGAAAGGAAAGCGTGCCGAGGCTGTCGCAGTCGATTTCCAGGCGATCGAGTCCCTGTTGCAGAGGTCGATCGCCCTCGACGAATCTCTGCCGGAGGCGCACCTCCAGCTCGGCAACCTTTACGCCGACCAGCACGAATGGGAGAAATCGATTCCGCAATACCTGCGCGCACTCCAGCTCGATGCCAATCTGCCCGACGCCCACTATCGCCTCGGGCAGGATTACGTCCACATCGGCAAGAAGGACGAGGCGCAGGCCGAGTTCGATGTCTACCAGAAGCAACGCGCCGAGCATCTCGCCGAAGTCGACAAGGAAAGAGCGGAGGTCCAGCAGTTTGTCTATAACGCCAAAGCCTCCCCGGCTACGAAGCCTTGACTGCCCCGACGCGACGGCACAAGATAAGGCCAACCAGCCAGCGCGCGAACCGAAGCGAGCTGAGATGGCTGGCGGTTCCAGAGTGTGAGTTTCATGAATCCTAGTCGCTCATTCAGCCACGCCCTCGGGGCAGGACATTTCGGTTCTGCCGCGGGCGATCCACGCGAAATCGCCCGGCGTCTCGGTCACAGCCGCCGGGACTTTCTGCGTGGTGCCGCCGGTCTTGCTCTGGGCAGTGCGCTGCTGGGGGGAAGTCCCTTTGTTTACGGAGCCGCGGCGGCAAAGAAGCGCAAAGTCATCGTCATTACCTTCGGCGGCGGAGCGCGCGATCAGGAGACATTTGCGCCGGAGGGCCAGGAAAACATCCCGCATCTCATGAAGGAGCTCATTCCTCAGGCCAGCTTCTTCACTCAGGTGATGAACCAGGGCATTCTCGGCCACTACGTGGCGACCGCCAGCCTCGCCACCGGCGTCTACGAGACCCTGAACAACTTCTCCGCCGTGCCACCCGAGCATCCGACAGTCTTCGAATACTTTCGCAAGGACTTGAAGCGTCCCTCCACCGATGCATGGGTCGTCGCGCCCAGCAACGGTTTTAACCGCATCGGCGAAAGCGACGATCGGACCTATGGAGCGGGCCTCGGCGCGACCGTGGTCCTGCCAAAACACCTGTTGAGCGCGGCAAGCTCCGGTGGCACCACCGACTACGATCGTCTGCTCCACGATAACTATGAGACTCCGCTCTACACGCCCCAACTCATCGGCGGCGAATTCGAGCTGCGTCAGCTGGAGATGATTCTCCGGCTCTCGGTGGACGATTTCATGGCCCACGCTCGTACGGTTTCGAGCCCCGACGAGCTCTCGGTGTACATCGTCAAACGGCTCATGCAGCAGGAGGCTCCCAGTTTGCTTTGGGTAACGATGCACGACATCGACATCGCCCACGCCGGGGCATACTCGCTCTACGTCGACGCCATCCGTCGAACCGATCGTCTCTGCGCCGAGCTATGGCAGGCTGCGCAAAGCCAGCCAGACTACGCCGGCAATACGACCATGTTTATTCTTCCCGATTTCGGGCGCGACGCCGATCAGGATGCGGGCGGCAACGGCTTCCAACATCACCGCACTGGCGACGCCGCCTCGCGGACCACCTGGATGCTCGCCCTCGGCGCCGGTGTGCGCCCGGGCGTTGTCTACGACCGCCCCATGCAATCGATCGACCTGGTGCCGAGCATTGGTTCGATGATGGGCTTTACGCCCTCGCTCTGCCAGGGCAAACCGATATCGGAATTGCTATAGAGAGCCGCTGCCATGTTGCCTTGCGATCTCAAAGCCGAATCCTTCGCCGCCTACCCGCCGGAGGCAAGAAAGCTGGCGACGGCCCATCTCGCGGCGCTGCGGCAGCTTCCGCTTAGCTTTGCGCCGAGCCTGCTGCGCGAGGTCATCGAATACGACTACAAGTTTCCCGCCGAGCGAGCCTCAATCGACCGCGAACTCGCCAGCCTGAGCGGACTTTCCCCGCGGCAGATGGACGAGTGGTTCCACGACTTCGCCCACTTCTCGCTCTCGGCCAGGCTGGAGGAAGTCAACTGGGTCGACCAGCCCGCCGTCTTCGTCGAACAGCTCTCCGCGTATCTGTGGAGCACCCACCAGCTCGATGCGTTTCGCGTGGCGGCGACCGCGTATGGCGACCGTCTGCAGGCTGCCGCGCCGCCACTGGAGCTCCCCGTGCGCCGACTCGGCATTGCGGTCATCGGCCAGGGCGTCACGACGTCGAATGTTCCGCTTTTCCGCAACCTGCGACCGCATGGAACCTGCTTCAACCAGGTGAATCCCGACAACGGGCTCGGTCTCCTGCTCGCCGCCGCCGCCGAACGCGCCAAAGCCCATCCCGCTCCCTACGCCCACTGGTACGTCGACGGAGGTCAGCCCGCCCCACACAGCGCCGAGCTGACCTGTGTCTCCTATCAAGGGCTGAATCCATTGCGGGCGGCCTTGCTCAAGACCATGCAGGGCGAGATCAACCGGCCCGGCATGGGTCCGGAAGAACTCCGCACCCGGCTTGCCCATCTCACGCCCGCAAATCTCGGTGTCGCCGGCACCGGCGATCCCGTGCTCGACCGCTTCCAGCTCAAGCTGTTCACCGAGGGATCGGGTACCCAGATTTTCAGCACCACCTTCGCCCAGTGGACGGCCCGCGAGGTGCTGCGCCGCGCCCAGCCCGGCACTCTGGTCGTGCGCTTCGCCCCGCGGCAACGGCAGCAGCCAATGAACGAGCTGCTCTCCAACATCCATACCAATCCCGAACTCGACCCGATCGGCTCGCTCGTCGACGCAGACATGGCATCGTATTATCACTGGATCAACCAGCAGCGCCTGCCGGGGTCGGAGCGGTCTTCCTTCCTCGTCTGGCACGAAGGCCAAAACCAGGCACTCGCAGTCTCTCCAACTCTCCCTCGAGGCGCGGAGTCCAACTCGCAGATCGATCTCGCTCAGTTACTCTCGCTCGCGGTCGGTTAGCGAAACCCGCCGTTCCTCGATCCGCGTTGCTGAAAATCAGTGTCGGGCCACGCATTCGATAACGGCCGGTCCGTCCGCGATACTCCGATAACCTCAAGCCTTCTCCGGCTCTGACGGCGTTAACGTGAAGGTCTGTTTTTGCTCGCCGAGCCGAGGATGCCTGGCGGTCAGCTGCACAATGCCCGCCTCCTGTCGCGCCCTGATCCAGACTGCGCCTGTTCCGCCGACGAGCCCGAACGGATTGTCCCCAATCAGGTCGGCTGGACCCTCGAGAGTCAGCACAATCGGATCGCCCGCATAGGGGCGGATGTTGCCAAACTCGTCGGTGACACGAAGTACGACGCGAGTCGTGTCGGCGCCGTCGGCAACCAGGGTAGTGTCATCGGGTAAAAGGCTGAACTTCTGGTCGAGACCCTTTCCGGAGTAGCTGCGAGAAATCACCTGCTTGCCGCCAATGTAGCCATCGATACGAAGGTCGGCCCAGAGCGACGAAAGATCCACATTCGTAAGGTCGGGAAAGAACGGCGGATACTTCAAATGTTTGAACTGCTCGCGGTCCGGCAGCGCGTCGACGATCAGTTTGCCTTTGAGGTAAAACTTCAGATTGTCGCAGTTGGATGAAACCAGCGCTTTGGAGAACTGCGTCGATTCGTCGTTTCTCGCCCAATGGAAGGCTGGTTCGAGCACGATCTCTTCCTCCGGCTCGCACTGGGATTTGTAGAAACCTCCGGCAGGCTTGCGTTCACGGAAGAAATCCGCAACGCCGTGATAGCACATCCGATCGCCAGAGCCGAAATCGCCATGAGTGTTGTAGTCGAAGAAACACCAGCCGATCCCTCCTGCATATTGCGAGTCAGAAGCAAGTTGGTCATGAATCCGAACATGGCGGAGAGTGTGCTCCGTCAGCCGCTCCATATTGTCAATGGACTTTGCCGGATAGGTGTGCCCGACGAATTCAGTGTTGAGATAAGCGGGATGGTTCGGGGGTTTCAGAGGGAAACCGAAGTCGTTATAAGTGAAGACATCCTCGAGCAGTTCGGAGGTATAAAAGGCGCGAATGCCGCCCGTCTGACGACTGGGATCGAGCTTGTGCGCGAGCTCATTGGTCCGAGTGTAAAAGTTGTGATTATCCGAAGACTCATTAATTCGGACGCCCCAAAGAATGATCGACGGATGGTTCCAGTCGCGCCGGATCATCCGGGAGACGTTATCGACCGAGATGTCCTGCCATGGCTGTGGGCCGATGTGCTGCCAGCCGGGGATCTCCTCGAGCACCAGCAACCCGATTTCGTCACAGGCATCGAGGAAATGACGCGACTGCGGGTAATGAGAGGTGCGGACGATGTTGCAATGCAGCGTATTACGAAGAATCTTCGCATCCTGGCGTTGCGGACGGGCGGGCATCGCTTGCCCCACAAAGGGAAAGGTCTGATGACGGTCGAGTCCACGAAGCTTGATGACCTTGCCGTTGAGCTTGAAGCCGTCCTTGGTGAAAATCGCTTCTCGAAAGCCGAACTTCCTCGTATCTTCGTCGACGACCGCAGCACCTTGCAGTAAACGAACGCGGCTCTGGTAGAGCTTCGGCTTGTTCAGGTCCCAAAGCTCGAAAGCGCCGAGCTTCTCGATAGGAACGGTATATTTGACAGCTTCGGTCGACGAGGCAGCGGTGGGGATTTTAGCCGCGCCTTTGGCGATCACCGTCTCCCCATCGAGTAGCTCGACCGCCAGCGATAGCGGCTTGCTCTGTGCATCCGAATGCTGAATGTAGACGTGCACATCGACGCGCGGAGAGCCGCTTAGCACCGCCGCAGGCTGAACGAAGATATTTTCGATGAAGGTCGGCGGAACGATCCGCAAAGCGACCTCGCGATAGATACCCCCGAACGTGAGGTAGTCAATCTGGTAGCCGAAGGGTGGAATGTCAGGACGCTCTGTCGAGTCGACATCCACAGCAAGGAGGTTGTCACCGGCAAAGTCAACGTGTTGCGTCAGTTCGAAAGAGAACGGAGTGTATCCGCCTTTATATTCGCCGAGCCTCGTGCCGTTGATCCAAACCGTCGACGCAGTCATGACTCCTTCAAAGTCGACGAAGACGCGTTTGCCTTTCGCCTCACCCGGCAACTTGAAATGGCGACGATAGATCGATACGAATTCATAGGACTTTTCGTCGAAGCTATGCCACGGCAGCGGAAGGTTGGTATGAGGAATGACGACGCGATCAAAATGAGAGTCATCGAAGCCAATGGCATGCGCAGCCTCGATGTTCGTCGGGCTATAGAGCCAGTTGCGATTGATCGGCAGGTTGAGCCGCCCGGCGACCATACTCGAGTCCCCGGCCGCGGCCGTGTGGCTCTGGCTAAAGCTGTGAGGCGTAAGCGCACTGGCCGCGGCGACGCTGCCGGCCTTGAGAAAATCGCGTCGGTCCATCCGTTCTCCTCGTGATGCTCAGGTGGGTGATGGCCACCCCTACAACCATGCAAGGGTACATGATTTTTTTCTCGTGATCTATTCGAGCCGAGGACGGTCCGCCGTAAGAAGCCGAACCCGAGGACCCACTGGCCAAGAGGCTCCAGGTCCAACGTCCGGCTCCAACGAACAAACGCAGCTGCTCGAGAAAGCTCAGCGACGAAGAAGGACGGCGGCATGGAAGGCGACGCAGCCGCCCGCCCGGTAACCACGCTCTCTCCATCCAAGGTACGACTCGCGCATCCGCCCTTTGGATGTAGCGCTTCCGCTTCGCATTCTCCATAATGCCGCCTGAAACGGTGGATAAGCGTTTCCAATCTGCAGCACTCCATGAATCCCTTTGAGGCCATCCAGTGACAAACTTCTGCGTTCGCTCCCACGACGATTCCAGGCGGAGTGATCTCCGCATCTTCTCTTCCCGTCCACGCTTCGCCGCGCTTCACGGCTTTCTCGTTCTGCTATTCGCTGCTGTTGCGGTCTCCGCGTCGTTCGGCCAGCAGTTCGCGACGTTGAATGTTACCGTGGTCGACCCCTCCGGAAGCTCTGTGGGGCAGGCAAAGGTCTCGGCCCGCAACAACGATACCGGAGTGATTCGCGACGGGGTCTCGGACAAGGCGGGCGCCGTTGTCATTCCAGGCCTTCCGGCCGGTCAATATACGCTGACGGTCGATGCCGACTCTTTCGCTCCTTACGAGATCCCGCTTGTATTGACGCTCGGCCAGGTCGCGGCCGTGAAGGTTCCGTTGCAGATCCGCGGCGCGACCGAGCGGGTGGAGGTGAGCGAGTCGACGCAGGGGATCGACCAGGAGCGAACTGTGGGCAGCCAGGTCATCAATCCCAGGCAAATTGCCAATCTTCCCATCTCGGACCGCGATTTTATCGATTTTGTGCTGCTCACGCCCACCGCCACGGTCGGACGCGACACCAGCACCGCGGCCCAATCGGCCTTTCAGGAAACGGTGCTCGAGATCAGTTTCGCGAGTCTGCGCGAGACGCATAGCACCTTTTATGGATTGGATGGAGTCGATTACACGACGACCGTCTCGGGCGTTCAGCGAGTGAGCCCCTCTCTCGATTGGGTGCAGGAATTCCGCGTAGTGACTGGTCCGGACGCCGCAGGCGGCGGTTTGAACCTGGGGGCGACGGTGAACACGATCACCAAATCGGGAACCAACAATCTGCACGGCTCGTTGTATGAGTACGTCCGCAATAGTTCGTTGGACGCCAACAACCTGCTTTCCGCTCCGGGCTTTAACACCCTGCGCTTTAACCAGTTTGGGGCGACTCTTGGCGGCCCGTTGCGGAAAGACAAAGCGTTCTACTTCCTCGGCTATGAAGGACAACGCCGCGCGGAATCGCCGATTTACTCCCATTTCATTCTGAAGTGCATCAATAGCGAGGGCTGCCTGGGCCCCGGCACGCCCAGCATCAATTCCGTCAAAAAGGATTTGGGCCTCTTGCCGGAGAACCTGGGCTCCATTCTCGAAATCAACGACTATGACAAGTCCTTCGGAAAGCTCACCGATGTGTTCAACGATCGAAGCACTCTCTCTGCCGGCTACCTCTACACAAATCTCAGGAACGACAATACTCCCGCAGCCTCACCCGGCCAGGGATTACCTTCGAGTTATCGCCAGAATCCGATCCAGGACCAGACGGCTTATAGCAACTTCTTTCATCTCTTCAGTCCTGTGTTGACTTCGGAGAGCTCGATCGCCTTTGGCCGCCGCGAGTTCCATATGAACCCGGTCGGCGCCGGCTATGAGCCGGCCATCGATGTCGCAGACGCGCTTTACAGCGGCGGATTTCTTGGCGGCGTCGATTTTTATCGCGAGATCTACTTCCCGGTTACGCAGGCAATGACTTACACCCACGGCTCTCACTCGATCAAATTCGGGGGTGGGTTTGAGCCGATATGGTTCGCGGCGCAGACGCCATACTTTACCCCCGGAGTCGGGATATTTAGTCCGCAGAGTTTCTTCGGCGCCGGGCCGTTCGCCGGATTCGGTCCCGGAACCGCGGTGGAGTTCCTCTTCCAGCAGACCAGGGCGGATTTTGGCACCCAGGTTCCGCAACGCAACCTGCCCTGGGAGGGCGGATTTTATGACGGCCCGAACGGACCCGCCCACCAGGCGGCCGACCAAGTGGCATTCTGGCATAAGCTCGTCGATTTTTATGCTCAAGATCAATGGAAAGTGTTTCCCAATCTCACGCTCTCCTACGGGCTGCGCTACGACCTCGATTTTCTTCCCTCGGCCAACGACCTTCGCATCCTCGGCAAGATGAACCCGACCAGCTTCGGCAATGTTCAACCCCGGGTGGGCCTGGCCTATGCCTTCCGCGAAGGCAAAGGGGTCGTGCGCTCGAGCTTCGGCTTGTATAACGGCTCTCTGGAATACAGCAGCCTGGTCAATGGATGGCACGGCGCGGCCCCGTTCACGACGATGAACCAACCGTTGATCCCGCAATTTGCCAACCCGGCCAACGACCTCGTCGGCTTTGGCCCGGCGGGCATGGTCGGGACCGCGGGCCCGGTTCTCGCGGGCGCGGCATTTTCCAACTTCACCCACACCGGCACTTACCCGGTTCCCTCCATTTTGAAGCAGTTTCCGCTCGGGTTTACGCAACGCCATTTCCCGTTCAGTTACTCTGAGCTTGCGAGCCTGGAGGTCCAGAATGAGTTGGGCAATGGCTGGAACCTTACGCTGGGATACCGCTATGTCCATGCCTCGCGCCTGTTAAGCTCCAACACCGTGAATGGCGTCCCCGATGGCTTGCTCTCCGACGGCAGACAGAAGTTCCTGCCGGCCGACCCCAACTTCGGATTTGTGTTGTACGCGACCCCCTCCGGCTGGTCGATTTACAACGCTGGATTCGTCAGTCTTCAAAAAGACTTCGCCCACCACTACAGCCTGATGGCGAATTATGTCTATGGCAAGTCCATCGATGTGGCGACGGAAAATCAGCTGCAAGACGAACCGCAGGACTATCTCAATCCGGCGCTCGACCGGGCAGTCAGCGATAACGATGTGCGCAACCGCCTGGTGCTAACCATTATGGCCTCGTCGCCGGCGAGTTGGGTTGCGCCCTTGCGCAACTTTCAATTTTCGATGCTGAATACCTTGCAGAGCCCCCAGTACTACAACATTCTCGCCGGGTCTGACATCAACGGCGATGGCTTCCCCTTCAACGATCGCGTCGGCGACATCGGCCGTAACACCTATCGCGGCGACGCATACTACGATACGGATATCCGCGTGCAAAAGCTCTTAAGCTTCAATGAGCGGATCAAAGTGAATCTAAGCGCGGAGGTGTTGAACCTGCTGAACCGCGTGAGTGTGCAGGATGTGGACCAGGTCTATGGCTCCGGAGAATTTCTGGGTCCGGTTCCCAAAGCCTATGGAGATGGAGTCGTCAGCCCCGCGAATCCGACCTTCGGGAGTCCGACCTTTGCCGCACCCGCGCGGCAATTCCAGTTTTCTCTAAAGTTGCAGTTCTAAGGAGAGAAACGATGTCGAATGTCCAGGCGACCGAGCAACTCACGCCCGCGCGGCCCATCGGCG